>Ga0076291_123_pt2 | contig 4137 bp, 4 predicted proteins | sample RifGroA2_FD_67978 | JGI IMG/M metagenome (GOLD analysis project Ga0076291, IMG submission 67978) | Candidatus Saccharibacteria bacterium GW2011_GWA2_46_10 | reverse complement strand
CAAACTGATTGAGGTGACGAAATATTCGCCGTCGCTTTGTTCTTTTTTTCATGCAGCTTCATCTTAACAAAGTTGCATTTCAAAAGAGAATTTTCTAAGGTTTTTTTTGATAGGAGCCAGCGGGTTCCTTAAAAATAAAATTAGTAGAAGGAGGACGGTATGGGGCTAATCACAACTGACCAATCCCACCAGGTAATGGCCGTGTTGGCGACAAACGTCGCATGGAAAGAGATTGATTTTGAAGTAGCAGGGTTGCAAGACGCAATTATTCGCGACCCGAAAGGCGCAGGTAGACATTTCACAGAGTTTCTGAAAAACATTCCTCGACCCATTCCTATATACGCTAATAAGCTCGTTTCGCAAACCGCCAAGCTTCTCTCCAAGCGTTTTGGCAAAAAGATCACGGTTGATCCTTTGCCGGATTGGTTCACGGAAGAGAACCTGGCCAAGGCGGCCAAATTCAATCTCCGGCCCATTTTTCTGCCGGGCGAAGAGATCGGCCAAGACCGGCCGTTGCGGAACTGGGTAAAGCCAAACGATTGGTTTTACCGCCAGATCCAAGATAATAAAATTGCCGCGGACAGCACCTACCTCAAACGCGGCTGGTATCTGGCCGATTTTACCCTCGGCGCCGATTACGAGGGTGGCACGCAGGTTTTCCAGAACGACCCGCTCTCGCCGATCATTGCCAGGTTGAGGCAAGAAGGAAAAATCGGCAAAAACGATAAAACGCCTCCCGGCTCCCGTTTCGCAATTTTGCCCAAAGAAGAGTGGCCATTGCTAATCGCCGCTCTTGTAGACGAGGAGCTAAAAATTCCGCCTTGTTCTTACGATGAGGGGCGCTTGGAACGAGCCATTGAATTTAACGCGATCGGTAATCTCTATGATGAAAATCGCGGTAAGTTCAATATGTGGGAATGGTTCGCCGCTGTCTCTGGGGACACCCACCGTCTTCGCGGCGGCTATCGCGGCGATGGCGGCTTGACGAGCGTCGATTGCGGTTGGGTCAGCGATCGCGTTGGCAGCTTTGCCGGGCGTCCCCTGGTGAGTTTCTGAAGTTGAATTTTGACCCTTTCGGATTTCGCGGACAATTCGCGGATTTGGAGGGGTCTTTTTTTATACCACGGATGAACGCGGATTAAAAAATACACGCGGATTAACGCAGGAAATTTCTTGACGTCCGACAACCCAAATATTAAAGAATTCTGAATTTCGGGTTGTCGGACGTCGCCATATTATAATTCAATATCGGGACATCCGACGTCCGGAATGCGAAATGCCCGATATTTGGCTTGCCCGCCGAAGCTTATAGCACAGGCGGGGACATCGGATGTCGGGCTCATAAATCCCTCCCAACCTCCCTTTACCGAAGGGGAGGAGCAAAATGCAGCCCTTGACAGTCCAAGCGTCTGGGACTAACATATAACCAAGATAGATTAACCCCCGCGAGGGGGTTTTAAAAAACAAAAAAATAGCGACACCAATACACAAATGACACACGAATGTCACCAATGGATTTATTTTATTCGTGACGTTAGCGCCAATTAGTGTATATGTGTCGGGTTATGAATTTTTTATCCAAAATCACAACTTTTTTACAGGAAGTGAAGGTTGAACTCAAAAAAGTCACCTGGCCCACGCGGGAAGAGGCAACGCGCTATACTTTGGCGGTTGTCGGAATTTCGCTGGGCGCAGCTTTATTTTTGGGTCTGGCGGATTTGGCGTTTCAGTGGCTGATGAATACTTTTATTATCTAACCTTACTAAATTACGAATTTTTACAAATCGTACAAATAATATATTCGTAATATTCGTACGGATTTGTAAGTTCGTAGGGTGCCATGGCAAAGCAAATCTCCAGAGGCCGTAATTGGTATGTTTTGCACACCTACTCCGGTTACGAGGAGGCGGTGGCGCGCAATTTGCGCCAGCGCATAGAATCAATGGGCATGGAAGATAAAATTTTCAATGTTCTGGTTCCGATAGAGAAAAAAATAAAGATAAAAGCCGGCAAGCGTAAGGTCGTTGAAGAAAAAATTTATCCCGGTTATGTTTTGGTGGAAATGATCGTGACGGATGATTCCTGGTATGTCGTCCGCAATACTCCGCGCGTGACGGGTTTTGTGGGCTCCGGCACAACGCCAACTCCGGTTTCAGCGGAAGAAATAAAGGAGCTACAAAAGCGCATGGGTGTTGAAGAGCCGAAATATAAAATTGATATCGCGCTTGGAGATTCGGTTAAAATTGTGGACGGGCCGTTTAAGGATACCGATGGCAAAGTTTCAGAGGTGGACGAAGAGCGTGGTCGCGTTCGGGTGTTAATTTCAATGTTCGGCCGCGAAACGCCGGTAGAATTAGATTTTCTTCAAGTGAAGAAAATCTAATTAATGTAAAATGAAAATATCAAAATTAAAAATGACAACGTAAAGTTGCGTGGCAACCACGTTGCTTTACGCAACGTAAAGTTGCGTGGCAACCACGTTGCTTTACGCAACGTAGAGTTGCGCGGCAACCACGTTGCTCTACGCAATGCAAAATGCTAAAATCAGTCCCCGCCCTCTAAGCCATCGGGTAGGCTAAGCGGTAATAACGGAGAAATGATGATTAAGTCATCGCGAGGTCAATCGGGCGGTTTAGAGGGCGGGGACACTAAAATTTTACATTTCGATTTTTAAATTTTTAATTAATAAACATAGTTAATATCCGCTTCTATTATTAACTAAAATAGTCATGGCTAAAAAAATTAAGACACTCCTAAAGATGCAACTGCCCGCGGGGCAGGCGACTCCCGGACAGAAAGTCGGGCAGGCTTTAGGCCCGCACGGCTTGAATTTGATGGAGTTTTGCAGCCGGTTCAATGAAGGGACTAAAAAAAGCATCGGCGACATCATTCCGGTTGAGGTTATTATTTATGAAGATCGGACTTACGAGTTGAAGTTTAAAACTCCGCCCGCGGCTGATTTGTTGCGCAAGGCGGCCGGAATTGCCAAAGGCGCGGCCAATCCCTTGAAAGATAAGGTGGGCAAAGTTACGAAAGACCAGATTAGGCAGATCGCCGAGAAAAAAATGCCGGATTTGAACGCCAATAACATTGAAGCGGCGATGAAAATCGTTGAGGGCACGGCGCGGAGTATGGGAATAAAGGTAGAATAAGATTCGCTCGTCAGCTGGCTTTCAAAATCATGAAATTTCCCCCAGCGTGGAAAATTTCATTCGCGCAAAATTATTCGCTCTCCCCGCTAAGGCGGGGAACCATGCCCGCTCATAATTTTGAGCGCTTTGAAAGCAGTCGACTCGCTCAAGGTTTAAATACAAGGTATTTGTTCATATTTTACATAGCAAGGTCATTCAATGGCCTTGCCTTTTATTTTTGGGTGGTGTAAATTTATTAGGGATAATGTTAGCAGAACCTTTAAAACAGAATACTATCGCAGAGGAGGAAAGAATGAATATAAAAATACAAAAGATAAGGGAGGGCGCAATGTTGCCGATTCGGGCGTCGGACGGAGCGGTCGGTTATGATGTTTTTGCGTCGTATGTCTTGGATAAAAAAACCAAAGAGCCGACAAAAGATTTACCCGTGGAAATTCCGCCGGGCGGAAGCGTTTTAATCGGCATTGGTGTTCGGCTCGCCGTACCCTGGCCGTTTCAGTGCGAAGTCCGGCCGCGTAGCGGACTAGCCAGCAAGCATGATATAGAGTTGTCAAATTCGCCCGGGACAATTGACCCTGATTTTCGGGGAGAGGCGGGGGCGTTATTACGAAATCGCGGAGCTGATTTTTTTACAGTAGAAAAGAATATGCGAATCGCGCAGTTGGTTTTTTCCAAGACGGAAATACCGATACTGGAAGAGGCCGAAGAATTGCCGCGAACGCGGCGGGACACCGGAGGCTTCGGGTCAACCGGTTTGATGGGAATCGGCCTTGGGACGGTTGATTATGACGAAGCGGTTAGAGTCGCGGATGAATACTATATGAGAGTTGTCCTGGCGATCGCTGATCGTTCCACCTGCGTGCGGGGCGTCAAAAAAATTAACGGCGTTTATGAGCGAGATGAAAAAGGGATGTTGGTCGGCCAGACGCGAAAATTCGGCGCGATCATCGTAAAGAATGATAACATCATTGCCCAGGGCTTTAAT
>Ga0076291_123_pt1 | contig 4560 bp, 6 predicted proteins | sample RifGroA2_FD_67978 | JGI IMG/M metagenome (GOLD analysis project Ga0076291, IMG submission 67978) | Candidatus Saccharibacteria bacterium GW2011_GWA2_46_10 | reverse complement strand
AAACGGTGGTGATGCTGGAAGGAGTTTATCCGACCAACGGAACTAAGATTTTGAGCGAGGCCGGAATAAATATCCGGTACGTCAAGTTGTAATTTAACCGACAGGGCAAGGCCAAAAACAGGTCTTGCCTTTTATTTTTGGGTGGTGTAAATTTAATATACTGACAGAATTAAGTCTATCAAATTGATGAAAATAATTTTAGGCCTGGCGGGCGAAATGGCCTCGGGCAAGGGCACAATTGCCAAATACGCAACGGAAAAATATAATGCCAGAACCTGGCGTTTTTCCACGATGCTCCGCGATGTTTTGGACAGATTATCGCTGGAACAATCGCGTGATAATATGCAAACTTTATCCACTATTTTGCGCCAGAATTTCGGCGAAGAGCTTTTTGCGCGAGTTATGGCGGAAGATGTTAAAAAAGACACTAGTGAAATTATTGTTGTTGACGGGGTGCGGCGCTTGGCGGACATAAAATATTTGAAGGAAATTCCTCAATTTAAGCTGGCGTATCTGGAAGCGGATATGCAAAAGCGTTACGAGCGCATTGTTAAACGAGCTGAAAATTCCGATGACGCCAAAAAAACTTTTGAAGATTTTAAAAAAGCGCATGAGGATGAGTCGGAATTACAGATAAAAGACCTGAAAAACCACGCGGATTTTTTGATAGACAACAACGGGAGTTATGAAGATTTGTATGCTCAGGTGGATAAAATTTTATAATGAAAAATAAAAAATCTCCTAATAAAAAAAATATAAAATATGCGCGGCCCAATTGGGACGAGTATTTTTTGGGGTTGATAGAGCCGCTAAGCAAGCGCGCGACTTGCGACCGGGGGCGAAGCAGCGCGATAATCGTGAGCGATAAAAACACGATTTTAACCACGGGCTATGTCGGTTCGGCTCCGGGGGACAAGCATTGCGATGAAGTCGGGCATTTAATGATCACCATAATTGATGAAAATGGCAGCCATCAGCATTGCGTAAGGACCCTCCATGCCGAAGAGAACGCGATTTTACAGGCAGCGATGGACGGCATTGCCTTGTGCGGAGCCACGCTTTATTGTAAAATGACACCTTGCATCAATTGCGCCAGGCGCATTACTCGGGTGGGGATTAAAAGAGTGGTGGCGCAAAAAAGATACCACACTGATGCGCCAACTCGCGAACTTTTCAAGCGCGCGAGGGTAAAATTGGATATTATAGACGATGTTTTGGAAAAATACGATAAACAATAAATTAAAATACAAGGTTCTTTTAAAATTATTTATTTAAAAAGGAGGTAAGAGGTAATATGATAGAGGTAAAATTAAGAGCGGAAACAAAATTAGTCAAAGAATTAGTTGATGAGGATGAGCTTTTAGCTTTGGCGAGTCACGCGGCGCAAAAATGTTATCAGGAAGAATCGCCGGAAATGGGCGATATGATTAATGTGGAAAATCGCTTGTTTAAGACCAGCCACCATACGACATTAGAACACCACTCTTTTACTTTTGATATCGAGGGTATTTCGGTGTCAGACATAACATTTGGCGCGCATTTAACGAGTCCGTTTTATAATTCCGACCAGCGTAGCGGCCGTTTTTGCGCTAGGATGTTTTTAAATCCCGATTTTACTTCCATTGAAGAATACATTAAAACTCTTTGGCCGGAATTGACGAAAGCAAAACTGAATTTGGTGATGCGTTTTGTGAAAAATGGCGTGAAAATTTACCATCACCATATCGAAGCGGCAACAAAACTGACCGCGGAGATGATTCCTAAGGAACGCCCGAATGCCCCGCTTAAATACATACAAGCCAACGCGCCAAAGATCGCGCAGGAACAACTGCGGATGTTCATTTCTACGATTTTTCCGACCGGATTTGACCAAACATTGGATTTGATTTCATTGGTATCCATGTATAAGGCTGCTTTTACGCCGGGCCAAATGTATTTAACGCAGAAAATGGCAGACTTAGTTTTGGCAAGGCATCCCGAAATTGCTTATATGTTTTCTCGCCGGGGAAAGGTCTGGGCGCCGAAAATTTTGCGAGGAAGTAACAAGGTAAGGTTCAAGCCAGGATTTAACTTGACGAGCCTGGGCGACATTGATGATCGCATCATCCTCCCCGAACCGGAGGATATGAACCCCGTAGATCTGCTCCATTTTTTACCGGAATACATGGATAACAATATCCATAATATAAAAACCAAAGTAGAGATTTCTGTGGCTTGCATGGGACAAGACCAGCGGCATCGCACAATTAGGCGTGGCCAACCGGTTTTGACGGGCAATTTTTATTTACCGCCGGTGATCGCATCGCTACCCGGTATGGTTGAAATAGCCAAAGAATATTTGCGTTTGTGGCTTGAGCTTACAAAATCATTACCGCCGACTTTGGCGGCAGCAATTGCGCCCTATGGCGCAATGGTAGCATATGACAAAAGCAGTTCGCTCAACGCGATTTTCCATGAGCAAAGCAAACGACTTTGTTGGTGCGCGCAGGAGGAGATTTATCATATTGGGCGATCTTTGCGGATAGGCATAGAGTCAATTCGCGGTAAAAAGTCATCGCTTTTGCGAGTTCTTGAGCCGCCTTGTTTTCGGGCAGGTCGATGCTTGGAGGGAAGCCGTTGTTGCGGACGCGATATCAGCTTGAGGAAATCGGGAGATTATTTCCCTGAAAGAAAGGTATAGCCAGGGTTATTTTTCGAGCGAAGCCACGCAGCTGCGGGGCGGAGTCGAGAAGTTCTCGACAAGCTCGAACAATAAAGTTATATTTGCTAACTATAAAAATCATTGATTAAACAGGGGTTTTCTGGTATAAATTAAGTATCAGGAACCCCTTTTTTGTTATCGTTAATAAACGCGAATAAAAAGTCGCAAATCAGCGCGAATATAAATATTTGCAAGATACGTTTTATGATAATGAAATATGGAAAGTTCATAGTTATAGACGGCGTGGATGGCAGCGGCAAAGCGACACAGGCCCAGCTTTTGGTTGAACGTCTTGCCGGAAGCGGTTATAAAGTGAAGAAGATAGATTTTCCGCAATATGAAACAAATTTTTTCGGCCAGCTGGTTGGGCGATATTTGGCGGGTGAATTCGGCAGTTCCTCCGAGGTCAGCCCTTATTTGGCTTCCGTGCTTTACGCGGCAGACAGGTTTGAATCAAGCAATCAAATAAAACAATGGTTAGATCAAGGTAATATTGTCATAGCCGATCGGTATGCCAGCGCCAATCAAATACACCAAGGCGGGAAAATCGAAAATTTAAAAAAGCGAAAATTTTTTTTAGACTGGCTTGAAAAAATGGAATTTGGAATTTTTAAAATTCCAAGACCGCAGGCGATAATTTATTTGGACATTCCTTTAAAATTTTCCGTTGAATTATTGAAAAATAAAACAGCGAAATCTCGTAAAAAATATTTGAAAAATAAAAAAGATATTCACGAAAGCGATCCGCTGCACTTGATCAATGCCAAAAAAAGCGCTGTTAATCTAATCAAGAAAAATAATAATTGGATAAGAATAGATTGTGTGAGAGACGGCGAATTGCTGTCGCGGGAGAAGATAAACGATATTGTCTGGGAAGCAGCAAAAAATATTTTAAGATGAAAATTCAGGTTAAAAAATTATCAGCCGAGGCGAAGTTGCCATCGTTCGGCCGGCCGGGCGACGCGGGGATGGATTTATATTCGGCGCAGGACGCGGTTTTAAAGCCGGGAGAGCGAATTTCTTGTCCAACCGGTATTGCCATAAAAATTCCCGAGGGCTTTGTTGGTTTGGTTTGGGATAAAAGCGGCCCGTCGCATAAATTTGGCATAAAAACCATAGGCGGGGTTTATGACAGCAATTATACCGGAGAATATTTGATTGGCTTAATAAATTTAAGCCAGGAAGATTTTGTCATAAAAAAAAGTCAAAAGATCGCCCAGTTATTAATTCAAAAAATAGAGCGTCCTGAAATTGAAGAGGTGAGCAATCTTCCGGCCACCAACCGCGGCGAGCAGAGGTTTGGCAGCAGCGGGTTAGTCTAAAAATAATCATATACAATGAAAAATCTAAAAAAACAAGACCCGAAAATTTATAAAATTATTCAGGACGAGGTGAAGCGACAGGAAGAGGGATTGGAGTTGATTCCATCAGAGAGCGTCGCGTCAAAGGCAGTGCTTGAGGCGTTGGGTTCGGTTTTGAATAATAAATATTCGGAGGGGTATCCCGGCCGGCGTTATTATGGTGGGCAGGAGAATATTGATAAAATTGAAACTCTGGCGCAAGAGCGGGCAAAAAAAATATTTAACGTGCCCCACGCCAATGTTCAGCCCTATTCTGGTAGTCCCGCTAATCTGGCGGTTTACGTGGCGGTTTGCCGGCCCGGCGATGTTACCATGGGTCAAAATTTACCGGACGGCGGGCACTTGACCCATGGTTGGAAAGCCAGCGCCACGAGCATTTTTTATAAACCGGTTTCATATCACGTAAAGCCGGACGGCTATTTGGACTTGGTGGAAATTGCCAAACTGGCCTTGGAACACAAACCGCGTTTGATCTGGGTTGGGGCGACGGCTTATGTG
>Ga0076291_118_pt1 | contig 5486 bp, 2 predicted proteins | sample RifGroA2_FD_67978 | JGI IMG/M metagenome (GOLD analysis project Ga0076291, IMG submission 67978) | Candidatus Saccharibacteria bacterium GW2011_GWA2_46_10 | reverse complement strand
TTTCGGTCTTTCTTTTACCTGTGTTATAGAAGTTTTAAATCCCTGTTTAGCGCCCGAAATGTTTGCGCCGAACGTTGCAAGAATATTTACACCGATGATAATGTTTATTGGGTCCATACCGTTTAGATTTTTGGTACAAATATAATGAAAAACGGAATCTTCTTAGTTAGGTTTAGACAGCCCGCTCCGATGGAGCTTAATTTTTAATTCTAATTTTTATTCTTCAAACAGTCCGTTCCTACGGAACTGTGTTTGTATTTGCCGTTTTTGTTTTGCTCCGTAGGAGCAATCTGTTTATAGCAATAACAACAAAAATTCTTTTTAAGCCCCATCGGGGCGATCTGTTTTGCTTCGTTGTTGAGAAGCGTCACCACATATTAAAATGTATTCTCTGAAGTTTCAAACCGCATCCATCCTGTTTTAAACTCCATCGGTCTCGGTTAAAGTGAAGCGGATGCTGTTTTAAACCGGATCGTTCCGGGTTGAAACGAAGCGGGCTCAGGTAGAAACTCCATCGCTGCCGGTTGAAGTGAGGTGAGCTTCGGTTGATACTGCATCAGTCTCGGTTGAAACATGGGCGATGTCGGTTTAAACCGAGAATGACTTCGTTTTTAGACTGTTTTAGAGGTTTTTAGTAAAGACGGAGCGTGCCCCGTCTCTACGTTTGGACTTAGGATTGTGGCGGAGTAGCCGGTTTACTTTTCTTGTAAAACCGTTTGCTCATCTCGTCGAGGGAATCATCCATACCTACGGTATTAGCTCCGTTCCGTTTTGCATTTGCATACACAACCAAAGCGGCAGCATAGGCTTCACTGCCAACTTCCGTGTAAGTATCCTCTACCATCTCGGCAAGTTTAGCTATTTCCGTTCTTACCCCTTGAAGATTACTGAAAAGAGTAACATCCTTTTCCATTTCTTCAACGGAAAAATCTCTCGGCATAAAACCGTTGTCTTGCTTTACAAGAGCAAGGGCTTTGGTTGTGAAGATGAGATTTTTCCCTCCAAGTCTCGGCAACTCTTTTAACTCGTCGCTCGCAAGATCAATTAGGAAAGGGAGTTTTGTTTTAATATCCGCTATTGCCGCCATAACACTTGCAACGGTGTTCTCATCCAGCACAGCGCTTACTTTGTTAGGAACCATAGTACCTCCAAATTATTTGGATTTTGTGGTTTTGATTGTTAGTTAGTTATGCTATCTTTTTGAGGACCACTAACCCGTAAAGACAGTAAACATGGAACCCCACCCAACCCTCCCCTTTAGCTTGTTCGCTACCGACGAAAAAGGGGAGGGCAAGGGAGGGGTTTTAATTATTTGAGCAATAACATTTTTTTAGTTGAAGTATAATCGTTCGCGCGTAATTGGTAAACGTACATTCCGCTTGAAAGTGATGAGGCATCGAACTGAACCGTGTATCTGCCCATTTCTTTTTGCTCGTTTACAAGCGTCATTACTTCTTTACCAAGCATATCATATATTTTTAATGTAACACTGCCACTCTTCGGTAACTGATAATTTATAGTTGTTGCCGGGTTGAACGGGTTAGGATAATTTTGTTCAAGTAAGTAAGCCGATGGTATCGCATGAGTGTATTCCTGATCTTTTAAAGATGTAACAATACTTCCCGTTACAATTTCGATATCATCAATATAGATACCACTCGCCTGGTTTGCGCCATCGGACTTCAAACGGAAACGGACATGAACGCTGTCGCTGCCAACTCCTGTAAACGCATCGAAACGTGCAATGTACTTAGCAGGTCCGCCCAAGACATTGTCTATCCCTGTCAGCGTTTTGATTGCCGTCCATCCAATTCCATCCCTCGTTGCTTCAACATACACCGTGTCTGTCGGATCAACGAATACTTTTGCATAGAACTGCAGTTCAACTTTTGTGTGCTGCGTTAGGTCGTATGACTTCTTCAACGTCAGCGATTTGTCTGAGTTCGGGGCGTAATTGCCGAAAGGACTATCGGTAATATCCTTCGAACCTCCATGACGGTATGAGGTTGAATATTCCCATCCTCCTAAATCCCAGACATTCGCGGTTTGTTGTTCGAAGTCATCTATCAATTCCCGGCCTACAATAAAGCGCAGTGAACCCCCTTCGGGATATCGAGATTGGTTTTTTGCTGCAGCCAGATCAACGGCGGTTACGTAATAAGATACTGTGTCACCCGAAGTAAACGGACTTGACGGCACAAGCGCTGCGATGTAGTAATCGCTTTCCGGCAGTTTATCGAACCGGGTTGTGGATGCCGATCCGTTATTAACAACGTAATGAAGCAGGAGATTAGATGTATCAATGCCATTGTTGTCTGTAAATTGCGCTGTAAGAGAATAGGGACCTTTCAGATTGATCGAGTTCTGAATTGTATTGGCAATAACGATTTCGGGGGAAATGATATCTGTCCCAACAGTAAAAACATTTCGCGTATATGGAAGATAACCGGAAGCAGTTTGCACAAGCACGAAATACTCCACCTGTGTGCCGGTATTCTGTGCAGGGATATCGGCACGGAAGACGCCGCCGCCTTCATTTGTCATCGCTATTTTCTTAAATGGAAACTCACCGTCTGTATCCCAAAACAAATCTATGGAAATCACAGGCATGGATTCATTGACATGTGCGCGAACTGGAAATGAACTGCTTATGTTTTCCGTGTCATAGAGATGGTCAACAACAACCGATTGCCCATCAAACCAGTTCAATATTCTCTTCATAACCTCAATGCGCGTTTTGAGATCAGCAATTGACTCGAATCCTCCAAAAGCGAAGTTAACTAACTTGTACGATCCGCTGAACCGGATCGCCCCGGCGCTTCCCGCATATGAACCACCTGTGTAATTGAAGACCGGCACACTGCCGCCGGTAGGATTAATAACATCCGGGAATTGTTCCTGCGTTGATCTTCCCGGCTGAAACCGTGTGAAAGATAAGCCGTCTCCCAGCGTATCACCGGGAATACCCGTGAGCGTGGAAACTCCTGCATCATCGGCTGCATAAGACGACTTCAGGTATGTTTCGTAAAATGTTTTCGACGCTCCCTTTGACACAACATATTCGTTGGGATAATTTGGTGAAGGAGCGGATAGATCCCAGCCGATATCCTGACCTGATAGAAACAGCTTTCCACCGGAATCGAGGTATTGAGCTAACGAAAAACGATCCAACGAATCAAGCGATGGGAATGCCCACTCGCACATCCATACTACGGTGTTGTACCGCATCAGCACAGATGCCGGCGGCGTGCCTGTCTTGCTGTGGTTCCATACATCATAAGAAACTCCAAGCGCATCCAAAGCCTCTGCATACGAAGTTTCAGTACCGAAGCCTTCGTCATCTGCAACCAAAAGAAGATGAGCGCCAACGGAAAGTTTAAAAGTAAAAGTTGTCGAGTAGGCGCCATCAGTGAAGGTAATAATGAAAGGAACGATTGAGGGAACAGCGTCCGGATTGACGCTTATAACAAATGGATTATTGAGATTTGATGCGCTTGAATTATCAACATCTGTGATTCCCTTGATGCCGCCGAAGGAGACATTGCCTGTCTGCACTGCTGTTGTCCAATGAGAGGTTGTAAGGCTGCCCATAACATTGACAGCATCACCCCACTCATTTTGTACCGCCACAATGATTTTAGCTGTTTCACCGGGTTCCAAAATTCCGTTGTTATTTCCACCCTGAGAATCGTCAACGGTTACAGAGATAACCCGGAGTTTAGGTTTTGGCGGAGCGGGTGTTTCTGTTAACGCACGGTACGCATTGATCCTTCCATATCCCAATTTGCCTTCATACCCGGAATTTTTCCCATCAATGTTATCAGCCGTTCCACAGATCTGGAACATTATCTGCGCGGGAGTCCACGCTGGATTCTTCGACTTGACAAGCGCAGCTAATGAAGCAACCATCGGCGAAGCCATGGATGTACCTTCAAACTCAATATAAGCTGCACCACTATATAACGAAGATGGGTAAACGATTGTACTGAGGATGCCCCTTTTGTTTCCAGAAGCGAGGTCACCCCCAGGCGCACAGATGTCAACATCATCTCCATAAGAAGAATAACTTGCTTTGTTGTCGCTAGTGTTGGTTGCAGCAACAGCAAGCGACCAGGGCTGCGCTCCCAGTAGCGAAACAAAATCGCTGGATGTATTTCCTGCAGCATTACAGATGACAACGCCGTTTTTATAAGCATAGAGCGCCCCTTCCAAAACTGCTTTTGAAGTTCCCATACTGAGGTTAGCAACCGATGCGCCGTTATTTGCCGCATAGATAAAAGCATCGCCCATCCAAGTTGAAAGTCCGTAACCGTTGCCATCAGCATCGTGCCATCCGACTCTCAGGGGCATTATTTTAGCGCCCCACGATAGTGAAGCGATACCGATCCCATTGTTCGTAGTTGCGCCCGCAATACCTGCAGTGTGTGTGCCATGCCCATTGAAATCCATTGGATTGTTGTCTGTTACGCTGCCATCCTCACCGGGATAAACAGAGGTTATCCCCGTAACGAAGTCCCACCCCCGCACATCATCAATGTAACCGTTTCCGTCATCGTCTATGCCGTTACCGGGTATCTCTTTTGTATTTGTCCAGATGGATGCCGCAAGATCGGGGTGATCCAAATCCACACCGGTATCAATCATTCCGATAACAACCGAACTGTCTCCTATTGCAACTCCCCATGCGCTGTCCGCCTTTACAAGTGAGAATTGGTACTGCTGGTACTGTGGACCATTATAATATTGATCATTCGGAACTTTGTTAATAGGAATGATATATTGAGGTTCGGCATACTCAACTGTTGGATCTTGTTCCAATTTGCGGGCTAAAACTTCCAGGTCGGTAGGAGCGGACACCTTCATAATGAACACCCGTTCCAACTCTTCTATCCCGATTCGTTTCTTCAGTTTAGCGGTCTCGTATGCTTTGTTGACGCTTTGAATGCCGTACTTCATCTGTAGATTTGTTAGTGCCGCTTCGATACCCTGTTTACCTTTCATCAGTCCGACAGGCTGCGCCTTCAGTTTTACAACAAGTGAACCGGGCAAATACTTGTATTGTTCCGATCCCTTTTTGCCGCCGCTGGGTGAGGCTAACACAAAAGTTGAAAATAATAAAATGAGAATGAACAGCGTGCTGAAAGCGCCGCTTCGAGATACTTTATTTTTTTGCACAACGTATTCCTTGTTTTCTTTAATTTAATAATACACCTACACAAATGGGACTAAAGTCCCAAAATAGAAATGAGAGATTCTCTTCCACTATCTAAATAGAGGCTGTGTGAAAATTATGGTTTTTCATTATCCAGGACTTTAACCAAGGTAGAATGAAAAAATAATCACTAACCGGAAACCGTTAAAACGGTTGCAAATCTTGTTTTTTATTCCATTAACACCTCGATTAAGAGGCTGTGTTAAAATCCACATGCAAGAGGGGTTATTATCATACTGTCTTGTTTTCTGAAAAGTTATTTTCCATAAGTTTA
>Ga0076291_117_pt1 | contig 5624 bp, 6 predicted proteins | sample RifGroA2_FD_67978 | JGI IMG/M metagenome (GOLD analysis project Ga0076291, IMG submission 67978) | Candidatus Saccharibacteria bacterium GW2011_GWA2_46_10 | reverse complement strand
TGCCTTCTGATCCACTCCCTTTTCATGAAGCGCCTGGGCCATCATGAGTTGTGACAAATACATCTGCCACGAGGCCCCGAGTTTCGCGACCAACTTTAAGCCGCTTCTGACATGTTCCAGGGTATGCGGGATGTCTTCACGAGAGAGGGCCTCCCAGGAAGCAATGTAGTGATAAAAACACCTATCGTTCCGGCCTCCTCTCTCCAGAGACGAGGCCATCTTTTTCAGAAGCCTTTTCGCCTCAGTAAGGTTTCCTGAGGAGAGAAATCCGGATATCCCCTGGCCGAGTAGGACATAATCGAGATGATGGACACCTGTCTCATTAGATACCTTCAGCCCCTCTTCAACTGCCTTGATACATTTCTCGAAGGAACCGGTAAGCCAGGAGTAGAACGCCTCGGTTGCCTTCCATCCGAGAAGCGAGAGTGGTGCCGCTTCGGAAAAATAGCCTGCAGATTCCCTTAGTTGCCCGATGATGATTGATGCCTTAGCGAGGTTACCGGTCATGTGGCAATAGCAGACCAGGTGAAAAGCGACTTCCATTCGAAGACATGAATCCCGGTCATGGGAAAATATCTCTATGGCTTCCTCTGCCCAGGCATGGAAGTCAGGATGCATAGGATTTCGGTAGATAAGCGCCAGGAACATGGTGTAAGTCACCCGTGCCCGGATATCCTCTGAAGGGAATACTGGATACTTTGCCCTGAGCTCATCCAGAATGACGATCCACTGGTCAAATTTTGAGAAGTCCTCAAAGGCATGAAAGATCGTATTTACCACACCGCACCAGGAGAGATAGACGCCGGCCGCATCCCTCTGGACATCAAAGAGGTTGTAAGCCCTCTCAAAACGGGACTGGCTCTCCTTCTGGTTGGTGAGAAGGTTTAAGACCCCCTGCCAATAGAGAAGCCACGGCGTGTGATCGATCACTTCTTGTGGATGACGGGAAAGCCATGCGGAGATTGTTCCTCCTCTCCCCTGGGCCATCAGCAACGGCGCCTGGGTGCAGATTAACCGGATTACGTTGCCCCAGTCGCCGGCATCTATACTGAGCGAAAGGGCATTTTCTACCTGACAGGCTGATTCGAGTAACCCTGCCGCATCCTTCTGGATTTTGGCGATCTCATCGCCTGTAAATCTGGCCTTGACCTGTGAGAGAAGAAACTCCCGGAACAGGGGATGGTATTGATAAGACGGCTCAGGACCGGAACTTTTCTCGATAAAGAGATTATGGTTATGGAGGTAGTTAAGGATGCGTCTCGACTCTGGAATGTCCGTAAGACTCTCGGCCATCGGCGCCGTCATTCCGGGAAGAAACGCTGTTTTTAACAAAAAGGTCTTTGTCTGATCATCAATCCTCTCAAAGACCTCTCCGGCAAGGTAATCAAAGACCACCTCCGGGGTTTCGAGGTTTATGGTGGATTGATCCGGCTTCTTTTTCTGCCCCTCTGTCAAAAGGAGGAGTAATCCCGCCACCCATCCACCGGATCTTCTGTGAAGGGTATCAATGGCGTCCTCTGTGAATTTTAACCTCTTCCCATGCGTCTTTATGATCGCTTTCGTCTCTTTGATAGTGAGGCTGAGGGCATTCCAGGGGATGATCTCTACCATCCCCTTTGAACGGAAATCTGCCAGGGTAGGGGGTGGGTCATGGCGGCTTGTAAATAAGATGTTTAGCCCGGATGGGACCTCAGCCAGCCCGTCATGGATGACTTTATGCAATAGAGATCCGGCGGGTAGATCATGATAATTGTCAAATACGATTACGGAAGGAACTTTAAGCCGTCCATAGAGAGTCTGGAAATACCGTCTTGTGAAGGTCGGAAGGGCCAGCATGCTTTCCGGAGACAGGGAAGGGAGCTGATTGCGAGTTCGTGAGAATTTTTGGGGCGCCGCTTTCTTTGCCGCCAGTTCAAGGTAGTAAAAGAAGCTTCCTGCATCTTCATCCCCTTCATCCAATCGGTACCAGAGACATGGGAGCTTGCGATCTTTTAGATAGCTTGCCGCAAGAGTCGTCTTTCCCGACCCTGGCGGGCCGCAGACCCAGAGGATAGGGCGCCTGCGGCCCGAATCCATCAGACGGAAGAGGCGTGTGCGCGGGATGATGTCCGATAAGAGCGGGGGAGTGATCTTTGATAAGGTGACATTCTCTCTTCCCATGAGAACCCTCTGCCTGTATGGTTTAGCCGCTTGTACGGTTTGTCAGGTTAGCTACACTTTAGCCTCAAAAAGCCACATTGTTGGCATAATATACAATGTTTGGATACGAATAGCCAGTAATTTATTATTTCAAAATACAACAATGGTGTTGTGGTCATGGATTATAAAACGATGGGATTACAATATCCAGGTTATTGCCAAATCCATATTTCAACTGCAATTCAATCAAAGGAATCCATAACTTGCTCTAACAGCCGCTCGTGTTCCAAATCTTTCTTAGTTTTGCTTCGAGTTACACGGTCATATTCCCGGTAGCCGCAGATGATGCAACGCCAGCAGTGCCCAGAAAAGTCCCAGTAGAGGCCTAATGTATTGCCAACCCCCGGCGCCGCAGTGGGGACAGGAAAGTGGTATCATCTCTCAGCGACCATCAGGTCTGTGAGTCCCTTACACAGCGTCATATAGAGGTATTCATTGTGACATAAGGGTACATTGTTATTCTCCCGAAAGTTGTTTTGCAATATCTACAAGGCTGTTTGAAAGCCAATAGCCGTTGTTTCTAACCTCCTCGATAACATCTACAACACTTTTTATCAGTCCTCTCTCTTTTGCCATCAGCAATACGCCAACTAATCCTGTAATTTTGATATTGAGTTTTTCAGCAGCTTGTCTTCCAGCCCGGTCGTCAATCAACAGAATCACGTCATTTCCCATTGATGCAGCAACCCCTATAGCCTGCCTTTCTCCTTCACTCAAGCCTTCCAGGATCAATTTTGCAGTCTCATCTAACGGGTTAATCTCAGATACCTGGATGAAGTCCGTAAGTGCATTGTCAATCAATTCTGCTTCGTCTCCCGTTTTTGCAAAAAGTTCTTTGCGAACCATTGGAGGTATTAAAACTTTAATGTCTGAAGGTCTTTCTTTATTTCATTTTCAAGTTCTTCAGGAGCATAATTAAAGATATTGACACGATATCTTCCACATGTCTCATAAAACTCTACACGGGACATTCCTGCGAATTCGGCAGCCTTACCTGCAGATATCTTCCCGAGTTCAAACATTTTCAGTGCGGCCATTAAGCGTATATGCTGCTCCATTTCCTTCTTTGTCATATGAACAGCACTTTCAAAACCGGCAGGATATTTTATTTTAAGTTCTTCTATCTTCATGACTCTCCTCCATATAACGGTTCAATATTTTGATAACATATTATTCTTTTCAACGCACCATGAAATTGCTGCTTTAAGGTGAGAATAGCAGGCTGAGATTTTGCTGTCAACGAAAGTTTTGACAACAAAAACAAATAAAATCTCTCTTGACAGCAAAATCCCGTCCTGCTACTTTAACCTCAGTAAAGGCAGGACATATTTTAAAGAGCGCAGGGCTAATGCTTGATAAATCCAAGCTGGAATCCCTTGGTATTCTCGTACCTTTTGCAGTCAAGCTTGTCCCCTCTATTGGAGGGATAATCCTGTTCGGTAACAAAAAGACCCGTTCACGTATTTGTCCTGATGCAAGGTTGAGCTGTGCCCGTTTTCGCGGGATAGATAAATCTGAATTTCTTTACCGCCGCTTCTGACACTCCTTCTCCTTACAACTCTTCTGTCTTGCCCCTACCCGCAGATCAGGTTTAAATAACTGCCTGCAGTAGATACACCTCTTCTCTTTTATAATTTCACTTGTCTTCATTCTGATATTTTATGTCAGATTAAAAACAGAAAAATACTCTGATGGGAATTAAAGAATTAAATACATGAAATTTGAAGGGGGGGGAATTAAAGAATTAAACAGGACATAGATTATTACTTTTGGGGTTATTTAAATTATCCCCTACAACCTGAAAGGTCTATGTGAAACCATTGTGGTGTCAGGGGAAGATTCAGAGTCAAGGCGGCATATAAAACTCAAGCAGATCGAAGGCGGCCATTTCCAGGTTATCCTCTCTACAGGCCAGTTCTTCGGAGAGGGGCTGGATATTCATGCCATAAACTGCCTCATCCTGGCCTTCCCCTTTTCATTCGAAGGGAAGTTGATCCAGTATATTGGCAGATTAAGGGGACACAACAACCATAAGGTGATTATCGATTACCGGGACAGCCAGATTCCTTTTCTGGAAAGGCAATTCAAACAGCGGCAGAGGGTTTATAAAAAGTTATTGAAAATGGGTAAGTGATTTAAACTGGAGCCGCACAAGGGCTATGGGAATTGCGGATTCTGAAATAATGGATCTGTTATTAAGCGGAGGTTGTCGTAGGAGTACGTAATACTTGCAGCATTAACAACACCTACGGTTAATAGTAGATAGGGTGTAGTAATGATCGTAAAAAGCAAGATGATAGGCCGTGCATGTTTTTCAATATTTGACATTGTTGCCCCACTATAGTATTTTTTAGGCATAAACTGTCACCCTTTCAACAGGAGACAAACCATGAAAGCATCTGCAACCTATAAGACTGATATCCTTCATAAAATAGAATCCATTGAAAAAGAGGTATTGGATCTAAAACTGTCAGTCCTCAAGAAACTTTCCCCGTCTCCCAAAAAAATTATCTCCCTTAAGGGGATCCTTAAAGGCATTGAAATATCTGAGAAGGATATTGAAAAAGCCCAAAAGTCTCTTTATGGTAAGATAAAGATTTAAGGCACACATGAACTTTCTGACTGATACCCACGCCCTCCTATGGCATTTCACTGATAGCCCAAAGATAAGCGAGAAAGCCAAAAACATTTTCGATAAGTGTGAAAGGGGTGAATGTATCATCTTTATCCCATCCATTGTTATTGCCGAATGTCTAAGCATATTCGATAAAAAAAAGATTATTTTTGATTTTAAAAACCTTTTTAATCGCATCACAAAAAGCGAAAACTATATTATCCTTCCTCTCGACTACATCGTTCTTCTGAAGATGGTAGAGACCAAAGAGGTCTTTGAACTCCATGATAAAATCATCGTTGCTACAACAAAAATGATGGAAGTACCGCTTATCACAAAAGACTCCTTTCTTCGCGATCTTAAAACTATTACCACAATCTGGTAACTTATTCTCCATAAAGCATATGTGCATTACCATTACCTCAACATAGTGAACTCGGCCCGGGCCTGCTTCGCAAGCTGCTGCGGCAGGCAGAGGTTACTTTTCATATATCTCAGAGAATTCAGTATGGTGTCCCCGGAATCAGCTCAGAGTTTATGGATGATGTACCGCCTTCTATTTTGAACAATACGGATGTTAATTTCTTTTCGAATAGTCAAATGCTATTACAGAAGGCAATTTTGAGTGAGTAAGGATGTGCGATTCAAATTAAATACTTGACAGAGACAAGTGTAATATCTTATATGTATTCATACATCAGGTGTGCTTAATTTGAATATATAAGTTAAGCCAAGAGGGAACCCTGTGAGAATCAGGGGTGGTCCCGCCGCTGTATCTGGGGACGAAAGCCGCAAATAAAACCACTGGGAT
>Ga0076291_119_pt1 | contig 6462 bp, 6 predicted proteins | sample RifGroA2_FD_67978 | JGI IMG/M metagenome (GOLD analysis project Ga0076291, IMG submission 67978) | Candidatus Saccharibacteria bacterium GW2011_GWA2_46_10 | reverse complement strand
GCCGCTTGTCATCCTTTCCGCGCTCGTCGGCGGATATTTTGCGTATCAAAATTATTTTTTGCAAAAAACAGCACGCGAAATAACCGCTCCTGCACCAGCGACAAATCAAATCACCGAAGCGCCTGAAGCCATCAAGGGAGATGATTCTCGTGTGTCTAAAATAATCACCGCGCAAGGAAACATACAGCCCTTGGAAGGCTCCATTTGGCAGTATGGTACGCATACTTTATTAGATGAAGATGGAGATATTCTCTACGCACTATCAAGCGATGCAGTGACTTTAGATGATTACAATGGGAAAAAAGTTGAGGTGCAGGGCTCTCTCAAAGAAGGCTATCCGGTAGACGGCGGCCCTCCGTATATGGAGGTGGATGCGATAAAGGAAATAAAGTGAAGCGCTTAAATGTTTACTCTATGCCAAAACTCAAAAAAACTCTCTCGTTTCTCGTTATCTCTCTTATTGCCGTAGCGCAATTTACGGCTTTTGCCCCAAAAGCGCAGGCGTGCAGTTGCGCCGAGCCTGATCCAGATCCGCAAAAAATGGTGCAAGAAGCGTGGACGGAGTATGATGCGATTTTTTCTGGCACCATTACTTCCCTTGAGATAGGCGGCTCTTCCAGCTTTGGCGACGAAATACAGGTGTCAATAACCCCAATAGATGTATGGAAAGGCGGCTTGGAAAAAAATAACAAAACAAGTATCCGCACACAGGAATATGGAGACACATGCGGTTATGAGTTTGAGGTAGGCGAACTGTATATCGTATATGCTTTAAAAAATTCTGAAACCGGATATCTAACAATAAATTCATGTTCTCCTACTAAAAAACTCGCCAACGCAAGCTAGGATATTAATTACCTTAATATCCTAGCTGGTTTTACAACACCTCCCATTGCACCAGAAACGCCGGGCGGAACGCTGAATGTCATCACAAAAGAGGGCGAAGAAGTTAAAGAGTTTCCCTTGAAACACACCGATGTCCGCGCAGAAATTTCCGGCTTTATCTCGCGCGTTACGGTTGCGCAAGAATTTGTAAACCCGTACGCCGAGCCAATAGAAGCGGTGTATACCTTTCCCTTGCCGCAAAACGCGGCGGTGGACGCGATGGAGATGAAAATCGGCGAGCGCGTGATAAAAGCGCAGATCAAAAGGCGCGAGGAGGCGCAACTCTTGTATGAAGAGGCAAAAGCCTCCGGCAGGCGCGCGGGGTTTCCGATGACGGTTGGTCCGCGATACATTCCGTTTGGAGGAGTGGCGGATGCCGAGAGCATTACGCCGCCAGTGTTAAAACCCGGCGAGCGATCAGGGCATGATATTGCGCTTACAATAAACATTGACGCGGGATTTCCGATCAAAGACATTCGCTCAAAAAATCATTTTATTCTTCCAACCGAATTGGGACTGACACCAATCGGAGAGTCACCAAAACTCGCAACAAATGCTACTGTTACTCTAAGCCCCCTTGACGCCATCCCCAACAAAGACTTTGTTCTTGAATACGATGTCGGCGGGGACGAGCCGCAATTCACATTGTTCACGCACAAGAAACCAGATTCAGACCACGGCTACTTTGTTCTTATCGCGCAACCGCAACTTACGCCAACGCAAGACGAAATCACGCCAAAAGAGATGATTTTTGTGGTTGACAGCTCTGGCTCCATGAGCGGCGAGCCGATTTCACGCGTTAAGCAGGCGATGCGCTACGCCATAAAAAATTTAAATCCTTACGACACTTTTTATCTTTTCAGCTTTTCAAACGAAGTCAGCGCGCTTTCTGAAACTCCGCTTGCAAATACCCCGGAAAACGTAGAAAAAGGCTTGCGCTATATCAATGATCTTTCAGGCGGCGGAGGTACAGAAATGTTAAAAGGGGTGAAAGCGGCGTATGCGGTGCGGCAAGAAGGGAAGAGGTTGCGGTATATAGTGATGCTCACGGACGGATATATCGGCAACGAAGATCAAATCCTTGCGGAAATCCAAGCCCATCAAGACGATGAACGGGTTTTTGGCTTTTGGCAAGACGACGCGCAATTTTTTAGCTTTGGGATCGGCTCATCGCCAAATCGCTTTTTAATTGAACAAATGGCAGGAGTCGGGCGCGGACTTGCCTTTTACTTAAATCTCACCGAAGACAGCGACAAAGTCATCAGCGATTTTTATGAACGAATTGCGAATCCTGTGCTGACGGATATAACAATCCTATGACCGGCTGGGGCGTTTGATGTATACCCAAATCCAATCACCGATCTTTATTCCTCAAAACCACTTTACTTATATGGACAATATCAAACTATAAATGAAGCTGGAGTAAGCGCAGGCATTATAATCAGCGGAAAAGTGTCAGGCAAAAATTTTAGCGAGCGTTTTGACGCAGTTTTCCCTGATGAAAATTTTTTAAACGAAGGTCTCGCCTCCATCTGGGCGAGGCAAAAAGTTAAATCATTAGAAGCATCCATGTACCGCGGAGAAAATCCGCAAACTGTTGAAGAAATCACCAACCTTGCCCTTGCCTACTCAATCGTTACCAAATACACCTCGTTTGTCGCGTTTGAAGAAAAACCGGTAACAGATCAGCCCGGAAAAACCGTGCAAGTGCCGGTAGAACTTCCCGAAGGCGCAAGTTATGAGGGGATATTTGGGGAAGTAGCGCCACAAGGCATGTCGTTTGAGGAAAACATTGTGGCTGGAATATACTCAAAAGACGTGCGCGACACGATAGCACAATTAATTAACCTTACTTATAGTATAGTACTTATCATAGCAGTAGTACTTCTTCTTATCACCTTGCTAATTAAAATTAAACATCTTTTCATTAAGCAACCCACTTCTAAAAAAATAAAAATCCTCTTTTGGGTTAGTGCTATTGGGATAGTTATAATGGTAATCAGTTGGATGTTCGCGAGTTACCTTTTTATCTTAAATTTTAATGCCTCACTTTTTATTGCTCTTGGCACTATCGCTTTAATACTCCTTCTTATCATTTGGTTAATTATAAGAACAATTGTAAAAGCACTCGCCTGTCGCCGCAATAAACCAAAAAACGAACAGCGCCAAACAAAAAAGTGCACTGTCTAATATATTATTGTATGAGTTTTGTGCAATCAAATCTGAATCGCTACTTTTGTTGTATCTATTCCATGTGCACTTCCTCTTTCAGTTTTGTAATCTTTCGCGCGAAAGCGGGGGAAAGTTTATAAGAGCCAGATTCTATAACAGCTCGCGCTATTTCGCGGGCTTTGTTCAGCAGGGGATAATCAGAAAGCGTTGCGATTTTTAATTCTGGAACGCCGGATTGTTTTGTGCCATACAGCTCGCCTGATCCGCGAAGTTTCAAATCAATTTCCGCAAGCTCAAACCCGCTCGTAATTTTTTCTATATGCTTGAGCCGCGCCCATATCGCCGGGATGGGGGAGTCAGAGAACAAGAAGCAATAAGATTGATGATCCGCCCTGCCGACTCTCCCCCGAAATTGGTGCAATTGGGCGAGCCCAAACCGCTCTGCGCCTTCAATCATCATCACGCTCGCATTTGGCACATTCACACCGACTTCAACAACTGACGTTGCGACAAGAATATCAATTGCTCCTTTTGAAAATTTTTCCTGCACAGCATGTTTTTCGGCCGATTTGAGTTTTCCGTGCAAAAGCCCAACAGTGCGATGCGAGAAAATATCGTTCTTGATTTTTTCATACTCTTTTGTTACTGCTTTAACTTCAAGCGTATCGCTTTCGTCAATGAGAGGGCAGATCACGAATATCTGCCGCCCGCGCCCTATCTGCTCTTCTATAAATGCATACGCGTCTTTTCTTTTTTCCGGGCGCACTAATTTTGTGATGATTGTTTTTCTTCCCAATGGCATTTCGTCAAGCACCGAGAGGTCAAGATCACCATATACCGCAAGAGCCAAAGAGCGAGGAATCGGCGTTGCGGTCATGGAGAGAAAATGCGGCCGCACCGTAGGGGCAGACCCCTGTGTCTGCCCCTCTTCATTCGGTTGTAATGTTTGTCCTTCCGCAGACCCCTGTGTCTGCCCCTCTTCATTCGGTTGTAATGTTTGTCCTTCCGCAGACCCCTGTGTCTGCCCCTCTTCGTTCGGTTGTAGTGTCTGCCCTTCTTCATTCGGTTGTAGGGGCGGACGGATTTGTCCGCCACCGCAGAGTAACTTTTTTCGCTGTTCAACGCCAAAGCGGTGCTGTTCATCTATAATGGCGAGCCCGAGTTTGTAAAATTTTACATCTTCTTGAATCAGCGCGTGCGTTCCTATGATAATATCCGCGTTTCCTTCCGCAATTTTTGAAAGCAGAGTTTTTTTTGTGAGTTTGTCGTCTTTGTGGCGATCTGTCTTGCCCTTGCGCGCAAAGCACCGGTGTGACCGTGTGTAAAGCGCAATGTTCACATCGGCGTCTTGGAACATCTGCATGAAAGACTCAAAGTGTTGACGCGCGAGAATTTCAGTCGGCGCCATGTACACGGCTTGGTACCCATTCCGCACGCAGTTGAGGCACGCCATTGCCGCCACAACTGTTTTGCCGGAGCCGACATCGCCTTCAAGCAGGCGGTTCATGGGAGAGGGTTTTTCCATATCTTTAAGAATTTCCCATGCGGATTTTTTCTGCGCGTTCGTGAGCGAAAAACCAAGCGACTTTACAAATTCCCGCGTCTCATTTTCATGAAATGCGCACCGCGGCGCGGCGTACTGCCGAATGTATGATCGCGAAAGGTTTGCCTTAAGCTGAAGCAAAAACAGCTCATCAAATTTCAAGCGTTTTTCCGCTTCCAAAACCGCATGTTGATTTTTTGGAAAGTGAATGTGCGAGAGCGCATAGTGAAGATCGCAGAGCGCATGTTGTTTTTTGATCGTCTCTGGAAGATACTCTTCAATTTCAGGCAAAGCTGAAAGAGCCTGTTTTACTAAAAATCGCAGTTGTTTTTGCGTGAGGTTTCTGGTGAGCGGATACACCGGCGCAAGGATGCCTGTATTTGTTCCCGCGCGCGCGACTTTTTCATACTGCGGCGAGGTCATCTGTGCGCCGTATGTTGTGTATGAGATTTTCCCGGAGAGCGAAATTTCATCACCCTGCTTCAGCGTTTGTACAAGGTAGGGCTGGTTAAACCATACCGCTTTGATTGCGCCGGTTTCATCTTCTATCATTGCCTCGGTAAGAGTTGCGCGTTTTCGCGGCGTTACGATGTTTTGTATTGCGATGATTGTTCCGCGCACCGTGATTGGTTCCTCTGTTTGCGCCTCTGCAATGGGGACAATTTTTGAAAAATCCTCATAGCGGAATGGGTAATAGAAAAGCAAATCGCGCGCTGTTGAAATGCCTAAAGTTTTTAGTCGCGACGCGGTTGCTTTGCCGACTGTGCCCAATTGTGAAAGGGGCGTTGAAAGAGAGATCATAGAAGAGAGTGAATCCAGTATTTTATAAAAAGCCTCGCGATGTTTTTCATCAGAGGCTTTTTTACTGACTCTTTTTCTGTGTCTTTAGCCATTTCACCACATCTTTGGCGAAACGGTAAAGATATATGCGTTTTTTTGTATAGATACGATAAATCTCTTTTGGGTTCATGAAAAGATACTCGTGAATTAAGCGGTTGTGAAACTCCGCCAACTCTTGCATGTGGTCGCCAACTTCGTGAGAAATAATCCTTTTTTGTTGCAGAATTATAAATATCTCTTTATATTTTCTCGGTTTTCTCAATTTTAAGATTACGATAATCTCTTTTGCAATATCAATACAAGATTGTATGGCGAGGTGTAGCCCGTGATCAACCATCCAATAAATACGTGGATCATCTGCAAATTTTTGCTCTCCAACCAGTTTAAACTCCTCTATTTGATCTAGATACTCTTTAAGCTTTGCCGTCAATTGTAATAAAAAATCTTTATTCGCCATACGCTTCTAAAAGTTCTCTTTCCATGGCATCGTGATACGTTCTATGATGCGGCTCCCAGTCCAGCCATTCTCCTATTGCGACAGATTCAAAATGCGCGCGGGCGGCTTCATCTTTGCTATACACCAAGATGCCATCATATACAATCTCTCGTTCTAATAACGGTGTGAGGCTGTCAAAGTCATTTAAATCAATAAGGTCAATTTTTTTCTTAGGAAATGCGTCAATAATAGTATCTTCTACTTCGTCTTTTACTTTTCTGCGTTTTGTGGGAGAAAGTTGTTGATCAAAAAAAATCGCGATATCAATATCAGAAAGCGGTCCTTCTTCTCCTTTTGCGTACGAGCCGTACAAATAGGCAAAGAGCGCCGATGGGTGCGTGCGAAAGATGCTTGCAAGCTTTTTTTGTATGGCATTTTTGGTAATAAGCGACATGAGAGTAAATATTTTACTTTGGTGCGGCTGGCAGGGCTTGAACCTGCGGCCTTGAGATCCGCAATCTCACGCTCTATCCAGCTGAGCTACAGCCGCGTATTATGAAAAACAAGAGTACCTGAAATATAAGAA
>Ga0076291_115_pt1 | contig 6473 bp, 4 predicted proteins | sample RifGroA2_FD_67978 | JGI IMG/M metagenome (GOLD analysis project Ga0076291, IMG submission 67978) | Candidatus Saccharibacteria bacterium GW2011_GWA2_46_10 | reverse complement strand
GAGAGGTAGGTATTTAAGTCTGGATGGGACAATTATCGGCGATTGGAGTACAACAATCCATTTCAGAACAGCCACACAAGGAGCTCCCGCTCCGCCTGTAGTTGTCTATCCTGGAACAAGTGGCGTCCCTTTGAGCTTCATGCTTAATTGGACAATAGTGCAGAACTGGGTATTGAGGGTTCGTATAGTTGATGCAATAGGAAATATTATATTCAACCAGACGAGCGGAAATGGTTCAATAACAGTTTTGGGACTCACTTGCGGAACCAGCTATGTCGGTCAGGTTCGTTGGGAATCTCCCGATGGGTCTGTAACAAGCAACTGGTCGCAATCAGTCAGCTTCTCAACAATTTCCTGCACAGTAACAATTGTGCAGGTTCAGTTAATTTCCCCCGCGAACGATGCGACTGGTATCAATTATGCACCAGCAACACTGAGTTGGAATCTGGTTTCTAATGCTACCGAATACGAATATCAGGTGGCATTGAATTCCAATTTTTCCAGCTTGATAGAAAGTGGAATTGTATTGGGAACCTCGGTGAGCGTCCAGCTTGCCCAGGCGACTACATATTATTGGAGAGTTCGCGGAAAGAATGGGACAAGTTATGGCGAGTGGTCCTCAATCAGAAATTTTCTGACAAAAGGATCAATAACCGGAATTGGTGACGGAAAAGAGATGCCGAAAGAGTTTGCTCTTTCACAGAATTATCCAAATCCGTTCAACCCGACCACAGTGATTAGATATTCAATACCAAGTACGTCTTTAGTTACATTAAAAATATACGATGTACTTGGTAGAAAAGTAGCCGTCTTGGTAAATGAAGAAAAACCATCCGGAACGTATGAAGTCAATTTCGATGCTTCAAAATTATCCAGCGGTCTGTATGTTTACAGACTGACTGCAGGTAGCTTTATAAGCACCAAGAAAATGACATTGCTGAAATAAAAAAATAAAGCCCTTGTAAACCAAGGGCTTTTTTGCATAAAAATAGACCTTCTGGCAAGGGGTTGACATTGGTTTATATATATGCTATGTTTTAGCTCATGAGTATAAAAAAGCGTAAGAATATATATCGTATCCATCAGCTTCTGGCAGGTATTTTTTCAACGGTTATTGCCGCTGCATTTTTGTTTCCTTTCGCAGTGCTTGCATCGAGCGCTCCTTTGCCGGTCACAAATTTTTCGGCGACCGCACCCGATTCTACTTCAGTTTCGCTTTCGTGGACCACATCATCCAATCCCGACCTTACGGAGTTTGAGGTGAGGTATTCCACAAATCCTTTAAATATCGGCAACTTCACGCTCGCAACGCAGTTGACGAACGCGCCCGCACCGCTTCCCGGACAGGTACAAAGCATGCAGGTTTCAAGTCTTTCCGCGAATACTACGTATTACTTCGGTATTCGGGAGTTTAATCTTGCGAGCCAACCCTCACCGCTTGTTGTAGTATCGGTCACGACACCTTCCTCTGGAGGTGGAGGGGGAATTACATGTGCATTACCTGCCTCTATTTCCAATTTTTCCATCGCGACATCAACCAACTCAATGACGCTTTCGTGGGTAACGCCGGCAGATCCTAATCTTGCGGAATTTGAAGTGCGTCGCTCCACGAGTATTTTAAATGACGGCAACTTCACGCTCGCAACGCAGTTGACGAACGCGCCCGCACCGCTTCCCGGACAGACGCAAAACATGCAAGCGACAGGTCTACAAACCGATATGACATACTACTTCGGTATAAGGGTTTATAACATTTGTGCGAAGGCTTCGCCTGTTGCATATCAGAATTCCGAAAACTCCGGTGGCGGAGGTGGCGGAGGTGGCGGTGGCGGTGGCGGTGGAGGCGGTGGCGGAGGCGGGGGATTTTACAACCCACTTCCCCCGACAAGTCCTTCAATTTTGATAAATAACAACGCGGCTTCTACAGCGACCACAACGGTGACGCTCACGCTTCATGCGGTGAACGCTTCAAAGATGGCTATTTCGAATACACCGAGTTTTGCGGGAAAATCCTGGGAGACTTACTCCGATAAAAAGGTTTGGGAGCTTACCTCAGGAGAGGGTATGAAAAGAGTGTATGCGATATATCAAAGTCCCGACGGAGTGGCGACAAGTCCGGTTTCGGATGACATCGTATACGAGGTATACAAGCCAAAAGCTCCTTCAAACATCTCTATTCTTATTAACGGGGGTGCGGCAACAACCGCTACGAGGAATGTTGCACTTACACTTCGCGCCGATAACGCTTCCGAAATGAAGATATCGAACACAACCGATTTTTCTGGGATTGTATGGGAGCCCTATGTGACACAAAAACCTTGGGAACTCACGGCGGGGAACGGCACGAAGATTGTCTACGCGCTCTACAGAAGTTCGGATAATTTGACACTGGGACCCGCGTCTTCGAACATTGTCCTTTCGATTCCGGTTACTCCAACCCCCCCCGGTCAGGTTCTGGGAGCGTCGGGAGCTCTTGATTTCAATACCATCATGGTGAACTGGGGCAGTGGAAGGTTTGGCAATATTGCCGACCTGAACGGAGACGGGCAGGTGGATCAGAATGATGTGTATCTTTTAATGCACCAGTGGGTTAATATCAACGTCCGTAATACAAGTAATAGTACCTATGGAAAATAAAAATATAATTACATACGCCGCCGTATGCGTGGCGATTGCGGGATTGTTCTTTTCTTCGGTGTCCTCGGTTTCCGCCGCGACGCTTAATGCGGAGCCAACGAAGCTCACGGTTTCCGCAGGAGAGGAAGCGCGCGTGGTGGTGAATATCATCCCCGGAGTAAATGAGAGAGAATACACGGCGCAAGTAGAATTGAAATATCCGTCCGATTTGTTTAAATTTGAGACCTTTTCATACAACAATAAATGGGTTCCGGTGATACGTTCGGTGTATGATGAAGCCGACAATGGAGACGTTTCTATTATAAAAACCGCAGGATATCCGGGAGGATTTACCGAACCGGAAGTGTTTGGCGTTGCTATATTCACCGCAAAGCGATCGGGAACGGGAACAATTATATTCGGCAATAATTCCTTTATTTTGGATGCTTATAACAACAACACATTGGTGGGGGCGACCCTTCCGAGTGTCGTATCGGTCCGCGCCGTGGGACCGGATGCATCGGGTCCGGGGTACGCGCTTGCAAGTATCATTTCGTTCGGTGTGTTCAGCAACACGATAACATTCATCTCAGTCTTTCTTTTCCTTCTCATCCTTTATATTATTTATCTCGCGATGCGTCCTAAAGGAAAAGAAGAGGACGAGGAATAAAAGAAAATTCGTTTATAAACTCCATCTACAAAAGGAAGGGATTGATTCCCTTCCTTTTTGGTTGTAGAGTGCTTCCATATTCCCTGTGACCCAAAGCAATGGGGAAGTTTCTTGTATGAATGATTTTATACACATAAAAGGGGCCAGAGAGCATAATCTCAAAAATATTAACCTCTCTATACCGCGGAACAAGATGATCGTGTTTACGGGGCTTTCGGGCTCAGGGAAGTCGTCTCTGGCGTTTGATACGATCTTTGCGGAGGGTCAGCGACGATATATCGAGTCACTCTCGGCGTACGCACGCCAGTTTTTAGGGCGTCTTGATAAACCGGACGTGGACGAAATTGAAGGACTTTCTCCGGCGATTTCAATCGATCAAAAGAGCCATTCCTCAAATCCGCGATCCACGGTTGCGACCATTACGGAAATATATGATTATCTGCGTGTTCTTTTTGCCCGCGCAGGAACGCCCTTTTGCCCTGTGTGCGGTACAGAGATACGAAGGATGACAAATGAACAGATTGTGGATGTAGCAGTGGATATTTCAAAAGAGAACGAGAGTAAACGAAACCTCGTGGTGCTCGCTCCGGTCGTGCGCGGGAGGAAGGGGGAGTATTACCAGTTGCTTTATGATTTTTTGAATGCGGGATTTTCTGAGGTTCGTATTGACGGGAAATTTCTTTCACTCAGAGAACGAATCGATTTGGATCGCTATAAACAACATTCAATAGATCTCGTTGTTGATCGTATTCCCGCCGCTTTGGATTTTACCGAAAAAGATAACCGTTTGCGTCTTGCCGAGGCAATCGAATCGGCTCTTAAGTACGGCAACGATGTTGTAACGATTATTACCGACAAAGAAACCTCACTTTCGGCAAAGTTTACCTGTCCCAAAGACGGATTTTCCTTTCCCGAGATAGAACCGCGCCTTTTTTCTTTCAACAGCCCTTTTGGTGCGTGTCCGGAGTGCCATGGTCTCGGGGTCGAAAGTGTGTGGTCGGAGAAGGTTTGTTCGGTATGCCAAGGGAAGCGACTCAAGGAAGAGGCGTTAAACGTGTTGATTGACGGAAAAAACATCACAACAGTGACTTCTCTTCCCATCGGGGAAGTGCATCGATTTTTCGAAAAGCTCAAAAAACAGAGAGATAAATCATTCCGTGAGATTACGGAAGTCCCGCTCCGCGAGATCACAAGTCGCTTGCAGTTTATGATAGATGTGGGCCTCGACTACCTGACCCTCGACCGGAGGGCGGGTACTCTCTCTGGTGGTGAAGCACAGCGCATCCGGCTTGCGTCACAGATTGGCTCACGCCTCGTGGGGACGCTCTATATCCTTGATGAACCGACGATTGGTTTACACCAGCGCGACAACGAAAAACTTATACTTACCCTTCAGGAGTTGCGCGACCTCGGGAATACGGTAATTGTTGTGGAACACGATGAGGAAACCATCCGGTCATCCGACTATCTTGTGGATATCGGTCCGGGTGCCGGTGTACACGGCGGGGAGATCGTGGTGCAAGGCGCGATTCCGCAGGTTTTGAAAGATGTGAAAAGTGATTCATTAACACTCAAATATCTACGCGGTGAAACATTTATTCCGGTGCCGAAAATTCGTCGTGGCGTGAATTTGAAGAGTCACGATATGCTCCACCTCTCCGGTGTCACGGAAAATAATCTGAAACGCCTGAAAGTAGATGTCCCTCTCCGCAGGTTTGTTGCGGTTACTGGAGTTTCCGGTTCGGGGAAAAGCACACTGGTCTACGACGTGCTCTACAAAACACTCGCGAATAAACTAAATAAGGCGAGTTATAAAGTGAACGGATTGGGAAATATAAAAGGATTTGAATATGTGAACCGCGTAATCAATATTGATCAGTCACCGATCGGGCGTACACCGCGCTCGAATCCGGCAACCTATGTGGGTGCATGGACTTACATTCGCGATCTTTTCGCATCGTCCGAAGACGCGCGCGTGCGAGGATACAAACCGGGCCGTTTCAGTTTTAACGTGAAAGGGGGGCGTTGTGAGAATTGCGAAGGGCACGGCGTGATTGCGATTGAGATGCACTTTCTTCCTACCGTGTACGTCGAGTGCGATGTTTGTCACGGCAAGCGGTTCGATCGGGAGACGCTCGAGGTGGAATACAAAAAGAAGAATATCTACGAAGTGCTCCAGATGACCGTGGAAGAGGCGGCGGGATTTTTCGAGGACATTCCGTGGTTGCACGATCGCCTGAAGATATTAAACGAAGTGGGACTCGGGTATATACGTCTCGGGCAATCGGCAACAACGCTCTCCGGTGGCGAAGCCCAGCGCATAAAGCTTGCGGCGGAGCTCGGCAAAAGAGACACTCGCAAAACGATTTACCTCTTGGACGAACCGACAACGGGATTGCATTTTGCAGACGTACGCCAGCTTTTGGAAGTGTTGCATCGGCTAGTTGATCGCGGGAATACCGTGGTGGTGATCGAGCATAATCTGGATGTTATAAAAACCGCCGACTGGGTAATCGACCTCGGTCCCGAAGGAGGCGGAAAAGGTGGTGAGATTATGGTTGCCGGCGTTCCGGAACTCGTGGCAAAAACAAAAGGGAGTTTCACGGGAGAATATTTAAAGAAGGTTTTGAAATAGCCCGATTTGCGGAAGTCGCCGTGGGGTATAATCAAAACAGATATTCCAACAACAAAGATGGGAGTGGTTGATATAGCACTCGAAAAAACAATAAAGGAACTAAAGAAAGTGTCCGGTCAGAAAGGGATAAGAGACGCGCTTAAAAAACAAACCAATCTTACGGCAGACGAACTTAAAACAAAACACCTTGGCAGCGTGGAGGCATTTGAAAAATTTAAAAAGGTAGAAGAAGCGATTTCAAAAAGCCGATAGCCGGACCTTTTGGAGAAATAAAAAAAGACCCCGATTTATTCGAGGTTTTTATTAGTCGTAGATTGGTTTTCCGGGAAGTATATGGCATTTATGACATGCTATCCCGTAGCTTTCTTTTCCGCCAACCAGCGTTTCTTCGTCGGTGTAGGGAGCGGGCTTTCCATCGATGGTTCGTTGAGGAAGTGGTCCGGGAGCTCCGCAGGAAGAGCAGTATGAAGTAAGTTTCTGAACGTCGTTTATACTGTCGCAAAGACCGATAAGATTCAATGTCGAACCGAACGGTTCTCCGCGGAAGTTCAG
>Ga0076291_114_pt1 | contig 6813 bp, 6 predicted proteins | sample RifGroA2_FD_67978 | JGI IMG/M metagenome (GOLD analysis project Ga0076291, IMG submission 67978) | Candidatus Saccharibacteria bacterium GW2011_GWA2_46_10 | reverse complement strand
GGTCTGTCGCAGGTTTTCCTTCAATTGGGCTACTTGTGTCTGAAGCGCGTTTTTCTCCTTGATAAAGGTTTCGTCGTCAATGAGCTGGCGGTATCTCATCTTGGTAAGCTCGTCCAGCTCCTTTTGCGTCCCAGCCAGAGTTTTGTGCTGCATTTCATAAACTTTTGACCTGTCCTCAATTTCGGTGTCGTTTTTTTCATTTAGTCCTTCCAGCGCCCACTGCAAGAACTCCGGCAAGATAGTGTATTTTTCAATTTCCTTTTCAATGGCCAGCTCTAAATTGTCCACTGGGATATTTTTTCTTTGGTCGCACTTCACCTTTGTCGTCTTTCTTGTGCAGTGGTAGTAAGTGTATTCCTTGACTTCGCCAGTTTGCTTGATGATTTTCTTTTTGGTTTCGGCGGTATAGAGGCAACCACACACGCCGCAGCGAATTGAGCCGGTAAAGGCAAACTCGTGGTGCTTGGGTCTCGGCTTGCCTTCTCTGCCGAGCAACATCTGCACGCGGTCGTATTCTTCAAGCGTGATCATACGCTCGTGCTTGCCTTCGTATTGCACCCCGCCGTTTTCAATAGTCCCCGTATAAAACAAGCTGGTAAAAATCTTATAAATGCCGCTTTTTGAGAGAGGGCAACCGCCGATCTTCTTAAACTTCCGCGTCCTAAAGCCCCATTCGTTGTTTGCAATATCCAAAATCTTTGGCGGCGTGTAGTTGCCCGTAAGCATTAAGTCCCACATTTTGCGGACGAGATTAAAACGTTCCGGGTCTTTGATGATGATTTTATTTTCCTTATCGTTGAGATAGCCGAGCGGCGCTATGCCTGTTTGCCAGCCCTTTTCCAATTTTGAGAGCATACCCCGCTTGGTATTTTTGCTTAAATCCAAAATGTATTGGTTGGCAACGCCGCTCTCAACGCTGAACAGCAAAACGTTATCTTCTGGAAGATACTGGCGGTCTATGGTTTGGATTGACTTCAAAACGCCTCGCTGCAAAAGCCAGCTTAACTTGCCGCTATCAATTGGGTTGCGGGAAAGGCGGTTTATCTGCCAGCATAAAATCCCGTTTGCCTCGCCATTCTCAATTCGTTGGATTATCTCGTCAAAAATTGGCCGGTTGTCTGGCTTTTTGGCCGACTTTGCTTCGGTGTAGGTTTTCTTAATATCTAAACTCAAATCGCCGGCGAGCTTTTTAAGCCGGTTTAATTGGTCATCAATGGACTGCACTTGCCGGTCTTCGCTCTCCGATGACTTTCTGGCGTAGAGGAAGTATTTAATTTTGGTTGTGTCTTGCTTCATAAACTTAAAGGGACGGTCTGGTTGATCCAGTTGCTTCTCCGTGAGGATTGGCTTCCGGCAGACCGCCCCTTAAAAGGCAAAAGCCGATAAAAAAACTCACGGATTGTCTGGCACTGGATCAACATTTGTATTATAGCATATTTTTTAACTTTATATTCCATTTTGTTCATTTAATGTTTTTCCTTAATGTTGTTTGTGGGCGTTCCACGTCTGGTAGGCAGGCGTATGGCGACTATGTTGGTAGTCGCGTGGCGACTACATAGTTCTATATTTAATCTCATAAACGTTGCTCCTAACGCTTTTGTCCCTGCCTTTAGTTATTAGCCCCTTGCCCTCCAGAACCGTAATCGCTTTCTTAACTTTAGTTACGCCGCAGCCAGCTTCTTTGGCTATGGTTATGTGTGCTGGCCAACAATGATTTTTTCTCATCGCGTATTTTTTGAGAATAATAAAAACCATTTTTTCGTAGATACTTATATCTTCACGTATTAAAAATAAATTGGGTATTTGAGTAAAGCCCTTATTTTTGGGGTTCAAAAAGCTATACTTCTTATTCTCTATTATTGAGCTGATCGGTTGCATTTTTGTAATGGTAATTGTAATAAAGTTGCGGTCGCGGCCGTCAATCTTCAGTTTCTTGTCGGCGCTTTTGTAGCCGGTGGTATTCTTCTTCGGTCATTGGCTTATAAATCAGCTCAACCAATCGGATAAGTTTTGCACCCTGCTCATACGCTTCCTTCCGGCCGATTTCCTTGCCGAAGCGGTTTTTGTAGAGTGTCTGATATTTTGTTATTTGCTTATCCGACAACATAAAATTAAAAGCTGCTGTAAATCCTGTTTTTGAGCATTTTGGTATTGTCAAACAAGGTTCTTGCGCTGACCTTTAACTTGCCCAAGAAATAATCATTGGCTACCTCCTCAATGCCGACCTTTCTGGTAAAAATAAAAAGCACTTTGCGCGGGTTTTGCTTATCCAGAGATAAAAGCTCAAAACCTACACTGATGAGTGCTGCTGAACAACCTAAATCAAAGGTTGAGAAATTGTCGGTTTGATTGTCTCCTAATGGTTTGGTCATATAATTTACTGAATAATTGGTGGCTCTGGCGAAACAAAAAAGCCAAAGCGTATTCTGCTTTGACTTTAACTTACCTATGGGTGAGTCAATTACGACTGAATTGACTGGATTTTAGTAGTTGCGCTTTATGGTTTTTTCCTGCCAGCTAAATAAATTATCTTTTGTCCCCGTAAGTTCTTTTAGTCTTTTATTTAATGCTTCCATTGCGTCATATACCAGCCGCCAGTTTTCTCTTGTCCTCTGCGGTTTTCCATAAAAGGCCTCGTAATACCCGGTCATTTTTTCGTAAATAACCGACCAATCAATTGGTTCACTTACGCCGTGTTCATACATAGAGCGGCAGAAGTAGTGTTCATTTTTGTAAGGTGGAAGTTGGCACCTTTGATTACCGATTTCCAAGATTGCTTTTTCATTATCGTATTTTACTCCTAAAGATTTCAGTTCAATACTATTTGTATTATCCGTTTTATCTTTTACCCTTTCGCGGCCGTCTGTAAAAATCTTGTGAAACTCACAAAGTTGATCAAATGCCGGCTTGATTATCTCTATATATAAATCAGGGCGCATTAGGTCAACGCTGTCGGGACTTGTCAATTTGATGACACCCTGCCGATGTAATTTTTTTAATATCGCTATTTCATCATCGGGAGGAAGTAGATTATCCCTCAGATCAGAAATAACAAAATAAGGAACGCGTTTTTCGGTATCAGTATAGAGCGATCTTTCTTTAATCTTTTTTAAGATGTGCCAAACGCTCTCATCAAACTTTTCCTCTGGGGACGACATAGTAATAATCATTTAATGTTGCCAACAAAAACTTTTTGCTATAATATAATGTAGCAAATGTAAGGTAACAAAACAATGGCAAAGAGAGCAAAAAAACAGCGAAAAGTGGATTTTTCAGAGCTTCTTACTTTAAGTGAGGCGTGTGCGATATTGAAGTGCCACCCCAATACTTTAAGGCAGTGGGACAACAAGGGCGTTTTGCCGGCCATTCGGATTGGCGTGAAGCGGATCAGGCGCTACTGCAAGGAAGACATATTACGCTATATCAAGCGTAAGAAATAGCTATGGAAATGAACGAGCAAAAATCAAAGAAAAAATCGCCAACATCGCTAAAGACGCGGCGGCGCACGCCAAGTTTAAGAGCGCGCAAGGCATTTTCTTATTTCTTGGAAAATCGTGGAAAATCATTATCTGCTTCTATGCGTGCGGCGGGCTTTAGCGAGGCATATTCAAAGAACCCGCAACAGCTAACTCAAACGAAGTCGTGGGAGGAGTGGACGTGCGAGGAGTTGAGCGACGCGTTGCTTATCAAGACCAATCTTGGCTTACTCAAACACAAGAACTGGCGTGCGCAGGACGCCGGCTTGGATAAAGCGTATAAGATCAGGGGCAAATACGCGCCGGAGCAGGTTGAGCTAACCAAGCGCAAATATCAGGATTTGAGCAATGCCGAGCTGGCCGCGCTGGAGCGTAAGCTCAAGGACTTCCTGTTAAAAAGATAACTTTATGCAAAAAGAAGCCAAAGCGCGAATAAAAATCAACAAACTGCTGGAAGAAGCCGGCTGGCGATTTTTTGATAACGGCAAGGACAAAGCTAATATCACACTTGAAAACAATATCAAGATTGATGAGTTGGGCGACGACTTTGAAAAAGTAAGCGCCGGCTTTATTGACTACCTGCTGTTAGACGACAAGAGTTTTCCGATCTGCGTTTTAGAAGCCAAGTCCGAAGACAAAGACCCTTTGGTCGGTAAAGAACAGGCGCGGCGATACGCTAACAGCCAAAACGTCCGCTTTGTCATTCTCTCCAACGGCAACATTCACTACTTTTGGGATAAGGAGCTGGGCAACCCAACAAGGATTTCCTCTTTTCCCACGCTTGCCAGTTTGAAAGGCAATAAAGATTTCACGCCCGACACCAGCAAACTTATAAGCGAGGAGATTAAAGACAACTACATCGCCCTCACTCAAAATCCTTTTTACGAACAAGACCCACGCTGGCCTGACAAAACTAAAAAGCAGCAGTTCATTGGCGATACCGGCCTGCGCTTCCTGCGGCAATACCAGCTTGACGCCGTAAAATCGCTGCAAAAGTCCGTTTCCGAGAGCAAGAACCGCTTTCTGTTTGAAATGGCCACCGGCACGGGCAAGACGCTCTTGGCGGCCGCCATTATCAAGCTCTATATCAAAACCGGCAACGCGCGCCGCGTCTTGTTCTTGGTTGATCGGTTGGAGCTTGAAAATCAAGCCGAGAAAGCGTTTAAGGACTATCTCAAACCAGATTACCGCGCCGTCATTTTCAAACAATACAGGGACGACTGGCGCAAGGCCGAGATTGTCATTACCACGATCCAAAGCATTTCCCACGATAACAAATACCTTAAACTTTTTACCCCCACTGATTTTGATTTAATCATTTCTGACGAAGCCCACCGCTCTATCTCCGGCAATAGCCGCACGATTTTTGAATACTTTATCGGCCACAAGTTGGGGCTGACCGCCACACCAAAGGATTATCTCAAAAATCTTTCCCAAAAGGATATTGACGAGCGCGATCCGCGCGAAATGGAGCGCCGCAACCTGCTTTCTACCTACAAAACTTTTGGCTGCGAAAATAGTGAACCGACTTTCCGCTATACGCTGGTGGAGGGCGCGCGCGACGACTTCTTGGTGTTGCCAACCGCCATAGATTGCCGCACCGAGATCACTACCCAACTTCTTTCGGACGAGGGCTATGCCGTGCAAGTGCAGACAGAAGAAGGCGAGGAGGAAGAAGTTATTTATAACCAAAGCGATTTTGAGCGGAAGTTTTTTTCGGAGCAAACCAACTTTGAGTTTGCCAAAGCGTTTATGGACAACGCCCAGAAAGACCCGATCACCGGCGAGATTGGGAAAACGATTATCTTTTGCGTGAGCCGCAAGCACGCTTCAAAAATCACCCAAATCCTCAATGAGTTTGCAATGAAAATGTATCCGGGCAAATACAATTCCGACTTTGCCGTGCAAATCACGTCCGACATTCCCAATGCCCAAATGATGACCATAAACTTTGCCAACAACAACTTAAACGGCCACACTAAATATCTTGACGCCTATCGTTCCAGCAAGACCAGAGTGTGCATAACGGTTGGAATGATGACCACCGGCTATGACTGCCAAGACATACTTAATCTTTGCCTGATGAGGCCGATATTCTCGCCGACTGATTTTGTTCAAATCAAAGGACGCGGCACGCGCACCTACACCTTCAAGCACACTAATCGCGACGACCGCGTGGAGGAGAAAAAAGACACATTCAAACTTTTTGATTTCTTTGCCAACTGTGAATACTTTGAAAACAAATACCCCTATGACGAAGTGATCAAATTGCCGCCCAAGAAAAAAGGCACGCCGCCAGAGCCGCCGCCAACACCAGTCCACATTGATACCACTTCAATCAACATTCCCGATCCTCTAAAAATGTTGGAGGTAATGACGTTTGAAGGCAACATAATGCGCGTAGATAAAGAGCTTTACGTCAGCCGGTTTGAAAACACGATCAAAGCGGCCGCGATAAAAGAAAGCGAGTTCAAGGAAGCGATAGACAATGGCGACTACGAGCGAATGGAGCAGTTCGTAAAGGAAAAGATATTCAACAAGCCGGAAGATTATTTCACGCTGGAACGCATTAGGCGCGGCTATAATGCCGACCGGCATATTTCACTGTGGGAGATACTGGATAAAATACTTGGGCGCATTGCCCGCTTCAAATCCAAAGACGAGCTGGCGCAAGAGGAGTTTGATAAGTTTTTGGTCAATTCAGACATTAGCCCGGACTTATATTACGAGGCACGCGAGTTTTTCAAAAACTACCTCATAGACGAGAACTTCCGAGTGGCGATTAACCAGAAGCGTTTTAACGAATATGCCGGCAACCCGATAATGACAGAGGTCTTTCAAAAGTTAGGCCGGCAGCGCCTTTCCCAAATACCGGAGTATGTTAAGGACAATGTTAAGTTAAACATTTTCGCATAATACAATGCTTACCGTAGAAACCAAAAGGAAAATTGATTACTTGCGCGACGTGCTTGTCGGCAAAATCCCCGTGCCGTCCCAACAGATTGAGCAGATTACGCTTGGCTTGATTTACAAGTTTATGAGCGACATTGACGAGCAGAATGAGGAGCTGGGCGGTAAGTCGTTTTTCTCCGGCGAATACAAAAAATACGCTTGGAAAAATATAATGGATCGCTCACTTGCCGGCCACGAACGAGTGTTGCTTTATGCCGAAGGATTGGAAATGATGAGCCGCAACAAAGACCTACCGCAGTTGTTTCGGGATATTTTTAAGGGCGCGTTTCTGCCGTTCAAAGACGCGGCGATCTTGGATTTATTCTTAAAAGGCATTAACGAGTTCAAATACGAGCATAACGAGGAATTGGGCGACGCGCGCCGG
>Ga0076291_112_pt1 | contig 7085 bp, 7 predicted proteins | sample RifGroA2_FD_67978 | JGI IMG/M metagenome (GOLD analysis project Ga0076291, IMG submission 67978) | Candidatus Saccharibacteria bacterium GW2011_GWA2_46_10 | reverse complement strand
TTGGCAGAAACGCCATTTTTACTGTTTGAAAAAAGATACAAGGCAAAAAACCAATTCTTTAATGAAGTAGAAGACTTATGAAAGATAGTGCCAGCGAGAGGATAAAGATGATACCCGCATTGTTGGCAATAATAGCACTTGCGCTCACTGGCGCGATGAAATTTAGTCTTCATCTTACATGATGGGCATAGAGAGATATTGCCATAACGTGCGGTAAAAATCTCATCTAGGCATGCTTCATCATTAGGGTATTGTGTGTTAAAATCCTTGATAGTAAACTTTGGCATAGTTTTAGAGGTTATTTATACTATGCCTTTATCCTACAGTATTATTTACCTGCTGTCAAGGGATACTTACCATGGTCTTTTATCAAAAGGGAATATGTGTGATACGAAGATTATAGAGAAACATGAGAAAGGGCATGCCGAGAATGCTTTGTATCAGGGAGTACATGGAGTACGCAACGACAGGAACAAGGACAAAAGCAAAATTTTGTTGAGAGGTCTCATGAGTAATTTTAGGGTGCGTTCTCTGAAGTCTCATCTTACAGACAAATTTATTCAGCAACTGCAGATGACTGGAGAAGCAGATTTGGAAAAGTTACGCAATAGTATAGAGTATCGTCAGATTCTTCATTTCGCATTAGATTTTGCAAAAGGTGAAATTTTAGCTGAATATAAAAGTTTGGCTTTTACCAGCGTCAGGCAAAAACTTTTTGACCTCTTGCGTCGGAATGGCATCTATGATTATTTTAATAATATTTTTAGTTTAATGAATTACGATACGATTCATGATGCTCTCTGGGATGATTATGAGCGAATTCTAAAAGAGCAGACAAGCAATGCCCAAGTAATTGTAAGCACGTATAACGTATGGGGGTTGCACGAACGAGCGGAGCTTTTTAGATGGGTGTTAGCGCAATTCCAGCTTTCTCAATGGGATGATCAGTTGCGAAGCTCAAAATTTGTAGAGGAAGCAGTTTTGCTGGAAGCGCTTTTTAAGCGGCTTTATTCTTCTCATGAGAAATCGGAAAAACAGGTACGCTCCTGTTTAATTTTGAAAGAGGATTTGATAGAGACATTCCGGAACAAACAAGATTTGCCTCTGTTTCAGTATATTGAAGCGGCGAATAAGGAGATTGATAAGATTATGCAAGACAGGGGGACAGAAGATTCCGAGAATGTGTAACTGACTTTCCAAAATAGGCTTAAGAATGTAATTGACAGAAATTCTTATATATATAATAATCCAATCAATTATTATTGCTTATGAAAACAGAACGGACGCTCATTATTATTAAACCTGATGCCTTGCAGAGAAATCTGATGGGGGAGATTATCAGGCGTTTTGAGCAAAAGGGACTCAAAATTGTGGGAATAAAGATGTTGAATCTTCATGATGAACTGTTGGAGGACCACTATCATCACCATAAAGACAAGGCGTTTTTTATCGATTTAAAAATGTTTATGAAAAGTTCTCCGGTCGTGGCGATTGTGCTTGAAGGGCGGGCGGGCGCGGTTGAGGGTGTTCGGCTTATTGTTGGCGCAACAAAAGGGGTTGACGCGGATGCGGGCACGATCCGCGGGGACATGGCAATGTCCAACCAGAATTTGGTACATGCGTCAGATTCGCCGGAAAATGCTGAAAAAGAAATTTACCGTTTTTTTAATGAAAACGAACTTTTTGAATACACAAAACTGGATGAAAGAATGGTGTATGAGTAATGCCGAGGCGGTAGGTATGATATTAAAGAGCTGTCTGCCTTTTCGGCGAACAGCTTTTTACATAAATCTATGGATGGTATCAAAATTTTTGACACAACGCTCCGAGACGGCGAGCAGTCCCCGGGCGCAACGCTTAATACAGAAGAAAAAATACAAATAGCTCTCAAGCTTGAAAAATTGGGCGTAGATATTATAGAGGCAGGATTCCCTATAGCTTCACCTGATGATTTTACGGCGGTTTCAGAAATTGGAAGCAAGATTGAGTGCGTAGTGGTGTGCGCGCTTTCCCGCGCGCTTGATAAAGACATTGACGCGGCCAGGGATGCTTTGAAAACCGCAAAACGCCCGCGCATTCATACGTTCATTTCAAGTTCTGATATTCATCTTGAGTATCAGATGAAAAAAACGCGGGCGCAAGTGCTGGATATGGCAAAGCGCGCGGTTGCGCGGGCGAAAAGCTACGTTGAAGATGTTGAATTTTCAGCCATGGACGCATCCCGGAGCGATATAGATTTTCTCTGCGAAATTGCGGAGGCCGCAATCGCCGAAGGCGCTGGAACAATCAACATTCCTGATACTGTCGGGTATATGATACCAAGCGAGTGGGGGGAGCGCATCAAACAGCTTGTTGAAAGGATCCCCAGATTTAAAACAGATATTATCTTAAGCGTTCACTGCCATAACGATTTAGGCCTCGCAACCGCAAACAGCATCGCCGCAATTGAGAACGGCGCCAGCCAAGTTGAATGCACCATTAACGGGCTTGGGGAGCGGGCTGGAAACGCGAGCCTTGAAGAAATAGTGATGGCGCTTGCGGTGCGGCAGGAGTATTTCAAAAAGCAAACGAACATTGTTACGAAAGAACTGTATGCAACGAGCAAGATGGTTGCAAGCTTGACCGGCATCGCGGTGCAAAGAAATAAGGCGATTGTGGGGTTAAACGCGTTTGCGCATGAATCAGGTATTCACCAGGACAGCATTTTAAAAAAGCGCGAAACCTTTGAAATCATGCGGGCTGAAGATGTAGGGTGGGAGTCTAATGTGCTTGTTTTGGGAAAGCACAGCGGCAGGCACGCAATGAAAAAGCATCTTGAACGGATCGGATTTGTTATGAGCGATGAGGAGATTGAAGAGTTTTATAAAGAATTTATTCAGCTTGCGGATAAGAAAAAAGAAATTTTCAACGAGGATATTCTCGTGCTTGCACGGAAAATCAAAGGCATCGCGCACGTGGAGGTAAATAAGCTTGAAAAAGAATTATGCGTAAAACAATCGCAGTTATAGCAGGCGATGGGGTTGGGAGCGAAATTATGGCTGAAGCCTTAAAGGTTTTAAGACTTGTTGAACGGCATTTTAAGCATGAATTTTTTGTACAAGAAATGCTTGCGGGCGGCGCGGCTTTTGACGCATACGGCACGCATCTTCCAAAACGTACGCTTTCGGTATGCGAAAGTTCTGATGCGATATTGTTTGGCGCCGTTGGAGGTCCGGTTTCAGAAATTCATACAGAAAAGTGGAAAGATGCGGAGAAAAATGTTCTTTTGACGCTTCGCAAAACATTTGACTTGTTTGCAAACTTGCGCCCGATTTTTGCGTCTGGCAAAGACATTGACTTTATTATTGTGCGTGAGCTTGTTTCGGGCATTTATTTTGGCGAACATAAAGAAGCCGAATATCGCGGGCTTAAAGAAGGATCATCTGCAGAAGACGCCATGCGCTATTCGTCTTTTGAGATAGAGCGCATTGCAAGGGTTGCTTTTTCAATCGCGCGGGATCGCGAAAGAAAGCGCATCACCTCGGTGGATAAAGCAAACGTGCTTGCCTGTTCAAGGCTTTGGCGCAAGGTGGTGGAGGATGTTGCAAAAGATTTTCAAGAAGTTTCATACGAACACATGTTTGTTGACAACGCGGCAATGCAGATTATGAAAAATCCAAAACAGTTTGACGTGCTTTTGACAGAAAACATGTTTGGCGATATTTTAAGCGATGAGGCTTCGGTGCTTGCAGGGTCGCTCGGGCTTTTGCCTTCAGCAAGCATGAACGAGAAAAAATTTGGACTTTTTGAGCCAATTCATGGAAGTGCGCAGGATATCGCGGGAAAAGATATAGTGAACCCCGTTGGGATGATTTTATCTGTCGCGCTGATGCTTGAATTAAGTTTTTCTATGAAACAAGAAGCGCTTTGTATAAAACAGGCCGTTTTTCGCGTTCTTAAAGACGGGTATGGAACACCCGATTGCGCGCGCGAAAGCACCACTCCGCTCAAAACAAACGAGATGGGGGACCGTATTTGCAATTATCTCAATACATTTTTTTTAGAAAAAAGTTTATTAAAATGAAAGCTGTCCGTAAAGGGCGGTTTTTTATTATCATCATTATGGAAGACACTTCAAAAAAATCCGTGCTTGCAATGGAAGGATATGCCGTCAGAACAAAGGGCATTTCAGAGCGGGTCCAAAAAATTACTGTGTCAGCAATTAAGGAGATGATGATGTTGGGGCTTTCTTATCCAGATGCCGTTTCGTTCGGGCAAGGAACGCCGTCATTTCGGACGCCCGCGCATATTCGCGGGCGCGTAAAAAAAGAGCTGGATGAAAACCCTCACATCGGCAAGTACAGCCCCATGAGCGGATACAAAATTTTTCGGGATGCGGCGGCAAAGGCGCTTCTGGAGAAGCGCGGAATTTCAGCAAATTCTGACAGGGAAATTTATATTACCGCAGGCGCCATGGAAGCAATCTCAACCGCGGTGTTGACCGTCGTAAACCCGGGCGATGAGGTTCTTGTAACCTCTCCGTGTTTTCCCTCGCATATTGAGCAGATTACTCTTGCGGGAGGCATTCCCGTCTTCGTGCCTCTTATTGAAGAGGAAGGCTGGAAATTGGATACGGACGGCTTTAAAAAAGCGATTACGAAAAAAACCAAGGCAATGATCATCAGCAATCCGTCAAACCCGGGGGGTGCGGTATTCCCTAAAGAAGATCAGCTTAAGCTTGCGGAGTTCGCGCTTGCGCACGGTAGTATTGTAATCACAGACGAGCCTTATGATTTTTTAGTATACGATAACCGTGAATTTTACAGCCTCACAAACGTGCCTGATCTGAAAAATCAGAGAATTTCCTGTTTTAGCTTGTCCAAAGAATACGCGATGACCGGTTTCCGCATTGGCTATGTATACGCTGAAGAGGGGTTTGTGAATCAAATGTTAAAGGTGCATGACGCAATCGCGGTGTGCGCTTCAGGGCTGTCTCAATACGCGGGTCTGGAAGCTCTGATGGGCCCGCAGGAGTGTGTAGATGAGTTTCGGGAAGAATTTGCCAAGCGTCGCGACCTCATCTGCTCATACTTTGATGAAATTTCAGACTTGTTTTCTTATCAAAAGCCGCAGGGCGCGTACTATATTTTCCCGAAAGTCATTCCATCGGTTGAAAGCTATGAATTTTGCATCAGGCTTTTGAAAGAGGCAAGGGTGGTGCTTGTGCCAGGGGACGCGTTTGGCCCAACCGGCAAAGGGCACGTTCGCTTTTCCTTCGCGTGCAGTCAGGAGGACATTTCAGAAGGCATGCAACGGATTATCAAGTGGTGGAAGGAGAATAAATAGGGGCGCATTAAGAAATACTGATATGGCAACTAAAATGATACAAAAAGCCACGTTTCGCGGGCAAATAACTCTGCCTTTAGCGTGGTGCAAAAAATTTAGGATTATTTTTTGGTATTTGGTATACTGGGAATCACTATGGCTCGCCATACGCTCTATAACAAAATTTTTGATCTTCATAAAGTCCGCACGCTTCCGAGCGGCGATGCGCAAGTGTGTATTGGCCTGCATTTAATTCATGAAGTAACAAGCCCGCAGGCGTTTTCAATGCTGAAAGAACGGGGACTTCGCGTAAGACATCCGGAACTCACCTTTGCGACTGTTGACCATATTGTTCCAACAGATGAAGACGTTCGCCCGCTTTCTGATGCTCTTGCCGAGGAAATGCTTTTGCATTTAGAAAGAAATTGCACGGAAAACGGAATAACGCTTTTTGGGTGGAAACATCCTTCATCCGGTATTGTGCACGTGATTGGCCCCGAGCTTGGGCTTACACAGCCTGGAAAAATAATCGTGTGCGGGGATTCTCACACATCAACGCACGGAGCGTTTGGGTGCATCGCGTTTGGCATCGGCACAACGCAAGTTGCAAACGTGCTCGCCTCGCAGACACTGCCGCTCATTTCTTTGAAAGTGCGCCGCATTGAAGTAAATGGGGCTTTACAAAAAGGAGTGTACGCAAAAGATATTATTTTAAAAATTATCCAACAGCTTGGCGTTTCTGGAGGGCTTGGCTATGCGTATGAGTACGGCGGTTCGGCAATTCACGATCTTGATATGGAAGGCCGTATGACGCTGTGCAATATGTCTATTGAGGGAGGCGCGGCGCACGGGTACGTCAATCCCGATCAAACCACTATGTCGTATCTTGCAGGACGGCAGTATGTTCCAAAAGGCAGGAAATTTGAAGAGCTCTCGCGCTTTTGGCTCTCTCTTGCGTCGCAAAAACATTCTGCTGAATATGACGATGTGGTGAAAATGAACGCGGATGAACTTTCGCCGATGGTAACATGGGGCACAAATCCTGGGCACGCGATTGGCGTGAATGAAAAAATCCCGGAACCAAAAGATGATTCCTTTGCCGGCGCCTTGAGCTATATGAAATTTAAGGCGGGCGAGAAAATTTTGGAAAAAAAAATTGACGTGGCGTTTATCGGCTCATGCACGAACAGCAGAATTTCCGATCTTCGCGAAGCCGCAGAGATTATAAAAGGCAAAAAAGTTGCAAAGCATGTGCACGCGCTTGTAGTGCCCGGCTCTGCGTCTGTTGCCAAGCAAGCAAAGAAAGAAGGGTTAGACAAAATATTTGAATCATCGGGATTTGAGTTTCGCACTGCCGGCTGTTCCATGTGTCTTGCGATGAATCCAGATAAGCTCAAAGGCGATGAGCTGTGCGCTTCATCTTCAAACAGGAATTATCGCGGAAGGCAGGGAAGCCCGACGGGGCGCACCATCTTGATGAGCCCCGCGATGGTTGCCGCCGCCGCGCTTGCTGGGGAGGTGGTGGATGTGAGGGAGATTTGATATACTAAAGTTGAAAAAATGGAAAGATTTTTAGCGAATATACAGCAAAAACCTTATTTTCAGCATGATAATTTTATCCTGTATCATGCAGACTGTCTTGATATTTTAGCAACTCTCCCCGAAAATTCCGTTGACATGGTCTTTGCCGATCCGCCGTATCTTCTTTCAAACGGCGGTTTCACAGTTCACGCCGGACGGCGAGTAAGCGTGAATAAGGGCGAATGGGACAAAAGCAACGG
>Ga0076291_111_pt1 | contig 7139 bp, 9 predicted proteins | sample RifGroA2_FD_67978 | JGI IMG/M metagenome (GOLD analysis project Ga0076291, IMG submission 67978) | Candidatus Saccharibacteria bacterium GW2011_GWA2_46_10 | reverse complement strand
GCATACGGTTTAAATGTTTTCATGCCTCCTTATATCAAAAACCGGGGCTGTTGCCGATCATGAATTACTAAAAATGTTTCCCCGACAGGCTCCTAGAAAGCGTGACAACGAAAGTCTCATCATCTTCATCCAGCGTATCGTTGTTGATGGTGGCACTGATGGTCGTCGATGTATTTCCCGCCGTGATCGAAGCCGTGCCGGAGGTAAGCGTATAATCAGTACCCGAGCCGCTTGCTGTTCCTGAAGTGACGGCATAGTCCACAGTGGCATCCAGCCCGGAAGCCGTGGCCAAAGAAACCTGAATGGTGACGGGGCTTGTAGCCTCCGAACCACTGGAGGTGGATGCGGTAAAGGCAATGGCCGGGGCATCATCATTGTCGGTGATGGTATAAGTGTGTGTCGTGTTGGTCCCCAGTGAGGAGTTACCAGCGTTTGAAAGAGTCACGGTGAATGTTTCATTGGCTTCATCCAAACTGTCGTTGACAACGGTCACGCTGATATTGGTGGTAGTGCCCCCTTTGGTCACCGTGGCTGTTCCGGATGTTAACGTGTAATCGGTACCAGACCCCGACGCTGTTCCAGACGTGACAGCATAATCCACTGTCGCATTGGCCCCGCGGCCGAAAGGCTTACTTCCAAATTAACCGATGTCACACTCTCTAAACCGCTGGAAGATGTTGTTGAAAAGGCAATGCTGGGAGCTGTGTCGTTATCGGTGATGTTAACCGTCACACTTGAAATGCTGATGCCGTTATAGTTTGTGTCGCTGCTGGAAGATGTTTGGCTGGCCGTCGTACTGTGAGTTCCTTCGTAAGTCGTGTCATTTACGGCCGTCACGGTTACTGTTTGGGCGGTATCCCAATTGCTGGCCGTGAAAGTAAGGGCGGTACTTATGGTGCATCCAAGGCTGGTGTCGCTACAGGCCGGAGTCACCGTCACATCGGCTGTGGGTTGCGTGTTAAGAACCAAGGTGTAAGTGTCCGTGGCACCCCCTTCGATGACGTTGGTTGAACCACTGGTCTCAGCCACCGTTACGCCGACCGAGCCCGCGGCCACGCAAGTATAGTCCGCTGTCGTTATGCCGGAGGCCCCGTAAGTAGACTTCTCGGCAACAATTTCACCGGTGGAGAGGGTGTCATCATCTGCCGTGCACCCATTGGCAAAAAACTTTCTGTCGGTGTTAGCACCTCCGTTGGTCACAGAATCGACAGCCGTGGGAATGTTGAGAATACCGGCATTACTAAAAGTGACAGAATGAAAAGCATAACCGCTGTTGTAGAGCTGATCGCTGGAAGGAATTGTGGTCAACAAACTCGTGGTGTAGTAAGCCCCCGTTGCCCCATTGTTATTGATGACCAGGTTTCCATAGGTGAACGAAGAAGATTTTTTATAGATGGTCCCCGCGGCACCATCGGAGCTCGCACTGCCTGAATTTCCTCCCGCAGCCAATAAACTGGAAAAAGAACTGGAGTCAGTGGCATAGTAGAGGGCAATTCTTCCACCGCCCCCGCCACCATAATTGGAGGTTGTATTATAAGTTCCATTGGCCGTTACACTTCCGGTCCCCGATAAGGTGCTGCTTGCGCTAAGGTAAATCGTTCCGCCTGCACCTCCTCCATAATAACCCGATGCAAAGGCCTCCCCGTTAGCGTTGACGGTCCCATTGATGGTGATATTGGTGGCCGTAATCCTGACAACACCCCCTCCATTCATACCCCTCAGCGTCGTTGCGTTGTTTCCACCACCCCCACCCCCGGGTAATGTCGGATTGACGATGGAATCATAGGCTGCAGCTACTTGAGTGGATGTGCTCAACCCCCCTCTACCTCCATGGCTTCCTCCAGCAGTGATAAAAGAACCAACCGAACTACTGTTGCTGTTGCCGTTGGTATACCCATAGCCGGTGTTCCCACCCCCATTGTAACCCTTGCCCACAACATTAACGCTTCCTCCGCTATCCACGGTGAGGTCTCCATTGATGGTAAGATCAATTTTGTTATAAGTGTCAGCAGTCGTGCTGGCCACCGTGTGGCTTAATGTTCCCCCGCTTTGGATGGTCATGCCAGTTAAGCTGGTCCCGCTTGCTTTTTGAACAGTCCCATTGGCATTCCACGTCATGCCGTTGGGGATGGTCACTGAGCCTGCGCTAATGTAAGCTGTGCCGTTGGTGGTTAACGTGCCTGTGGGAGTACCGGAGAAAAACGCGGGCATGGTCAGCGTGCCAGTGACTGTAGTTGTCGCACCTGTAGAGGTGTAACCTGTGACCACTGTCATTGCTCCAGTAACAGTTACTGTGCCCGTCGCTTCCATGGTGGTCACATCCAAAGTGCCCTGCAGGATATTGGAAGCACCGCTGTCAGTGTAGGTGGTGACTGTTACATTCCCCGCAAAATCCACGGTGGCTGAACTTCCTGAAGTGATTGTGGTTAGGGTGAGAGAACTGGCAAGATTACAATCCAGGGAAGAATTGGCCTGAACATCCAAAGTGGTCACGGCAAAGGCCGAAGCACCGGAATCAATGGTTAGGGTGGCTTTGTTTTTAATCGTGACAGTGGAAAAAGAGTCGTCATTCGTGGAATCCATCGACGTTGTATAATAAGCCTGTGCTGCACTGTTATTATCGATTGTTAATGATCCATAACTACTGGCAGAAGCTTTTTTATAGATCGTCCCGGCAGCTCCATCATAATTGGCATTACTTGGATTTCCTCCGGCAGCAAGCAAACTTGAAAAAGAACTTGAATCTGTCCCATAGTACAAAGCGATTCTTCCGCCGCCACCGCCTGGATAATTTGAAGTTGTATTATAGGTGCCGTTGGCTGTAACCGAACCAGTCCCTGACAAGGTTCCGCTGGCATTTATATTGATCGTTCCTCCAGCTCCACCGCCGTAATAGCCTGATGCAAATGTCTCTCCATTGGCGTTAATGGAACCATCAATAGTGACATTGGTTGCGGTAATCTTTACAACACCTCCACCGTTCATACCTCTCAAGTTTGTGGAGTTGTTTCCACCGCCACCACCACCAGGCAAAACGGGATTCACAATGGAATCATAGGCCGCAGCTGTTGGATAAGTCCCCGAATAATAGCCACCTTTACCGCCATGGCTACCACCTGCATAAACAAATGAACCAACGCCACTGCCTGTGAGATTCCCATTGGTATATCCATAACCGGTTGCGCCCCCGCCATTGTATCCCTTGCCGGCAACGTTGATACTACCCGTTCCGTTGATCGTCAGGTTTCCGGTCAGACGAATATCGATTTCGTTGTGATGACTTGCTGTAGTTCCGGACACTGCATGTGTCAGAGTAACATCCGTGTTAATCGTCAATGATGCCATCGAAACATAGGAGTCAGCCCCGGCCTCATCCTGATCGGTAGTTAAAGTACAGGTGCCACTTGTGGTTAAAGTAACATCATCGGTAGTCTGGAAATCAACCCCTTGAGCGATGGTTGGGTTTGTGGAACAATCGATAGAAACAGCGGCGGCGAAGGAGGACGCACTCCCTAATAAGGCCAAAACAAGGATACACAAAAAACACATCCACATCTTTGGAGAGATTTTTACACGTTTTAAAACCATAATCTTAAAAGGGTCGATGAATGAAAGAAGATATCTTCATTATAAGGCATCAATAACCATGCCAAAGAAAGAGGGGGGAATAGATTGTAAACAATTGAAATAATTAATTATTTATAAAAAGAAGGGGCTAAAAGGAGGGAAAAGGTCAAAAAATTGGCAAAGAAGGAAATAAATTCCCTATCATTCTAGATAGTTAGTTGAAAGAATATCAAAATTCTTAATTTTATTACGACGGGTCATCCTCTCTTCATCTTTAGTTTTTCAAGGACTTTCAAATCTTCAAGATCTTTTGCTCTGCCCGCAGCCTTTTTCATCTTGATCAAATCATCCAGGCTGGCAAAGTAAACTTCTACAGCACCTATCTTATCTTTCACTTTATGGGACCACACTTCATCAAAACTTATCCCTTTCACAAAGGGATGAATGTCAGTTTCAACGACATATTGTCTGATGAGAACTTTGTTTTGCAACAAGTCGTCCACGGTTAAATCTGAAACATCGTAACCAAATTTCTTTAAAGCATCGTGCACCTTTTGGGCATTTTCATGGGAGTTTTTGATGAACAAATCAAAGTCAACAGTAGCACGTGAGTAACCATGGGTGGGAAAAGCGGAAGCCCCAATGACAACAAATTGAGTGTCACTTTCTTTTAATAATTTCAAAAGGTTTTCGATGTCCATTACGGATGAGCCTTTCCATGATTTCGCGGGAACGTTTGATCATCATTTCGAAGCGCTGTTGGGAGTTCAGGCTTTGCTGAAACTTAAGCTCAAACTCAAATTCCTTTTCGGGGTTGTCATTTTTTATTTTCAGGATCGGCATAAATGCATTTTATATGACTCTTGGCTTAATGCAAGCGATGCTAACGTTTTTGATTTCGCCAGTTTTTGCCTGGCACCGGTTTTTGTATACCTTAAAAACACCGATACATAATATAAAAATGGCTCGCGGCTCCGGCAAGAACAAAGCAATGCCAGATCTCATGAAAACCAAACTTGCCCGGAAAAGGGTTTGGTTTTTCCAAACCATAAATCAGTCCGCCCACCGTAAAGAAAAATCCGCCTAAAAAAAAGGCCACGCCACCCTGCCAATGAATTGCAGAGTAAACCGGCTTCACGATCAACAGCCCCAACCAACCCATGCCGATATAAAAAGAAAGTGTGACCCATTTGTGAATGTGGGGAAACAGGGCTTTTAAGGTAATTCCTAGAATGGCCAAGCTCCAAACAAAAATCATGACGGGCCATCCGAGGGAGTCCCTTAAAAAAATCAGGCAGAACGGGGTAAAGGTTCCGGCAATCATCAAAAAAATGGCAAAGTAATCGAGTTGGCGCAAAAGATGATTTGTCCGGGGAGAGCCGTCCACCCCATGATGAAGAGCGCTCGCCAAGAACACGCTGATGAGTCCAACCCCATAAATCGAAAAACTCACCACATGCCATAACTGCCCCGCCAAGTGGGCCCGGCAAACAAGAAAAATAACGCCTATCACAGACAAAAGCACTCCCAAGCTTGAAATGAGAGTGTTGTAAACCTCATCGGTCACATGGATACTGCCGTCTTTACTAAGAAGGGGACGTGTTTTTGGTTTGGTCATAGAGGGTCTGTTACAAATATTTACCGGCGTACACCAGCTTTTTTATGAAGAACTCGGGGGCAAGCCCCCGAGTTTCATCCTGAGCTACCCTTCGACTCTCTGCGGATCGCTCAGGGTTATCCGTCATTTTATTTCGGCCCCAAGGGGCCGAGTTTTTGTCGAAGGATAAAATAGGGATAACCCGTTTAATTTTCCTTTCATCTGTTCTTCCTGAAACCCAAGATTCTCCGTCTAAGGCGGAGGGTTTTGACAAAGCCAAGACTCGCATCCTGCGCCAACGAGCGTAGGGGATAAAAAAGGTTGATTTTTAATGCTATTTCTATACCATTTGGATGTGGAATTTGAATTTGACCCTCAAAAGAACGAAACGAACAAAGAAAAACACAGCATCGACTTTGAGACTGTCAAGAAACTCTGGGCCGGATTCTCCGTTGAGTTTGCCGTCGAACATCCAATTGAAAATCGTTTTGCCATTATCGGAAAAATAGAGGGCAAGTTCTACACGGCTATTTACACTTTAAGGGAAGAACGCATCCGTATCATTAGTTGCCGAAGGTCTCGAACAAAGGAGATAAAACTTTATGAAAAAAACTTCCAAAAAACCAAAAACACCTGAAGAGTTTGATGCTTATTTTGAAGAAAATGACATTGGCGATCTGCTCGATACCCAAACCAAGAGGGTAAACATCGACTTCCCCGCAAATGTATTGAGCCGCCTGGATTTAAAAGCCCAACAATTGGGGCTGACCCGGCAAGCCCTTGTCAAATACTGGATTGCCGAACGCCTTCATCTGTTAGGCAGTCATTAAAAAATCATCAGGTCTTTATGAGGAACTATGCACTTATTGGAAATTGCCCATATCACATTCTGGAATTAAAAATTGACAAATCTTTATTTCACATGGGACATCTTCAAGCATGAAATCCAAAAAAAGTGGGAGTAAAGAGCGCGATTATGCCATCATCCAAAATGCTCTGGATGCCGTTGTGGAAATGGATGGAAAAGGGCGTATCACTTTTTGGAACCCTCAAGCAGAAAGCAAAAGGAAAATTAGACGAAGGTCCGAAAATCGGACGCCACCGTCCATAAATCAAACTCTCTCTGCCATTAAACTTTTTTGTCAATGGCCCAAGCTTTCATTATTTCGAGGTATTTTATTTCTTACCCCTTGGCCCTCTCCTTGCTTAGTTTATTTCCATGCCTTCTCAACCCCGTTATCTCATCATCGACGACGCTTCCACCTTCCACGTTACCTGGCAGTGCCACAATAAAGATTGGCTCCTTAAATTTAACTGGGCCAAACAGGTTTATTACCGGCTTCTTTTAAAATACAAAGATCGCTATGGGGTCGTAATCTATTCTTACTGTTTCATGTCCAACCATCCCCATCTCACCGGCTTCTGCCAAAATAAGGAGCTTTTCTCGGATTTCTTTCGGATTGTTAATTCCCAGTTTGCCAAAATCATCAATAAACAACTTGGTCGACGAGGACAGGTGGTGATGGACCGATTTAAATCTCCAAAAATAGAGACTGATGAGGATCTTCTTAGAGTCATGACTTACATCGACCTCAATCCAAAAAGAGCCCGCATGATCGAGCACCCCAAAGACTACCTCTGGACCTCATTTCACTATTACGCTTACGGAAAAAAAGATCCGTTAATCACGCCGGCACCCAGCTATTTAGCCTTGGGAACCAATACAAAAAAAAGACAATTTGCTTATTTGGAATTGGTTGAACACGTTCTCAAGAATGACTGGAAGGAAAAGAAGCCCTACTCTTCCATGCCCTTTATTGGAAATCCGGATTGGGTTTTAAAGAAAAAATGGCAACTAAGACAGAGTATCCAAAGTGCTAGGAGCCTGTCGGGGAAACATTTTTAGTAATTCATGATCGGCAACAGCCCCGGTTTTTGATATAAGGAGGCATGAAAACATTTAAACCGTATGCAC
>Ga0076291_124_pt1 | contig 7942 bp, 9 predicted proteins | sample RifGroA2_FD_67978 | JGI IMG/M metagenome (GOLD analysis project Ga0076291, IMG submission 67978) | Candidatus Saccharibacteria bacterium GW2011_GWA2_46_10 | reverse complement strand
TCCTGATCCGAGTCCGTGCGACATCGGTGAATTTCGGGGATACGTTGGCGCGAAATTTCAAAGCAGTCACTCCTCGCAAGTTCAACATGCCTTTTCTCTTCTGGCTGCTGGCGAAAATATCCTTCGGCCTCAGAGAACCAAGGATGACCATCCTGGGGAGTGAGTTTGCAGGGGAAATCGAAGCAGCTGGCAAGGACGTGACACGCTTCAAGAAGGGTGACCAGGTTTTTGGATATCCCGGTCCCAGCTTCGGCGCTTATGCCGAGTATCTCTGTTTGCCTGAAGACGGTGTGCTGGCCATAAAACCGGCCAATATGACCTATGAGGAAGCCGCCGTTGTTCCCTATGGTGCCATCATGGCGTTGAATCTGTTGCGCAAAATGAATATCCAGCCAGGGCAAAAAGTCCTGGTCAATGGCGCCAGCGGCGGGATAGGCTCAGCCGCGGTTCAGATTGCCAAACACTTCGGGGCAGAAGTCACCGGGGTCTGTGGTACGCCGAGATTGGAATTTGTGAAATCCCTGGGAGCGGATGAGGTCATTGATTACACTAAAGATGACTTCACCAAAATCGGTGAATCATATGATCTGATTTTTGACATCTTGGGCAAACGTTCGTTCTCGGAGTGTCAAAGCTCACTCAAACCAAATGGGAAACTTCTTTTCGCCAGTTTCAAGATGAAACAACTTTTTCAAATGCTCTGGACTTCAAGGGGAGGCACCAAGAAAGTCATCTGTGCGATTGCGCCAGGAAGTGTTGAAGACTTAATCTCCGTCAAAGAGCTTATCGAGATGGGAAAAATCAGATCGATTATCGACAGACGGTATCCGTTGGAAGAGGCTGCCGAGGCTCACCGGTATGTCGAGCAAGGACATAAGAAGGGAAATGTTGTCATCACTTTGGAACAGAATAGCAAAAGCTAACACCGGTTTGCACCTGCCGTTGCTTCCGCTGCGCTCTGCAACGCGGCTGAAACCTATCGTTAGGCAAAGAACAAATGCATAAAGGGGATGAATGAATTCAGACAGAAAAGCCGCAACAATTGCAGGGGTGTTATTTATCATCGGGACGGTTGCAGGCGTACTAAGCATTTCTCCTATTATAGATGGTCCAGATTACCTCATCAGAGGTTCTGCAAATGAATACCAAGTAATATTAGGAGCGCTTTTTCAGTTTATTATGGCGGCTGCATATGTTGGTTTTGCAATTTCACTTTATCCAGTCTTAAGAAAGTATGATGAAAGTCTGGCCATTGGATTTGTGGGTTTCAGGTTTATTGCGGGAGTGTTCAATATTATTGGTGTAATCAGCATACTGTTACTATTAACATTAAGTCAGGAATTTGTAAAAGCTGGAGCTCCGGATTCATCACATTTTCAAGCCATAGGTGAATTGTTACGGGCGGGACGTGATTTGGTGAACCATGTGGCAATGATACTGGCTCAGAGCTTAGGCGGTCTAATGCTTTATTATATACTGTACGAAACAAAACTAGTTCCTCGATGGTTGTCAGGTTGGGGTTTAGTTGGAACCACACTGACTATATTTGCAAGCTTGCTGGTAATGTTCCGCCACATTGGTATTGTAACGCCGATTTACATTGTTTTGAATCTTCCAGTGGCATTGCAGGAAATGGTTGTGGCGGTATGGCTGATCATAAAAGGATTCAATCCGTCTGTGATCGCCTCAGAATCGGAATAATCGCACAGAATACGATCTGACAGACACGCCTCACCATCGTTGCAGCTGGACACTACGTTAGGCAGGCAACGCAAGCAACGAGTGAATTTGTTTCTATCGCTTCGTTCGGACAAAACAAGGAAACTCTATGAGTCACAAATCAATCCTTGTAATATCCCTAGTACTCAGTTCCGTGCGGATGTCCTTTTCGCAGGACTCCCCAACGATTATATCGTTTGAACCTCAACATCTGTTGACACTTTCCTCCGGTATCAGTTCGCATGCCGTTCGAGATGAGATGATCTCTCCGCTTCTCTATCGCGGAACGCAAGCGCCGCTGGCCCTCTCCTATCGATTTCAGGGAATCGAGAACCGGCATGCTCTCCTGTTCTACTATGACAACTCCGGATTGAATTCATCGATCACTAAAACTGTGAACGATGAGGCATTATCGCACTACATCAACAATCTTTATCTGAATCTTGAATATTCGTTTTCTACGAAAGCAGCTGTGTTTGAGGATCTCAATACCACCTGTTTCCTTGGCGCCAGGCTCTCCAGCATACTGAATCTGAGAAACCACTATTTTCTGCAAGATAAAAACCACATGTCCGCAGAGCAAATGACTGGGCTTGGCATTCACGTGCTGACAGAAGCTACTATTCAGCAAGAATCAAATAACTTCTTACGCGTTGAGATTAATATTCCCTGCATTTCCTATGTTCTTCTTACCAATCGCTACAACGCCAATGTGAGCGAGAAATTTGACAATATTGATTTCGAGCAAAGCCTTCTGTGGCAACTATTTAAAAAAGGAGACTTTGTTACCTTCAACAGACTCTTTGAGGTGCAGGCAGATGTTTCATACATATTCTTTGTAAGCAATCATATCGCCTTTGACTTGCAGTATCGCCTGTTGTACTATTCCTTTGCACAGTATCAGGATTTGTTCCGTGCGCGGGTTCTGAACAATCAAGTCCTCCTTGGCATGACGGTGAAACTATGACCAGGATGAAACGCTCTTTCGGTATTCTCATTCTCCTTTTTTCATTTTACGGATGCGAGAAAATGATATTGGAACCCGATCCGGTAAACGTACCGGACAACAACTTCGAAATATTCTGGAAGGATTTTGACAGGTACTACGCACAGTTCTCTCTGCGACACATCAACTGGGATTCGGTCTATGCATTGTACCGCCCGCAGATATCCCCATCCACCTCCGATCGACAGCTCTTTACTATGTTCTCAAATATCATTCTCGGCATCAACGATATGCACGTTACGTTGTACACCCCGATGGGCGATGTGTACTGGAAAAGTATGATTCCTAGTTCTTATCCCAGTGGGAGAATCATTAATGCCTGCAAGTATGTTCAATGCGGGGCCCCACAGAATTCTCTTCTTGAATATCGGATATGTCAAGATCCCGACATCGGATATTTGTTCATTCCTACATTCAGCGGACAGGGAGAAGGACTCACGATAGCAGATTCGCGCTATCTCGTGATCGATGACATACTTTCGCAATGGAAGAATATGAAAGGTATTATCATTGATGTTCGCTGGAATAGTGGCGGCAACAGTATTAATGCAGAAACGGTTGCAGGCCGCTTTGCCGATCAATCGCGAGTGTATTCGTATCGTCGCCAGAAGATTGGACCTGGGAATGACAATTATTCTCCCTGGAAAAGCTCTTCTATCGGGCCGAAAGGATCGTATCAATTCCACAAACCCGTCGTTGTTCTTACAAGCCGCGCCACATCGAGTTCTGCGGAAATGTTCGTTATGGCTATGCAGGTTCTGCCGAATGTTACCATCGTCGGCGATACAACAGGCGGCCGCGTTGGCAATCCCATCTTCAGGGAATTACCAAACGGGTGGACGTACCGGCTGTCGACAGAAATAGAAGCGGACGCTCAAGGTCGCATCATGGAAGGCGTCGGTGTATTTCCGGATGTCGCTGTACGAACAACAGTCGCTGATTCAGCAAACGGAATCGACAGAATGTTAGAAAAGGGGATTGATATTATCAGGAAGTCACAATAGTCTCAGATGTGTGGGAGATTCTTATGAAAGCCATTGTTTGCACGAAATACGGACCACCGGAAGTTCTTCGAATAAAAGAAGTAGAGAAACCTGCGCCAAAGGATGATGAAGTGCTTATAAAGATACATGCGACAGCGGTAACGGCAAGTGATATTTTCATCCGAAGCTCTCAAGTCCCTCTCCGAGTTCTCATACCATTTCGCCTCATGATGGGTTTGACAAGACCGAGAAAGTCCATCATAGGATTGGTGTTGGCAGGAGAGATTGAGTCAACGGGGAAAAACGCAAAGAGATTCAAAAGTATGAAGAGGCTACCATGGTTAGTTATGGTGGGCTTCTGGCACTTCAGTTTATGGAAAAGGGAAATATCCAACGTGGACAAAAAGTGCTTGTCTATGGAGCTTCTGGAACAACTGGAACAACGGCAATTCAATATGCGAAGTACTTGGGGGCCAACATTACAGCGGTATGCAGCACGGCAAATGTGGAGTTGGTGAAGTCTCTGGGAGCGGACGCTGTCATTGATTATACCCGAGAGGGTACACTCAATCCAGGTGTACAATACAATTTTGTACTTGATGCCGTTGGTAAGAACAAAACCTCAAAACTGAAAGAGGCGTGCAAAACAGCTCTTGCTCCGGGAGGGAAATACGCATCAATTGATGATGGAGCGCTCCTGTTGGACTCCAAGCGCCTTGCTTTTATCAAAGAGTTGGTTGAAGCCGGACATATTAAACCAGTTGTTGACAGAATCTATCCTTTGGAACAAATTGTAGAAGCTCACAGGTATGTCGGTGAAGGACATAAAAAGGGAGGAGTGGCGATAACAGTTAGTTAGAACCAAATGAGACGAACGCACGACAACGGCTCTATGCCATGAGGGTTCAGAAGGTTGCGATTGTCGATGCTTTCTATGAATCCTGTGTCGGTGGATAGATACGCAGTCCCAAATCCCGCACGGCACATCGCCGCGCACGTTAGGCGCCCCTCGGTAACTCATATGACACACTCTGCAATGTCGCTGATTCTGGTACTCTCGACGGTCTGTCATGCCCAGACCACCGATACCCTCACCATCAAGTATTCAGAGTCAAAGTACGACTCTGCCCTCTACAAGCGCATCGTCCGGCACGATCCGAAAGCACAGATTTACAACGTAACAGACACCTACCTCTCAGGCCAAATTGCCTTGAAAGGAGATTACCTGTCGATTGACCCAACTGTGAAGGAAGAATTCTGGAATTATCATCAAACTTATATTAAGCACGGATATTTCAGAAAATGGTACGACAACGGTCAACTGGAGTGGGAAGGGCGATTCGATAATGGATTGATACAGGGGAAGGTAGCGTCATGGTACCGAAACGGGCAGCTCAATTTCACGGGAGAGTATAGCCATGGGATGCAACATGGATCGTTCACATACTACGACGAGAACGGCAAGTTGCACTACCGGGCGGATTTCGAGAACGGACGAACTATTCGACCAACAAAAACTCGATATGACTATTTGACCTATCTCCCAAAGGATTACGACACAAGCCTCGCCACAACATGGCCCACGATCATTTTCTTGCACGGCGGCTCAAGTCGAGGAAGTGACTTGAAAAGAGTGAAAGCAAATGGGATCCCGGACAGGATTGAAAGAGGAAAGGAACTTCCATTCATCGTCATAGCCCCTCAATGTCCCGTAGATAAGCGGTGGGAAACTGATGATTGGTTCGACGTGTTTTTTGCTGAGATCACGGCTCGATATCGGATCGACACCAGCAGGATCTACCTGACCGGATTAAGTTTGGGAGGATCTGGAACCTGGTATCTGGCGATGAAGCATCCCACGACATTTGCAGCAATTGCCCCGATCAGCGGGAAGACATCACACATTCAGTTCATATCGGATAACGCGTGCAAGCTGGCCGGAACGCCCATATGGATGTTCCATGGTAAGGACGACGAGGTTGTGGACGTCAGCGAGACCTACCAAATCGTAAAGAAACTTGATCAATGCAATGTCAGCTACTCGCTCTCGATTTTCGAGGGCTATTAGCATTGGCAACCACAATGGGAAGTCTACGGCGAGGACAAGATATACAGCTGGTTTCTCGGGTGTAAGAAACACCAACCAAAATAGGTCACCTAACGGCTCATAACACGCCAAAACGCTACTCTCTCTATATGAGGTAAGCGGTGCTTATTCGTATTCTTACGACGGTGGCAAGCGCTATGACGATCGGATTTGGAATCTGGCACTTTTTTGTTCCAAGAATCTGGCGTTGGAGTTCATACATTGATCCAAAGGCAACCGAACTTGTTCGGGCGATACAGGCGATCAACATCTTTTTTTCATTGTCATTGGTACTGATCGGCTTGATGAATATCATTCTCATTTGGAGTAGTGAATCAAATAGGTTCTCAATTCTCATAGTTCTTTCAGTAAGCATAGTTTTATGGGTGACGCGTTCACTATTGCAGATCGCCTATCCTCAAGGTTCTATTAATCCCTTTCTTCGGTATGGTATGCTGTTAACGTTTCTGCTTGTCGCGCTATTGTACCTGGGGTCGTTGGTCTTAGTTGCGGCGAACAATGTTATACTTTGATAGTGATGTTGACCAAAGACGAAGTAGATAGCGCGAGCGCAATCTCAAGCCGCAATAAGGAGGAGTCATATGAAAGAGCTGCTGGTGGTAATGTTGATCAGCGGATTGAGCTGCAACACAGGCTTCTGTCAGGATGAATCTGGTCATAATTGCTTTACCATACTCGTCGGAAAGAATGCATCCACGGACGGCTCGGTTTTCATCGCCCACAACGAGGATGATCTCAACGATCATAATTTTGTTGACTTGCATAAAGTCCCCCGGATAAAACATGCACTTGGTGAAAAGCAAATATTCCTGGACAATACGGATTCACTTGATGAAGTGGCAGAAACATTCGGTTACTTTTGGATTACAGGATCAAAATATGCCGAAGAACAATATCTCAACGAGTGGGGAGTTGCAATTACTTCAAACAGCAGTCAATCAAAAGTGCTGATCGGAAATGGCAGAATCGATCACAACCTTCGGAGAATTGTCATTGAAAGGGCCCGGACGGCACGAGAAGCTGTCAAAATAGCTGGGATGATAGTGGAGAAATTCGGTTATGCAACTTCCGGCAGGGTCTATTCAATTGCGGATCCAAATGAAGCCTGGGTATTTGAAATCGCGAATGGCAAACATTGGATTGCGCGACGTGTGCCTGACGATGAAGTAGTAATCGTACCGAACTACTATGTTATCGATGAGTTTCACAAAGTTGACACGATAAATTTTCTCTCATCGCCGGATCTCATCGATTATGCGGCTGCGAACGGCTGGTATGATCCGCAAACTGGTACGTCGTTTAACTTCAGAAACATCTACGGCCACAAAAACAGGGTTGACGCGATCTGGAACATCGGACGTAAATGGGTAATTCTCAATCGGCTTGCTGAAAAACGATACGACTTCTACGCTGAGTGTCTGTAATATCTACAACGATTATAGCTGCATTACTCAATTGCGAAACTGGTTGCCTGCAGGGATCGGTAATATCATGTGGATTGCGCCACGATATCCATGTATTCAGCCTTTCATACCGTGGTATTATGGCATTAATAGAATATCGTCCGACTATGAAAAAGCCACGTTTAGGGAAGCACTCGAGAACTTCAACAACAAGAACCGAAACTATATTGAATTGTACCCCGGCCATGCCTGCTGGGTGTTTGACGACTTTGCAAACAAGGTTGATGGCTGCTACGGCAAAGAATCAAAATCAATAAGAGAGTGGAAGGGCAAATTTCAAAAAGATATTTTTGAGACAATCAACAAGAAGGAAAGCGGAATAACAAGCATTTATGAATCAGCTCCCGATAAAGCGCTGCATGAGTTAACCGAATTGACCAATGGTCTTGCCGAAAGAGCTTTGAATGAAACGAAAGAGAAGCTATTGAGAATGAAAACGAGTGGCCGCTGATGATGCAGTCGTCAAAAACTTCGGCTGACAAAGTGATCACGCAGACGCTCGTTTCGCCTTTGTATCGTGTCGCAAAACGCGATCACAAGAGAACTGTGCCTGCCATGACAAACGTCAACACGGTCCGCCCACGCGAAAAACGCTACGGCGGGTAAACGATGGCACGCCAAATAGGCGAGGAGAATTCATTCAAACGAAGAAGACCATCCTGAT
>Ga0076291_110_pt1 | contig 8052 bp, 5 predicted proteins | sample RifGroA2_FD_67978 | JGI IMG/M metagenome (GOLD analysis project Ga0076291, IMG submission 67978) | Candidatus Saccharibacteria bacterium GW2011_GWA2_46_10 | reverse complement strand
ACTATTCGAATCAACCACACTCAAAGGCCCCTGCGAATAAATCCCCCCAAGGCCTGCCGTAATGCTCTGGTTTGCAGTGAGCACACCATTCACAATAGCACTCTCAGTAACCTGCAAACCCCCGGTCTGAATCGAACCGGTGTTAATGCTCTGCAAATCAGAAGCGCCAAGGTCGATGATGGCAAAATTTGACCTTCCTGCGCCCGTATCATAGTTTGCGACGTATGCGTATTTTCCTGATACAAAAACCGAGTAGGGATAATACAGGTTTGTGTCGTTGTCAATTGAGCTTATTACCTGCGGGCCATAGGGGTCTGAGATGTCGATTATTGCAAAGTTCGATAACCCTGCGGCTAGGTCATAGTTTGTCACGTATGCATATTTTCCTGATACAAACACAGAGTTGGACTTGTACAAGTTTACATCATTGTTTATTGTACCTATTACCTGTGGGGTGTAGGGGTTTGAAACATCAATGACTGCAAAGTTTGAGTTGGATGCGCCCGTATCATAGTTTGCGACGTATGCATATCTTCCCGATACATAAATTGAGAAGGCCCCGTATAAGAGGTCGTCATCGTCTATTGAGCTTATTACTTGAGGGTTATAAGGATTTGAAATGTCAATTATAGCAAAGTTCGAGATTCCTGCTGTGCTGTTGTAGTTTGTCACGTATGCATATTTTCCTGACACAAAGATTGAGCGGGAGGATACGAGGTTTGTGTCGTTGTCAATTGAGCTTATTACCTGCGGGTTGTAGGGGTTTGAGATATCTATGACTGCAAAATTTGAATATCCCGCCAAATTGTTGCTATCAACAACATATGCGTATTTTCCTGCCACAAAGAGTCCTCGGGTGTTTGAGAGGTTTGTGTCGTTGTCTATTGAACTTATTACTTGCGGTGAATAAGGATTTGAAACATCCACTATCGCAAAGTTTGATTTTCCTGCGGTTGTACCGCCGCCTGTCACGTATGCGTATTTTCCTGATACAAAAACCGAGGCGGAATCTAAGAGGTTTGTATCGTTTAAAATAACGCTGGTTATTTGTGGCGAGTAGGGATTTGAAATGTCTACTATTGCAAAATTTGCCCTGGTTGAGTTGTCATTGTTTGTCACGTATGCGTATTTTCCTGATACAAAAACCGAGGTGGCACGGTACAGGTTTGTGTCGTTGTCTATCGAACTTATGACTTTTGGCGTTGGCGGGTATTGGGTAAGGGCGCCTTGATAGATGTTTGCGTCGCCGATTACATTGAGCATGTTTTGCGGCGTTGAAGTCCCTATTCCTACATTGCCATCGTTAGTGAGCCTGATTTTGAGCTGTGATGCGGTGTTGAAGTCTATCACTCCGCTGTTGCTCGCATTAAAAACCAAATCATTCTGCGCCGCATAAGTGAATGAAGAAAACAGCAAGGCCGCACACAAGGCCAGCAATACAGTTCCTGCAAAATTCCCGTTCATGCGCCCCCGCCCCCGATTATTTCCCAGTGCCCGCCTTTATCAGGGCCAACGCGCCTCAAAAGGCCTTTTGACTTGAGCTTTTGGATATTATACTCAACAGTTTTTTTGGAGAGGCTGCCTTTGCCCATTATCCCTTGCTTGGAAATAGTTGGCTGTTGTTTTATCAACTCAATTATTTTCAGTTCTGTACCCGACAGCCGTTCTACCCCCTTTTCTACCCCCTTTTCTACCCCCTTTTCTTGGGGTGCTTCTTCCTTCCTGCGGAAGGTCACCAAAGAGCCTGTTTTAAGTGTTTCAAATTCCACTTTCACATTGCTTGCCTTGCATTCATCATGGATTCTTTTCAGGCCCGAACCCCATTCCTCTATATCCCTGCTCAGGAAGAGGGCATGTGCAATAATCGGGTTTCTGAGTATGGACCTTTCTTTTCCCCCAATGTAGTTTTCTATTTTAACTTCTTCCGGAAACTGGCCCGGATTGTATATTTCGATGCGGTCCTTGAAAATGGCAATTTCATTCCCCTTGGGGTTTGCATAGTCCCTATGGCACAGGGAATTAACCAGCGCTTCAGTCAATGCCCTCACAGGGATCTCCGGCACTTCTACCCTTCTCCCCCCGGACAGGTCAGCCCTCCAATTCATATGCTCTTTGATGTAGGACTCGCTTCTTTCCAGCAATCCGAAAATGTTTCCGGTGAACTTCTGAATGTCAAGGAAGGTTAGCTTGTCAGTTCCGGCAAAGACCGCTGCCTGCACCTCAAGATTGTTGTCATCGCAAAAAAGCACTTGGCCAGCATTAAGCAGTTTCTCCCCTTTCAGGGCATGGAGTTTGTTCAGCGTGGAACGAACGTCAGTGAATTTGTGCGGTATTCTTTTTGCTTCGTTGGCCTTTTGCATATACCCCTGAATGATTTTCATGTCCGCATCCTTCGTGGTTTTCCCTGACAATTGCTTTTCCCACAGCCCCCTGTTCTGGCCAGTGATGAATCTCCTTAATTCTGCAGGGCTAATTTGCCTCTTTTCAGTCCCAACGCGGATGTATGCCCTGCCAAATGCAAAATAAGGGATTTCGCTGCCAGAAAACTCCACTTCAATACAGGTTTTTCCGTTTACCTCAAACTCCCTGATTTCCGGGTAAATCTTCGGCTCTATGTTATCCGAAATTGCCTTGGAAATATCCCTTAACGTGCTGTCTGAAACGCCCTGTCCAATGACGGTTCCATCATTCCTAACCCCAAAGTAAACCTTCCCCTTTCCATGCTTGTTGAGCATTGCAGCCATAGAAACAACCGCCTCTTTTAGCTCCGAAGTTGATTTCTTCAGCTCAACAGTTTCGGATTCCCTGAAAGCCATTTCAACCATCATTGCCGCCCCAGCCACACAATTCAATCGCCCATCATGTTAACTGCATTACCAAAGCCAATTGCCGCACTGCTCGGCTCGAAAATGAATTTCTGCAACTTGTCCAGCACCCTTGCCTCCAGTTCTTTTTCGGCATATGCGCTTTTTTCTTCCAAGCCGAGGAATTCGAGAACATAAGGGTCTTTTATCAGCTCTTCCGGCAGGCCCGGCACATTTCCTTTTCTTTCATACTCAACAAGCGCGTTTTTGTCCCTGCTCATCAAAAGCCTTTCATAATGCAATGAATATATCTGCCGCTTCAAATCCCTCACGCTGAGGCCCTCGCTTATCGCGTATTTCTCAAAGTACCCCCTTTTGGTTTCGTCTTCTATTTTTATTAATTCACAATAATGGGACCATGCCAATTTGGGAGACACTGTCTCCCGTTTTTTGTACGTCAGGTAGAACCTCCTCATTCTGCGCAGGTTGCTTGAATCAAAGCCTTTTCCGAACTCTTTGCTTAACTCCTTTGAAACGGCCTCCAAAAGCCCTTTGCCATACCCCGCCCTTTTTTTGCCTTTCTGCTCCTGCGCCACAATTTTCTCCCTGATTCCAAAATAGGCCCCCAGCATTGCGCTGTTGACGGCGGCATAAGAAGAATGCCTTGCAGCCAGCACAATCTTTTTTATTTCCACCACGACGGATGGATAATAGGCCAATTCTCTGCCACTCATATACGCCCGCCCCCGATTATTTCCCAGTGCCCGCCCCTGTCAGGGCCAACGCGTCTAATCACTCCGCTTTTTTTCAGTTTCTTTAAATCATATCTTACCCCGATATTGCTAAGGCCTGTTGCTTTGGCAAGGCCGCTGATGGTTATTCTCGGATTCTCGGAAATTTTCACCAATATTTTCCGGATAGTTTCTGGATAGTTTCTGGATATTTTCTGGATAGTTTTACTTACATTTTTCCGGGCATCTTCGCGAGCATCTTTCAGGTTTTCCTGTAAGGCTTTCGAGTTAATGCTTTTGGCGAAAACTGTGAAGCTTTGCGGATTCACGAAAAATTCAGCAGGGGGATTTCCATTTCCCTTAAATGTCTTATTTACTCTCTTCAGGCCGGAAGAATATTCCTCAATGACATTTGCTTCCTTAAATACCTTTGCAATGAGTTTGTTCCTTAGGTATGAAGGCGCTTTTCCATTTATGAAATCCTCGACAGTGAACTCGGCAGGGAGGCCTCCATAATTTGAGAATATTATCCTGTCAGGGTAAATGCGTATGCTTGCGGTCTGCCGATAATCAGCCAAAGGCGACAATTCGCGGAAAGTCTTGGTTTTCACTTCATTCAACCAGTTCTGAACGCTTTCAGCCGAAACGCTTGCCCCTGTAATCTCCTTATTGCGGTTAACGCCAACAATAACCTTACCGCCTCTGGCATTGGCAAAGGAGACAAGCGAAATTATAACTTCGTCTCCAAAGCTCTCCTTGAACTCAACGCAGTCATTTTCGCCCTTTGCGATAACGCTTTTTATTTCATCGTTGTTCATGCTTTCGCCCCGATAGTTATTTGCACATTGAGTTCGTTTTGCGGCGTTGAAGCCCCTATTCCTACATTACCATCATTAGTGAGCCTCAACTTGAGCTGTGATGCAGTGTTGAACTCAATAACCCCGCTGTTGCTCGCGTTGAAAACGAGGTCGTTTGCGGCTGCGTTTGCGGTAAGTGGCAAGGCCAAGAGCGCGAGCATGAGGGCGAGTGCGCATTTTGGCGCAAACCGCCGATTTTTTGGATTTGAACTCATCTCTCCCCACACCCCAATTTACATCCTAAAAATTTATTTATTCAGCCAGTAACTAAAAGGCATTTGTGCTTAAAAAATGCACCCGCGACCAATTTCAAAACAAGGCCATGCGAGCTTGGCTGGTCTGTGCCCGACAATGCAATTCAAAAACCAGGCACCGTGAAAACCAGTGTTTTTGCGCCCTTGTCATAGCTTGTGATGTTGCAGTTTGTGCATTCAGTTCCGTCGCGCAGTATTTTCGGGTTCGTGAAACTGGTGTTGTAGAGCGTTATTGTTGCTGGCGAATTGAGTTGTGGGAGTTTGTTTTGGTCGAGCGAGATTTTTCCCTGCGAAATATTGAGGTCTGCGTCGAGGTTTAGCCTGTCGTCCTCTCCTGCGGAAATTTTTACAAGCAGGAGAGTTTTGTTGGCGTATGTAACTTTTCCAAATTGTGAAATACCCAATTCAAGGTTCTGCATTCCGTTGATATCTGTGGAATTGAAGTCGGGCTTTATGTCGAATTTTGTTGCAATCGGGAGGGCGCAGCCGAAAATATTCACGTAACTTCTTGCGGTTGCTGCTGTTCTCGGGCAATTGTCAATTGCGTTTGGCACTCCGTCAAGGTCGTCGTCCAAAAGCGGCTGGCCCTGGCGGCTTACAATAACGGTTATTGCACCCGATGTTGCGCTCGCGCCCATGTTGTCAATTGCTTTTGCACTTATGCTATATGGCCCTGCCGCAACATCGTTCCAGGTGAATGAGTAGGGTGAACTGTTATCTGCCCCCACCAGCGCAGCCCCATTATAAAATTCAACTTTAGTGACAGACCCGTCGCTGTCGAAAGCATTTGCAGTGATTGAAATGGTTGCAGGGGCGCTGAAGGTCACCCCGTTTGTAGGGGCTGTCAGGGAAACTGTCGGCAGGATATTGCCGGAAGCGGGGCTATTTGTGGTGAGTGGGTGCGGGTAGGTATAGGGGGTATAAGGGTAGTAGGCGTTTGGGCCTTCTGCGGAAAATACCAGTGTACCCAAAGTCGGATATGTGACTCCGTCTGTCGGATAACTGTTTGCAGCTCCATTGCAGGCGGAGACCCCATTGGCGCATACAAACGTTTCCTTGCCGCCAGTTGCTTGGGGAGCGTGGAGAAAATAGTCCCTGTTCAATTTTATTTTTTCATTTGGGGGTGGGTCGTCAGGGGCTAACCTTATACTTGGCACTCCAGGAATGCCTTTCCATACATAGGCATTATTCCAGATAAATGTATTGTGAACTTGATCTTCAGCAGGCCATGCGGCTCGTGGGGGGTTAACGACTCCCGTAGTATCATATTCTTCCTCGCGTAACTTAATTGACGGCGCATAGCCGGCAGACAACGTAACCGTATTATCGTGGATAAGATTGGCAGAGCCTCTTGCAATCATTAACCAATCTATTCTTTTCCCCACCATCGTGTTATTGTATACTTCCACAACTGATTGCCCGCGTCTTGGGCAACTGCTAAATTCCCAATAACCTACCCCGCCGCATCCTCCATCCGCATTGCCATGAGTCATGATCGGGTCAATCGTTAGCCTTGGGCCATTAGGGTAATTTGTGGCATCCCAGTGATTGTAGCGGACGACAAGTTTTCCGCCATTAAAAGTTCCGATTGATTCTTGTGAATAAGAATAGGATGCTGGATAGTCGGCATCATAAATAAACTCGTTATCCTCGATAAACAAGGCATCTGCGGTACCTGCCGCCATTGTTTCCCACGATGCATCGGCCTGCGCCCTTGTTCCTGCCGTAAAACTTATCCCCATCAACGGATTGTAAAACGTATTGTGTTCTATGACGCCATTTGAACCGGCAATGATTATTGCATTGTACCCATAGTGGAACTCACTGTGGTCAATCCGGAGTTTCTTCAGCGAAATACCGTTATTCTGCACCTTTATAGCAGCTGTGTAAGGAGTAAAGTTCACACTGTTGAAATCGAATCCCGTTATCCGCACCAATTCCGTCAACGACGTGAACCCCGTGATGTAGAAAAAGCCGTTATTTAGGACCGTCCCGGCAATCAGCTTTGTACCATCTGGACCGGAACCTGCACCCATGATAGTGAGAGGCTTGGTTATTTGCACCGCCCTAGGCCACGTACAGCTACCATCCGGCACTGCAATGGTGTCCCCTTCGCTTGCGCTCTCGATTGCGCTCTGCACGTCCTCTTGCGAGCAGCTTGCGGCATTTATCGTGTTTCCTGGGGTGCATGCTGAAATGTCGTATCCCGAGCAATCCGGTTGGCATCTGAGTGTTCCGGATTTGAAACCGGCTGCGGCTGTTGAGCACGTATCCCCGTTCATGTTACTGTCATCGCACGCTTCGCCTGCTTCAACCGTGTTGTTGCCGCATACTGCCGCCCCTGCCATGCTGTCTGCCGTGAAAATGTCTGTGCCGGATGCCGGTGTGCTGAGCACAAGAATTAATGCAATTAAAATTATTTTGCCCTGTTTCATGTTTTTTTTCGCTCCTATAGCAGACCGCCCGAAACCCGCGAATTAAACCGCTTCATAAAATCCGGGCCATTTAAGCGGGACTATCCGGCAAGTCCTGCGCCTTGTAAAAACGGCAAAATTCACGTGCAAATTGTGGAATTGTCGCTCCCCTTCACCCAGTTTGTCCCGTTGCATGAACAAAGCTCTGCCACTGATGCGTCATAATAAATCCTCCCCTTGTCTGTTGCAGCGCACTGGCCGGGCGAATCCGTGGGCCGCAGTTTCATCACCGCGTTCACGTCGAGCCTTTTTGACGGCGTTGTTGTCCCTACCCCAACGTTACCATCGAATGCTACGAGGAACCTTGTCCCCGCACCCCCTGCGCCCTCTGGCGCGTTCACGTCAAGGACCCCTATTGGTGTTGCAAGGTTTGAGCCTATGAGCACGTTCCCGTCAAAGCGCGATGTGTTGTTATCCACCCAGACGGCATAGTTGCCGCCTGAGACGTTAGTGCCGTTTTCATCCTCTATATACAATGCCGCCGTGTCTCCTACCGTTGCCGCCCCGCTTACGACCCTTGGCTTGAGTATTGCGGCCGTTGCAATGAGCGGGTGGGTTCCGCTTGTAGATTCATTCCATGTTGCGCCTGAGATGAGCAGCATGGCTGCGGAATAGCCCGCATTTATGCTGAAGGCTCCTTCTTTTGCAAACATTTTAAACTGGGTGCTGGCGCCTCCCAGCAGGCTGTTTTCTGAAACTGAACCGGGTATTCCAGTCACGGTCAGTGCGGCAGTAGCCCGTAAGTGGGTTGTCGTATTAAGGTCTCCCCTGATGTTTACGCTGCCATTCGCATCTACGATATATGCGCTGGATGGTTTGGTTCTGGGGTTCATGTTTATCCCTAGGTTTCCGTCCTTGTAGTATGTGAGGTTGAATGCTGACCTTGGGCCGGTCGCAGTATCATTATCTACCCTGAAAGCGTAACTGCCGCC
>Ga0076291_125_pt1 | contig 8124 bp, 10 predicted proteins | sample RifGroA2_FD_67978 | JGI IMG/M metagenome (GOLD analysis project Ga0076291, IMG submission 67978) | Candidatus Saccharibacteria bacterium GW2011_GWA2_46_10 | reverse complement strand
TTTGAACAAATCCTAGAAAAATTAATGGCGGGATTAGCACAGTGGTAGTGCGCTTGCTTCCCAAGCAAGATAGGCGGGTTCGATTCCCGTATCCCGCTCCAAGATTTGACTTTAGGAGACGTTATTGACTTTACTTATACAAGAGCGGATAATCAAAAGGTCGAACCAGCGTAAGAATAATTGTTAAATACATAATTAATATGAAAAAAATTATTTTAGGCGCAATAACTCTTACAACCATCTTTGGTCTAGCCTCATTTATGGTTCAGGTCCCGGCGCAAGCCAACGGCGGCGGCGGACGTAAAATTGTCGTCTTCGACACCGCCTTAAATGACGCGGCGAAAGATGAACTGATTGCCCGCGCCGGCGGTGCCAAATTGAAGAATCTTGACCTCATTGGCGCCAAAGCGGTGTGGGTGCCGGATCGGGCGGCGGCCGCAAAATTGGCGACTTCTCCCGGCGTCGTGCGCGTAGATGATGATGTCGTGGTAGAGGCGCTTAGGAAAACAGTAACGCCTCAGCCAGCCGAGACACTCCCCTGGGGGATTGATCGCGTCGATGCCGAACTTGTCTGGCCTGGCAACACGGCTGACCAGATTAAAGTTGGCATCATTGACACGGGTATTTCTAATACACATCCCGACCTTTTGGCCAATGTGAAAGGCGGTGTTAACACCATCAACCCGCTCAAAAATTGGAATGATGATAACGGTCACGGTTCGCACGTCGCTGGAATTGTTGCCGGCCTTGATAACGAGATTGGCGTGATTGGCGTTGGACCGACCATTGATCTCTACGCTATTAAAGTCTTGAATAGGAACGGTTCAGGTTGGATCTCGGATGTGATTGAAGGAATTCAGTGGGCCATTGCTAACAATATGCAGGTAGTCAATATGAGCTTGGGTACGGCTTCGGATATTCAATCACTTCACGATGCCGTGACTGCTGCTAAAACTGCCGGCATTGTGGTGGTGGCGGCCGCAGGCAATAGTGGTAGTTCTACTGATGGTAGTTCTACTGTAATTTATCCGGCGGCCTATCCGGAGACAATTGCGATTTCGGCCACCGACCGGAACAATGTCATTGCTTCGTGGTCCAGCCGCGGCCCCGAAGTTGACTTGGCTGCTCCTGGCGTGAGCATCTATTCCACCTACAAAGGCACGGGTTACACCACTCTCTCCGGAACTTCCATGGCTGCGCCTCATGTTACTGGCTCTGTTGCACTTGTTTTAAACACCCCAGTTGGCTCTTACGATGCGAATGCTAATAGTGTATGGGATCCGGATGAAGTTCAGGTAAAACTCCAGGCAACCGCGACCGAACTTGGTATTGCCGGACTTGATAATCTCTATGGTTGGGGACTGGTGAACGCTTTTGCCGCCACAAAAACGGATTTGCCAACACCGTTGTTTATTGCCGTCCGGTTTTGGTTTGGATGTTTTCCAACATCCTTTCGCGAGCTCTTCACCGGCAAGGATTACGCTTAGATCGTAGCGGGGTCGGTTCTAGCTACGCATTTGACTACTAGTAGTTGCTTAACTAAGTTAAGCAATCATATCTAAAATATTGACTTTGATATTTTTTTCTGTTACGATAGGATTATGAAAACGCGCAAAATTGATCTAAAATCGGTGGTCTGGAAAGAGGGGAAACACTATGTTTCCCAGTGTTTGAACGTGGACGTGTCGAGCTACGGCGCGACTAAAAAAGAAGCCTTAAAAAATCTGCGTGAAGCGCTAGAGTTGTATTTTCAGGATTCCAAGACGGCGAAACCCATTATCGTCAAAGAGCCGGGCGTCGTTTCGCTGACGCTTTCTCATGCCTAGACCGATTGAGACTAGACGCGTGGTCAGAATCCTTCAAGAAAGAGGATTCTTTTTCGTCTCGCAAAAAGGGAGCCACGCCAAGTTTAAAAAGAACGGCCTGGTTGTCATCGTTCCTCTGCACGGAAAAGAAATTCCGCACGGCACTTTCCGTTCTATCTTGCGCCAGTCAAAACTGGCGGAAAGCGATTTTAGAAAATAGGCAAAAGCTGGGACGGTTCTAGCTACAGTTGCTTAACTAAGTTAAGCAACCCAGAGTTCAAGTATGCTGAAGGAAATTACTGAAATCGTAAACTCGGGAGACTTTGACGAAAAGACGGTTTCGGCTTTTCTGGAGCGCGTCGGGCAGGGGAAGCCAACCAGAGACGAAAATCCCCAGACGCATTTTTGCGTCTATTTTGCCGCTTTCGACAAGAAGGCAAAAAAAGTTTTTATGGGACATCATAAGAAGTCTGGTCTATGGCTATTCGGCGGCGGCCACATCGACAAGGGAGAGTTTCCACTCGCAGCATTAAAAAGAGAAATTGACGAAGAATGGGGCATCAATGTTTTTCTGGGAAACATCACCCCAGAACTCTTGACGGTTACCGAGATAGAAAAAAGGCCGGTTGGTCTTTGCCGCCGGCATTACGACATCTGGTATTTTGTAGAGTTGGATAAAAACGAGGCCAATTTTGACCGGGAAAAACTTGACCAGGAGTTTCATCAAACCCGCTGGCTGTCAATCGACCAAGCTCTGGGGCTGGCCACCGATCCCAATACCATCAAAGCCCTAAAGTTTTTGAAGAAAAGATTTGCGGTCAAGTAAAATTGACTTTACTCTGATGAAAGTTATTACCTGGAATGTCAACGGCCTCAGGAATGTTTATAAGAAGAGATTTTTGGCGTTCGTAGCTAAAATCAGACCGGATATTTTGTGCCTTCAAGAAATCAAAATCCAACCGGAACAATTGCAGAAATTAACGATTCCCAGAGGTTACCACCTCTTTTATGATTGCGCCCAGAAACCGGGTTATAGTGGGGTGGTCGTCTTGACCAAAGAAAAGCCAAAGCGAGTGGAAGACAAAACTGGCTCGGTTAGGTTCGATCAAGAAGGGAGGTTTCTGAAATTGACTTTTCCGGAATTTGCTCTAATCAATTTTTACTTGCCTCACGGTGGCCGGCTCAAAGAGAATTTGGGCTATAAGCTGGAGGTTTATCGGTATTTTCTAAAACGTTTAGCTAAAATCAAGAATAGGCCCCTAATTTTGGCGGGAGATTTTAATATTGCCCATCGGGAAATCGATTTAGCCCGGCCAAAGCAAAATCAAAACAACATTATGTTTACTTCTGAGGAGAGAAAACAACTGGATAGCTTAGTTGATCTTGGTTTCGTCGACACTTTCCGCGTTTTTCATCAGGACGGCGGCCATTATACCTGGTGGCCGTACTTTGCCAACGCCCGGGAGCGTAATCTTGGCTGGCGGATTGACTATTGTTTTATTTCTCAGCCCCTGCTATCAGAATTAAAAGGAGCTTTCATTCTGCCTCGGGTTGGCGGTTCTGATCATTGTCCGGCGGGGATAGAATTAAAACCATTTTAAGATGGCGGTAAAACTCAAGTTTAAAACCAGTCTTCAAATTACCCCAACCAGGCCGTTTCATTTTGATTCGACGTTTTTTAAGCCAGGTCATTTTCCATCCGAAGACATGAAATGGCAGCCGGGCAAGCGATGGCAGATCATGCTTTGGCCCTCCTCCGCCAAGGCTTCGGCGGGCTATCCCCCAAAAGATCGAGAACTACTTTGAGATTGGATACTGGGGGAGCACTTATCGTCAGGGCGTAAGTTGGCTGAACAAAAGCGCCAAAGAAAAAACCATGGTTTGCGTCCCCTTGAAGGTATAATAAAGTCATATGGATTTTCACACTAAATTCACCAATCTCAAACCCGACGAACGGATCAAGAATCTCGTCCAGAAGAAAATCGGATCGCTGGATAGGTTTTTGGACAAAGCTTCTGTAGTGCACGCCTGGGTCGAGGTCGGCAAGACCACCGAGCACCACAAAGAGGGCCGGGTTTGGTACGCCGAGTGTCAATTAAAGATGCCGGGTAAAAAAAGCTTTCGTGCCACCGCCACCTGCGAAGATTTAGCGACGGCCATTGATGAGGTCAAAGAAGAACTCTATCTTTTACTCAAAAAAGAGAAAGAAAAACGAATAAACAATTTAAAACGTAAGCCGTAACGGGGACGATTTTAACTACGCCGTTGCCCGAAAATTAGGCATTCATAATTATGACCTGGCAAATCGTCGTTTTCTACGACAAAGAAGGTTCTTTACTAATTGACTGAAAACTGGTATTTTGAGTCAAGAAAGGAGGCCCGAATGGCCAGAAAAAGCCATTGGCGCAGTTCTTTAGTGGCCCTGAAGTTGGCGACACGGTTGGACCTGATAATCTCTCAGGAAGGCCGTTGCGCCTACTGCAGCAGAATGGCTGATCCTTCCCGGATGACTGTGGATCATGTTTGGCCAAAAAGTCATGGGGGACAGCCGTTCGAGGACAGAAATCTCGTCCTGGCCTGCGAGGATTGCAATCAAAAAAAAGGCGACAGCGACCCGAGGGAATTCGTCGGGCTGTCTCCTGACGACGCGCCCATCTTTAAGCTTCACCCGGAATTGCGCCCAAATTAAAGAGCTCAATTGGCGTTGTGGCTAATTGAGCTTTTTTGTTTGCTTTGGTTTTTAGCATAAAATTATTTATTATCCACGCTTTCCCAGAGATAGCGGCAGGCAAAGCTGCGGAAGGGCTTCCAACGCTCGGAAATCTTTTCAATCTTTTTAAAGTCGTCTTTCCTGACTTTATAGAGCTTGGAGACAGCGTTTCTCAAGCCCAGGTCGCCGACCGAGAAAATGTCGGACCGGTGGAGGGAGAAAATGAGAAACATTTCCGCGGTCCAGGGGCCGATGCCCTTGACCTTCAAAAGCTGTTCGCGGGCTTCTTCATCAGAGACTCGGTGAAGAGACTTTAAATCGAGTCTTCCGTTTTCAACGCAACGGGCCAGGGACTTGAGGTATTTGACTTTGGCCCAGGAACAGCCGCAGGAACGGATTTTCTTGTCGGAAAGCTTCAAAACATCCTTTGGTTGGGGAAATTTCTTTCTGGGAAAAAGACCGAGAAATCGGGAATGAATCACCCGGAGCCATGACCGGATCTCGGCGGAGATGGCGCTTCATTCCCGACTCTTCACTCTTTTTCATAATAGTATTTTTTTCCTTTCAACTCTTCGGGCAAAAGGTTTTCCTGGGTGTATTTTTGGTAATCTTTACCGTAGCCCAGGTTTTTCATCAACTTGGTCGGTGCGTTGCGCAATTTCAAAGGAATAAGCAGATTGCCGTAGCTTTTGACGTCGGCCAAAGCTTTAAAATAGGCTTCGTAAGCCGAGCGGTCTTTCTTGGCCGTACATAAATAGACGACGCCGTGAGCTAGATTGATGGCGCATTCGGGATAACCGATGGTCTCACAGGCGCGAAAGACTTCGTTGGCTACGACCAAAGCGGTGGGTTGGGCCATGCCGACGTCTTCGGAGGCGAAAATGACCATGCGGCGGGCAATGAAGAGGGGATCTTCGCCCGAATCCACCATGCGAGCCAGGTAGTAGAGGGCGGCGTCAACGCTGGAAGCTCTCATACTTTTGATAAAGGCGGAAATGACGTTGTAGTGTTCTTCTCCACCTTTGTCGTAGCGCAAAAACTTGCTCTGCAGAGCCGACTTGATATTTTCAATGGTTATCTTTTGATAGAGCTGAACCGTGGCTTCCAAGAGATTGAGGGCTTGGCGGGCGTCGCCGTTAGCGAAATTGGCCAAGAAATCTAAGGCGTCTTTCGGGATTTTCATTTTCAATTCTTTGGCGCCGCGACCAATGATTTTCTCCAGATCCTTTGGACCGATGTCGTTTAAAACAAAGACCCGGCATCTTGAAAGCAACGGGCTGATGACTTCAAAAGAAGGATTCTCGGTGGTGGCGCCGATCAAAATGATGGTGCCGTCTTCGACGTAGGGCAGGAAAGCGTCCTGCTGGGCCTTGTTGAAGCGGTGGATTTCGTCGATGAAAAGAATCGTACGCTGCTGGGTGGTATTTAATCTTTCTTTGGCCTCGGCGACAACGTTCATCACATCCTGTTTTTTAGCTGAAACCGCCGAATACTCGCTGAAATGAGCATTGGTCTGGTTGGCCACAATTCTGGCCAGAGTAGTTTTACCCGAACCCGGCGGCCCCCAGAAGATCATGGAAAAAAGCTGACCGGTTTCAATCACCCGTCGCAAGGGCTTGTCTGGATCGGTCAGGTGTTCCTGACCGACGACTTCGTCTAAAATTACGAAGACGAGTTCGGTTGGGAAAAGTATTTTTTCGGTTTGCCAGGGTTGATTTCTGATTAAATCCTGGAATTGTTTTGAATAAAAGTCAATCATGTTTTTGGGTCTTCCGCCGAGGCTTCTGATCGGAAAAGAGATGACCAGCCATTTAGCGTTTTGCTTTTTGAGAATTTCCAGCGAAGATTCCTTCCGTTGCTGTTCGAGCAGCGGCAGGAGTTTTAGCATAAAAACGACATTTGCCTGCGGGAATTTACTGATAAAAATGTCGCCCAAGCTCGCCCGAAAGTTGCTTTTATCCGCAATTTTAAAAACGTTGTTCAAAAAGTCATTTTGTTCTTTATCAATGTCCAGGCCGAGATAGCGGCAGTTTTCGGGCAGATTCATCCAGGGCCACGATAAGGGATTCAAGCCGCAAGCCCAATCGACAATGCTTTCGGGAGGACCAGTAATAGCAAAGATCTTCTGGTAAAAATTATCTAAAATTCCAACCCTTTCTTTAATCGAACCCTGGAGCCGCAAAAATGGCCAAACGATTTCTTTTATCTCTTTGTTTGTTTTGACACCTTGTTTAAATTGTCCCATGAGTTTTTCAAATCCGGGTCTGACGGGGACATAGGCACCCCAGATCTGGTGCAGGAGTCGGCGCGTTCTTTTTTCGGCTTCTTTTTCCGGATATTTGGATAAGCAGTCTTTAACAATTCTTAAAACCGTCTTTGGGTAAAGAGAAGAATACTTTTTTGAAGCGAGGATTTTTCGAGAAAGTTCTTCAGCTGACACTTTTTCTCAAAATTTCTATTAATTTACTGTAGATTCTAAGATTATGAATGGTGCTCAATCTCCAAGCCAGAGAGTCCCCGATTTTAAAGAGGTGGTGGAGATAGGCCCGGGAGTGGTTTTGACAAAGTCGGCAGTCGCAGAATTGGTCAACGCGCTTTGAATCGGCCCGATATTTTGCTTTATCGGGATAGAAAAAACGAAATAGCTTCCGGGAGTTTGTTTTCAGGATGTTGACCCGGTTAGGATCTTTGGTCCAAACGTAGAGCCTCTTGTGGCGGGCTTCTCGGGTGGGAATGACGCAATCAAAAATGTGATAGCCGACTTTGAAGGAATTAATGATGTCCCAGGGGTAGCCCACGCCCAGGGCAAACTTGGGTTTGTTTTCGGGCAGCTGGGCAACAATGAATCGGGCCGTATCAAGATCCAGGTTTCCCTTTTTGTTGGCGGTCCAACCGCCCCAACCATAGCCGTCAAAACCGATTTTGACCAGTTCCCGGGCGCATTCCCTTCTTAATTTTTTGTCTGACCCGCCCTGGACCACGGCCAATAACAGAGGTCTGACCTCTGTAAATCTGCGTTTTTTGAGTTGTTTTTCATACTCGGTTTTACAACGCCTGGCCCAATCAATCGTTCTTCTGACACTCGTCTCCAACTCCTCTATGCTCGGATGTTTGCGAGGGCAGTCGTCGAGACAAATGAGGATGTCGGCTTTCAGGTCCATTTGAACCTGGATGGATCTTTCCGGAGTCAAGACGTGTTTTTGTTTTTCCCCCAGCGAGCCTTTATAAAAAACCACGCCTTCGTCGGTGACGCGGCCAAAAGATCGGTCCTTGTAGATCAAAGACAAAAGCTGCCAACCGCCCGAGTCGGTGATGGCCAAACCCGGCCAGTTCATGTAAGCTTTAATCCCACCCAATTTTTTGATGGTTTTAGTTTTGAGCAAAGACATCAGGTGGTAGGGGTTGAGAATGAGGCCTTCAATGCCCGCCTCCAGCAGGTCTCGGTTGTCGAGCGACCGAATGACGCCGCGGGTGGCGTCGGGGAAATAGACGGGAAAGCGCAGAATTTTCTTCCCGATTTTAATTTGTTTTAGGTAAGGCATGACCCTTCCAATCTAGCAGTTTTAACCTGTTTTTGCTAGGATAAGAGAATCTTAGTCTCGCTAGGGC
>Ga0076291_116_pt1 | contig 8732 bp, 9 predicted proteins | sample RifGroA2_FD_67978 | JGI IMG/M metagenome (GOLD analysis project Ga0076291, IMG submission 67978) | Candidatus Saccharibacteria bacterium GW2011_GWA2_46_10 | reverse complement strand
TCTTCCAACCCCAACCGTTTATATTTTTTCATAGACATCTACCGTATCATCTTGGGCGCAAAGCGCCTAGAATGTTGCGTTAGATGTTGGAATGAAACTAATGTTCTGTTCCTACATTTTCTCTCTCATATACACCATTGCCCCATAAAGTCCGGCGGAATCGCCGAGTTTTGATCTGACAACAGAAGGAAGGGATTGAAATATGGTAAGCGTTTTTTTAAGATGCGTCCTTACGTTCGGCAAAGAGATCGTCTTCATGAGCGATCCGCCCAGTATCACAATATCAGGCGACCAATACACAATGGTATTTGCAATGCCGATCGCAAGCAGGCACGCGGTTTCGTTCCATATTGCCTCGTTTTTGATAGCTGAAACGGTTTTGCCGTAGCGTTTTGAAAGCCCGCTTCCGGAAATTAAGCTCTCAAGCGTTGTGCCGTTTTTATCAATAATCTGGTGTCCCGGCTCAAAGCCGAGGGCGTTTTCATCAATGCGGCCGTTCACAATTCTCGCGCCCCCAACGCCTGTGCTTATGGTAAGGTACGCCACAATACGCCTGCCCGCCCCCGCGCCAAAATGCGCTTCTCCAAGGCCAGCGACCGTTGCATCGTTTTCAATGAAAGCTGGGCAGTCAAATGCCGCGGCAAGTTTTTCTTTCAGCGGTTTTTTATTCCAGCCGGAAAGGTTTGGAGCAGTTAAAATTCTTGATTTGGTTTTATTGAGGGGTCCTGCAATGCCACCGCACACGGCCTGAATTTTTTCTCCCCGCGCAATCTCTCTGCCGATTTTTTTAAAAAGCGCAATGCCCTCTTCAAAAATTCTCGGCGTTTTTACGGCATGCGTTGTTTCAAGGGATTTTAAATCTCGCGAAGACGCAATCTGCATATTTGTTCCGCCGATTTCAAACAGGAGAAAGAGATTTTTTGCCATAGCTCTGTGTTATGAAAGCGAACGCAGAATTTTTTTAGTTTCGCTTTTATACGCCTCAACATGCGGCTGGTCAAACGCATTGACGTTTAAAAGAAAGCCGAGATACATTGTTTCAATCATTTTAAATTGCATAAACGCGCCAAGTTCGCGCGGCGATATCTCTGAAAAGGCGATTTCCATAAAAGGAAGCCCTGTATTTTTATATGCGACTTTCACCCCGTCAAAAATTGCTTTCATAATCACGTGAAAGGATTTTTCCTTGATATCTGGCGCAAGATTCGCAAATTGTTGATTTTTCGGCACTTTTACCTCTTCTTTGGATTGCGCGAAAATAAATGTGGTGATTTTATCTTTTGGCCCGCCTAAATACAGCTGGCCGACTGAATGCAGATCTGTAGAGCCTATTGAAACCGTAGGTGTGATGCCTGCACGCACCGTTTCACCGTTTATATTTTTTTCCTTGCCGATGCTTTCTCCCAGGAGCTGGCGATACCATTTGCCCAAAGATTCAAGCTCCGGGTGGAACAGAAAGGTATCGTGTATGCATATGCCGCGTTTATAGTGCCAAAAAAGAATTGATGCGGAAAGCGCCGCAGGGTTTTCGGATAGATTAGACAAAAGGCACTTTGCGCGCATTTTTCTTGCCCCATCAAGAAGGGCAGAGGTGTCAATACCGGCGCAGGCAAGCGGGAAAAGCCCTGCATTTGAAAGTACCGAGAATCTCCCGCCTACTTTTTGCGGAATTTCTAAGAGCGAGCATTTTTTTTTATCGGCTTCTTTCCAAAGTTGCGACCCTTCATCCGTGGTAACAACGAGCCGTTCAAGAGTATTCTTAAACCGTTCGCGGAGTATTTCCGCAATGAATTCTGTGTACGCAATCGTTTCTATAGTGCTTCCGGATTTGCTGATTGCGTTTACTAAAATTTCGTCTGCGTTTTGTATTCGAGTACGCAAAAATGCGCGTAAACGGTTTGCACATTCAGGGTCAAGCGTGTCGGCAAAAATGAGCTTTGGGAAGCGATCAGGCTCTAAAACGTCAGTAGAGCCGAGCAGTGCGTCATAGATTGCCTTTGCCCCTAAATTTGACCCTCCAATGCCGATTATCAAAATATACTTCAGCTTTTGCGACGTTTTTTTTTGCTTGAGGGCGAGAACGGCATCATGAATAGCGGCATCAAACGGCAGGTTGATTGAGCTTTCATAGTCTTCGTAGTGTTGCATTTGCGCAACCGTGTTGAGCCGTGAAATATACGGAGTGAGCCTTTGAGCGGTTTTGTCAATATCTTTTTTTGAAACACCGCTTGAATGTTTGTAAAAAAATTGCATAGAAAAGGGGGGATTTTAAAAGGCAGTTACGCCAGCAGATTGTTCCAGTCCCGCGCAAAACCTGCAATGCCTTCATCGGTAAGCGCATGGAAAACGTCAAATTTTTTCCAGTTTTGCGAGAGATCAAGCGTTTGATAGGGAATATCTTTCAGCCCTTTTGGGTCGTAATCGTAATCATAATCCGGAATAGGCATTTCAAGAGACGCCCATTCCGCCAGTACCTCAAAAGGAGCGCTGACAATATCGCACCGAAGTTCAAGTGCGAATAAAAATTGCTCTATTGTTCTCATGTTTGAAGCAATCAGCGCCAGATGGTTATCGTTTTGTTCGCGCAACATGCGGAGAATGTTTATAAGCAGGCTCATCCCGTTTTTTTTGTCATCATCAAGCCGCCCAACAGACGGGGAGAGAAATACATCTCCAAGCGCGGCCCCTTTTGTTGCCGCGCAGACCGCCGCGGCTTGTTCCTGCGAAAAGCAGAGCGTCATGTTGACTCGTATGTCCTTTTCAATAGATTTATTCGCCGCTAGAAGCCCGGACGGCGTTATGGGATATTGAATATGGGCATTTTTGATCCATTGAAATATTTCTTCTCCTTGCGCAAGCATTTTTTCAGCAGAAGTTTCATGATCCGCATATACTTCTATAGACACAGACCCATCAGGAATTTCGCGTGAAATTTCGCACGTAACATTTTTATAAAACTCTAAAAGTTCATCTTTGGTAAATTTTTTGCCTTGCTCAAGCCGATCTTTCACCGCAGGGTTGTTCGCGATATTTGTCGGATTTGTGGTTTGTCCGTCAAGAAAGCCCATTTGTTCTAGGATTTTGATAGTTTCTTGCGGATTGCCGCTGTCTAAAAAAATTTTTGAGTTCAGATTTAAGGGGCGCATTTTGTACTTTTAATATATAGAGCGTCAATGTTTTGTCAACCTCGCATTTTTGCTGGACGATGATTACGCGCGAGTATTTCTTTTACCTTTTTGACAATCGCCGTATGGGAGATTTCTTCAAAGTCAAGCAGTTCCTGCGATGTTCCGCTTTGGGGCATTTTTTGAACACACAGGGAGTGAATCTGCGCAGAGGTTTGTGCGAGAGCACGCATAACTGCTTCTCCGATGCCGCCTTCCGGGTAATGATCTTCCACAGTGATCAGCGCTTTTGTTTCTGAAACAGCGCACACGAGCGTTTTTGTGTCAAGGGGCTTGATGCTGTAAAGATCAATCACGCGAATAAAAATACCTTCTTGTTTCATTATTTCGTACGCGGCGAGTGCAGAGTGAAGCGTGATACCCGCGGCAATAACGGTAATCGAATCGTTTTCGTTTTTGCGGAGCACTTTGCTTCCGCCAATCGGAAAGTTTTCATGAGCACCATAAAGTATGGGCGTTTCTTTTCTGGTTGTGCGGATATAGGAGATGCCTTTTTGTTGCGCCGCTAAAAAGACGAGCTTTTCTGTAGATACCGCGTCTGACGGGTACAGCACGGTGGAGCCGTGAAGCACGCGAAACATCGCGATATCTTCAAGCGCCATTTGGCTTGCCCCGTCTTCCCCGATTGAAACACCCGCGTGCGACCCTACAAACGTAATTGACGAATCAGAATACTGGCACATCCGGATTTGATCAAACGCGCGGGTGAAAAACGCGGCAAAGGTTGAAACAAATGGGTGCTTGCCGCGCCGGCATAGCCCCAGAGCTGTTCCTACCATGTTTTGTTCCGCAATGTACATTTCAAAAAAGCGTTCAGGGCAGGATTTTTGAAATGTTTCCGCAAAGGTTGAATTGCTCACTTCAGCATCAAGCACCACAATCTGTGGAAACTCGTGCGCGAGGCGCGCAAGCGCGTTTCCGTATGCTTTGCGCGTTGCAGTTGGCGTTGAGGCAGGGTAATCAAACGGTTCAGTTTGTGCTGACGGAATGGTAAAAGCTCTTGTGTCCACGGGTTTTTCAATACTGCCGCAAAGTGAGGTGTTTATGTGTCCCAGTTCCATGAGCGCATGTTCAAGCTGTTCCGGGTTTAACGCTTTTCCGTGCCAGCCGTCTTTATCTTCCAAAAATGAAACGCCTTTGCCTTTGAGCGTTTTTGCAATGATTATTGACGGTTTTCCCTTGCTCCCGCCGGCGCTTTGCAGTGCCGCGAGGATTGCTTGCACGTCGTGCCCGTCTACCGTGTACGCGTTCCACCCAAATGCCGCGAATCGCTCTTTGTATATTTCAACATTATGCCCGAGCATTGTTTCTCCGCGCTGTCCAAGGCGGTTTACGTCAATGATGCCGATCAGATTATCAAGCTTGTAGTGCGAGGCAATTTGCACGGCCTCCCACACCGATCCTTCAGCAATTTCGCTGTCGCCCATTAAAACGTACGTTTTATAGGGGAGTTTATCCAGATATTTTCCGTTAAGCGCCATGCCGACGCCTATAGAAAGCCCTTGTCCCAGTGAGCCTGTCGCGGCTTCGGTGTAAGGGAACCGCATGGTTGGATGCCCTTCAAGCTTGCTTCCACGTTTTCGTAAAGTTTTGAGTTCATCTTCGCTCAACACCCCGGCGACTGCATAAAGCGCGTAGAGAAGCGGCGCCGCGTGGCCTTTAGAAAAAATAAGGCGGTCGTTATTTTGAGCAGAAGGGGAGTGAAGATCGGCTTTGAAAATTCCGCTAAACAAAAGGCACGTCATCAGATCCACTGCCGAGAGCGATGATGTTGGATGCCCTGATCCTGCGGCTGTAGTTGAAACGAGGATTGAGTACCTCACGCGCGCCGCAAGCTTTTGCAGGTGTTCAAGATTGTGCATAGAGATTGCGTAAGCCTATTTATAGAGCATATCTCAAAAATAAGATTGAGGCAATTTGAAAGAATGGAGTAATCTAAAATTTAATTTTAGAAATTACGCTTGAATTTTTAGATGTCTAAATGCGTCATCGAGCCGCGTCCTGATACGCCAAAGTAAATAGAAGGGCGGTGTTTTTGTACGGAAGAATATACTGTTGAAAAGCCTTAATCAGCTTTTTGTCTCCGCTTTTGGTAAACCGCGCCTCTAGCTCGCTCCATAGTTTAGGCAAGTCAATGTCTTCTCCTTCTAGAATCCGTTTGTTCATTTCGTAAAGAATTGGGTCGTTAATCCCCATCTTCCCTTCTCCTTTAGTTGCAAAAAGATATGGAGCTTTTTTGAATTTGGGCGCAATGTCGGGGATAAGTCCTTGCCCTCCGCATGAGCCAGCATGCAGAATTCTCGCCTCTCTCGCGTGTGTGCTGAATTCTTCAAGCGCTTCGTCAAGATTAAAACTGTGTCCCCTCTGGATTAAATATTGAAAACTTATCCCTTTTTTGTTCGCCAACTCGTTTATTGCTTTGTTGCCGTCTTCTGCTTTGCTGGGGATGTTGGCGTACATTTCCACCTTGTTTCTATGCCCAGTTGAACGAATAACCACGGTTCCCATTCTCACGAACGAATAATGTTTCACTCTTGATTTTTTGCAGATTCGGCAGATGGTATTTCTTCGCCTTTTCTTTGAACCACTCCGCATCAAAAACGGCATTATCCACAAACAAATTGGCAAGAATCTCGTACATAAGTTTTATAGAAGGCTCTCTGTCTTTTTCTGTCTCTTGTTTTACCGCCTTCTGCCATACGATCAGTATTTTGGGGTCGTGAATCGCCGAGAACATATCAGCAAGCTATGACGCATCATTCAAAGGTTCTTTTGCTGTTTCAAGTCCGGAGACCGCATCGGTAAGCAACCGCGCCACCTTTTCAGCATTTTCAATACTATCCAAAAACTCCTGCAGGCGGTTGTACTCCGCGCATTTATTCAAGAAAATTAAAAATTTATTGTGCTTTGCCGTCCTTAAAAGCTCGTCCCCGGTTATTCCCTCTTTTGCCATTTTTTCCTTCAGGATGTCAAAGAGTCCGTTGAACGTGCTTGTGTATGCCTCTTGAGCTCCATAGACGATATGATGGTAAATGTCCAATGCATTGGCGTCCTTAAGAACTGCAAAGCGAATGTCTCGCCTTGCTTCATCAAATGCCTCCCTTGATAAACGTCCGGCGGGACAATATCTCCGAAGTCCCTTGTTCTTCTCTCGGCTCTCTATTCTCCGACCCATTGTCTCCCTTGTTTGATTCAAATGGTCCTGATTTTAGTGTTTCAAACATAGGTGAATATATTTTCGCACGTGTAGCGGATAGTATAAACAACGCTAGTATATCTTACTGCTTATTGTTTTATCTCAACGACAGGTTGAAAATATCGTTGCGTTTTTTTCGCGAGAAATTTGTATTGCGGATCATCTGATGAAAGTTGTATGCCGCCATAAAACTCGTCAACATTAGATAACCCTTTTGCTTTTTTAGCTAACTCCTCGGTAATATCGTATATTTTATAAACTTCAACGCCTGATTGATTTTTATCCTGTAGTGGCTTTAAATCAATATGAAAAAATGTTTTCTTGGGTCCATCTTTCAGGAACTCAAAAGAAGATACTATTATAGTCGTAAAAGGTTTGGCGTTTTCTTTTTCATAGCTTTCCCAGTCTTTTACAGTTGTAAATTCTTTTATAATGCGATTATCGCCCTTGCGCTTTATAACCATCTTTGAAGGCGGTGGAACAAGATCATACTGATCTAAACTAAAATTTGGATCACCTTTGCGCATATCAGCAATCCAGTCCTCTACTTCTGCGGGATCCGCAAACTCTTTAACTATTTTCCCATCGCTCTTCCGTCTGACAAAAGGGTTAGATTTGGAAGGTATTTGTTCTATAGTACAATCTTGATGGAATAAATATGTTTCACCCTCGTAGCTAAAAGTAAGATATTCTCTATGTAATGGATGAAAGTGTAAAAGAGTTCCATTGTCAGAAGAAAATTCTACTGCTCCTTGGTCCTCTGAAATTGTTCCTTCTTCCGAAGGCATGGCCCATTCTCCAGAAGGCAGTTGAACATTATGACGTTCTATAATGGCAACATTCTTTCGCGTGTCGTTTACTCGCCTTGAGTCTGGATATTTTTGTTCCCATAAGTCCAAAAATTGTGTTTTGTGTTCAATTGGGTAGGGCTTATCGTTAAAAAAAATGGGAAACTCTGTATCTTTTATTTTTACAGTGGCTGGAATTCCTCTTTTATTAAACAGAATATCAATCGGCTCTTTTACTTCAAAATGCACGCCTTTTATAGGACGTTCGCCTTTCGTGGCATCTCCTGGTATAAAGGTAAATTTAAACTCTGGCAAGCCTGCGACTTTGTTTGTTATTTCACAAGTTTCTATCCAGTTTTTTACATCCTTTATTTTTATTTCAGCAACGTGGATCATTCCAAGCGCAGACTCTAAAGGCATTAGTTGACTCGCAATGGAAACTCCTACAGTTGCTTTTGCAAGGTCCCAATTTTTTGGAGGAAAAGCCTTCTTGAGGGATTGTCTGCCGCATTTTGATCAGGTAATAACGTATCCAGTTGTTCAAGCATCCTGTTTGCAATGAATGGATTTCCTTTGCCATTGGCAATTGCTTGAAATGCCGCAGAGAAAAAATCATGGTATTCTAGACCGGCCTTTTCTTTAACTTTCTCTAAGCGGACTAACGCCTCCCGCAATTCTTTTTCAGTAAGCGGTTCTCTCTCTATGTCCGTTGATTGGCGCTCTTGCTGCCCGGAATGAGATTCATAATATTTTTCAGCCATATTTTTTATTGTAGCGTTTGGCTTGTTTCTTGAGTTTTTCTTCCAGTTCACGTTCAACCTTTGCCAATCGTTTGATGCCGTATTCCAGACACAAAAATCGCTTGTTGACGCTTTTGTGGATAGTATAAACAACGCGAGTATATCTTACACTTTATTTTATCATTTCTCCGCACGATTTCCATCCAAACAATTAACAAAATTTAATATCATTCGGCGACAGCCCCATCAAAAATAAGTTCGATCAAATAAAGTGTCTTGTGGTGTAGTGTAAAATGATGGTTTTACCCCCGCTCATCCCGCAGAGCGTTGACAATGCGCATGGAGCTTGCTTTGCGGGCGCGGGCATAGCCGGTAATCGCGGCAAGCGCGAGTGTGGCAGAGATAATGAGTAGGTAATAATACACAGGAAAACCAATAAAGTATGCGGGCATTTTGGGTTGAGCTGTGCCCCCGTAAGAGTTTGTTTCCACAAAAATCCATTTGAGAAATCCAAAGCTTATCGCGATGCTGGCAAGCCATCCTGCCGCAAGGCCGATGAGCGCGCCGCAATAGGCCATTGCAAGCGCTTCAATCATGAAAATTTTTACAATATGCTTTTTTTTCGCGCCGAGCGCGCGAAAAATGCCGATCTCTTTGGTGCTGTCATGGATAATTTTTCCAAGCGTGTTCATAATGAGGAGCGTGACGAGAAGAATAATAATTGCGGTCATCACGTATAAAACATTTTTAAGGGTTGCTTCCATTTGTTGAATAAATTCTATGCGATCCAAATACGATACAACAGAGTAGCCTTTATCCTTGA
>Ga0076291_121_pt1 | contig 8791 bp, 9 predicted proteins | sample RifGroA2_FD_67978 | JGI IMG/M metagenome (GOLD analysis project Ga0076291, IMG submission 67978) | Candidatus Saccharibacteria bacterium GW2011_GWA2_46_10 | reverse complement strand
ATTTAAGGACTTCTTTGAGATGCGCAAAGGTTCCCTCCGCCTGAATGTTTCGAAGACGGTGGGCAGCTTTGGCTTCCGGACTTTCGGATCGTTTGAGCGAGAACAACAGGAGGCGTTACTGGCGGTGCCATGCTGGGCAAGATAAGGCCTGAAAGAATGAGTGGTAAACATGGGGTAGATCGGTAAAATAGTAATGGTTCAAATAACAGGTCTGTAGGGTTGCGGATTGATTTTATCATTCTGCGCAAAAGCCGGAAAAATCCCGTCCTGGGATTGATGCTGAATGGATGACCCATTAGCAAGCACGATTTGCCCTCTAACGTTGAATACAACGAAGGAGGGTATTTTTATGCCCAGAAAACCACGTCAGCTTACGGATCATGGATATTACCATTTAATAGCGCGCGGGAATAACCGGCATTTTATTTTGAGTGTGCCCGGAGGGCATGAATTCTTCAAGGAACTCTTAGCACAGTCAAAAGAAAAATTTCAATGGCAGCTGTCGCATTATTGTTTGATGTCGAATCACTTTCATTTGTTGGGAAGAATCGCTCAGGGCCATCAGCTGCCGAAGCTGATGCAATATTTATTGTTTGGCTATTCCCGCTGGTATCGCTTAAAGGCACATTATGTGGGGCATGTATGGCAAGGGCGGTATAAAAGCCCACTCATTGAAAAAGAGAGTTATTATTTGGAATGTGGACGTTATATCGAACGTAATCCGATTAGGGCTGGGCTAGTGGCGAACGCAGAGCAATACGCTTGGTCAAGCTATCGCCACTATGCGCTGGGCGAACTAATCGATGCCGCATTAGTTCAAAGTTATTTCTAGCGCGGCACTGCCAGTAATGCCCCCCCCTGACTGTTATTGAAAATCCGGATTGACATTCCGAATTTTCATGGTAAGGTTTTCTTATGGAAATCATTCGGATAGAAGAGATAGCTAAAATTAAAAAAGGGTTTCAGAGCGCCCCCATTGTCGCTCTTCTGGGGCCCCGCCAGTGCGGCAAAACCACCCTGGCTAGGCAATTTGCCTCAAGTTGGGTCCCCGGCAAAGTGCACTATTTTGATTTGGAAGATCTGCGTGATTTGGAGCGCTTGCGGGATCCCCTGCGTGCTTTAGAGGGACTTCAAGGATTGGTTGTCCTGGATGAAGTGCAAGAGCGTCCGGATTTATTTTCTTCCTTGAGAGTTTTGGTCGATCAAAAAAATAAACTCAAACTGCTTCTTCTTGGAAGCGCTTCACCTGAGTTATTGCGGCAAACGTCTGAAACTCTGGCGGGCCGTATCCACTATATTGAGATCGCAGGCTTTTCAATGAATACCTTGCGTGGGAAAAATATGACGCGTCTCTGGGTGCGGGGCGGTTTTCCTCTTTCATATCTTGCCAAGAAAGACACACTCTCCTTGATGTGGAGGAAAAGTTTTATCAAAACCTTTCTGGAGAAAGACATTCCCATGCTTGGCTTTGATATATCCGCTCGGGTGCTGGAACGGTTTTGGCTGATGCTGGCGCATTATCATGGCCAAGTTTTTAACGCGTCTGAGATTGCGAATAGTCTTTCTGTGAGTGATAAAACAGCGCGGCATTACCTGGACATTTTAACATCTACTTTTATGGTTCGTCAGTTGCAGCCCTGGTTCTATAACACCAAGAAGAGGATCGTGAAAAGCCCCAAGATTTTTTTTAGAGACACGGGATTGTTGCACGCGCTACTGGCGATTGAGGACGAAATGATTCTAAGACGTCACCCCAAGCTTGGGGCTTCCTGGGAAGGATTTGCTTTGGAGCAGGTCTTAACGCATCTGAATCTTTTGGATGAAAAAATTTATTTTTGGCAGGTTCATTCCGGAGCGTCCGTCGATTTGCTGTTCTTTCGGCACGGGCGACCATGGGGGATCGAGGTGAAATTTTCAGGCCCTTTAGGTCTGACGAAGTCGATTTATTCCGCCTCAACGGAATTAGAATTGGCGGGGGTTTGCATCTTGCATGCCGGTATCAAATCGTATTTTTTAGGGAAAAAGGAACTTGTTTGCGCCATTCAAGATCTCCCATCGTTAAGGCTGACCCCGAAGGGTTTTCAAGTTAAAGACAAGCATTAGGGTCAACTGAATTCATCTTATGCGCCATGACGAATGAATCGATGCCGCGCTAGTCCGAACTCATTTCTAGCGTGGCACTGCCAGTAACGCCTCCTGATTCCCTGATTGGCGCGCGTGTAAATGGCTGCGTGAGTATTTGCTGGTTCGCGAAGCCTTCGAACAAGACAAAGCCGACGGTTTCAAAGGCTGTGCCCATAGCCCCCCTGGCCAAGTCTGCATGGGCAAAGCCACCAAAGCCCTCATCCAGTCCGATTATTTTCCTTGGTAGTTCGCTTCTCCGCAGCTTGTTAACCCATTGCTGCTAAAAATGATACGTCAATTTTCTCTGCATTCCCGCCGATAAATTGACAAATGCTTTCATCACACTAAATTTTAAGGGGAGTCCCATGAAAAAGAAAATATTAGTCATTGATGATGACAAGCTAGTCTTGCGAACCGTGAAGCAGTTGTTGGAGAGGGTACAGTATGAAGTTTTCTGTGCATCCAGTGGTGATGAGGCCGAGATATTAGTTGATCAGCATAAATTTGCTTTGGTCATTTCGGATATAAGGATGCCAGGGCAGGACGGCATCAATGTCATAAGACGACTGCGGGAACGGCTAAGGCCAGAGGCCTCAGATGGAACCCCGTTTATGTTTATGACAGGCTACGCAAGTGAGGATGCGCCCATTGACGCGATAAAATTAGGCGCGGGGGATTATCTGCTAAAACCATTCGATTTGGACGAGCTTCTCAATAGTGTCAAAAAGCACGCCAGATGAAGCAATTTTTACGATGAAAAGCGGACTGGTGATGCGGGGGCGTTTAATGAGGCGCCTTTTTTTCAAAGCACGCAAAGCGCTTACTATCTGGCGTGCAAGTCGCATTGTGGCTGCAGTTAATTTTGAAGCCGGCGACGAGCAACTGGTTGCGTTGCCGACGCTAATCTTATGCACGTACACAAAGGTCGAAGATTTTTTAGCGCTTACTCATGTATTTCGTGAGCATGACCTTGTACTGATTGTCCCATGGGATGCACATCAAAAAGCTGATATAAAAAATATTGATAAATTGCATCAGACGCTTAGTCTCGGCCCGCAAGGTTTTGATTTTTCATTTTTTCGCCAATTATTAACAGATCTGAGAAGTTACAATCGGTCTGTTATTGTTGCGCCGGCGGCTGGAGCTAAATTTATCAACGACTTTTTATTTGATCCGGCCAGCTTAATTAGACTGGCTGTAAAGGCCAACGTGCCAATTCAACCCGTTGTTATTGAATGGGCCGACCAGAAGAACGTTCCGAATCGACAATGTTATGTTTGGGTAGGAAAAAGAATTTTTATTTCACCTAAACACTCAGATTTTCAGGACATCTTTTTTAGACGCCGAGGTGTTCGTAAATTTTCGAAGTTATCCCGAGAGGAATATGCGGAGATTGCTACTAGGATATTTAATAAGTTTGAACAAATGAAAAAAAAATATGGTTCAAATCTACCGTAAAAAGTGGCAACGCAGTACACTGGCGAGTTTGCTGGGGTATTGCCGGGACTGGCTAATTTTAACACTTCCCATAAAGCGTGTGCCGCCCTGGCTTGTTAAGCGGCTTTATGGCGCAACATTCCAATTTGCCTTCCTTGTTCACCCGCGAGCCTATCAAGATGTCTTTATCTCTATGCCGGCATTTAGGATTTTTAAATTATTCTTCCGGAAGAAGCAAGGCTTCAAATTTTTTTCCAACACGAATCCGTTTGTGCTTAACACAGTACGCACTCAGCAGGATTGTAACGGGTGCGTCATCGCGCAATTGACAGTGCCTGAAATTATGTTTCTTGGGGGTTGGTTCCCGATGATAACCAAGCGAGGACAGTTGCTTGATGCAACCGCGCGGGCACTCGGTGTCCGCGTAACAAATGGACATTGCGGCACTCTGACATCCATCTACATGACGATTGAAAAGATAGCGGGCATATCACGCATCGCGCTTAATGACATGACGATTGCCGTGATTGGTGTTGGGAAAATGGGTGCAAATGTGGCACGGGCCTTAAATGGTAAGGTTAAGTATTTGATTCTTATTGATATCAATGCGATTCAGCTTCAAAAAGTAAAAGAAGATTTATCCAGCGCTGATTGCTCAACAGAAGTTAGTTGTGTGCTGTTCGATGTGGATAGTAAGTCTGAACTGAAAGACATATTGCATCGATGCCATGTGGGTGTTTGTGCGACCTCGAGCTATAGAAACATATTGAAATTAAGGGATTTGCCAACAAACTTCATTGGGATCGATGACTCGCGACCAGAAGCGCTTCCGCGCGACCCAAGAAAAGAGAGAATTATCCTGGAGGGCGGCTTGCTAAAAATATCGAAAGCAAAAATTGACTATAACTATGGTTTTGGCGAAGATGACAATGTGTTTGGGTGTTTAGGCGAAGCGTTTTTGCTTGCGCTTGATAAACACGGTTTATTAATGCCAACACTAGGTGATGTTAATAGGGGCAACTTTTTTAAAATGGTGGCTTTTTGCCGAGAGAATGGTGTCTCAGAGGGTGATTTAAAATCGAGCAATATAAGCATCACAGACGATGACATTAGGTATGCCATGGATTCTAAAATCACAGACCAGAAACCCCAGTGAATTCTCTTTTATTTAACCATATCTTGGGCTTTGCACTGAATTGTGTTGTGCTAGCCATTATTGCCGTTCTTGTTCTTCGCAGTCATCCAGCCAACATACTCCACCGCGCCTTTTCGGCAAACCAATTCGCCATTTCGTGGTGGTCATTTTTTACCATTCTTATGATTATTGCACCAAGCGACCGATATGGTCTTTTTTGGGACCGTATGTGTTTAAGTGGCGTTGTATTCATTCCAGCTACGTTGGCGCACTATATTGCTTCTTACACCAAGGATGACCGTCGTTTAAAAGGGCGCATCTGCTTTAATTATGTATTAAGTGTATTTTTTTTGTTATGCGTCTGGTTTACAAGGTTGGTTGTGTTGACCGTGAGGCCGAAATTTGGAATGAACTTTTTCACGGTCCCCGGCCCGCTTTATGCCGTTTTTGTAGGGTTCTTCATTAGTAATGTGCTTTTGGGGCTAATTCTCTTATGGAGAAATTTTCAAAATGCATCAGACGCGAAGATAAAGCGGCAATCGCAATTATTGTTCTGGTTTTCAGCTGTTGGATACAGCGGAGGCGTTTGCAATTATCTGCTTGTCTATGATTTTGAATTGCCAGGCGTTGCTGAAACATCCAATTATGGTGTTCTGATTCTGAGCATTTCTTTAGCCCATATTATTTTTCGGCACAAATTCCTCGATATCGAAGTCATCATCAAGCGAACGTTGGTATTCGCGGGGCTTTTGGCGGTGGTGATGGGGGTGGTGGCGGTGGTTTCATCGTTGGTCAACGGGGTTGTGGCGCGCTGGTTCTCTGTGCCGCCGACAGCCGTGGCCATTGGCAGTTCGTTAATCGTGGTCGTTGTTTTTGATCCTGCGCGGAAGCTGCTTTTAAATTTAACGGACAAGTTTTTGTTTCAGAAAAGCCTGGATTTTAAAATCGCGCTTAACCGGCTCTCGCAAAACATTGTAAGCATTCTTGAGATAGACAAGATTGCCAAGACGATCTTGAAAACCTTGGAACAGACGCTGCGCCTTGAAGCGGTGACCCTTTTAATCAAGTCGCCCGATGAAAAAAGCTACCGCATTCTGGATGCGTATGGCGTCAACGATTTGCAGCTTGAGCTTCCCAGCGAAGATTTGTTTGTGCAATACCTGGCCGAACGCTCCGAGCTTATCAATCTGCAAAACGAGGAACAGAAAAAAGATTTGCCGCTTGAATTTTCTAATACGATGGCCAGGCTAAATGCGCGGTTAGCGATCCCGCTTCGGGTAGAGCATGATCTCGTTGGGATTTTGCTTTGGGGGAAGAAAAAATCAGATCAAGATTTCACGCAGGAGGAATTGGGCTATTTGCCCACGGTTGCGGCGCAGGTGGCAATCGCGTTCAGTTATGCGCGCGCGATTGATATCTTGAAGAAAAGTCAGATTGACTTTGCGCAGCAGTCTAAATTGGCGGCGCTCGGAACGCTTTCTGCCGGAATCAGCCATGAAATCAAGAACCCCATGAATCAGATTGGCATGGCGATCGGCATGCTTAAATTTAAGGAAAAGAACCATCTTTACGATCAGGCGCCGCCAGAAGAGTTTAAAAAAGAAGTTTTCGAATCCCTTGAGCGTGTGGAACACGATGCGAAAAGGGTCAATGATATTGTGGAGCGACTCTCTGCGTTTGCCAAAAAGCCCAAAGAGGTCAAGCTAGAGGATGTGAAAGTTGAGGAAGTGGTGGCCGGGATGCTTGCGATTATTGAAACGGAGTTTCGCAATCATCAAATTGAAGTGATCAAAAACTATGATCCGGATCTGCCTGTGATCCGGGCCGATTATCACGCCGTGGAAGAGGTGATGCTGAATCTCCTGGTGAATGCCCAGCATGCGATCAAGGAGAAGGGGGCGGGGCATGGGACGATCACGATCTCCATCAAAAAAAGTGAGGGAGGTCTTGAGATTGGGGTGAAAGATTCGGGTGTGGGCATTCCGGCGGAAAACTTTGAAAAAATCTTCGATCCCTTTTTCACCACCAAGGATGTTTCCCGCAATCCGGACCCCAATGCGATTAAGGGCACTGGCCTTGGTCTCCATTTAATCCGAGAAATCGTGAAGCGCTATGGCGGCAAAATTGCCGTGGAAAGCGTGATCGGTGAAGGCACTTTGTTCCGTGTGTTTTTCCCTGTTGGCCACGATGAGGATCTATAAACAAGAGAGTGAAAATTCAATATTTGATGTTGAATTTTCATAGATACCTGATACACTTCTGCTATGCCGCCAATCGCCAGGAGCAAAGATCTTCAAGCGCTGAGGGGATTGATTCATCGATTCCCCGTGACGGCTATTTTGGGTCCCCGGCAAACAGGCAAAACGTTTCTGGCTAAAAAGTTTTCTGCGCAGCATTATTTTGACCTTGAAAACCCCCGGCATCTCAAAGCGCTCGACGAACCACAAACCACACTGAGCCCTCTCAAGGGGCTGATTGTGATTGATGAGGTTCAGCGGCGGCCTGATCTTTTTCCTTTACTGCGCTATCTTGTCGATTCGAACCCGCGGCAAAAATACCTTATTCTAGGAAGCGCTTCGCCGCAATTGATTCGGCAGGGCTCGGAAACGTTAGCGGGCAGGATCGCCTATTACGAATTAACAGGGGTTGGACTTGAGGATGTGGGCGAGGAGCATTGGCGGAGGCTGTGGTTTCGCGGGGGATATCCGTTGGCGTTTATGGCCCGCAATGATCGCGATGCGCAAGATTGGCTTGGCCAATACATTACGACTTTTTTGGAACGTGATATTCCTCAGCTTGGGTTCTCAATTCCTGCAGCGGCCTTAAGACGATTCTGGACCATGCTGGCACATTATCACGGCCAAACGATGAATTATTCCGAGCTTGGGCGTTCCCTGGGTGTTTCTGATGTGACGATTCGCAGACACCTTGATATCCTGGCCGGTGCGTTTATGGTGCGTTTAATTCAACCATGGTATGAAAATATCTCGAAGAGGCTTGTGAAAAGCCCTAAAATTTACGTCCGGGACAGTGGAATTTGGAATCACTTAGTTTCGGTGCGCAGCATGAAAGAGTTGATGTCTCACCCGAAGCTGGGTGCGGCATGGGAAGGGTTTGCCCTCGAGATTATTCTAAAAACATTTGAACAAAACGCGCCGCAGGTTTATTTTTGGGGAATCCACTCCGGTGCGGAACTGGATCTTTACTGGCAGGATCATGGGAAAAATTGGGGGATTGAATTTAAATGCCAAGATGCTCCCGGCATGACCAAATCTCTCCATTCGGCAATTCATGACTTGAAACTTGAGCATTGCTGGATTATTTACCCTGGAGACAGGGTCTATGCCGCGCATCCCAAGGTAACCGTTGTGCCGCTTACGCAATTTCGGGCGAGCCAATATTTGCGAGTGGAGCTTCGTCGTAAAAGATGAATAAAAAACAACCTATGAGATGCCCCTTAACCGGGCACGGTCCGGTAGCCGAGGGTGAAGGCGCTTTGTTCCGTGTGTGTTTCCCCATCTGCCAAGGCGAACAAGATTGACGACACGTACGTTATATGGTACGCTTTTGTTGGAGGTAAACTATGACAACTTTATCCGCAAGTGAAGCCAGAGTGCTATTGTACCGCCTCTTACGGCAAGTGGCGAAAACTCATGAGCCCGTTCAAATCACTGGGAAAGAAAATAACGCGGTTCTCATATCCGAGGAAGATTGGCGGGCTGTTCAAGAAACGCTGTATCTGCTTTCGATCCCAAAAATGAGGGAATCGATCCGCAAGGGATTGAAAACGCCCGTTGATGAGTGCTCTAAAGACCCGGGCTGGTAGGGATGATGTGGACGGTTGTTTTTACAAAGCAGGCGCAGAAAGATGCGAAAAAGCTGAGTAGTGCCGGGCTGAAGCCCAAAGCGGAGCATCTTTTGGAGATCCTGAAAAAGAACCCAGTAGAAACTCCGCCCCCTTATGAAAAACTGGTGGGTGATCTTGACGGAGCTTATTCGAGGAGAATCAACATTCAGCACCGGCTGGTTTACCAGATTTTAAAGGAAGAAAAAATTGTGAAAGTTCTCCGGATGTGGACTCATTACGAGTAAAAT
>Ga0076291_109_pt1 | contig 8992 bp, 3 predicted proteins | sample RifGroA2_FD_67978 | JGI IMG/M metagenome (GOLD analysis project Ga0076291, IMG submission 67978) | Candidatus Saccharibacteria bacterium GW2011_GWA2_46_10 | reverse complement strand
CGTTGAAGTTCCCGATACTCAATATTGGAAAGAGCAGATAAAGTGCCAGAACGCGTGTCCGGTGCATACTGACGCTCGCGGGTATGTTCGCGCTATCGCAAATGGACAATTTGAAGAGGCCTATTTAATTGCCCGTGCGCCCAACCCGTTAGCTTCCATCTGCGGCCGGGTTTGTGGCGCGCCTTGTGAAGCCGCTTGCCGGCGCGGCAGTATTGATCAAAGTATTTCCATCCGTGCTCTCAAACGATCTGCCACTGAAGAAGGTTTCCCCCCCGAGCTTAAAGAGCCTCTCGCTTTGATTCAACGAATTCGTGAAACATTACAAAATCGCATGTGTGCCGGTCCGGAAGACTTGGGGGGCATGTCTGAATATATGGACAACCATAAAAGCCGGAAAGTTAAGGGGAAGCGTGTTGGCATTATAGGTTCCGGGCCCGCGGGTTTGGCGGCCGCGCATGATTTGGCTTTAATGGGTTTTTCGGTTGTCATCTATGAGATGGAGCCAGTTCCTGCGGGGATGCTGTATTTGGGGGTTCCTGCCTATCGCTTACCCAGAGAAATCATCGAAGCTGAAGTGGGCGTGATTCAAGCACTGGGCGTTCAGATTCAGACGAACTGTGCGGTGGGCAAGGATGTTTCTTTTGAGGAATTAAGAAAGCGTCATGAGGCTGTTGTGATAGCCGTAGGGTGTAAAAAATCGAGAAGGGTACCAATACCCGGAAGCGATGCCGAGGGTGTTTTTGGCGGCGTTGAGTTTCTTAGACAGGTTGCTTTAAAAGAGCCCCATTGTATTGGCAAGAAGGTTGTGGTGATCGGCGGCGGGAATGTTGCTTATGATGTTGCCAGAACGGCGCTTCGCCGTCAGCAAATGGATATTCTCGGAACATTGCGGCGGGAAGAGGTTGGCGTTGAAGCAACCTTATGCTGTCTGGAGCGGCGTGACCAGATGCTGGCGGATGAAATTGAAATTCTCGAAGGTGAGGAAGAGGGTGTTAAACGTGTGAATGGTTATGGCCCCCAGCGAATTCTCACGGAGAATGGAAAGGCGAAAGGTGTTGTTTTCCACAAGGTGGTCTCTATTTTCGATGAAAACAAACGGTTCAATCCTAAGTTTGATCCTAAGGATGAACTTGTCCTTGAGGCTGATACCGTTTTAATGGCCATAGGCCAGAGTTCGGATATTTCTTTCCTTCAGCCCGAAAAACACGGAATTAAAATTAATGAGCGCGGAATGATCATTTGCGATCCCCGGACGCAAGAAACGACAGCGGACGGAGTCTTTCTGGCAGGCGACTTGGCCCATGGGCCTAAGCTGATGATTGATGCTATCGCCAGCGGTAAGAGGGCTGCCAGGTCTATCTATCAGAAATTAACGGGTGAGAAGCTTGCTTTTGAGATTGTTGAACTTCATATTCCCATTGAGCAGTACGGAAGAGAGATGGGCTATGAAAAACTAAAGCGCCAGGCGCTAGCGGTGACACCGGTTGAACAAAGGATTTCGGACACACATGCTTTGGTTGAAAAGGGGTTCACCTGTCCTCAAGCAAAAGTTGAAAGTTCCCGCTGTCTTGACTGTGGAGTGAATACGGTTTTTGACGGGAACCGGTGTATTCTTTGCGGCGCTTGTGCGGATGTTTGTCCGGAGCTTTGTTTGAAACTTGTTCCGGTGGCGGAACTCGCGGGAGACAAGAATTTTGAAGATTTAACGAATATCGTAAAGGAACAAAAACGGACGGATGAATTAACAGCCATTATTAAGGATGAAGAAAAATGCATTCGATGCGCATTATGTGCCATCCGATGTCCTGCTGACGCGATTACCATGGAAAGATACTCGTTTAAGGAGTGCCTGATATGACTTCTCTACAACAAACGGTGAATAAGCATGATATGGAAATCGAATCGATAAGCCGCCGGGATTTTCTTACCAGTTCTGCGATGTGGGCTGTCGCGACATCGATGAGTTTTGTTCTGTTCGGACTGTTGAGATTTCCCAAACCGGCTCTTTTTCCGGACATTCCGAAAATATTTAAGATCGGTAAACCGGAAGACTATCCGCCCGGGTCCGAAAAAATTTTTGAGGAAAAAAAAGTCATTGTGAGACGGGATGCCGGAGGACTGTACGCCATTTCACTTATCTGCACGCATCTCGGATGTATTGTGACCAAGCATGCTGATAAATTCGAGTGCCCCTGTCATGGCTCTAAGTTCGATGTTCGCGGCAAGGTGATTGCAGGCCCTGCGCCAAAGGCATTGGAATGGTTCAAAGTGTCTCAACTGCCGGATGGAAAACTGGTTGTGGATACGATGAAGCGGGTTCCTATCGGCACAATGTACAGCATTTAACATATAAAGGATATTTGAGTTATGGCGGTTAACGATTATTTCAAAAATTTAGTAAACATCCCGAAGACTTTCGTAGAATCCTTTATTCGTCATGGCAAGCCGACGTCCGAAAGGGCGAGGTCGCAGACCGTGATGAGCAATATTTTTCTTCATATCCACAGCACGCGCATTCATCGTTACACATTAAAAAAGACGTTTACTTTTGGCTTGGGCATTATAGCGGCGGCATCTTTTTTTATTCTGACCGTAACCGGAATTCTTCTCATGGTTTACTACAAGCCCTCGGTTGATCTTGCCTATGATTCCATTAAGGACATTCATTATGTTGTCCCGAGCGGAAGGTTTATCCGGAATGTTCATCGCTGGGCGACGAATATCATGATTGTGAGCGTTATTTTTCACATGGCGCGTGTTTTTTACACGGCCGCGTACAAAGAAACGCGTTCGTTTAATTGGCTCATGGGAATGGCCCTGTTTGTGTTAACGCTTGGTTTGAGCTTTACGGGTTACCTTTTACCTTGGGACCAACTGGCTTATTGGGCTGTTACCATATGCTCTAATATTGCCGCTTCGCCCAGGGAACTCACGGACTTATTGGGGATAACGCATTTTATTGATCCCGGCGGTCTTATGAAAGTTCTGCTTTTGGGATCAGAGGAAATCGGCCAGGATGCGTTAACCCGTTTTTTTTGGCTTCATTGCATTGTTCTTCCGTTTTTTATGGTGATGATTTTAAGCGTGCATATTTGGAGAGTCAGGAAAGACGGCGGCCTGGCGCGCCCCGATAATATTAAAGACAAGGACCTGAAGGGGATTGCGGAAGATGAAAACGCCAAACATGTGTTTGAAAATGCCCCACAAAAGACCTATGGATTGATGTGTCTTGTGAAAGGTAAAAGCCCCATTGTCGGAAAAGGACCCGAGAATACAATTCCAAGCTGGCCGAGCCTTTTCATCACGGAGATTGCTCTGTTTATGCTTACTTTCGGCATTGTTTGCGTGCTTGCCTATTTCTTTGATGCGCCGCTCAAGGAAATTGCAAACCCCGCCGTTCCGGAAAATCCCGCTAAAGCCCCATGGTATTTTCTGGGACTGCAAGAATTGGTATCGTATTCCGCATTTATGGGGGGCGTTGGTATCCCCACGATTGCGCTGCTCGGTCTTGCCCTCATTCCTTATTTGGACAGAGAAAAACAGACGCTAGGCAGATGGTTTGACAACCGGACGGGAAGGAGAGTGGCGCGGAATTCATTTTTGTATGCCACGGCGGTCACTATCGCGCTTTTAGCTTTCACCGTTAAATTCGGATGGCTTCGCAATTGGTATCCCGATATATCACAGGCCGTCATCATCTTCATAAATCCGGGCACGGTGCTCCTCACTTTTTTTGTCGTGTGGTCCTTTCACTGTTTGTATAAATACGATTCAACCAGGCTTTCAGCGATTGCTCTGTTTACCTGTTTTATTGTGTCATTTGTCATTCTAACTTATTTTGCGACTTATCATAGGGGCCCTAATTGGCACTTTTATTGGTTGAAAAGCCAATGGCCCATTCATTAAATTCGGTCAAGCCGCTGTCGGGCGCCATGGGGTTCTAATAAGTTTATGAATCAATTTTCGAAATGGTTGATTCTTGCTTCAGGCATCCTAATTACTCTTTTTTTGTGCTTAGAAGCCTGGCGTGAGAACCTAAACATGGAATGGCAGAAATACCAGCACAAGTACAAGGAAGAATTGATTTATAGGGCTGAGTCAGAACAGGACCGGGTATCTGCTCGGGATTATGAAATCAAGTTGCGCCAAATTGTTGTGCCCGAATTGAAAAGTTTCGATCGGTGTGTTACTTGCCATGTAGCCATTGAGGACAACCGAATGAAAGATATGCCCAATCCCCTTAAGGCGCATCCGGGGGATTATCTGGACACGCATGACATGAATAAAGTCGGTTGCACCTCATGTCATGACGGACAAGGGAGGGCGGTGACGTTTGAAGATGCTCACGCGAAAGGTGTGGAAAAATTTTGGGAAAAGCCCCTGCTCAAAAAACCCTTCAACGAAGCAACTTGTGTCCGCTGTCACGCGGATGCCTTGAATCAAACGCCGACGTACAATTTAGGAAAACAGCTTTTTCAGCAAAAAGCATGCTTTGCTTGTCATAGCATTGGGGATATCGGAGGAGTCAACGGGCCAGCGCTTTCAGATATTGGAAATGCAAGCTTTCACGCGAAGATGCCCATCCCAGAGAACCGTCGCCGTCTTTTAGAGAAATTTGATCAAAATGTGAATTTAGCTTATCTCTATGAGGCGATTACCCAGCCTGATGCCCAGCCCAAAGATACCTTGATGAAGGTAGCGCCACTTTCAGAGGAGGAGGTTATTGCGCTCATGGTTTACCTTAAGAGTTTAAGCGCCGAAAGGCGGGCCATGGACATTGGGGTAAGCCAAACGGGAGCTGCCGGGCCCGTTCCGGTCGTCCAGGTAAATTCGGCTTCGGCGGGGACTGTGAAAGTGACGGGGGGATCAAGCAAAGGGTATCTTGTTTTTTTCAGGAATTGTGTGGCTTGTCATACAATTGGGCAAGGTGATCGAATCGGGCCTGATTTGAAAGGGGTGACATCCCGGCGTGAACATGGCTGGATAAAAAATATGATTAAAGACCCTGTCCGAATGATTGAAAGTAAGGATCCCGCAGCGCTGGAACTTCTTGAAAAATATAAAACCCCCATGATCGGGATGGGGCTTACGGACGAGCAAGTGGATGATGTGATTCAATATTTAAAAAATCCGGAGGATGTTTCGATCGCTTCGGATGGTACGAATGCCGAAGGCGTGACCGGACAAACGGCAGCCGCGCAAAAAGGTGCGACGCCGGCAGCCGCAGCCAAAGGCGCCGCGCTTTTTCAGGGAAAACAAAGATTTCTTAACCAGGGGCCCTCTTGCATTGCCTGCCATGACGTAAGAGCCAGTACCATTTTGGGAGGGGGTTCTTTAGCCAAGGAGCTAACGGACGCGCATGCAAGGCTGGGAAACATGGGTATTGCCGCTATTTTGAATAATGCACCCTTCCCGGTCATGAAGGCGGCTTATCAAGATAAGCCTTTGCAAGGAGATGAAATCGCGGCGGTCACTGCCTTTTTGGAAAAAACGAATGCCGAGCAAGGGAAACAACTCCCGGGAAATTACCGGTCAAAAATGTTACTGATCGGAAGCGCGGGTTTCTCCGGGTTGCTCGGATTTTGTTGTGTTTTCTGGTTCAATCGAAAAAGAAAGTCTGTTAATGCAGCCGTTTACAACAGGCAAAAAGAATCTGAAAAGGGTTTTAAGGGGTCTAAATGAGCTGGATAAAAGATATTATTTCACCCGAGACCAGAAAATGGGAGGAATTCTACCGCAACAGGTTTCAACATGACAAAATTGTGCGAAGCACGCACGGCGTGAATTGCACCGGAGGTTGTTCGTGGCAGATTCATGTCAAGGATGGAATCGTTGTGTGGGAAACGCAGCAATTAGATTATCCGCTTCTGGAAGATAAGCTCCCGCCCTATGAGCCCCGTGGGTGCCAGCGTGGCATTTCATTTTCCTGGTATTTATACAGCCCTCTGCGTATCAAATATCCTCTAATCCGGGAAGTCCTTCTAAAAATGTACCGGGAAGAAAAGGAAAAGACTCATGATCCTCTCAAGGCTTGGACAAACATCCAAAAAAATAAGGCTAAAAGGGCGCGGTATCAGAAGGCCCGCGGCAAGGGCGGTTTTAAACGCGCCTCTTGGGATGAGGTTCTTGAAATCATGGCGGTTGCGAATCTTTATACGGCCCAAAAATATGGACCCGACCGGGTCGTCGGGTTTTCTCCGATCCCGGCAATGTCCATGATGAGTTATGCGGCGGGATCGAGGTTTTTGCAACTCTTTGGCGGAGTAAACTTGAGTTTCTATGATTGGTATTGTGATTTGCCGAATGCTTTTCCGGAAATCTGGGGAGAGCAAACGGACGTCTGTGAAAGTGCTGACTGGTATAACGCCAAGATGATTGCCAATATGGGCGCGAACCTGAATATGACGCGCACGCCCGACTGCCATTTTTTCGCGGAAGCGAGGCACAACGGAACCAAATCGGTTGTTTTTTCGCCTGATTTTAGCCAGCTTTGTAAATACGCGGATCAGTGGATCCCTTTGCATGCCGGAAGTGACGGCGCTTTTTGGATGGCCGTTACGCATGTGATTCTCAAGGAATTTCATCATGAAAAGAAGAATCAGTATTTTTTGGATTATGTAAAAAAATACACTGACAGTCCGTGCCTCGTCAAACTGGTTAAGGAAGGAGACCGGTATAAGCCAGGCAGGCTCTTGCGCGCAAATGAACTCAAGCAGTTTAGGGATATTTCTAATGGCGACTGGAAGTTTTTGAATATTGATGAGCAGACCAAGAAGTTTGTCGTCCCGAAAGGGAGTATGGGGCATCGTTGGGATGAGAAAAAAGGCAATTGGAATTTAAAACTTGAAAACTCCGAAGGAGATCAAAGCTATATTCCCCTTTTGAGTTTCCTGGATGACAATGAGGGCTTGCTTGAGACCGAGTTTGCCGAGTTCGGGTTAGACAAATTCGCCCTTAGAGGCGTGCCGGTTCGATATATAGAAACCCTTGATGGAAAAATTCCTGTCACCACAGTTTATGACTTAATGATGGCGCAGTACGGCGTTTCCCGGAATCTTAAAGGAGATTATCCTTCCGATTATAATGATCCAAATGCCGCGTATACCCCTGCGTGGCAGGAAGTTCTTACGGGTATTGATAGAAAAACCGTTGTCCAGTTTGCGAGGGAATGGGCGGAAACGGCAAGCCGAACGGGGGGTAAATGCATGATCATTGTGGGCGCGGGAGTGAATCACTGGTACCACAATAATTTGATTTACCGGTCCGCTATTATGGCGCTTATGCTAACGGGTTGCGTGGGTAAAAACGGCGGCGGGATGAACCATTATGTCGGGCAAGAAAAACTGGCGCCCATGGATTCTTGGGCTTCAATTGCCTTTGGAAAAGACTGGCAGGGAGCCGTTCGTTTGCAGCAAACACCCATTTGGCATTATATCCATACAAGCCAATATCGAGTGGACGGGCATTTTAAGGACTACAACACGGTGCCCAAGAATGAGATGACCAAGGGGCATATGGCGGACCATATTTTTAAAGCGGTACGTATGGGCTGGATGCCTTTTTTCCCCCAATTCAAGCAAAACACCCTTGAGCTTAGCAAAGAGGCTATTGAGAGCGGCTCTAAAGATGATGAAAGTATCAAACAATATGTCTTGGAAAAATTAAAATCAAAAAAACTGGAATATTCCATTGCGGACCCGGAAGCTGAAGAAAATTTTCCGCGGGTTTGGTATATCTGGAGGGGCAATGCCATTGTCGGAAGCATGAAAGGTATGGAGTATTGCTTAAAACATTATCTTGGGGCGGATCATGCGGTCATTGCGAGAGATTCCGATCAACATACCCAAGAAGTGAAATGGCATGAACAGGCGCCCACTGGCAAAATGGATATTGTCGTTGATCTTAACTTCAGGATGGATTCTTCAGCGCTTTATTCGGATATCGTTCTCCCTGCGGCTTCGTGGTATGAAAAGGCGGACCTTAATTCTACGGACATGCACTCCTTCATTCACCCGCTATCCCGTGCGATTGCGCCTGTTTGGGAATCTAAGACGGACTGGGAGATCTTTAGCCTGATCGCGGAAAAGACAAGCAAGTTTGCGAAGGATTATTTGCCGGGACCGCAGAAAGACATTGTTATAGCACCCATCGCCCATGACACTGCCGGTGAAATCACGCAGCCGGCCATTAAGGACTGGTATCAAGGGGAGTGTGAAGCGGTGCCCGGTAAAACCATGCATAACATTGCGGTTGTGGAACGGGATTATACGAAGCTTTATGAAAAATTCATTGCCCTTGGCGCCAATATTAAAAAAAGCGGTTTGGGAGCCCATGGCAATCATTATATGTGCGGGGATATTTATGACGAGATGGTAAACTCCAACCACTTTACAACGGAAAAAATAAACGGGAGCTTGTACCCCTCCTTAAAAGAAGACATCTCGGCTGCCAACGTAGTGATGAAGTTGTCTTCGTTAACGAATGGGAAATTAACGGTCCGGGCTTATGAAACAGCCGAGGTGAAGACGGGGCTTCGATTGGCGGACATTGCAGAAGGCAGCAAGGATGTGCGGATCGATTACTCGGATATTCAGGCCCAGCCGAAACGTTACAACACATCTCCTTTGTGGTCCGGTCTGATGAATGATGGCCGCGCTTACGCGGCTTACACCTACAACGTTGAAAGACTTGTTCCGTGGCGCACCTTGACCGGACGCCAGCATTTTTATCTCGATCACGAGATGTACATTGCCTATGGGGAACATTTGCCGACCTATAAACCGTCTCCGAAGCCCGAAGTTTACGGCGATTTAAAAGAAACGATCAAACAGGGAGGGGCATTGGTTTTAAATGTTTTGACTCCGCACGGCAAATGGCATATCCATTCCACTTATGGGGACACACTTAGGATGCTGACTCTTTCAAGGGGCTGTGAACCATGCTGGCTGAGTGAAACGGACGCAGAGGCCATGGGGATTAAGGATAACGATTG
>Ga0076291_108_pt1 | contig 9104 bp, 3 predicted proteins | sample RifGroA2_FD_67978 | JGI IMG/M metagenome (GOLD analysis project Ga0076291, IMG submission 67978) | Candidatus Saccharibacteria bacterium GW2011_GWA2_46_10 | reverse complement strand
AAAGGCAAACTGGACGCTTAAACAGGGGACAACAGCGGTAAATCTGCAGACAGCCACGTTTTTCTTTGACAACTTTGTGAATGAACTTCGCATTGACGGCGTAAGCCTTCCGCCTGACACTGACTATACACTTGTTCCAAGCGCGTCAGTCCTTGGAATGAACGGACAGCCGCTTGCCCTTGCCACAGATACCCCCCCGAGTTCTCTGAATTTCAGGACATTTAACAAGGACACCTTTTTTAACGCGACTACTATTAAAACAATGGATCAGGGAGTTACCGGCTTTACCGGCACATTTAACGGCGACATGTTCGGAAAAATGTCTAATATGGACACAGCGGCAATGGATAAAGACGTGAAGATGTTTATGCCGATTTCTGTTTGGCCTTCAAACCAAACCGAGAACAAGACCTCAAATTATCATGTGAATTTCCCGACCACAAAAGCGATCGCAAGCGCGGGACAGATTGTTCTTCAGTTCCCGTCGTCATTTGATATTACAAGCGCCGCAATCGCCACAGAATCCAGCGGGGATTTGCTCTTCTTCAATAAAGACATCAATGGTCCTGAGGGAACCTCAAACCCGGACGATACGTTTAACCAAACTGGCAAAGTGCAGATTACCGCAGTTTCCGCGAATAATCAGACAAAAAAGGTAACGCTTACCGTGTCTGTTGATGACGGTTCCGGTTGCACCCTCACTTCAGCCGGAGTATTTGAAGCCGCGTGCACAAACGGCAATACTGGTACAACGCGCGCGAAAACAATGCCCCTTGGCTTTCTTGATTTTGAACTCAAGGGCATTAAAAACGGATCAGCCGCGGCAATTGACTGGTTCAACAATACCGGCGGATATGAAATTGAAATCATCACAAAAGACAATGATGGAAAAACACTGGAAGGACCGATTAAGTCAATGAAGTTTGATATTAAGAAGGGAGGGAGCGGTAGCATCTCCGGAACAGTAACCACAACCGATGGCACAACCGCGATTGCGGACGCAGTGGTTTTCTTGGACTCTCCTCTTGCCGGGCATCAGGAGACAACAACAGACGCCTCCGGCAATTACTCCTTCACACAGCTTCCGGTTGCCCAAAGCGCGAACGCGTGGGACGGCTGGTATAATGTGTGGGCGCAGTCGCCCAAAGACAGCGCAGACTATTTTGGAGGGCAGTCCTTCAGCATTCAGCTTACTTCAACCGCTTCAACTTCAAGCGGAAACAACGCAAAGCTTTCCACCGGTACCAATGTTGTTACCTTTACGATTAACTACGACTCTGCGATGGAAGGCAAAAAACTTCAGCTGTGGTCAAGTGGGCCGTTTGGATGGAAAGAGAAAAAAATCACTCTTGCGGACACAGACAGCAATTCTGGAAATGGATACGCTGACACGAATGAAACAATGAAGGTTGCGACTGGCACATGGGATTTTGGGGTTATGCCGTACATGGAGCAGTCATTTTTCGGAGCAAAGGGCAGTAACATGGAGCAGGATTTCCTGCCGCCAAAGCCAGAACAGAAAAATGTTACCGGTGCAACCGCAGTTACCCTTACACTTTCAACAGCAAGCCTTACGATCTCTGGAAAAGTTACTGATGGTACATCTTCTCTGTCAAATGTGGATATTTTTGCATACGCGCCTTCAGGGCAGGGGTTTGGGGCAAATGCAAAGAGCGGGACAGACGGAACATATAAACTTAAAGTAACAGCCGGCACATATAACGTGGGGGCGTTTAAGCCGGGTCTTCCCTCAATTCCGGATCGGGTTGTAACCGTAAGCGCAAATGTTACCGGAATTGACTTTGTGTTTGTGAAGTCCGGAAGCAGTATCTCCGGAAACGTAAGCGACGGCGTGAACGCTATTCAGTGGGCCGGCGTGAACGCGTGGACAAGCGATGGGAAATTCGCGTGGTCCTCAACCGACGAGCAAGGAGAATATACAATGTTTCTTGAACCAGGCACATGGAACGTAGACGTGTTTGCTCCGGGCTATGGACAGCTTACCGCCGCAACCGGCGTTACGCCGACTAACATCCCTGTAGCACTCAACCAGTCCGTAACCGGCATTAACTTTTCAGTCGGAAGCGGCACGTTTAATACCATAAGCGGAAGAGTGAAAGATTCTTCAGGAAACGGCATCGCGAATATTTTTGTTAACGCAGAAGAGGTAAACTTCGCAGGCGGAGCCGAGGGAGCGTTTGTAGGAAAGCATAACGACGCAAAAACCGACTCGGTTGGAAATTATACTTTGAAAGTGCAGGCAAACACTGCTGGAACAGGATCAAGCGCCACGCGCTATACTCTGCACGCATGGGGACCCGAATACGGAGAAATTAAGCCTGACTCCTCAACCCCGGTTGATGTATCTTCCGCGTCCAGCACCGACAACAATTTCACCCTTTCTGCAAAACGCACGGTAACAATTGAAATTAAGGACGGGGACCAGCTTGAAAATGATACCGGGCTAAACCCTGCAGATATTGCGAAGGGATTTTTGAAAATTTCAAGCCTTGCAAATAACACCGGCAATCAGAAGAATCTCAAAAACATTGAACTTACAGACGGAGATAATGCAACCGCCGGCACCATTACGGTTCCGCAGGCAGGAGGATACACGGCAACGCTTGATATTCCGGGCGTGGGCACATTTACTGGAAAAGTCGCTGACGCAGAAACATTCTCTATTGCTTCTGATGTAACGGTTACTTTTGAGCTAGATTTGGTTGAAGAGGGATCTACGATTACGCTTTCCGGCACCACGACTGACGGCACAACCGCTCTTGCAGACGCGTGGGTCAATGTTACAAACCAGGCAACATTTAAGACGTACGGTACCGCGTCTGCAGGAGACGGCACGTATTCATTTAAAGTGCCGGCAGGCACGTATGCGCTCCGTGCGGACAAGCCGGGATACAAAGCGGCGCCGGAAGTTACGGTGAGCGCAACCGTGGCAACAACGCTGGCCCTCACGCTTTCGGGGAGCAGTATTACAGGAGAACTCGTTGATTCTGGCGGAACCGATACTACCCCATATGCGTTTGTATGGGCTGAAGAAGTTAGTGGAACAGGCTGGGTTGGCGTAGAGGCTGACAAAGATGGCAAATACACGCTCCCTGTACCGACTGGAACAGAGTGGAAAGTTTACGCGCAGGATGAGCAGGGAAATGTGGGGGCAATCACCACCGCGACTGCGGCCGGAACAACCGGAAAAGATTTCACATTGAGCACAACCCTTGCAGGGGCCTCGTTAATTTCTAATCAGCCTAAAGTAGAGCCTGTTACACCGTCGCAGGGCAAGGCAATTGATGACACAGCAAACACTGGTGTAAAACTGACGCTTCCGGAAAATGCGCTTGGCACGGCGACATCGGCCACGCAGATTGTGATAAAAGAGACTGCGGCAGTTCCAAACACCACGCAAGTTGCCGCATTCGGAGGCATTGCAAAAGAAGTTACCGCAACCGACAGTAGCGGTACGCCGATTACCAATCTTCAGGCAGACGCGGTATTAGAGCTTGTCTATACCAAGAGTGAAATTGAAACATTTGCTACGGCTGGAGACGCGCTCACCCAAAACGGACTTGAAGAGATAGACAATCTGCAGAACTCATATTGGGACGCGACAACGCAGACGCTGGTTGCGTTAAGCACCACAAAAACCGTTCAGATAAAAGACGATGCGGCTGATACTACATGGGAAGGCGTGCCGTTTGCGACATTCTTTGCCAATGTTACCGCGGAGACAGAAAATTCAAGCAACACGGGATCTTCAAACACAGGGAAAGATTATTATTACGACTATAAGCTCTCCTTGGCTTCAACAACAGACCACTTCACTATTTTCACGCCAACCGTGCCGACTGACACGAGCGCGCCGGCAATGCCTACTGGGTTAGTTGCAACAGCGGTTTCAGGATCAGTTTCCCTCGATTGGGTGAATAACAGCGAAGGAGATATTATGGAGTACGAAGTGTATCGTAGCACGAGCGGAGCATTTACATGCAGTAATTCTTCTCAACTTAATACCTCCGCTGTTATCGCAAGCGCATATACCGATTCAACGGTTGGAACGAATTCTTATACGTATTACTATAAGGTAAGCGCGGCAGACACATCAGGAAATGAATCAGCTTGTTCATCTACTGCGGTTACCGCGGCCTATACCAAGCCCACGGCAACAGGTGGCGGGAGTGCGGGGTCTTCCTATTCCTCAACAATAACAACCACCACCACACCTGCTAAAACAGCGGTAACCACCACAGAGGCGACTTCCGGGACAGCAGGGGCAAGCGGCGGGGCAATTGCGTCCGCGATGACCGTTTCTTCAATTATGCAGGCGCCAAAAATTTCTACAGAGGTTGGAACAATACAGCTTGTGAAGACGCCTGATGACCCAAGGGTATACCTTGTGAAAGACGGCAGAAAAGTGTGGATTCCGAATGAAAAAGTATTTCTTGCGTCCGGATTTAAGTGGAACCAGATTCAGAAAGTCGCCCCATCTGCGGTAGAGAAGGAAGCGCCTACAACAAAAGTGATCAAGTCTCCCATTGACAGAAAAGTGTATGAAATTAACAGCGACGGCACCAAAACATGGGTGCCAAACGAGGCGGCATTTTTTGCCAAGGGGTATAAGTGGAGCGATGTTGTGGTGATGCCGAAGGCAAATGTTCTCGCTTACGCTGATAAAGACGCGTCTTCAAAAACAGTAACTATCAATAGTCCCATAAGCGGAACCCTCAATGTGCGGGCAGGCGGGGGAACGGCAAATGCAAAAGTTTCCCAAGTGAAACACGGCGCATCGTATAGCGTTCTAGACGAGAAGAATGGATGGTACAATATTGAGTATGGCGAGGGCAAGATGGGCTGGATACACGGAGGATATACAAAATAAGAACAGACTGTTACGCGCATAAAGCCGATTTTTGCTTGAAGACAACGCAAAGATCGGCTTTTATTTTGAGCCGTTCAATGTTATTATGAAAAGGCTATTTTGTAATTCAAAGTTTTAATGCCATACACTATGCCGTCATTTACGCCCAAAGAGCTTGAAATACTTGAAAAATATGTAACCAACCCGCGCGGCACTATTTTTGCGGTGCATGGACTTTCTGGCATTATTGGCCCGGCATACGCGCGGTACAGCAGAGCGCGAGGAAGTTTTTTGGAGACATTTTTGAAAGAATTCTTAAAGGAAGGAAAACTTGACGCGCTGAAAGCGCGGGAGGTAATAGAGCGTATTTTGGTGGCATACGGGGACGATTCAGTTGGCGAGCTTGAGGGCGGGCATGTTTCTTTTGAGGAGATATCCGTTTTAGCGACAAAAGAGATTCAAGACCGCCGTATTGGAGGGTCTCCCATTGAGCAGTCGACGCGCTATGTGGTGTATGACCAGAAAGACAGCGAGGGGCGTTTTCGGTATGCCCGCCCGGCTGAAATTATGCGCTCAAAGCACGCAAAGGCGTATGAAAAATTAATGGATGATCTCTTTTCAGCCTACGCCGCTCTTGTTGAGCCCATGCAGGAGTTTTTCAGAGCGAGAAAGCCTCTTGATTCTGCCGAGTACGATATTCGCGGAATTGGCAAAAAACAGAAACTCTCTGATTTGAGCGGCGATAAAGAGATAAAGGCATTTAAGCTTACGCACAAGTTTGATCTTCGCACGAAGACGTGCGACACTATTCGCGTACTGCTTCCCGCATCAGTGCGAACAAATGTGGGCATGTTTGGAAATGGGCGTTTTTATCAGAATCTTTTGACTCATTTATATTCGCATGAGCTTGAAGAAATGCGTGATATCGCAAAAAAAGCGCACGCGGAGCTTAATCAAATAATGCCGGTATTTGTGAAACGGGCGAAACCTAATGAGTATGTTTTGCAGACAAAGAAACGCATGAAGCGCATAGCAGGGAAGCTGTTTGCGGGAGTTATGCCGCGGCGGAATTCGCAGTCCGTTTTGCTTCTTCCCCGGGAAATAGAAGAAGTGGGCAGGATTGGTTCTTCAGAAGGTTCAAAAGAGCTTATGACGCGCTATGAGGAAGTTTTTGAAGTAAACATGATAGCGCAGATGCTGTTTCCCTATCTTTCCCATCCAATCTCACAAATTCGCGACGCGGTGCGTGCTCTTTCGCCCAGTAAGCGGGAGGAAATTCTCCTCGCGTATTACGGAGATCGCGCAACGCGGAGAGACCGCCCGGGCCGCGCGCTGGAATATGGATACGACCTCACCTTTGAACTGGAGGCAGATTTTGGGAGTTATCGGGACTTGGAGCGCCATCGCATGCTCACGCAGGAGAGGCAACTGCTCTCCCCGCACATCGCATTTGTGGTGCCGGAGGAGCTTAAAGAAGCTGGGTTTGAAGAAAATGTGTGCGTGCTGAAAGAGCGAAGTGCTGCGCTCTATGATGAGATCGCCGCAGATTTAGGAAGAGAAGTTGCACAGTATGCCGCGCTGTTTGGGTTTCATATCCGGTGGATCATGGGCATGAATGATCGGGAGGCAATGCACTTGCTTGAACTTCGGACTGTCCCGCAGGGGCACCCAAGCTATCGGGATGTATGCCAGAAGATGCATAAGGAGATTTTGAAAAAACGCGCCAAATGGCGCGGAGAGGCAATGAAGTTTGTTGATTATAATGATTATTACTGGTCGCGCGCGGACTCCGAAGCAAGGCAGAGGGTGAAGGAGAAGGTGTTGGAGGAAAAGTACGAGGAAGTGGGCAGAGTAATTTATTCTACAAAAGAAAGAAAAACTCAAACGGAACGATAACAACATTATAAATACATACCGACGCTATCCTCCAGCAGTTTGCCTTTATGCTGTATGTCTATGGCGCGCGAATCCGTCAGATGAATAAGGGCCGCTCGGATACTGGAGGCAAAAAATAAATATTTTGAAGGTTTGTGCACGCGTTTAGGTGCTGAAAGAGAAAACGGATACACCCGCAAAAGTAGCTCGGCTTCTTCAAGAACGCGGAACACGGCGATGAGAGTTTTTTCATTAATGTCCTTAAGGTCTTTTGAGAATGCCGCCAAGCTCCGAGTATGAGATGAGGCAACGAGGAAAAGCAGAGACGGGGTTTTTGCCAATAGGTACGGACTTGATTTTCCAATAATTTTAACCGTTCATACGCATCGCGTGCGTTTCCGCTTTCAAAAAGCGCTTGCGCTATCTGCTCGCCGTGCTTGGGCGGAAAGCGAATCTCCGTGCGATTGGCAACAGTATCAGCGAGCATAATATATTCGGTAAATTATCATAATTGTTTTATAAATTTTTCTCAAAATTGGGGTCAATATCGTCAAATCCTAAATCTTTAGCTTTTTTAATATCTAACAAAGATTCTTTGGAATCACCTCTAATATACTTGGCAACTGCTCTATTGTAATATGCATAACCATTTTTAGGATCAATCGCGATTGCCTTATCAAAATCTGAAATAGCATTATTTATTTGCTCATCGTAAAATGATGATTTTGCATCGGGATTTTTTATCCTAGAATAAGCCGTCCCTCGATTTACATATGCTTCAGAAAAATTGGGATTCAATTTAATGACCTTTGAAAAATATTCAATAACCGTTTTATATTCACCTTGCGAATTAGCAGTAGTCCCAAGATTATAAAGTTCGGTTTCTTCTTGTGAAGCATTTACCTCAATGTGCTTATATTTTTTCTTGTTCAATCGAGGAAATATGGTTATTGGGGACAATAATATAAAAAATAAAATATTGGGTAATCCTTTTTTACTAAGAGCTAGGGGTCGATCTATAAATGATTTTTTTGAATTTATAAAATATAAAACTATACCAACTAAGATATATAGACCGATTATTAAAAATAAAATTTTTGTAAGCATAGTTTCATTCTGGTGCGGGTGGAGGGACTTGAACCCCCATGAGCAAGCTCACGTGGCCCTAAACCACGCGCGTCTACCAATTTCGCCACACCCGCATATAGCATTAAAGATGACACAAACAGGGCGAAAGCGTCAAGGTTTGCGGCGCCGCGCCCCTTCGCCTATAATTGAACACATCGGGCCGAAAAATTCTATACTATGAACACGCGCGTACAGATATGCTGGTTGCTCATGGATATGTTTTTAATCCCTTTATCGGCAAGAGCTGTTTTGGCAGATATTGTGATTTCTGAAATAGGCGCTTTTGAGAAAAGCGGGGAAGAGTGGGTGGAGCTGTATAACCGCGCCGAGCGCTCTCTAAGCATTGAGGGCTGGAAATTTATTGAAGATTTTTCTTCTCAAAAGCCACAAGGCGTTGCCCACAAACTGCGCGTGTTTCAGGGAGATTTTGTTTTGGAGGCGCATGAATATGCGATCATTGCTCAAGATGCGGACTTGTTTCAAAAAAACCATCCGGGCTTTTTTGGGACGATTATTGATAGTTCATGGTCTTCTTTGAAACAAGCCGGCGAGCGTTTGGAATTGAAAGACCAAAATGGAGTTGTTGTGGAATTTTTTTCGTACCCGGCATCATCGTCAAAGACGTCTTTGCAGAGAGTGCGCACGGATCAGGGCGCGCAGAGCGGAGATGAAGTATCGTGGCAAAGCCATCAAAGTTCTCACAGCGCAGGAGAGCCAAACGTGTTTGGCGAGGCACCAAAAGCCCTACCCAAAGCGCTGGATGGCGCGCCGAAGAGCACAGAGGCAAAAAAAGAAGCGCTATCGACATTGCCGAAGAACGCCCTGAAAGAGACACAAATAATAGACCCGCATATTGAGAAACAGAAAGGCGTTTTGCTGAAGCCCGCGTTGTCTTTTGCAAAATTTGCCGCGCCGACAGGTCCGTGGAATAAAATTGTGTATCAAGAGATGCCTCGCTCTTTGCCCGCTAGAGACGAGCGCTCTCCGCTTTTAAAAAAATTCGGAGCCGTTATTGCAATAACCGCGCTTTTCCTTGCTGTTTCGCGGCGTAAAAGGGGCAAACGAGAAGCATAAAAGGCAAAATTTTTTTTGACTTTTGCCTTTCCTTTGCTATACTTTTCGTATCATGTCAATATGCCGGGGTGGTGGAATGGTAGACACGCAAGACTTAAAATCTTGTGAGGGTAACCTCGTGCGGGTTCGAGTCCCGCCCTCGGCACCAGACAGGAAA
>Ga0076291_122_pt1 | contig 9443 bp, 9 predicted proteins | sample RifGroA2_FD_67978 | JGI IMG/M metagenome (GOLD analysis project Ga0076291, IMG submission 67978) | Candidatus Saccharibacteria bacterium GW2011_GWA2_46_10 | reverse complement strand
TACCTCTCCGCCAGCTGGCGGATCGCAGAGCGTAGGGTGGCGGAGAGGGAGGGATTTCCCGCGTCGCTTCGCTCCTGGGACTGCCGCTCACTTCGTTCGTGTCTTGCTCCTCATCCCACTCCAGAAAGCTCGCCTCATCTGGCTGAAAGCCACCCGAAGCTCACAGAGCGTAGGGTGGCGGAGGAGAGAGGATTCGAACCTCTGATCCCGCAAAGCGAGATAACAGTTTTCAAGACTGTCCCGATCAACCGCTCCGGCACTCCTCCCAAAAGTTCGTCTGAACCTTATCTGAACAACTGACCGCGTCAGACGCGGCTCACCTCGTCAAACTAAAACCGAGTTTGACTCGGTGGTCGGGGTGAGAGGATTTGAACCTCCGGCCTCTACGTCCCGAACGTAGCGCGCTAGCCACTGCGCCACACCCCGTTATTCCAATGATAATCTATTAATGATAAAATGTGAACTAGTCGCTCCCGTAGCTCTGCCTGCCTTGCCGATGTAGCTCAATTGGATAGAGCAGTCCCGTCCTAAGGGAAAGGTTGTGGGTTCAATTCCCGCCATCGGCACCAAGTTCGGCGGACAGGTCAACGGGTAGATTGATTTCAATTTAAGGAGGTGAATTTGAAATAATATGGAAATGCCAAAAGGACCTTTTTGCCAAAGTTGCGGAATGCCTTTAAACAAGCCCGAAGACTTCGGGACCGACGAAAAAGGTCTCCACATTAACGATTATTGCCAGTATTGTTACAAAGATGGCCAATTTACGGAGCCTAAGATAACAAAAGAGCAGATGATCGAGAAGGTCAGTCCCATGATTGCCGAGAAAATGGGAATGTCTGCGCAGGAAGCTAAGAAAATAACGGAAGATTCTGTTCCGAATCTAAAGCGTTGGTCCGACCAGTGCTGCGGACATTGCGGCTAACTAGGAGGTGGGGGGTATCGAAGTTCCGCCAAAGGCGGACAGGGGTCATCACGTCAAACGTGACAGGTAACGGGACCGTCTCGAACCCGCCAAAAATTGGGAGACGTGGCCGAGTGGTTGAAGGCGCTTGTCTCGAAAACAAGTATCCCGCAAGGGATCGGAGGTTCGAATCCTCCCGTCTCCGCCAATAAGGCGGTCGAGTCCCACCCCCTCCTCCACCATCCTACATTCTCTGAGATCTACGTGGCTTGCAGCATCCGGTCCAAAATAATCTTATAACAATATAATTACCGCATATTAAACGTACAAACCATATGATCACCTATTATATATAGGCCTTACAATTACAAAGCATTAAAACCTAGTGACACATCCGATAAACTTAGGTTGGGTGGCTATATCTTCCCCAGAGTAATTTCATAATCTTAATTAATGAAAATTGGTTAAAGAATTATTGGCAAATATTGAACATATTATTTACTCGATATAACTTTCACAATACCACCTAAAATTAATTCCATCTATCATTATAGGCTTTTAACTTTCCTGCCTACCTGAATAATATAGGGTTTTATCCTTACTCAATAGACCACTCAAAGAATTAAAACTACAAAATTAAACTAATCTTATAGTTTTTGAGGTAGGTACCAAAATACTGTCCGATCGTATCATCATTTGGTGAAAAGTTTCGCTGTCTGTTAAACGTATTTTAATTGTAAGAAACAATTGGTAGACTGAATACTTATGATGCGCTGGATCAGAAATACACATACCCAAATTCTCCTCCTAAGTTCACTGATCCTCTTTCTTGAACTAGCCCTCATGCGTTTTCTTTCCGCTTACATCATTCATTTAGCTTATTTCTCAAACCTGATCCTCATCGGCACTTTTTTCGGCATTGGCCTAGGATCGCTACTTTCTGGAAAAAAATCAGTCTTCAAGTTTTTTCCCTATACCCTTCTCACTATCGTTCTCTTCATAACATGGCGGTTTAATGTCTATTTTCAATCTCAAGAAACCGTCTATTTCCAAGCCCCAACCGGGACAGCGATTAATCTACCTTTCTGGTTTGTAGCTCCGACCATCTTCTTCCTCGTCTCTCTTCCGTTTATTGGACTCGGTCAAAAACTGGGAGAACTTTTTAAAAAAACCGAGCCTCTTAAAGGCTACACCTACGATGTTATCGGCAGTATTTCCGGTATTTTACTTTTCACCGCCGTTTCTTTCCTAGGAACAAGCCCGGTGGTCTGGTTTTCGATAATCTTGATCCTGTATCTGACGCTACTTATAAACGAAAGACTATACGGGCAATTCCACGCTCTCCTCGTTTTCGCCGTTATTATTTTTTTAATCCTCCCTCTAACAAAAGGAACTTATTGGTCTCCTTACTATAAAATCTCCGTCTTCCCCCATCTAACCCAAAACAAGTTTGTCGGCTACGACCTAACTGCTAACGAGACAGGCCACCAGACCCTTTGGTTACCAGTCGAAAACAATGATGGCTGGATTTATTTCACTCCCTATAACTTATTGAACAACCCATCCTACAAAAACGTTCTTGTTATCGGCGCCGGCGGCGGCACAGACGTCGCCTTAGCTTTAAAAATGGGCGCCGTGAAAATCGACGCCGTGGATATCGACCCAACCATCGTTTCGATTGGAAAAAGACTGCACCCGGCTCAGCCTTACTCCGATCCGCGTGTCAGTGTAACCGTCGCCGACGGACGCAACTTTTTAGAAAATAACCGCAAAAAGTACGACTTGATCATTTTCGCGCTCACCGATTCCTTAGCTCTGGCTTCGAGTTACGCCAACACCCGGCTGGAGAGTTATCTTTTTACTAAAGAATCTTTTGAATTGGCGAGGAAATCCCTTAGCCAAAACGGCTTACTGGTCTTTTACAACTATTACCGGGAACGTTGGCTTGTCGATAAACTATCCGCCACCCTCAAGGAAGTATTTAATCAGAATCCGGTCGTAAAAGTTGGTGATTCTAACAACTATCTCGGCAGCATCCTCATCGGACCGAAACTATCGGATTTAAAAACCCCTCAGGTACAGGCAGAATCGACGGTGTCAGCCCTACCATCTCCCAGTGATGATTGGCCCTTTCTCTACCTTAAAAACTACGGCTTTCCGAAAGTTTACCTCTATATTATGGCCACAATTCTGACCATGGCTACGGCTCTTATTTTTTTTCTTTCGAGAGGATGGCTAAATATCGAAACTTTTCCTTGGCACTTTTTCTTCCTCGGCAGCGGTTTCCTCCTGCTCGAAACTAAAAACGTCATCAACTTTCAGCTGCTGTTCGGTTCGACGTGGATCGTAAACACACTAGTTTTCGTCGCCGTCCTGACGATGGTTTTATTCGGGACTCTTCTTACCCGTCGCCAAAAGCCTTCAAATAAGCTAAATCATCTTTATTTAGCACTCCTCACTATTTTACTGCTGAATATTTTCATACCTCTGAGAACTCTTTCCGGACTGCCTTTGTGGCTAAAATATTTTAGCGCGGCTACCTTAACTCTCTCCCCCATTTTCTTTGCCAACCTCATCTTTACCAGGTCATTTCGCCCCGCCAGTTCCGCCTCGGTTAGTATCTATTTTGCCGCCAATTTACTCGGATCAATGTTCGGAGGCTTCTCCGAGTACGCCTCGATGTTTACCGGATACCACTACATCGCCGTCCTGACGATATTTTTCTACGTCGCTTCGTGGCTGACAAAAAAACAGTGATACTTTAAAATAAAATTATGAAAAAAATCTTTTTAATTCGACACAGGAGACAGTGAGAGTATATCTACATATCATATCTACACCCTCAGGCTGTGGAAAATTCAATATCATGACAGTTATCAGACGATCGTCACAAAAGTGTCATGATAAGAGACTTTATGATTCTCAAAAATCTTACTAAAAACACTCTCATTTCTGGGAATTTAAAAGAAGCTTCTTCCTTCTCCGACCGAACCTTTGGCCTTCTTAAAAAGAACAATCCCCAATCACTGCTTTTCCGGACAAGATTCGGCATTCACACCTTCGGATTAATAGATCCCATCGACGTTCTAGCTCTCGATTCCCATTGGAAAGTAGTAAAGATATGCACCCACCTTAAACCCAACCGCCTCTTCTTTTATAATCCCCTCTTCTCCATCGTCATTGAACTGCCGGAGAACTCTATAAAATCCTCCAATACAACAACAGATGACTTGCTTTCCACTACCTAACACTGTCTTACGGTACTACGGTATACCCTTCAAACTCAGGTTTGTGCGAGTATCAATCCCTCTAAACTGCTCCGCCCAGGCCGGACCAGCGTAAGAGGGTTAGAGGAAATTTGATTTGTTATTAGCTATTGAGTAGAATTCAACTAACCTAGAGTCGGAGGTGAAACTATCGGAGAGACAACATTCAACCCAGCAATCGGAATCGAATAGGTAGTTGATTGAGTTACAAGGAGAGAAACTCATGGCACAATCTGTACCACAAAGGAAGATCGTGGACCAAGGGCCGTGGTGGCTACTGGCCATCGCCGCCCTCTTCGCGGGCCTCTCGATGATCGGCAGCACCGGCCTGCCCGCAATCGCCAGCCTGGTGCTAACCCTTTGGTTCACCATCGGAACGCTGGTCGTTCTACTTAAGCAGAAGGCACTACCGAAAGGTTTCTTTTTGCTCATTCTTCTCGGAATGTGGATTCTGGCAACCTACGTTACAAATTGACCAAGATTTGGCTTACCCAATCTTGGTCAATATCTTTACCCACAGAAAATTACTGTTAATGCAAAGGAGTCTCCTTTGCATACATACAGATGCCAAGGAGACTCCTTGACACATAAGGACAGGTCACCTAGAATAAAAGAATGCCAGCTAAAAATTCATTAAAAGAGTACGTCGAAGGCGGATTCTACCACGTTTACAACCGCGGCGTTGAAAAGAGAGTAATCTTTCAAGACCTACAGGATTACAAAGTTTTCCTGTCTTATTTGAAGTGCTATCTAGAACCACCAAAAAGGGCCATCACTAGGGAAATCACTATTAAAAACCAAAATTTTAGGAGACCTGAGAGAGCCCTGAACAACTTCTTTGAAAAATTGGACCTACTCGCCTTCTGTTTAATGCCAAACCACTTTCATTTTATCGTAAAGCAAATCCAACAAAAATCGATGGAATATTTTATGAGGTCGCTGCTAACACGCTATACAAACTACTTCAATAGAAGGTACCAAAGGGTTGGGCACCTGTTTCAAGGCACCTACAAGGCATCACTCATCGATAGGGAGGAATATCTACTCCACCTCTCACGTTATATCCATCTTAACCCTGTCAAGGAGACTCCTTTGCGTATGAGAGAGAAAATCCTTTTGGATAGTTTCTCGAGCTATAAAGATTTTATCGGCAAACAAAGGACAGCGTGGCTCAAACCGGAAATTATTTTATTTTACTTTGATACAAACAAGCCAGAAGACACGGAAAGTTATAAAGCATTTGTTGAGGACTACCTACAAGAAGAGGAAAATATAATCCCCCACCTCCTCCTAGATTCAGATGATATGTAAAGGAGACTCCTTTACATATACATTGGTGCACCCGGAGAGACTCGGTCACACGTAGAGATTTGCTCGTTTTAGGCCTGCACCTCCACCCACCGTATCAAGCCCTAGCACCTTCGTGATCTCACTAATAGAGAGCCCCCCTGCAGCACCGTCGTCTAAATCCAAGTCAGGGTAACTTCTTAATAAATCCCCTGGTGGCGTCAACTTGGATCGTGTCACCATTCCTCAGAACCTTCGTCGCGCCTTCCACGTTAACAACACAAGGTTTTTTAAACTCTCTTGAAACGATTGCTGCGTGACACAAAATACCGCCTCTCTCGGTAACTATGCCCCCTGCTTTCTTCATCAGATAGACATAGTCAGGCGTTGTAGCCTCGCAGACAAGAATTTCATCACTCATGATATCAACGGGTTTCTGGTTTAACTGCCGTAAGTCAATTATTTTCACTTTTCCAGTTACGACTCCAAGACTGGCACCTCTACCTGTCAAAAGAACGTCGTTTTTGTCCCTTTCACAGTTAATAGAAAAATCAGAATATAACCTTCCAATGACCCTATTAAAGTCTGCAAATATAAAACCAGAGTCAGGTGTGTTAACACATTCAAAATAACCAGTTAAGTAGTCGCGTATAAACGCCGTTTGCAATTTAGTCTTCAAAAATATCTGAGTTTTCCCATTTTTAACGAGCAAGAACCCAATTGCCTTTCTGGCAAAATTTTCCGCCGCCTGGTTATTCTCACTAAATTTCCATTTCTTGTAGTCATAGAAGAAAGTGATCGGAGGCTGATCATCATAAAAACCGACAGTTAACTTTAAAGAAAAACCTTTGGTAATTTCCCCCGAAACCCCTCTCTTATTGATGATAAAAATCGTCGACCATCTGACGTCGCTTATAAATGGCTTAAATAACAGCGTATATTGATTATTTTTAATATTTTGTCGACCCAACCAACTCAAAGCATTAGTAATCGTAACGTTTTTTACTCTTAAAAGAGGCCTAGTGTTGTCGAAAGGAATCAGTCGAAGATTAAATATCCCGTTCCGATTTTCTTTACGGAATTCCCGAAACCTTGGCGCATTTTCAGAAATGTCAGTGAGCAGGAACACCGAAGGCTCAAAAATAGGCAATCCGATATACTCATTTAAAAAAGTTAACCTTTCCTCTTTTGTTTTGTCTTCCTGTAAAAGTTTATAGCTGTCTGTAAGCCCAAATTCCCGAAACCATTCCGAGAAACTCAACCTCATTTTCTTGTGAAATTCCTCTTGTTGCTCCATATCCGCTAACCTCTAGTGACTTATCACAGAGAAATGATCTTTTACAATATTTTTACCCGTAATTGGAAGACCATTTCTTGCTGAGACATAAAATCTGCCTCAGGTGGATCACGTTTCACGTAATACCATGCCGCGTTTTACGCGGTGATATGTAAAGGAGACTCCTTTACATGTACGTTGGTGCACCCGGGGCGACTCGAACGCCCAACCGCCAGCTCCGCAAGCTGATGCTCTATCCGATTAAGCTACGGGTGCTTAGAGATCTATTATACCAACTTTAGTCGATTTCTCGTATAGTGACCAAACCAAATCAAAAATTACCGATTGAGTTTGGGCCAATTCTTCATTCCATATTTCTGTGCCCACGACATCTTGCGGACCATACCCAACCAGATATATTTTCTGTTTGGTGATGATCGTATCGGAAGAAAACGTGATTTCTTTCGGGAGCAAAGCGATCCGGTGTTTGTCCGTTCGATAAGCGCTAAGGTACTCCTTTGCTTCACGGCAACGGACCAGCAGCTCCTGGGCTTTTCCACTTCGCGCTTTAAGCGTCTGCGGAATTTTGTGGAAATATTCCGGCATAATGGCTTTTACCCGCCCCGGATGGAAGAAAGCCTTAAATGAGTTCTCTTTGAGAACTTCATTGTACATCGTTTCGACCCGGTGAGCGCCTTCATAAAACCTAACTTTGGGAGTAATACCGTATGATTTTTCTATTCTCTGCAACTGCGGCAGAGATTTTTTTAAGAGGGCCCGAGTATTAGAAATCAATTCCTCTCTCTCATTGAGTATCACTGAAAGTTCACTGACGGGAATAGCCTGTACCTGCCGTACCCCATTATGGATAAACGTCTTCACCAATCCTAATTTTTCTATTCGCTCAAGGATTACATACATCGATGAACGGTTAACAGCAGCGTGTTTCGCCCAAACGCTAATTGGCCTTGCTCCTAAGCGCACAAGCTCTAAAAAAGCCGTGGTTTCTTTCTCGTTAAGTCCCAGTCTGGCGAATAGTTCGTTCATAGTGTTGTTATAAATTTACAACAGTAAATATAAGCCTAATATAAGGCATAAACAGCCAATTGTCAAGTATATTGTTAGAAACTATTGACAGTATATATTTTTTGGGATATAATATCTTGTAGTAAATACTACGAAGTCGGAGGTCCCGGCAAAAAAATCCTAAAAGGAGGTTCGAAATGGCGCAACATCGGTCGCTCATCGTTTTCAAGGTCGTGAAGGTAGAATGGGTGAAGGCAGATAACTGGGAAAAAGAGGAAGGGAAAAAGGTGGCAAACGTCTACTATGACCTAGAAAGTATTAAGGGCATAGGTGAGGGCGTAACGTGGGCGGAAAGTATCCAAAACCAAGGTGGCGGCGTAGGCGGCCCTTGGGTCCATGTTCGGGGAATACCAGAGGGAAAAGATATCAAATCTGGCCATTGGATTGTATATAACTTTCATAGTGGCCGTTTTGAATCTATTAACGAGTCCGAACCGTTTTTTACAATTTAATGCCGCTGAAATCGAACAAAAAAACCCGCGTTTGTGAAAACAATGCGGGTTTTTCTTATGGCAAGCTCCTCAAGACTTCACCTTGTTGGAAAAGCTTCCACAAGAGCTTCCACAAGGTCTCACCTTGTTGGATTAAATTTCCGAAAGCAGCTCTTCAAGTCTTTTATAGGAGTGGATTTCATTTTCTCTGAACCAAAGCTCTTCCTCGAACTTGGCCTCTTCCACGGAACCGGAGGCGTGGATTAAATTCATGGTTGATCTTTTTTTGATATTGGCGGTCAGGGGCGCTTCGTGAGCTAAATCACCACGGATCGTTCCCGGTTGGGCGTTTTGAGGGAAGGTGTGGCCAGTCATCTTCCGAACGAGGCTAACGGCGTCGTGAGCTTCGAGAACAATCGCCACGACGGGACCGGAAGAAAGGTAACCCATGTTCCACTTTCTAACCATCCGTCCGACCTCGACCGGATCGAGTGTTCCCAAGGTTTCGCTAGCGTCAAGACCGTATTTTTGGTAATTTTCAAGGGTTTTCACGCCGACGCTGCGGTGATAATCTTCGTCGTCTTTATAGTGTTTGCCGACTAAATCCTGGTCAACCCAAGCCATCTTCGCGGCCACGATTTTCAGCCCCACTTTTTCGAAACGGGAAAGGATTTCGCCAACCAATCCTCTTTTTACGCCGTCGGGTTTAATAAGGACTACGGTGTGTTCAGTCATATTTCGAAATAAGAATAGCAGCTAAATCGGGTTTTGTGAAGGGGTTTTAAAAACAAAAAGCGGCATTTCTTAAAAGAAAGGTCGGCGGTTGTTAATGAAGCTCGAGTCGCAGTTGCATAGTCATCTATCCCTTCCTCCAATCTTAAAAGCTTTAGATAAGCCATTAGCGCTTGCAAGGCGTGGTCTTGCAAACCCACAAAACAGAGGCGGATGGAAAATCTCTACATGCGCTCCGGAGCATGGATACCCAAAAGATAAAGGCCGTTTTTAAGGATTTGGGAAGTGGCGGCGGTCAAGGCCAAACGGAAGTTAGAATTAAGAATTAAGAATTCAGAACTAAGTCCTTCGGAGCTTTGCCCTTGACTCCTAACTCTTGACCCTTGACTCTTTTCCAAAATCGGGACATTGTTATAGAAAGAATTGAATTTTTGGGCCAGATCGAAGAGAAAGTTACAGATGAG
>Ga0076291_120_pt1 | contig 11058 bp, 10 predicted proteins | sample RifGroA2_FD_67978 | JGI IMG/M metagenome (GOLD analysis project Ga0076291, IMG submission 67978) | Candidatus Saccharibacteria bacterium GW2011_GWA2_46_10 | reverse complement strand
GGTTCTGTTTCAGTAGGAGCTACGCCAAACCGTTCAAATTCTTCCTCAGGTATGTCTATGCTCCTTTCGATAAAGTTTCGTGTACGAGTCTTAAATTCGTCTATCTCGCTTTTCTGTTCATCAGTAAGAGAGAAGTCTAAGTCACTGCACCATATCTCGTTGATTTTTTTCTGCGTTGTAAAGTATACGTATCCTGACGGCGTCGTCATGCCCCATGGCTCAAGAACAGTGTCCGCATAGCGCACTTGGAAGTCACGCACCGCATTGTAGGTGTCTTCGTCATACGTGTTGTTCACGACAAGATTTTTGAACCCTTCAATAGTTCGCAAGAAGAATTGTAATTTTCCAACTTCTTGAGGATTGTTATTTTTATCTAGGTACTTAATGTATGTCGTGAGGAGAGGTGAGCATACTTTTGGCGTTACCTCTTCCTTGTTTGCACTTACGCGCACCGCTACTGAAGCGACAGGGGAGTCTACTGCATTTCCAAGGCTGGTCTCGTAGTCAGGATGCCTCTCCGTTCCTGAGACAAATGCTTTGTTGGTGTACACTCCAGGAGTCGTAGATCCATTAAAGAATGCATCGTAGGACACCACGATAGTCTCGTGGCTTTTAATGACATCAAGCCCCCATCTCTGTTCATGCACCGGTTTGCCCGCCTCATCAAAAATAGTATCAATCAATAAAGCGTTGTATACAGGGTCGCCTTTGTTCGTAATAGTTATTTCATACGTGACTGAGCTAGACGCGAGAACGGTCTCCTGATCTGCGGTTTTTGTAATAGTGAGTTTTGCTGGTCCAAGTCGAAGCGCACCACCTCCACCTGAAGCTACGGTAGTGACACCGATTACTTCACGATTGTTTGCTTCATCTGCGTCGTCCTCTGTGCCGGATACTTCAAATTCAGTCGTTACGGTCGTTTGTCCATGTATCGAGCCTGAAAGACAGACAGGGAGTATAACCACAGACGATTTTCCAGATTTGATATTTCCCATACGGTATTGAAGTTGACCAGCAGTGCTCGAACCATGAGTAGCAGAAATTTCAACATTTTGATTTTGTTTGTTATACACACCACTCAAAACTACGTCGTGCGCTTCAGCGTCACCAAGGTTGTTGACGGTCACCTCATACTCAAAGCATGAGCCACCGCGAAGGTCTCCCGAATTAAGTGCTCGGGCACCAATCCATAAATCTGGTTGTCCAAACGTAATGTTGCCGTCCCAGTCTCCAAAGATGTTGAAGATGGCGAGTACCCAGTTGCGTCCTAACACGTTCGTATTTACGACGTTGACAATATTTGCTGCAGCGGTAGCATCACCTGTTTCTATCGTTGCGTCGCCACTTGAAGCAGTGACTTCGTTGTCACCGGTCAGTGCAAATACTGATACGTTATTGTTTATTTGTGCGGTGTTGTTGTTGGTGACGGTCAGATTGTCGGTACTTCCGGCAGGTGCAGTTGCGGTACCTGATTCATCAAAATATATCTCTACACCATCTCCCGTATCGCGCCAACTCATACCTTCTGGCAAACCGAATATTTCACCTGCCCAGTTGCCATGAATACGGAAAAGGAAAGAGAGGGAATTGCCAAAGATGTTTTGGTTTACTTTGTTTACTATTGTCGTGTTTGCGTCTGCGTTGCCTGTATCGATAGATGCGCCAGTTCCCGTAGCGGTATTGTCACCTGTGTCGGCAGTCACAGTGGTGGACGAAGTTACTTCTGCGGTGTTCGTGTTGGTAACGGTTGTCTGGCTGCCAGCAGCTGAATTGCTGCCTTGTGCAAGCAAATCATAGAACCAGTCCGCCCCAGGGAAGATGACATTTCCTGAGCCGGCATCGAAGTTGTTGACGGTCATGAGTAGGTAATTGCTGTCGGTAATGTTGGTGTTCACGAGATTGAGTACGTTTGCAGATGCATATGCATCTCCTGTCTGTATTGAGGCATCTCCAGTACTTGCACTTGCATTGTTAGCACCTGTGGAAGCGGTCACAGATACATCATTGTTCACCACTGCATTGTTTGTGTTCGTAATGGTAACCGTGGTCTCATCGTCCGGACACTCTTCACCGAGTACGCACCCCCCCTCTACGGGGGTATTGCCAGTGAGTATAGAGAACATGTTGCGCACATCAAGTGATACTGTTGCGGTGTTGGCTCCGGTGTCCGCGGTCACTGCGCCGTCTGTGTCTATTGTTGCATCATTATCATTTGTAACAACTGTTTCTGAATTATCTGGTGTGGTTGCCACTGTTTCATTAGTATTTTGTGCGGTGGTGTCGGTAAGGTCAGATGTGGCGTTTCCTGTGGCAATGAGTGCAGTACCATCATCCGTGACGATGTTGGCACTTGACCCATCACTAGTCGCATTTTCGGCGTCAGTAGTATCTGGCGTTTCTGCCCCAGCGTCACCGGTCTGTGCTGAGGAGACGTCCTCAGTAATCACAGGTTCCTCAGCACTCTGCGCGTACACATAGAGCTGGGTAGTACCACCGAGTGCGAGCAGTCCGAACAGTAGTACAGCAATACCCAAGCGTGCCTTTATAGCGAATTGTTTTTTATGAAAATAGTTTAGATAGTACATAGGTAAATGTGGTAGAGATACGTGAGAAAAAACGAGCAAAGAAGGAAGCGTGTATGGTACCTGTCTCGAACTCTGTTGGTCTTTTATCTGTTGTCTCAGTTAGACTGATAATGGTTGATGGTGTAGCGGTAGCGACATCATCAGTAAAATAAAATGCCTTTGTCACAGTTCCTTCGGACACATCGTTTGTTGTCGGTTGTGTCGCTACGGTAGTCGTTGTTTCTGCTTCCGTATCGTTTGCAACAACTGTGCTTTCAACTCGTAGGTATCCGTCAGTCGATGTTTCGTGTATGTCCTCAACAACTTCTCCGTCGATGGTAGTCGTAATATCGATTGACGATTTAGACTCACCAGAAATGGTCTCACCATTTTTTGCCGTATTTCCTCCGCTCTTTGCTTGAACGGTGAAGCTGTTTTGTACACTCCCTGCATGTACAGGTGAATAAACACATAGAGCAGTGAGAATTAGTAGTGATATTGTCCCTGCTATCAATATGTAGTGGTGTTGCATGGTGCTAATATCGGTTACCCTCCGTAAGGTCTCTACGTAAAGCAAGTGTGGAGACCTTAGTGGAAGGGGGGAAAGTACGTGCTGTACTTTGCCCCTCCCCAGCTCGAAACCCCTAACGTACAATTCGTGTTACGTTTCGGTTTGCTACTCGTACAACACTTGCGTATGAATCAGCAAGTCCTGTGACGATTACTCCACCTTCTGCTCCGTGACCAGCATCCCCAGCGTCACCAGTTGCGCCAGTATCACCACCTTCAGCACCTACGCCTCCAGCTCCACCGTCATGCGCAATAGCACTAGCTTCACCCCAGCTGTCAGCTAGAGCGTCTCCACCCATACCACCTTCACCTCCGTCACCACCTTCGCCAGCACTGTCTCCACTTTCACCGCTGTCACCACCTTCTTCTCCATCACCTCCGTCTGTTGTGTTGTTTCCGGTTTCAGCGTGTACGTCGCCTGAGTTGAGCTCAGTATCTGCATTGACGTTGTTTACATTTACTGTTGTCTCAACAGGTACGTATGTTTTGGTGTACAACTCCCAATGAGAGTCATCGACAAGATCGTCACTCGTTGATTCTTCGTTGTAGCTACTTCCACTGTCTTCTGTGAGTAGTCCATCATGGAACCATTCTTCTGAATCCTGTGACCACGTAGCAAGATTTCGCTCGTAGTAGGTATCTGCAGACTCGAAGACTTCGTCAAACACTGCCTCTTCAGGGCTTAGTGTGACTTCTGTTAGGTTGTCGTTTACATCGGTGTCAATAAGCGCGGTTGCATATGCATTTCCAGTCGTAATGTGTCCACCCATTCCTCCGTTACCACCTCTTCCTCCAACACCAGTGTCACCAGTGTCACCACCCATTCCGCCGTCACCACCTTCTGCGCCGTAGCCACTTTCAGCGTATGCTGCAGCACCATCTAGAGCAGTAGCACTTCCACCAATTCCTCCGTTACCACCCACTCCACCGTTTCCTGCACCGCTACCACTGTCTCCACTGTCTCCACCTTCCTCTCCGTCACCACCGTTTGCCTCATTTCCACCCGTGTTTGCATGGACTGAAAATGAATTTGTTACTGAGGAAGCGTTTGTGTTGTTTACGTCAACATTTGTTGTAAAAGCCCCAAATGCCATTGCAGGTGCGGAAAAGATTCCGAGTGCAAGAGCAGGAATAAGTGCAGTAGCTGCTACTTTATTCAAACTAGAATGTATTGTTGTCATGTTAGTTATGTTAATTTTTTGTAATGTTTTTTTGACTTTTCCTATCTGTACCGTAGTAGTGATAGAAAAAGGTTTTTAATAGGTACCGCTTTGTAAAGCGGAGTATCGACCAATTAGCAGGCTGTAATCACTCAGAGTAGTGTTACCTACAGCCCACACGAAATAATGTTTCCAGGATTGTCTCGTGTACTCTGCGGTGATGAGTGATGAAATATGTGGGAACAATACCAAGAAGGTATGAAGCTGAAATGAAGATAAAAAAAGTCCGAACTATTTTTGTTCGGACTTTTGTGTTGATATAGATATGTATGTTTGGTTTTTCTGTGTTCATGAAATAGTCAGTGTGGTCAGATGAACAGAATGGTTTTTTTAAATACGGCAGGTCATACGAAATATATACACGAATTGTGAGAAGGGCAGGCTACTACTGGAAATGGAAACCAGCTTCTTCTAGAAGACTGCCGAGTCGCACACCCCTCTCACACCCCATGTACCTTGTACATTAGTGCCACACTAGTGACGATTGAGTCAATATAAAAAATGTGCTGTTTTTGCTTTCTACAGAAAAAATAAAAAGTTAAATGTTATAAAGTTGAAAGTTATAAAGTCGAAAGTGCGGTAACTCGTTACTCGTTACTCGGCAACTCGCAACTCGTTACTTTGTCGAGCGTTATAATAGCGACATCTACGCCATCGTGTTCAAATTCTGTGCGTTGTGTTTCTGTAAAGAGTTGTGCGTCGTATGCGGGGAAATACACATCGCCATCGATATTTTCATCAACGAGTGTGAGATAAATGCGTGTGACGTAGGGAAGGGCAAGGGTAAATATCTCACCCCCACCGATAATGGTGATTTCTTCGGTATCGAGTTCTTTTGCCTTCTCGAGAGCTTCTTCAAGTGAATGGCACACGAGAACTCCTTCATGACGCCACTCTTTGTTACGTGTGATGACTATCGAGGTTCTATTGGGAAGTACTCTACCTATCGAGTCAAACGTTGCGCGTCCCATAATCATAGGATGACCCAATGTTACATCCTTGAAGTGTTTCAAATCGCGGGGAATTTTCCAAAGTAGGTCGTTATCTTTTCCTATAGCACGTGTCTGCTTGCTCATGGCGACAACTAAACTAATGATTGGTTTCTCCATTCTTGTGTTATACCACTTTATAGGGTGTATGTCTTTGTTGGAGGTAGTAAAAAGTGGCGATATACTCTACCCATATATAGCTACAGCAAAATATGCGAAAAGCAACAAAATGAGTACAAAAATAAAAAAACAGCACGCGGTAAATATAGAAAAAATTCTGAGTCGATATTCGCACATTCAGGATAGGTACATTGGTGAGTATGATGAGCTTGAGCTAGTAGTTGAGGACCTCAAACAACAAGGCTTGCGCGTGGTACTTACGCAGGGCGTCTATGACCTTCTCCACGAGGGGCATGCAAAGTATCTTGAAAAAGCATTAACCTATGGGGATGTGCTCATTGTTGGTGTAGACACCGACGAGTTTACTCGAGCGCGGAAAGGTCCCAATCGCCCCGTCGTGCCGTTTCAGGAAAGAATCAACATGCTTGCGCATTTGCGTCATGTGACTATTTTGACCAAGCGAGATTTAGGGGTAGAGATAGGAGAGTTGATACGTGTCGTACGTCCTCATGTCTTGGTAACCTCACTTTCGACCAAGGACTTTCCAAAGAAAGATGTTCTTGCATACAAAAAATACTGCGAAGAAATAGTAACCCTGCCTCCACAGGCTGCGACAACAACGACTGCACGAATTAGATTTTTTACTATTGAGGGCGCAGATGAGCTAGCGCGTGAGCTTACACAAAGAATTCCCGAGGTGGTCTTGCACACGTTAAATAATTTTAGAAAAACAGAATGAACCACCTTGTCGCATATGTTCCCGTGCTTCATGAGGGGTACGCGAAATTTTTCAAAAAGTATGGGGGAACGGCATACCTTGTCGGTCCCGAGTTTATCTCTGAAGAATTTCCACGATTGATACGAGATCTGCGGCAACTGCCAGTCTCGGATATGGTACGTGCGGTACAAGGGCTTGGGATTTTCGAACATGTAGAAGTGTTGACGAAAGTGGTGGCGGAAAAACTGCAAAAGGAAAAGGCAACCATTATCATGCCCGATGAAGAGATAAGTCATGAGCTTGCGCCCAAGTATTTTTCAGACTGTTCCATTACATACGAGAATGTGTTTTTACGTTGGGACAAGCCTATTACTTTACGAGAAACTATTGTCTCGCCAAATCGTGTCATTTCAACGAAAGAGCTTGATAAAAAGTTCATACAACTTGCAAAGCAAGAAGCGCAAAAGAGTGGGGATTGGTGGCGACAAATAGGAGTGGTTGCTGTTCGCGATGGGGAAGTGTTGTTCACTGATCATAATAGAAATTTACCAACGGAATACAATCTCCATGCAGTAGGGAACCCTCGTGACAACTTTGACGCTGGGGAACATCCAGAAATTTACCCAACAATACATGGTGACTACAAAGATGGATACTCTATGCTTGATGCAGAAGATATTTTCAAGGCAAACAATATTGAGGTGGTGCTAGTACAAGATGCCAAAAAGAGTTGAAAGTTAAAAGTCGAAAAAAAAGTTCCTAGTTCCTTGTTCCTAGTTCATAGAGAAAGTCGAGTTACGAAACCTGGATTGCCACACCTGCGGGCTCCCACCGAAGCTTCCTCCTTCGCTAAAGCTTCGGCGGGACGAGACGGCAGGGCGAGGCGCAATGACAGCGACTGCGGAACGGCTAGTTGGAGTTGGTATTAAAAGTAGTAAACAGTAAAATTAAATACTAGTATTAATACTAGTATTTTTCATGGAGGTTCGGTTTGTAAAAGTACAAGCCCGCGCATGCGGGCTTGTACACTAAGAACTTTGAACTAGGAACTAGGAACTTCTTTGGGTACCTTATACCCCAGTGCAGTGAGTATTTTTTCTCCTCCTTCTTCTCGAGAAGCTCCAAAAATAAGTTGCGCATGGAGGTGGGTTACGGTGGCGCTATTGTATTCAGTATCTCCCCAGCGCATGACGATAGTGCCTCCTAGTGCGGTATCGTCTTTTCGTACCTGATCAAATATTTCAAACAAATTTACCTGCGCTTCAGGTGACAGTTCCCAAAAACCGGTGCAGTGTTTTTTAGCAATGAGGAGGTAATGTTTTTTTACCCCGTCATACGGAGCAAAGTTTTCTGTCAGTATCCAATGCACACTTTCTCTGAGTATTGGGTTTGTATGGTACTGCATCAGATTTTCCATACAGAAGGGGCACTTATCATCAGCGACAATGCGCTTCATGACCGCTATCTGATGCGCTTGTCGCGCATGGTCAAGGTTTACATGTTTTTTATCTTCAGTTGCCATATTTTTTCTTGTAGGACTTACGCAAACGATGCGACCAATTTTTCTTACGACCAAAGGGAGTTAGAAAAATGAAGTACCCTTGTGGTGCGCCATTTGCGTAAATCCTATTTTATACTGGGGTAGGAATAATCATCCGTGGATGCGGGTTGTAGTCAGTAAGGGTGAAGTGCTCTCGCCGAGCATCCAAAACAGTTGTGATGCTCTCGTCCAAAGTAACAGTCGGAAGGGTGCGAGGTTCTCGTGCAAGGAGCTCTTCCACAAACGGTATCTGACTTTCATACAAGTGAGCATCCGAAATAGTGTGTACGTATTCGACAAAGGTGTAGCCTATTTCTCGAGCGATGAGCATGCCGAGCGCGGCGTACTCAACCATGTTGAGGACGACGCCAACAGGTACGTCACCACTACGTTGGTAGTGATGCAGTGACAGTTCCTTGGTCTCGGGGAAGGCAACGACATGTACCCAGCCATGGCAGGGAGCTACGACCACTTTCCGCTTGAGTTCGCTGTGTTGCAGAGTGTAGAAAGGAATCCATGGTGTGAGTATGTGTGTGCGGAGGTATGGACGCTCTTTTATCTGTTTAATGAGGTGTTCGACTTGGTTAAATGGAGTTCCATCAGGTTGAGGAAAACTCGCCCAAGCCGCACCATAGGAGCCATCACCCAAGTCGTGCTCGGGAAGTCCGAATATCTCACATTTTTCTTTCGTGACCCACTTTTCCCAGAAGACAGCAGGGCAGCCATACTCCTTGAGTGTCTCGAGGGTGCGAGCACCGTGCAAGAAGCCGATGAGTTCTCCCAGTGCTCCGGGGAACGACTTTGTATTGTCCCGTATCGGCTGAAGGGGAAACCCATTACTCATGTCGAATCGCATCTGCGCACCTAACACCATAATAGCGTCTCCTTCTGGAGCTGAGTGCAATCGTCCGTGAATAGGGTGAATTCTTCGTCCTGTTGTAAGAATTCGTCGAAGCAGGTCCTGATACTGGGTATCTGGTGTTCGCTCGCGTGCAGGTTTGTAGGTAATCATAGATATGTTTGTTTTTCTGTACTATAGCTTGTAATGGCGTCAATAGTGAGACTCAATACGTATAATAGTATCATATAAGGTATATGACGTTACCCTTGAAAGTAAAGCGAATTGATTCTGCAGTTACACTTCCTTCGTATGGGCATGCGGGGGATGCCGCGTGTGATTTGTATGCCGCACATGAGGTGACGATAGCTCCAGGGGAACGGGTACAGGTAGGTACAGGTGTGGCGTTTGACATACCGGAAGGTTACGCCATGTTTATCTGGGATAAGAGTGGGCTTTCGCACAACCATGGTTTGAAGACGTTGGGTGGCGTGATAGACAGCGGGTACCGCGGAGAAGTGAAAGTGGGAGTTATCAATCTAGGTGACACGCCCTACACCATAGAACAGAACCATAAAGTGGCACAGATGGTACTGCAAAAAATAGAAACCGTGGTGCTTGAAGAAGTTGACACGCTCTCAGATTCACCTCGCGGGGCTGGAGCTTTTGGGAGTACGGGGAAGTAGGCGTACTATATAAAGATACATTCAAAATAGTTTATTAAACTTTAACACGTACAAAAACATGGAGTATTCTTTTTTAGCCAAGCAAGACAAAATGGTGCACGATGCTCTTCTTGGGGAAGAGAAGCGAGAAGCAGAAGGGTTGGAGCTTATTCCGAGTGAGAACTATGTGTCGCGTCCAGTACTCGAAGCACTTGGTAGCGTGTTTACCAACAAGTATTCAGAAGGCTATCCAGGGAAGCGGTACTATGGTGGGCAGGAGTATACGGATATTGTTGAAACGCTGGCAATCGAGCGTGCAAAAGAATTGTTTGGATGTGCATTTGCAAACGTACAGCCACTCTCAGGAGCTCCTGCGAATGTCGCGACGTACTTTGCGCTCCTAGAACCAGGGGATACAGTTATGGGAATGGATCTGACACATGGTGGGCACCTTACCCATGGGCACCCTGTGACCGCGGTGACAAAAGTATTTAACTTCGTTCGCTATAAGATGAAAGATGCCGAAACAGGAGAAATTGACTACGATGACATGCTCGCGGTAGCGAAAAAAGAAAAACCAAAAATTATTCTTGCGGGCTTCAGTGCGTACTCTCGTGAGCTCGATTATGCAAAGTTTGTGGCGATAGGGCGCGAGGTAGGAGCACTGGTGATGGCAGATATTGCACACATCGCAGGACTCATAGCAGGAAGGGTTGCGAATAATCCGTTTGACGCAGGGTTTGACCTCATGACGACGACGACCCACAAGACACTCCGTGGTCCACGAGGAGGTATGATACTTGTTCGTGAAGATGAGGAGATTGCAAAGAAGATTGATAAAATGATTTTTCCAGGAATGCAGGGAGGACCGCATATGAATAATATCGCTGCAAAGGCAGTTGCGTTTGGTGAAGCACTCCAGCCATCATTTAAGGTGTATGCAGGTCAGATTTTGAAGAACGCGAAAGCTATGGAAGAGGTGTTCCGCAAGCGGGGTGTGCGTATGCTTGGTGGAGGTACCAGTAATCACCTTATCCTTGCGGATGTGTTCGGCTCGCTTGGGGTAGGGGGAGGTGAATCAGAAAGAGTACTTGATGAAGTAGGTATCACGGTCAATAAAAACGTGATTGCGGATGACCCAAGGAAGCCTATGGATCCGTCAGGTATTCGCTTCGGTACACCAGCACTCACGACACGAGGCTTTATGGAAGAAGATTCAGCCCGTGTGGCACACCTCATGCTCGATGCTATGGAACACAAAGATGATGTAACAAAGAAAAAAGAAATTCACGCTGAAATACAAACGCTCGCCAAGAGTCACCCGATACCGGAGACGTTCATCTAAAAGTTGAAAGAAAGAAAAAGTTCCGAGTTCCTAGTTCACAGTTCCTAGTTCGAAAGAAGGCGAAGACGAGTTGAAAGTTATAAAGTAGAAAGTTCATAAAGTATGCCCGCACACTTACTTCGTCCCTGTGCCTATGACACGTACTGAAAAACAGTGTGGGGACAAAGTTAGTGTGCGGGCATGCCCCGTACCAAGTCACGCATGACTTTGGTACGGGGGTTGAAAGTCCACAAATCCGCATACCATGCCTGTGCATGCAGGGCGGATTTGTGTGTTAGCGAGAGGCAAAAGCGCTTTAAACTTTCAACTTTTCACTTTTAACATTAAACTACGCTATTGTATTGACAATGTCATTACAGAGAGTATCCTACATGTATGAACACTCAAGATACATTACAGATTCGTATTGATGCAAAAACAAAAAAAGCATCACGTAAAATACTCGAGGAACTCGGTCTTGATATGTCGAGCGCTGTTAAACTTTTTTTA
>Ga0076291_103_pt2 | contig 24512 bp, 17 predicted proteins | sample RifGroA2_FD_67978 | JGI IMG/M metagenome (GOLD analysis project Ga0076291, IMG submission 67978) | Candidatus Saccharibacteria bacterium GW2011_GWA2_46_10 | reverse complement strand
CGACTAGACACTCGTTACGTCGTGCTGGCTAAACGTCTTAGCGAACTTCAAAAAAATCAAATCGTCGAACAAAAGTTACCAGGTATCGGCATCCAAGCCCAGACTTATCGAACTTATCCGCAAAACAATTTGGCCGCCCAGCTGCTGGGCTTTGTTAACGATGAAGGAAAGGGCTCTTATGGTCTCGAACAGTTTTATAACAAAGAACTGACTGGCACGCCAGGCCTGCTGAAAGCGGTGACTGATGTCCGTGGTGTGCCGCTGGCCGCCAGTAAAGATAATATCCAAGTTGACCCCAAAGCCGGCAGCGATGTGATTTTAACAGTTGATCTGGGCATGCAAAAACAACTGGAGAATATTCTCAAAAAGGGCCTAGAAACGGCTCGCAGCAACTCCGGTTCGGCCCTAATTATGGAAGTAAACTCTGGAGCCATCAAGGCCATGGCTAATTGGCCAAGCTACAACCCGGCTGAGTATTACAATGTCAGCAATAGTGACGTCTTTAATAATGCGGCCGTTAGTTCACCGCTAGAAGTTGGCTCTTCCATGAAGATCCTGACCGCCAGCGCGGCGCTGGATTTGGGTGTTATCAAACCCGATACGACATTTTATGATCCTGGTCGCTGGGATTTAGACGGCCATACCATTACCAATATTGAGGAAGTTGGCGGTGCAGCTACCAGAAGTATTGCCGAGGTCTTGAACCAGTCAGTCAATACCGGGGCTACTTGGATCCTGATGCAGATGGGTGGTGGTGATATTAATAAACAAGCCCGTGAGCATTGGTACGATTACATGACTAATCATTTCCAGTTGGGCAAGGCCACCGGCATAGAGCAGGGCTATGAGGCCAATGGCTATATCCCTGATCCGCTCAGCGGTGATGCTCTAAAATTGACCTATGCTAATACCGCCTTTGGTCAGGCTATGGCGGCCACGCCGCTGCAAATGGCCGCAGCTCTATCGTCGATTGTTAACGGCGGCATCTACTATCAGCCACATTTAGTTGAACAAGTCGGCAGCCAAGTTAAGCAGCCCAATGTGGTGCGAACCGGCGTGGTCTCGGACGCCGTTTCTAGCCAAATGCGCTCGCTGATGGAATATGTTGTGGCTAACCATCATTTTGCCAGACGCTTTGGCGATAAGTATAGTGTAGGTGGCAAAACCGGCACGGCCCAAATTGCCAATCCAGCCGGTGGTTATTACGAGGATAAATTCAATGGCACATATATTGGTTTCGTCGGCGGCGACCGAGTTCAATATGTAATTGTGGTGCGGGTTAACGATCCTCGTATTGGTGGCTATGCTGGTGCTGGCGCTGCTCAGCCAATTTTTGGCGATCTGGCCCACATGTTGATTGATAACTTCGGCGTGGTGCCGAAAAAATGATATAATATTAGCCATCACAGCCAAACAAACATGAGTACACTTCAAGTCGTAGCCGACGCCTCAACCATCGAACAAATTTTTCTGTTCGGCTTCTTAGGCTTTGCAGTCAGCATGATTTTGACGCCGCTTTACACTACGGCTGCCTATTCTGGTAAGTGGTGGAAGCGGCCTCGAACCACGGCCATCACCGGCGAGACAGCGACGGTCTATCAGAAACTACACGCCGCCAAACACGAGCGTAACATTCCGACTATGGCTGGTATGATTTTCGTCCTGGCTACTATTTTAGTGACAATGGCCGGCAATCTTTCCCGCTCTCAAACCTGGCTGCCGCTGGCGGCCATGGCTGGTGCTGGGACAATCGGTTTGATTGATGACCTTATTAATATTCGGGGCTTTGGCGGGGCAATTGCCGGCATGCGAGCTAAAGTTAAGGCCGCGCTGTTAACAGGCGTTGCTTTAGTTGGCGGCTGGTGGTTCTTTGCCAAACTAGATGTCACCAGTGTCAATATACCGTTTTTAGGTGATCTACATATCGGCTGGCTAATCATTCCACTGTTTATTCTGGTAATCTTCGCTACAGCCAACGCTGTTAACATGACTGATGGCTTGGATGGCCTAGCTGGTGGCCTAGCCGTGATAGCCTTTGGAACTTATTCGCTGATTGCCTTTATTGAGGGTAAATATGGGGTGGCAGGATTTTGCATGACCGTCGCCGGTGCGCTGCTGGCCTACACCTGGTTTAATATTTATCCAGCCCGTTTCTTTATGGGCGATGTTGGTTCTTTTGCACTTGGCACCTCTCTTGGCGTCGTAGCTTTTTTAACCGATACCGTCTTTTTGCTACCCGTCATAGCGGCCGTTTTTGTGGTCGAAATTGGCTCGGTAGTAATCCAGATTTTAAGCAAAAAACTCAGGAGGGGCAAAAAAGTTTTTCTGTCTTCACCAATCCATCATCATTTTGAAGCACTGGGCTGGCCCGAGACTAAAGTTACAATGCGCTTTTGGGTCCTCGGTGCCGTCGCTTCATTCGTTGGTCTGATTATGTTTATCCTCGGAGGACCGCTGTGAACATCCGCTCTCGCCGGCGGCCCCAGCTAGCATTTAATCAACCAGGAACATCGGCACTTGATAGTCAATATCTACGTCGGCACAAGGCTGATCACTCTCTACTTATTCTGACAGCTCTGCTAATGGTTATCGGCCTAGTTGTGGTTTATTCCATCAGCCCAGGACTGGCTGCCAGTCAAGGCATTAGCCAGAACCACTTCATAGTAAAACAGTTAATAGATGTTAGCCTAGGAGTAATTGCTTTCATAGTTGCCACTCAGCTGCCCATAGAAAAGGTTTTTAAGTTGGCTAAACCGCTGGCAGCAATTGCTATCATTGGTTCATTGGTGGTAATGTTTACGCCTATTAACGAAGCTTATCCGGCGCATCGCTGGATCCGTTTTGGCGGCTTTTCTTTCCAGGTAGTCGAACTAATTAAGTTTGCTTTGATAATATGGCTGGCTGGTTGGTTAGCGAAGCGCTATAGGGCAGGGAAAGTCAACGATTTTAAAGCCACCCTTAGGCCACTGCTTCTTATTGTGCTAGCTGCCGGTTTTGTGATTGCTAAATTGCAAAGTGACTTTGGTTCAGCGGCGGTAGTGGTTATGATAATTGGCCTGATGGCTTACGCCGTCGGTGTTCCCTTAAGACGCATCGCTATAGTAGCTGCGGTTGTTATAGCCTTAGCTGGTCTGGCGATAGCCAGTACCCCTTATCGTCGCGATCGTATTACCACGTTCTTAAATCCCGAGGCCAACTGTCAGCTCAGTGGCTACCATGCTTGCCAAGCCTTGACGGCTATCGGCTCGGGCGGTGTTTTTGGGCAAGGCTTAGGCTTTGGCACAGCTTCATTTGGCTACGTGCCGGAGCCTTCTAACGACTCCATTTTTGCCGTTATAGCCGAGAAATTCGGCTTTATTGGCACCACCATAATCCTGGTAATTTACGGTCTCTATATTAGCCGGCTAAAAAAAATAATCGCGCGTAGCACCAACTGGGCCTACCGCTTGATAGTCGTCGGGGTTTTGGCCTGGTTTAGTACTCAGATGATTATTAATATTGGCGCCATGGTCGGCTTACTGCCGCTTAAGGGCATTACTTTGCCGCTGATTAGTCAGGGTGGTACCAGCCTAGTCTTTCTGACTGCCGCGCTGGGCCTGGTTTTCCAGATTTCGCGCTATACTAGTTACAATGTTAAGGAACCAGAGCCAACAGGCGGCTCCTTTGAAACCAAAAACAATAATCTTGGCGGGCGGCGGCTCGGGCGGGCATATCACACCGCTGTTACCGCTCGCCCACGTACTTAGGCGGCGATGTCCAAAGTGTCGACTAATTTACATTGGGCTGCGTGGAGACAAACTTGACGGGGTTAAAGAACGTTTTGGAATCTTTGACCAAGTTTTTTTTGTTACCTCAGGTAAGTTTCGCCGTTACCATGATCAGAGTCTTTTGGCGCGTCTAGTTGATATAAAAACTATTATCTTAAACATCAAAGACTTTTTTAAAGTTTTATATGGTGCATTTTCGGCTCGCCGCTTGCTCAAAAAGCTCAAGCCGGACGTCATCTTTTCCAAAGGTGGCTATGTGGTGGTACCCATCGGCTTAGCCGCCCGAAGTTTACATATCCCGATTATTACTCATGATTCGGATGCCGAACCTGGTTTAGCTAATCGCTTAGTTGGTCGCTGGGCTAAAATCCATACTAGCGGTATGCCGGTTGAGTATTACACCGACACTTATCCAGCTGGTACGGTCAAGTACGTCGGTGTTCCGACCGATGAGCGGATCAGACCGGTCACTCCAGATCTCCAAATTGAATATAAGAAACAGCTCGAATTGCCGGCGGACAGCTTTGTGCTGCTGGTGGCCGGCGGTGGCCTTGGCTCCAAAACCTTAAATGATAAAACCTTGGCCATTGCGCCCCAGTTGCTTAAGGCTGATGCCAAAAGCCACATCCTTCATTTTACGGGCAGTCAACACGAGATGGCCGTCAAACAAAAATACCACCAAATTTTGAGTGATGAGCAACTCAAGAGAGTCAAGGTAGTTGGCTTTAGTGATCAATTTTATAAATACAGCGGCGCCGCTGACCTGGTAATTGCTCGGGCTGGCGCTTCAACTCTGGCTGAACTGGCCGTAGCGGCCAAAGCCTGCATTATTATGCCAGCGGCATTTTTAACTGGTGGCCATCAGTTAAAAAATGCGCAGGAGCTTAAAATTCGTCAAGCCGCAATTATTGAGGATGACAAGCTAAGTCCACAAAAATTACTCAAACTTACCGAGCAGTTGAGGCTAAATCCTAAGAGACGACGCGAACTTGCCGACAATCTTGGTTCAATGGCTCGTCCTGACGCAGCCGATAAATTAGCGGACTTAATCCTAGCCTAATATGCGTTTTTTCGGAGCCAAAAAAAATAGACAACTAAGGACTAGACCAACCATGGGCAGCGCTCGGGCGCCAATGACATACTATCGGCAGCGATCTCAAAGACCAACAACAACTTTTAATAATCGGACGTCAGGGAAGGCCAAAGCTAGAACTTATTTATCCAAGCTTAACCTTTTTATGTTAGTGGCGCTTATTTTAGCTGGCATCATTTTTAGTTTGATCGTTAATCCTAAAGCTAAAGTAGAGCTTGATAATCAAATTTACCGCCAGAGCAGTGAATATACCACGGCCGTTAACCAGCAATTTTCAACGGTCTTAAATCGGTTTAAACCGACGCTCAACCAGCAGGCGATTATTCATTCGCTTCAAGCCAAGTTCCCGGAACTATCTGATGTTATCATCAAACTGCCACTTTATGCCCGTACGCCGCAGGTGAAGTTGATAGTGGCTCCACCTAGCTTCATTCTAACCGGTGCGGCTGGAACTTACGGAGAACAGATCAAATATGTGGTGGCGGCTAACGGCAAAGCTGTTGGCCTAGCAGAAAATTTTCCGCAAGTTACGGCTTTACCAGTTATCAATGACCAGACATCATTGCCAGTTAAATCAGGCGAAGTTGTTTTAGGCAAAGACACGTCGCAATTTATACTGTCTGTCCTGGCCCAATGCCAAAAGGCTAATGTGCCAGTGGCCTCATTTAATTTACCAAAAGGCTCCCCAGAAATTAATTTGCGAACTACCGATAGAAATTATTATGTTAAGTTTAACGTTGATGGCGACGCGTTGATTCAGACCGGGCAATTTTTAGCGGCTCGGGCTCAGTTTGACCAAAGCGGGGAAGGGCCTAAAGAATATCTTGATGTCCGAGTCGAAGGCCGTATCTACTATAAATAGTTTTTTAAAAAACTCACATTGATTTAATTCATAAATTTGCAGGACTAATACCCCCACCCCTCTAGTTCGTTTTTTGTTCATTTTGCTTAAGTTTACTGACGATGGGGAAAAGTATATAGCGAATGGTAATTATCCAATTGTCAAATATTGATATAAGTCAGTTGAAGCAGGGAGAAAAATACAAAAACATTGAAGCCCAAAAATGCAAATAGCTGCTTGTGGATAACTATAAGCGATATCTATTTTCAATCGCAAAGAATATGAAGAGGTTAAGGTAATAGATTCTTAATGACAACGATAGCGAGGTAGAAGGATGAATCAGACCTTGGCGAGCCGAGGTCCCCTGTTGGGTAGGGTGTTAACTTATAACTCCTATATAAAAACGTCGCGTCGTAAAAGGTACATTGTACGACGTGCGCTTTCGGGCATTAAATCGGTTCTCCCCCTACTTCATGCGTCGCTGATTTTTTCTCGTTTTTCGTGAGAGCAATATTTCTTCAGTATATACCTCACCCGTTTTAGCTTCGAGTCTTTTTTCTGTCCTGCAAGGCCTGACTATATTATGTTCGCAAAATGTTCAGTTAAATTTGTAGTACTATAAATTTGTGAATTCTAACCTTAGGGCTAGTAAATCAGGACATCAAACAAATTGGACTAAGGAAGAAGTTTTAGCAGGCCTTACGCACTTCTTTAAAATTTATCGACGATATCCTACTGCGCGCGAGATCGACATTTTTGAGTATCTACCAAGTTCTAGATCTATACAGCGTCAGTTTGGCGGTTTAGTTGTACTTCGTAAAGAGTTGATCCCTGATAGTCATTCTAATTTTACCCAAGGCTCATATCGTAGTGAAATCGCCAGTAAGACTTACAAACGAGCAACTTTATACGAAGAAGAGTTTTATAATTTTTTGTTACAGCATTTTCAACCTCTCGCCGTACATGAGCATAAAATTATAAGACCAGGTAATGTTTCAAGCGATTATTTTATATATCTTAACGAAGAAATAGGTGTAGTTATCGATTTATTTTATGCAAAGGACAGATTTTCTCTTGGAGGGGTAATTAATATTAAATTAAAAAGATATTCTAAGTTGCCCTTCAATACTTATTTCGTGCTTGTAGGTAATGGTAATCTCACATTTCAGGAAGTAGCTGATACCATTGCAAGAAGAAAAATAGCACTTCCCACAAATATACTTATTGACAGCGAACAACATTTCAAAGAGTCCACCATATTCGAGATAAAGCAACAATCAATATTCAGTATCTAGTGAGATTTGATAAAACTTAGACTAATGGAGCTTGATAATGCGCTCGTCGTCATCTTTTGGCTTGCGAGTGGACGCCGCTCTGGCCGAATTGGCGCTGCCGGTAGCTACTTTTCCAATATTGGTTTTAGCCAGTCCCTTGGTGGCTAGGCGAAAAATACCGCTCAAGGCTTTGATGTTGTCCGTCGATGAACTATGTTTTTTGGTCAATAGTTTATCAATGGTGCGGCTGTCAACACCATAATTGGCTCGAGAGACTGCCACCACGTCCGGTCGGTTATCTGTCGGCGGCATGGGCAAATTAAGCAGCTGGCCAGCAAAGGCCGGGGCTTTTTCTTGATTAATGATCAGACTGGCGACGAATGAACCATGACGCTGCCCGGTTAGGTCTGACAAAGAAAATCCGCTTTTAAAATAAGCCCGGACAGACTTAGCGTCCTCTTCTTTTAGCTTAAAACTAATCATTGATCCAAAATGTTCAACTAGCTTGGTGCCAAGACTGCCGTTAAGTGTGGTCAGCGATTGATCGGCTAAGGTGAGATTCAATCCCAAGCGTCGGCTTTCAGATGCAACTGCCAAGAAGGGATCGGCCACAAAATTATGAAAATCATCTATGTATAGGTAAAAGGGTCTGGCCTGCTCGGCCGGATCATTCAAGCGACTGGCGGCAGCCAAGCGAAGTTTGGCCAGCAGTAGCATGCCCATCGCCGAAGCGTTGGCTTCACCCAGCAGACGGCGATCTAAATTGACAATTAATATCTTGCCCTGGTTCATTAATTTACGAATATCAAAAGTGCTTGTTGATTGGCCGACAACATTTTTAATAGTTGGGTTGGTCGTAAAATCGCCAATCTTATTGAGCGATGTTATAACAATCTCGGGGTATCTAGCCTGCCAATCTTCAAAATCAGCCTGCCAGAATGATTTAACGTCCTCATCTTTGATGTGTGATACAATTTCCCGTCGATATGTCTCATCTTTAAGCAGACGATTAATGTCTAGGAGCGTAGCCTCTGGGTAGTCCATCAAGGCTAGAAAGGACTGACGTAGTAAATACTCGCTCAACGGCCCCCATTCATCATTAAACAGCGTCTTGATGGCACTGACCAGATCAGCATCTAGCTGTCCACGCAAGGCTGCGTCATCATTTTCTAGTGGGTTAAAACCAATCGGTTGTCGCAGGTCACCAAGGTTAAAGTAAACAACATCATCAAAACGGCGCTTTGGAATAAAGCTGATAATTTTCTCGGCCAGATCGCCATGAGCATCGATTAGGGCAAAGCCTTGCCCGTAAAAAATATCTGATAGCATCAGCAGCTCAAGTAGATGCGACTTACCGGTAGACGCCTCGCCCAAGATCAACAAATTTTGCGGCCGGTCCTGGCGCCTAATGCCAAAGACAACTTTGGAGCTATCAACTGACGTTAAACCGAAAAGGCTAACCGATTGAGCTGGCTCTTCGGCCGTGGCCACCCCGGCTGGCGCCTCGACCTCGCTAACTGACGTGGCTGGCGCGGCATCGCTCGGCAAGTACGATAGATCAAAAATAGTGGCCAGCTCGCGGCTGTTTAATAAAAAGCCTTTATCGATAAAAAAGCGGGCGTAGTACTCTAGCTGCTTTTCGGGATTAAAACTGAGATTCTGAAGTCTAAAACCATTGACCGATGGAGAGGAAAAATTACGGAAAGCACCAGCTAAAGCCTGCAATCTTAGACGAGCGGTCCGCTGATCCTGGCCACAGTAAAAAAGACGAATCTTGGTTCTATAACCCGGCCGGCTAATTTTATCTTCTATGGCAGAGCGCTTTTGTTGCTCAAGCTTTGGCAATTCTAAGTCGGCTGGGCTGCCTGCCCTTCCTGATTTGGACAACGCACCAAACAAATGAACCCCGTAGTTCAGTTTGGCGTTTAAGCCTTTAGGCGCAAAGGCGGCTTGGCCGCGCCGGACTCGGCTAAGGGCTTTTGAACCACTGCCCTGCCAGATTGGTCTGATTAAGATCTGTATCCAAATTGCCTCGTCTTTAGGATCGATTTTAGACAGCCCGGCGATAATAGATTCCACTATTTTGGTTTGCTGTTCAGCCTGCCCCGTGATGGGCAGTATTTCATTTTGCAGTAGCGCCAATTCGCCCGATAAGACAACCGGAGCCTGGCTAAGACGATGGGCATAATCAATCGCCTCTTCTTTGATAAGGGCATGAGGGTAATAGCCGCGGATATTTTTGGTAACAGTTGAGGCCAGACTTTTGGGTAGCCAAATATAAAAACTAACTTGACCGGCTATCGAAGTAATTTCTAGGCTAATATGTTGACTTAGGGCACCTGTTAGTCGAGATCGCTTTTGCGGCTGCAGCAAATCATGCCAAGAGGCTAAAAGCTGCTCGGCACTACTTTGGTCGCTATCATAGCTTGAGGGGACTTTGATCGAAAGTAAACAATAATCGTTTGATGGCTTGCCAAATAACTGCCTTCCACGGATGCGCATAAACTACTCCCATAGCCATATTATACCCTCCTGACAAACCAGTTTCATCCTTCTTATCGGGGGAAAGTGCGGGGGGAAAGTGCCGCCCGCCCGGCGGATTTACTCGGACAGGCCGTAGGTGGCTTTGGCCACCCGTTTAAACTGTGGCTTACCCTGCAGATTGAGCAGGATGGTTGTTTCTTTAACTTGGCGGCTTTTGAGCACCCGACGGACAATCTCATCGCGGTGTAGCGAGCCACCTTCTTTTTTCAGTACTTCAGCAATAACATCGGCCACGGTGCCCCGCTTATAGCCCCATTCCTTGAGCGCATAAATACCCCGGCCAATCAAGACAAAGCGATTATCTTTAATTAGTTCATTATGGATGGCTTGAGTGGTGACGTCTTTGCGCTTGAAATCACTTTGCTTAATAGCTTCGGCGATTTCTGAGAAATGCATTGGCTTTTTGGCATCATGCAATATGACATAAATCTTATCGCGGATGTTTTTTGGATTAACCATTGGCCATTTGGTCAAGCCCCAGCGGCCGTGTAAATTAGCCACATTTTTCGAGACGGTGGCCAACGCCTGGACGTGTTTTTCGTCCTGGTTGTCAGAGGCAGCGGCAATCTCTTTTATTGACGAGGGCTGGCCAATTTTGGTAATAGCCTCAATCACCTTGCCGACGTGTTCACGAATAGCCTGCTCGGAGTGCTTGGCGGCCAGCCCGATGGCATGATAAAAGTGATCATTATCTTCAACTACAGCGATTTGAGGACTTAAGTGGGCCAAAAAGGCCACTCTTGATTGATCCAGCTTACTATTGGAAGGTGCCAGCTTAGGCGTGATGTGCTCGGTCCGAGCCACATGGCCCATATCAGACAGATGCTGGTTGAGAATAGCTTGGACATCTTTGATATGTGGTAGCTCTTCGCCAGCGGCCTTTAAGCGGGTAATAACCGCTTTTTCGAGTTGACGGACGCGTTCACGGGTAATTCCCAATAGTTCGCCAATCTGCTCGAGTGTCTCGCGGCGATCAAACAGGCCAAAGCGACGGGCAATAATCTCCCTTTCCCTTTCACGTTCAATCGTCGCCAAAATGTCTCGAACAACATTTTCGACGTTTATTTTCTCGGCTGTGATTGCTTCTTCCATAATTTTCTTCCCTGTTAGCGCTGCCCATAACGCTATCGGCTATACCTATTATAAAACTATAATTTTTAAAAGTCAAACAATTAGTTTGATATATTTATTGTATCACTAATTAGACGTATCAGCCACAATCCGTTTATGTTTTATTGCTAAAGAACATATTCGGCAAACTGTTAAAATTGTGGATAAATGGCCGGCGGACTATGCTTGGCTATAGTCAACGCCTATGACCTTTTTCTCTTGAATTTTGCTTTTGGTTTATTTTCGAGTATTTTTTTAGCGGTCTGTTCATCAATTTTATCGGGGTCTTGTTTTTTTGGAAGTCGGGCATTGATTTTTCCATCTGTCACATAGGGACCATAAGGGCCGTTCAGAACCTTAACCACCCCAAAATCGGCAATAACCTTCTTAGAAGCCACTTCGGCCTGTTCTTTTATCAGTACTCGGGCCTCGGCTTCACTGATTGCCAAAGGATCATGCTCTTTAAGGCTAATAAACTTTTTACCGACTTTGATATATGGTCCGTAGGGACCTATCGAGGCGCTTATGCTCTCGCCCTGCTCTGTTTGGCCAACCGCTCTTGGTAGATTAAACATTGGCAAGGCGGCTTCCAGTGTAACGTTGTCCATCGTTGTATCAGCTGGCAGCGGCGCAAATTGTGGCTTTGGCGCTGTTTTATCTTTTGGATCAGGCGACTGCCCTAACTGCAGTACCGGTCCAAAACGAGCGTATCGGACAATTACCGGTTTACCAGAAGCCGGATCCTTACCAAGCTCCCGGGCGCCAGCAGCTTCGGCTCGGCTAACTTGCTGCGATTTTTTTATCAAGGGGTGAAGGGTTTCATAAAAGGCAGCTATCATCTTTTGCCAATCCTGTCCGCCATTAGCAATGTCATCGAACTGGGCTTCGGCGCGGGCTGTAAAATCATAATCCACAATCGAGGTGAAGTACTTAATCAAAAAATCGGTCACTACCTCGGCTAAATCAGTCGGCGCCAGCTTGTTTTTATCAGCGCCAATTATAACCTCAAGAGTTGCTGGGCTGATTTGACCATTGTCTAGGTTGAGTTCTTGGGGCGAAACTGCTGTTCCGTCGCTATCCCTCTTTTCAATGTAGCCGCGGTCTTGGATGGTACTGATGGTTGGGGCGTAAGTACTGGGACGGCCGATGCCTAGCTCTTCGAGTTTTTTGACTAAAGTGGCTTCTGAATAGCGGCTTGGTGGACGGCTGAAATTTTCGGTGGCCGTGGCTTTAGCCAGCTGCAAGCTGTCGCCAACTTTGACATTAGGCAACAGCTGATCATCTTTAGCGCCACCATAAACTTTCATAAAACCATCAAACTTTAGGACTTCACCGCTGGCAATTAGTAATTCATCCCTTGTGCTGATGGCAATTTTAACTTGGGTTTTTTCAATTTCGGCGGCGGCCATTTGTGAGGCAACGGTCCGTCGCCAAATTAGCTCATAAAGTTTGCGCTGGCGCCCGTCGCGACCGGCCGAAGTTTTGTTGATGTCTGTCGGTCGAATTGCTTCATGAGCCTCTTGAGCGGAACGACTTTTGGTCTGGTATTGCCGACGATGATAATATTTAGCACCAAAACTACCATTTATGTATTTAGCGGTTGAATTAAGCGCTGTCTCGGCTAAGATTACACTGTCGGTACGCATATAAGTTATTAAACCGTCTTCATAAAGCTGTTGAGCCAGTCGCATAGTTTGACGGACGCTAAAACCTAACCGACTGCTAGCCGCCTGCTGCAGAGTGCTAGTCGTAAAAGGAGCAGACGGGCTGCGGCTAGCTGGTTTTTGATCAATAGCAATTACCTTAAAAGTGGCAGACTTAAGGTTTTCTAAAAATGCTCTGGCATCGGCCAGAGCGGCTATTTTGTCGACCGCCTCGGCGGTTAGCTGCTGCTCATCAACGACAAAAACAGCCGTTAGTTTAAAGGAACTTTCGGGCTCGAAGGCCCGAATTTCTCTTTCACGTTCCACAATTAATCGGACGGCTACACTTTGGACTCGGCCGGCCGAAAGACCGGGTCGGACCTTTTTCCATAGCACTGGACTCAGTTCGTAGCCGACTAGTCGATCCAATACTCGCCTGGCCTGCTGAGCGTCGACTAGCTGTCGGTTAATGCCGCGTGGTGTCTTTATGGCTTGGCTGATAGCTCCTTCCGTTATTTCATGAAAAACGATGCGTTTGACGCTGTCGGGATTAAGGCCTAATAGTTCACAAACGTGCCAGGCAATAGCTTCGCCTTCGCGGTCTTCGTCGCTGGCCAGCCAGATGGTGGCGCCCTTGGCGGCTTGTTTTAATTGGCGGACGGCCTTTTTCTTATCCGGCGGGACTACATAAGTTGGTTTAAATCCCTTCTCAATATCTACTCCGAACTCTTTTTTTGGCAGATCGCGGATATGGCCGTAACTACTCGTGACCTCGTACTCTTTACCCAAAAAACGAGCAATTGTCTTGGCTTTAGCCGGACTCTCAACAATTACTACGTTCTTTGGCATATAGCTGCCAGTCTACCAATAAATGGTTAATGTTCAAGTATCAATGGTCAAGCGATTGTCCATTGGCCAGCGCCGCTGGCCCGGATATATCCGGAAATCTCGAGCATAGTTAAAGCTGTCGAAAAGACGGCGCTATCCAGCCGGCTGCGGACAGCTAGTTCCTCCTGATCAGATACGCCTTGGCGGATAAGGTCAAAGATTAATTGTTGCTGGGCGCTGCCTTGGAAAATCTTGCGGTTGGACTTGGTGGGTTGCAGATTTAGTCCCAACGCGAAGATGACATCCTCCGCTGTTGTGACTGGCAGACCCCCGCCTTTTATCAAATTATTACTGCCTTCATTTAAGGCGACTGTAATATCACCTGGAACGCACATGACTGTTTTGCCCTGCTCAATGGCAAAGTTGGCAGTATGCAGGCTGCCGCTTTTAACGCCGGCCTGTGTAATTAATAAGGCATCAGACAGGCCGCTGATGATCCGGTTACGGGCGATGAAGTTGTGGGCCCGGATCTCGGTGCCTGGCGGATATTCACTGACCAGCGTGCCGCCGCTTCTTAATATCTTTTCGGCTAGCGCCCGATGCGAGGCTGGATAAATTTGCTCCAGGCTCCCGGGCAAAACGGCAACTGTTAGGCCACCAGCTTCTATCACGGCCTGATGAGCAATGGAATCAATACCAAAGGCCAGACCAGAAATTATGACAACACCGCGGGCGGCCAAAGTCGAGCTGAACTTGTAAGTTACCTGACGACCATAGGTGGTTGGCTTGCGACTACCGACAATACCGACTCTTGGCAAGTCTAGCCACGAGGCCGGTTCGGCACCTGTCCAGTATAACTGCCCGGGTGGATCGTATATGTTGGCCAGAACTGCCGGATAACCAGTCTGATTGTGCTTATGGATATTGACTTTCATGCTAGAATGTTTAGAAGTATTGACTTATTACAATCTTTTTGCTAAAATTGCAACTTGTTAGACCTACTAGTGTAGGTTTACGCACCTTTTACCCTAAGTTCGTTTTACGGACTGCGGGAGTTTGAGAGATCCGACCATTTATGTAAGTTGTTTACCCTCCACTTACGGCTCGGTCCCCCGCTCCTTTTTGTTGTCTTTGAGTATAAGCCAGCAGTAGCTGCTTGGGCAATTGCTTATGGCAAATATTCAAGGTTAGCAGAAAGGGGCGGGGCTCTCTCAGGCAACTTATCCCCTTTAACTCTGCCTCGCCGCGGTTTCGACCGATGGCGGGAGGACTCTGCTTCAATGTGGGTCAGCGAATCTCAATGATGCTTCACCAATTTTTAGGTGGGCGGCACGGATATCGTTTGCTAATTAATTTAAGCCGATACTTTCTGATGCTTCGCTTACGGTGGGGTTGAAGGGTGTAATTTGGGCTTGAGCCAAAGTTTCGAGCCCGCAAAGAGTCTCCAGCGGTGCCCACCCCCTCTGGAGGCTCTTTGTTTTTACTTTTAAATTCTAAATTATGGTGCGTGTGTCGTGAGGCAGCTGGCCGCTAAAAACATACTCAGTTATTAGAGTGTTTGCTTCACCGAGTATCTTGGTCAATGATACCTGCTCTGCTTTGCTAAATCTTGCAAGCACAAATTTCTCGGCGTCACTTTTGTCAGCCAATTCGGAGCTAATACCAATTCGCAAGCGGCCAAAATCTTCGCCTATGTGTGAAATTAGTGATTTGACGCCATTATGGCCGGCGTCTGAACCACCCAATCTAGTCCGAAGTTGACCAAATGGTAGGGCTAGCTCGTCATAGATTACAAGCGTTTCGGAGTTGCCGACTTTATAAAAATGTTGGACGGCTTGGACGGCTTCGCCACTTTTGTTCACAAAAGTTTGCGGTTTTGCCAGTATGACCCTGCTCTGTCCTAAGTTGGCCAGACTGATTTCGCTTTTTAAACTTTTGTTTAGGTGCCAGGCCGCAAAATCGTTAGCTTTGGCAAACTCATCAACTACCATAAAGCCGATGTTGTGACGGGTGCCGGCATATTTTTTGACTGGATTACCTAAACCGATTACTAGCAGGGATTTTCCACCACTAATGGTATACAGCGGCTGGTTTTGGGTGATTGGCTGTTTCTGAAATAAAGCCATAGCGCATATTATGCGCTGAAATTAGGAACTAGAAAACAGCAATTAGTATGGGAAAACAGCTGCAACTATATGCTTACTAATTACTATTTCCTAATTGCTAGTTTCTAGCTAGGAGCTGTTCTCTGCCCGGACCAACTCCGACCAAAGAAATCGGCGCGCCGAGTTGTTTTTCTATGAATTCAACAAATTTTTTAGCGCTATCTGGCAGATCACGCCAGCTCATTACTTTCGTTGCATCGCCCTGCCAAAGTTTAACTTCTTTATAAACCGGCTGACAATCGGCCAGCATGTAGGCCGAGCTGGGGGCCTCGCTCAAAGTTTGACCCTGATATTTATAAGCCACCGCAATCGGAATAGAACCTAAATCCGAGTATTTTTGTAAGGTATCAAGCTTAGTCATAACCACGTCGGTTACGCCGTTGTCGCGAATGGCCGTCCGAATGGCCGGCAAATCCAGCCAGCCAACTCGCCTTGGCCGTCCGGTGGTAGCGCCAAATTCAGCGTCAACTTCGCCACGGCGGCCGCGAATTTTATCAGCCAACCGCTGGTCGGTAATTTCGGTTACAAACGGACCATCACCAACATGCGATGGAACAGCTTTCATTACGCCGTAAACCTTGTCAACATAGTGATGGCTGACTCGCAGTCCATTTAAGGCACCACCGATTGTCGGGTGCGATGAGGTCACGAACGGATACATGCCACCGTCAATGTCCAGCCAAGCAGCTTGGGCACCTTCGGCTAGCACTGATTTACCTTTTGCCAGTTGTTCATTCAAAAGACTGGCTGTGTCAGTGACGTATGGTTTCAACTGCATAGCTTTGGCCAGCCAGCTTTTAGCAGTCTTTTGAGAATCTGCTGCCTTTAATTGATTCAGCTCTTCAACGATCTTTTGTTCGAGTAATTTTGGATTTATTACTAGCAGTTCAGCCCGGACGCCGCTGCGCTCATACTTATCACCCGCCACGTAGGCAATACCGGCCTTGGTACTTCCCTGGGCACCGTCTCCGCCCTCTCTAAGCTCGTCAAGCAGGATATGATGCGGCAATATTAAGTGGGCGGCGTAACTGACGGTTAAGTTTTTCGGACTGATCGATAAGCCCTTGGCCTGAAGGTCGGCAATTTCATCTAGCAGTTTCAGCGGATCGACATACATGCCATTGCCGATAATATTGATAACTTTGGGATAAAGCGCGCCAGATGGCACCTGATGTAGCGATATTTTTTGACCGCCGACCACAATTGTATGACCGGCATTCGGTCCACCATTATAACGAGCGACCACATTGTGAGTAGCCGCTAGTTTGTCACTAAGTCGCCCTTTGCCCTCATCACCGCGCTGAAGGCCCAAAACCACATCAATTTTGCCTTTTTTCATCAACTTTTTCCCTACCGAGTTTAGGCGATCAATAACTCTTTAGCAAGCTTTTAAAACTTGTTTATTGTTTATTGCTGACTGTTGATTGCTCTTTGTTTATGAACCAGAACTTAATCGGTGTCCCAACAAACGGCCAGACTTCGCGTAATTGACGCTCCAGATAGCGTCGATAACTCCAATGTAAAAGCTTAAGATTGGCGCCAAAGATTTTAAAAGACGGCAGCTCGGCATCTTCTTCCTGAACGATATAACGAAGCTTCGGTACTGCTCCGCGCACCCCGGCCGGGTGATGCTGAGCGGTAACTGATGTCAGCCAGCGGTTTAACTCGGTAGTTTTTATTTTCAATTTTCGAACGACGGCTATTTCTAAAACCAGCTCCAAGATCTTAGTCACATTCTGGCCGGAAGCAGCACTGGTAAAAACCAACGGCGCCCAGGGCACAAAGTCGAAGTGGGCGGCAATGGCCGCAGCGATCTGATCCCGTTTGGCCCTATCTTCAAGGGTGTCCCATTTACTAACTACTAAAATCAGACCTTTGCCGGACGACTTAACCATGCCGGCTATTTTTTGATCTAGTTGAACGTTCAATTCGTTGACGTCCATAACCAGCACACAAATATCGGACTGCTCGATAGCGGTTAACGTTCTCAGCAGGCTGAATTTCTCAACGCCAGACTCAATCCGTCCGCGGCGTCGAATGCCTGCTGTGTCAGCTAGTTCAACCTCTTGACCATGATAGTTAAGGCTTAGGCGGTTAACATCACGCGTGGTACCGGCTTGCGGGGCAACCAAGGCTTGTTGTTTAGCCGCCAGCGCATTAAATAGGCTGGATTTACCAACATTTGGCCGGCCCAGTATGGCCAGACTAATCTTATTTTTGGATTGTCTGATAACGGCCGAGGCAAGTTTGGCCGAAAGCTTGTCTAAAAATTCGTCAATACCCAATTTTTGAGTAGTCGATGTACCTATCATGTCCTTTATGCCAAGACGCTGCCAAAGTCCCAAATCAGCTTCCTTCACTTTATCGATTTTATTGATAACTAAAATAACCGGCTTGCTTGACTTGAGAGCCGCAGTGGCTAAGCGGCGATCTTCTTCAACTGGCGGCACATCTGCTTCAACCACTAAAATAATGACATCGGCAGCCGCCGATGTTTCTCTAATTTGATCCTGAATACTTAGCTCAAACTCATCGGCCGGATCTTTCAGCCCAGCTGTGTCTACTAGCCAAAAATCTTTTTTGTCGATCGAAGCTTTTGCCATGATCGAATCACGGGTGGTGCCGGGCTCTCGGGCCACAATCGTTTCGCGCCGGCCCAAAATACTATTGAATAAGCTAGACTTGCCAACATTGGCTCGTCCCACAATAGCTACTACCGATGCTTTTTTGGTCACGTCCGATATTATAACGACTACTTCCTAATCCGCGCACTAAAAAGCCACAAGTCAATACCTGTGGCTCATGGCTTTTAGTGCGCGGATTCCGCTCTCCGGACTTCGCTTGAAAGTCTATCAAACTCGAAAGTTGTATTGAGCTCGTCCTACGAGCTTCACATTCCACCAGGTGCGGTGGGTGGTGAACCGGGCTGCTCTTCAGGCTGTTCGGTTGAACCGCCTTGATCGGCTGGCGGTGAAGCCATTGGTACATCACTTTGCGTGTCGCCCATGTCGTCGCCCGCCGGCGCATCTGAACCACCGGCTGGTGCGTCGCCACCAGCTGGCGCGCCAGCGCCGCCAATGGCATCATCAACTTGCTTGTTCACGGCGTCTTGAGCTTGAGCTGTGCTCATCTGATCGCCAGTTCCAGCATCATCTGCTGGTGGCATGCCGCCAGCGGGCACATCGGCACCGCCGCCAGCTGGTTCGGCCGGAGCCGGATTTTGTGGCTGAGAATTGTCGTCCATTTTTTTCTCGCTTTCTACTTTATTAATTAATTCGTTACTCTGCTCGCTCGGCTGAGTCTTTCCGGCGGCGTCTGCACTGCCACCAAGAATTTCCTTAGCTGTGCGAACGAAATCTTCCAGCGTAACTTGGGATTTCACTAGGTATTTTATCACGCCTAGCTTTTCTCCGCGGGCTCGATCTTCAGCTTGGCCCAAAGCCGTCATCATAATAACTTTGACATCGCCCATGTCGGGCGAGGCCCGCAGCGTCTCCAGCATTTCAAAGCCACTCATTTTTGGCATCATTATATCGAGGATAATTAAATCTGGTTTATCTTTTAAGGCGACAACTAATGCTTCTTCGCCGTCACCGGCTACTGATGTGGTATATCCCTCGGCTTGCAGCCGCATCTCGAAGATTTCACGCAAATTCATGTCATCTTCAACCAGTAGTACTTTAGAACTCATATTTTTATCCTATACGCTTACGCTTAATTTTACCACCCTCGTCATTTTATTAAAGGGGCCGTGATTGATCAGGCCTAATTAGACTAGACTGGGTTCGCTGTAATTCGAGTGCCTTTTGGGGGCTCAAGCGGGGTAGATTGATGAAGAAGGTGCTCCCTTTGCCAAGCTGGCTTTCAACCCAAATTCGGCCTTGATAAAATTCGAGCAGCCGCCGGCAAATATAAAGCCCTAAGCCGGTGCCGCCAATTGTACGCGTCATGGAACTATCGACGCGGTAAAATTTTTGAAAGAGGTGCGGTATGTCTTCTTCCGGTATGCCAGCACCAGTATCAACCACCTGTATTTGGACGACTGCTTCATTGCCGGTAAGGGCTAGCGTGATCGAACCTTCCTGGGTGTATTTAATGGCATTATCAACTAGGTTCTGCAGAACTTCGCGCATTCGGTTGGGGTCGACAAAGACGAAGAATAAGGGCCGGATGACCTTACCACCGCGGACTTCATTTTTGGCGCTAACCAAATATTTTATTTGCAGACCTTTGCTTTGAGCGTTGAATTTAGCGCCATCGGCAATCTGAGCCACAATTTCGCCAATCTCCACGACAGTTGGATAGCTGGCTAATCGCCCATCCTCTGCCTTAGAACTGGTTAGCAGGTCTTGAAAAAGCTCCCCCAAATGTTGGGTGGCGCTGTGAGCTTTATCTAGATAGTTTTTGGCCCGTGGGTCGATGCTACTAATTTTGGGATTGAGGGCCAGCGACAAGTAACCCTCAATCGCGGCGATTGGAGTACGCATTTCGTGACTGGCAGTCGAGATGAACTCACTACGCCTGGCCTCTTCCTCTTTTTCGATGGTGATATCTCTAAAAACGCCCACTACGGCCTGCGGCGGTAAATTCTTGGCCTGGCCGACCGGTGAGACAATCACTGACACCGGAACTAATTTACTACCGCGAGTTGATAAAAAAGCCTTGGAATCTCTAACCGCCTGATTGGTTACCAGGGTTTGGGCAATCGGGTGGTTCTCCCGTGAATAGGGCTCGCCATGCTCATCCACCAGCTGCAAGACGCTATGGTAATCCAAACCGACGGCTTCATGAGCTGGCCAGCCGGTGATTTGCGCCGCCGCTGGATTAAATAAATGGATGACATTGTCAGCCCCGACCATGACCACCCCATCTTCAATGGCGCCCAGTATAAAATCTGAACTTAGCTTTTGATCCAGCTTGCCACTGACCGTAATCTGCTTGGCTGCGGCCGGCTGTTTTTTTCGTTTAAATAACACTACACCCCACCATTATCTGATGCTGCTAATGCTTCCTATTATCTTTAGAAACACTAAAAAATACAATCAAGCCCGGTTTAATAAGAGTTCAAAATAGCGGGTTGAACCAAAGGGTATCTTTTGTTTAACAGTACTCTTGGCGTCCAAGCTGCTGGCATAAGTGATGGTAAACTCACCGTACTGGTGGTTTATTTCGTCCATAGCCTGCGTTAGCCAAACCTCACGGTTTACCTCCTCGAGCAAGCTGACTTGGTTCATATTAGACGGCGCCAGTTTGTAGCAAGAGACCGCTATCAGCCGTACCCAGTCGTGGTGCGGGCGGCGGTTAAATAGCAAGGTGGCCCGCCGATGAACTTCTCCGTTAGAAAAGAACGTGCTTTTAAACATCCTCCGCTCATACCAGGAATCGCCGCTGTCATAAACTAGATAAATGTAGATGCCGCGGGCACAAAGGCCTTTGTAGCGCAGCTTCATGGCCGTGGTTTCGCATAAATAGGCCAGCCGCGAACGCAGTAGCTCGTCCGAAGGCTTCATATCGTCCAACACGTATTGGCGGCCAACAATTTTGATCGACGACTGCCAATCGTCCACTTCCCAGCCGCGTAAGCGTTTGTACCAGTCCTTGCCGCAGATGCTTTTGAAAACCTGGCGGCGCAGCAGATCAACTGGGGCGTCCAGAAACTGCAGTGGTGTGTAAATGCCGCAGGCATTGAGGCGGGCCTGGTTGCGCTCGGCAATACCGCTTAAGTCTGTCAACTCTAGCTTTGATAAAACTGGCCGTAAGTTGCGATGGTCAATCACATCCAGACCGTCTGGTTTATGCAAGGAGGCGGCGGTTTTGGCCAAGAATCGGTTGGTGGCGATGCCGATGTTGCAAGTCATCCAGCAACCGACTTCTTTTTTTAAGCGGTGTTTGATTTCGTAGCCAATCTCTTCCAGCGGCCGCTGGTTGATCATACTAGTACCCTCAAAATTAATGATGCCTTCATCGATACTTTTCATGACGATGTTCGGTGAGTAGCTGCGCATAATATCTACTAAAATTTGGTAGACGTAGTGATATTTTGGCGGATCGGTCTCCAACATGATGAGATCTGGTGCCAGCAGTTTGGCGTCCGAAAAAGTCATGCCAACTTTGACGCCTTTAGCCTTGGCCTCGTAGCTGGCGGCAACTACGCAGGCGTTCTTGGTCAGCCGGTTAGTCACGCCGATCGGTTTACCGCGCAGTAGTGGCCTGGCTTGCTGTTCGACGGTGGCAAAACAGCTGTTCAGGTCAATGTGCATTACCTCCGGGTTAGCCCGATTAATCGGCAGCTCCAGGCTACGCATCGTCACCCTGCCATCTGGCACAGCCAGCTGCACCGGCGACTCTTGGCACATTGCTGCGTTGCCAGCCGCGGTACTCCTTCGACGTATCGCTCATATACGTCTCAGTCCGTTCCTAGCTAGCGCCTTGCACTGCATTCAAGTGCGTAGCCTGGAATTCATCTTTTAGGGGGCCGTAGGCTTGGTCGGCTACATAAACCAACGTCCAAGTAAGCTGCTCGGCATCGAACTCCAACCGGTAGTCGGTATTGCCGTCAGTCATGTCAAAGACATGGATCATGCGCTGACCCTTCTTAGTGGGGTGGCGCAGCCCCTGCTCGCTAAAGATTATAGTTTTGCCGGACCACTCCATTTTCTTCGGATAGCAGCGCAGCCTCTTAATTCCTTGCTTAAAGTAGTAAGCGACGATGCTGACTTCTTTGTTGATTTTAACTACATTTTCCATTTTGTCCTCCTCGCGGCATCACGTCGCATGGCCTGCTGACTGGCAGAGCCAGTCACTCTGCCCTGCTCTTGGCGCATCACTGCGTTATCGGCTCCGGTACTTACTCAACGTATTTCCTTATACGTCTCGTTCTGTTCCTCGCCGCTGCCTTGTGCTGCATCCAAGCGCGAACCGCTTTATCGTTATTTAAATTATAAAAAAGAGAATGACCGTGTCACCTTGGCGACCGGCGAACGGATTGACGAACATCAGCTGGATAAAAACCTTATAACCGTTCGTATAGGCTTCGTAACCAGATGATTTTATTGAGGGACCGGCAGGGACAAATGTTTACCGCCCTAGAGTTAGTCTGTGAGGAGGAATCCGCCTTGGGCGCAAGCCCTCACATGGCTGATTTAATTTTACGCCAACGAGCTTGCGGTTGGCAACAAAAAACTTGCAGATGGTTTACCATGAGCGAGCGAAGCGAGTCGAATGGTGACCCTTACGGGAGTCGAACCCGTGTTACTAGGATGAGAACCTCGTCGGAATCGACATGCCGGCTTCCGTAAGTGCATAAACTTACTTACTTTCAGCCTCAGGTCGCTCCCTCCTCCAAAATTAAAGACAATTGGTGACGCCACGGGGAGTCGAACCCCGGTTGCCAGGATGAGAACCTGGTGTCCTAGCCGCTAGACGATGGCGCCGCATTGTCTTTAATTTTAAAGGAACAAAAAATTGAAAGCTGGAGTTCGGCAGACAATTATCTTATAAATGGCTGCTGTAACGCAAGCTGGAAGTTTGTTGTGACGCGACGAAAGGGCCATAAAGCGGTCTCAATTGTAGCAAAACAGATACAGACTGACTATCCCCTAAACTCTACCCTGCTCTAGGGAACGTAGGACATTTGGCCACTGCTAACTGGTGTCACCCAGACACGGCCAGCATTAAGCTTTATCGTTTGGCCATTGGCGTCTTTAAACTCAAACTGGGCGTTACGGTCAGCTTTATGCCAAGTACCGTTGGTTACGCCACCATCCTGAAAGATGTAAGCCGAACCGCTACCATATGTACTATATTCACTGTGTTGGCCATCAGCCGCGATGCCATAAGGCATTACTAGTACAATTACCACTCGTGGGTGTACTGGCTGGCCAATTGAATCGTTGGCCGAACCGATGGACATATGCGGACCGCCGCCTTCACTTCGCCAGTAGGAATTATCATCGGCGTGGTAGTCGTAATGCACATAAAAATTCGGGCTTGATATAGGCATGTCAATGGTTCGAGCTGTCGGCACGGCTAATTTCTGATCTTCTTTACGGGGCCAGCTTTTAAAAGTGCTGCCATTGTAACCTTTCGATTTATTCAGGGCATCTAACTTCTCAAAACTGGTATAGAGGTTATGTGGTGCAGCTCGAGAACTAATCCGCGAATAACTGCCAGAATTGAAGAATTGATCTAAGTCCTTACCGCCGTTTCTGATTTGAGATAGGGCATCTGGGCTGCCACCAACGTGAGCAATTGAAGCATCAAACGGCACTGCCCAGTCAATATAGTACGGCCGGAGGCTCCTAACAGGCCCGATGTATTGCGGTTGATCTTCCTGATAAAGAGCTATAAATCGGGTTATACCGCCTTCGGCGATTGCTTCAAAAACGACACCTGCCTCAGCTACTCCTGACTGCGGCCGAGCATCCAAACTATTTTCTAACATAATAGCAGTGACCGGTCGGGCGGCGAGTTCTGGGGGTACTTGAACACCAGTTAACGGCGAAGCGACTGTTGTCGGCTGAGCAACTTTTTCAGCAGTTTTAACAGTACCGGCAGCGCCCTTTTCCTTGTTAATAAAATTCGTATAAACGGCAAAACTGGCGGCTGCCAAAACCAACACAACCACTAAGCTAACTAAAACTTGGCCTTTACGGCTTAACCGATACCAAAAATCCGGCATCATTTTTGGCTTGGGCTTGGGCGGCTGTGACCCACCCAGACTGGTGTCTTGTCCGGGCTGAAACGATCGGTTCACATGCAGGGCTTGCCTTTTACTGCGCTCCAATGCTTGGGCTCGAAGATCAGTGATGGAACTAATTTTTGGCTGCTGACTTTGCGAGTTTTCGTCATCAAGCATAGGCACTATTCTAACATACACATTCGCACCGCCTGCCCTGCTAGCAGATCTAGTAGATAAAGTCAGTCGTGGACAACCTCCAACAAAAAATATGCGGTCACACATTTCTGTTGGTTTTTTTGAGAATAGTTATCAAAAACTACAAAGGATAAATAGTAAATAAGCTGACAAATTTCAAGATCGCTGAAATTTATTGCAATTCAGAACATCAATTTAAAGAGACGTAGGACAGTAAAGAATTCCACCGTGCCAAAGAAAAATCTTAGAATATATCCCAGCCAAGAAATCTAGCCGCCAACCGCTTGCCTCAAGATTAGCCCGGTAGGGCGGCGCAGACCTCGGGGCTGGGATACCAAGTTAGACCTCTGACGTTGCTAGCAGTCTCGTTGT
>Ga0076291_101_pt1 | contig 52600 bp, 45 predicted proteins | sample RifGroA2_FD_67978 | JGI IMG/M metagenome (GOLD analysis project Ga0076291, IMG submission 67978) | Candidatus Saccharibacteria bacterium GW2011_GWA2_46_10 | reverse complement strand
GACGCCGGCCATCAGCTCGGTGTCTTTTAAATACCCTGAAGGCTGGCAAACGGTTAAATTAACCGATGCCGATAAAATCGCCGGAATTATCTTACGCTTAAACAAAACTAACCCGGAATCATCTCTTATAATCAGAGCCATTACTGGTAAGCTTCAAAAAGATGTCGACTTTAAAGCGCTGCCGGGCCAAATTGCCGATACCCTCGCTCGAGAGGCCCAGAATGTTACCATAATCAGCAAAGATGTTGCTAGGATTGGTGCATACGAAGCCATAGTGGTCCGCTATAAGCAGGTTAGTAAAGACAATGTTAACTTTGAGAATATAATGACCGTTATGCCTACTCTAAATCAGACCTTTTATCTTACGGCTAGGGCAAAACAAGCAGACTTTTCTAAGATAGAAGGTGATAGCGGAAAACTTTCCAAAGACTTTGCCGATTTCGTGTCCAAGCAACAATAGGTGCAAGTTGGGTAAAATCGACTACAACAGGTTGATTGTTCAGCCTAAAGAGGTTAATATATAGCCTACATGAATAGTGATACCACCCCTGCACAGGGGCCTGTTAAAGGTTTGAATCCGCTTCCAACTTCAACTACCAAACCGCCAGTTCCGGTTCACGCTCCTAGCAAGCCGGCGCCTCATCGTCCCAAACCATTTTGGCGTTCTAAAAAGGTCCTAATTATAGGCTTTGTTATAGTTTTAGGTGTGATGGGTTGGTGGTTTTTCTTGAAGGAAGATAAGGTGCCGAACGCTGATCAGACAAAAACCGCTACGGTTGAAGGTACTGCTGTTAACTATCCAGGTAACTGGTCCCCCCTCGAGCTAAGTGACGCCGACAAGGCCGCTAACGTCATGTTAAAGCTTAGTAGCACCAAGCCGACGGGTATTTTTGTTTGGCGGGCGGTTAAAGGCCCGCTTGATAAAAGCGTTAAAATATCGGACCTGCCTAATCAAATAGCCGAATCTCTTAGCAAAGAAATTCCTGGTATTAAAGTTACTGACAAAGAAGTTACCAAAGTCGGTAAGCTGGAGGCCGTGAAGATACGTTATGAGCGGACTGACAATAAAGTACTTAAAAAGAGCATCATGCGTGTAGTCCCGCGAGCTAACCAAACCGATTATCTGACCTTCACTGCCAACGCAGCTGATTTTGGTAGACTAGAACCGACTGTCAATAAAATCATTGCTTCCTACGTCAGCTTTGTAGAAGCTCATCCCTAAAACAGATTAGTTATCTTGTTCGGCAGAAGTAGCCTTTTTATTGGCGGGCCGCAGTCGCCTGACGATTTGGTAACCGGCCCAAACGCCGATGGCACTTAGGGCAAATGAGCCGATGATATCGATTGGCGAGTGAACATGGGCGCCAATTCGGCCTAAGCCGACAAGTAGAGCCAAAACCAGCATAACTGCGCCGGCCGGCCGATTATAGATGTAGGCTACCAACGCCAAAGTGCTGGCCAGCAGCATGTGGTTGGAGGGGAAGCTGTTATCAGTCTCCTGTGCGACAAGCGGCTTGATATTCTCTAAAACAAAAGGCCGCGGATGATAGTAGAATTTGCTAGCCAACCATGATAAAGCTAGCGCAATGATGCCCGATAAAATTACTAACGCGGCAAACTGCCATCTGTTTTTATGATCGCTGCGCAACCAAACGACCAGCAATATCAAAACCATTATAAAAATCAGGTATTTTGCCAAGAAGATAATCAAGTTGTCCATCCCGTTAGAGGCCCTGAAAATCTAGGTTTTGTAGTGTATCAATCTTAATTAAACCAGCCATGCTTATTATTATACTTGCGTCGGTTCGGGCTCTAACGGGATCCACGGTAGATTTATTTTACATTAAATAACCTTGCTTATGCTTAGCGGTGCTACAATATAGGCATAACTTAAGTGAGGTTTACTTATGGATCCACAAGAAAATCCGACTCCAACACCAACTCAAACACCACCAGCACCGCCACCACCGGCTCCGACTCCATCAATGCCAGCTGGCGGACCGCCACCACCGACCGAATCGCCGGCCACACCGCCACCAACAACTGACAAAAATCCGATGACCAAATGGCTGATTGTAGCTGGAGTGGTTGTCTTGGTCGTGATAATCGTCTGGCTAGTACTCTAAAAGACCGCGATGGATAACGAAAAATCTCCGGCTCCAAAGCCGGGCTATGGTAAGCGACCGGTTTGGCAATGGGTGGTTATCTACCTGATTGTGGCCGCCATCGTCTACGCCCTAATCTACTTCTTGTTCATCAAGGGCGACAACGGCTACTAGTAGTTGGCTCCTTTCCAGAACTCGAGCTAAATGAGCCGGTACCTCTGTTTGTTCTTTTAACTTTGCTTGGGTAAGTTCTCTAACGTACTTTCGCATTTTGGCCGAAACTCGCGGAGAGTTGAGTGAAAAATGTAATATCGCCGCTTCGCCTCTGGCGATATCTACCCTACCGAACTGTCTTGGCTCGCCACTAGGGCAAGTCTCATTAATGCCGACCATATAAAAACTCCTTGTTAAGTTAGGTTCCTAATCTAAGAGAAAGCTAGCTCGTCCAAGGAAGTTGGAGCGTAAATTGAGGAAAAATGCGGCGTTTCATTTTTTTAGAATTTTAAACCGGCCTAGAACGAGCTCACGCGATCCACGGCTGACAGTGCTAACTCCGACGCCAAGATCTTGGGCTATCTTTTCCTGTTGTTCATCCGTTAACAAACGTTTGATGATATCAACCCGTCTGGCTAAAATCTTACGCTCGTATGGCGTAGTCAGCCCGAGCAAAAAGTCCTTTAGTAAGGACTTGTCCTTGGTCGAATAAATTAACTTTGCGAGATCTTCAAAGCTCGTTTGTTTTCGGCCGCTCTTTGGTTTCATATCTTCCACTACAGCATACTAGTATACTAGTATGCTGTAGTCAAGTATTTATGAGTTTAGAGCATTAAGCTTCTAGGTCGGGTTTAGGTTGTGTATTGGTTGCCGGTTGTGCGTTTTTTGAGTTTGGTTAGGCGCGGGATGAAGGATTGGGCGGCGCCGTCGGCGCCGAGGACTTTCAGGGCGCCGATTAGTACATAGAGCTGGTCCAGTTCCCTGTCAATTACTTTTGGAGCGTCTTCAACATCTTTGAAAAATTGTTCGATTTTCTCGACCAGCCATTTCTCCTCGCTGGCTTTGATTTGTTTTGGAACAATCTTATCTTCCGAGCTGACAGATGGTGTTAATACTTCTAGCGAACGGGCAGAACGATCGCGTTTAGCCAAATGGCCGCGTTTGATTAAGTTATTAACATGCAGAGCAACAGTGGCTACGGATGTGTAGTTAAGGCCTTGCATGATTTCGCGGTAGCTTGGACTGTAGCCTTTGGCGCCAATGAATTGCTCGATAAAAGTCAGCAGTTCTCTCTGTTTTTTGGTCGGTCGAACCTTTGTGCTCGTTTTTTGTTCGTCCATATAGCTATATTACCTCAGATTAACGCGTTTGAGTGTAATACAAGGCAGCAGTGAAGAGCGGACCAAGCTGTATTTAAAGATACAGTGAGGGAGCACTGGAGCTGCTAACGCCGCAGTGCACCGAAAGCATCGGCGGTGCGGCCGGCTCCGCCGGGCGGCAGGCTGATGCGGCGCGGTTATCTGAGGTGGTGGGGACGGATGTGGCGACGTATTGGGTGACGTGGCGAAGGCAAGCGTTGCGGGAAAACCCACCAGCGGTACCAGACGTAATTCCAAATCGTGAAGAAGCCGGCCGAGATAAATTGGCCAATATACGGCGTGATGCCGATTGTTCGCAACCAGTAGACAATCAGGTAATCCATGACAAAGTCGATGAGGGTTATAGTTATATAACGTCCGCTGACTTCGGCCAAATGCCCCTTTAAGTGAGGGTTGCGGAAGACCCAGTAGCGTTGCAACAGGAAGTTTACCGTCCAACCGACGAGGTTGGCACCGAGCTTGGCCCACCATAGATTCCAGCCCAAAACTGACCAAAGGTAAGCAAAGATAGCGTAGCCCGTCCAGAAATACGCTCCGCCGGAAATCAGGTATTCGACAATTTGGATTACGAGTCTACGTTTTTTGCTGTTTATTTTCGGCATTTCAAATTACTAATATACGGTAATCGTATTTATAAAATCTTCTTTTAATTTATCGAAGGCTTTTTGGTTGGCGTCTGATACCGGCTCCCTGCCGGTTTCAGTTCCTACAGCGCATAACTCAGGCAGTGAGATAACGGCGTAACTGTCCTTTAATTCTAATAGCCATCTTGGTAAGGAGCAATCTTCATCACCATAAGAAAGATCAATGGCTGTGCCACCATTAACTTTATGACCTTTGGTCTTATATATATCACCAACTTGGTAATTATCCACATTTGCTGGGTTTTCTTCAGAGACTACCCAGCTCTTACCATCACTCGACGGTTTAATGGTTGCGCCGTATTTACGTGCTACTACAGTGAATCCTTCTTTTTTAGATATACTGATGGCAAGTCGGCCCTGTAAACTTTTACTGTCATTTTCGTAATCTGCAGTGGAGAGTGTTATTTTATCTAAGTCACCCCATTCCTTTGGATAACCTAAGCGCAAACCAACTTCATCGTTCTTGTATTCAAGCCAGTTGCTAGGCAATTTATTCATCACCGGGTTTTTATTAGAGGGGTTTTTGGCAACCGAGCTATTTGCCGAGTCAGCATTGTTGTATGTATTATTAGTTTTATCCTTTGCATTCCACACATACCAGCCAGTTCCGCCGATTAAACCAATTATTAATAGAATGAGCAGACCTTGGATTAAAGCGAAACCGTTTAATTTTCTCATGCCTAAATGATAGCGCTAACGCTTGGGTTTGACGAGAGTTGGTGCACAGGCAATACCTGCCAAACCCCAGAAAAGATACGACAACGTGTCGTCGGTCCAGGCATGAGAAATAAGATTAATAAACGTCAGGCCAATAAAGCTGGCCAACAGAATCCGAGCTAGATTGTCGTCGCGCCGCTGCCAAAGTTCCTTGGCTACCAAAAACATAATTGCGGCAATCATAGCCATACCCAAAATGCCAACCTCCTGCCCGATTTGCAAAAAGTAATTTTCAGAAATTCTAGGCTGGTGCCCTTCATTTCTAAATGAGGCCGGCCCGGCGGTACCGGGCCCCCGCCCTAACGGTTCTGAAGTCACATCGCTGGCCCCTTGGCGCATGGCGGATAGGCGGGCTTCGTTGGAGGTCACGGCCACGTTCGAAGTCTGGCTGGTATGAAGCAGAGCGTCTTGAACGCTCTGATTGGTACGTAGAAACTGCAGTGTTCCGGCCAGTACTATCAAGGCCGCCAAGACACCGGCAGCTAACAGTTGCTTGGTTAGTTTAATCTTCCGGCTCATGACTAAAAGCGTAATCAGCGCCAGACCTAGCCCCAACCAGGCGCTCCGTGAATAGGTGTAATAAAGCCCGTATATGGCGCCAATCAGCAGACCGACCTGAAAAATGCGGTTTTGTCGAACTATCAATAGAACCGCTGGAATAATTAATACCAAGTAAGCTCCGAGGGGGTTAGCGCCGCGCAAAGTTGATTGGATGCGCTGCAGCTCGGGCTTGGAATCAACCGTCTGAAAAGCCGGTATCGTCTCTGGTCCGTAACCAAAATGCCGCAGGAAATCCATTGGCAGCGCCAGCGCCTGAAAGATGCCAAAAATAATTACTACGGCAGCCGGAATGATTAGAATTTTCTGCCAATGCTTCTCCAAAAAATCGGATCTGGCGGCCAATACCGCGCAAATCAACCAGAAACCAACAAAACGCAAGTTAACAATCAAAGAATAAACTACGGCCGAGCCAGTAGTCTTGTCTGTCAGCAAAGCCCAAACGCCCAAAATGGCATGTAATAAGATATAAACTCCAAACAGTCTGGTAACCCAAGAATTAAGCAGCCAGTGTTTTATCTGGGGTGAGGTCCAAGCCAGATAGGCAGCCAGTGGCAGGATTAGAGTCAGAATTATCTCTTTCCAGATTCGGAAAAGGTCGAGGTGGCCCAAATTACTGCCGGCCCAAGTTGTCAGCAGGGCATGAAAAGGTAATAGAACTAATATGGCTGCAACGATCCACGATAGCTTTTCTGCTGTTGAAGGGCGGAATAGACTCTTATTTAGAGGTTTGACCTTGGAAAAAGTAAGGTAAAACTTTACGGTTTTGATTGTTGAATTAGCTTTTTTCAAGGTCAAACCTCCTTCCTAACGGAAGTGTTACAATCTAGTATAGCGACAATGGGTGTTTGCGAGTGAAACATAATATATCTCTCATCTATGGTTTGTTTTTGGTAGTGGGAGATTTTTTGGCGCTTTTGGCCGCTTTTGGGTTTGCCTATGTTCTGCGAGTTTCAATTAGCCATCGGCCACTTTCGGCAACAGTGTACGCCAGTGATTATTTGCAGATTTTTCTGGCCTTACTACCTTTTTGGATTCTGATCTTCGCCCTGCTTGGCCTTTATACCAGCTCAATTTATGAGAAACGTTTTAACGAGGCCGGCAGGTTGTTGATTGGCTCATTCATCAGTCTATTGTTTGTCATTGGCTACCAATATGCTGTTGATAAGCCGATTTTTCCGGCTCGCTTAGTGCCGGTTTACGCTTTTGTTTTGTCTTTTATTTTTCTGGTCGGCTTTCGCAGTCTAGCTCGCTACATTCGAGCCAAGCTTTTTAAGTATCATATCGGCATCACTAATCTTCTAATTGTTGGCAATACCAAAATAGCCCGCGAATTAGTGGACCTACTTAGCGATAGTCAAACTTCGGGCTACCGAATTGTTGGAGTGGTTGGCGATAGCGCCCACGTTAGAGAGCATTTTCCGCAAATTCCGGTTTTTGCCGATTTTGCGGAAGCTGTCAAAAAACTGCGAGCTAGTGATATCCATAGCATCGTCCAAACCGAATTTTTTGCGGCGGCTGAACACAATAACAAGATTTTAGAATTTGCCCAAACCAAACATATAGCTTATCGTTTTATTCCCGGAAACTCCGAGCTGTTTGTTGGCAATATTGGCGTTGAGTTGTTCCGTTCGCAAATTCCGGTAATTGCCGTTCACCACACGGCTTTGATTGGCTGGGGACGGATTGTTAAGCGGCTAACCGATATCATCTTTGGGATAATTCTTTTGGCAGTTACTCTTCCGTTTATGGTCATCATTGCCGTTTTGATTAAAATTTTCGACTTCTCCGGACCAGTCTTATATAAAGATCGTCGTCTAACGCGTTTCGGCCACACGGCCACCATTTATAAATTTCGGACAATTAAGCAGGCCTACAGCGGATCGCCAGAAGAAGGTTTCCGCAAACTAGGTCGGCCGGAGTTAATAAGCGAATATCGCCGTCGCGGTGATTGGTTGCCCGATGACCCCCGTTTTTCTCGGATTGGCCGATTTTTATGGCACTCTAGCCTCGATGAACTACCCCAGCTAATCAATGTGGTTAAGGGTGATATGAGTTTGGTGGGCCCCAGAGCCCTGCATCCGGATGAACTAGACAAATACGATAAGCGGGATCTTATCTTGGCAGTTAAATCGGGCATTACCGGTCTGGCACAAGTTTCTGGACGGCGTCAGATCAGTTTTGCCGAGCGGCGTAAACTCGATTTGTACTATGTTCAAAACTGGAGTATTTGGTTGGATTTAACAATCTTAATTAAAACTATTCGGGTGGTGTTTCGTAAAATTGGAACTTCCTAATGTCAGCCCAAAGCCAAAAGCTAAAAGCTAAAAGCATAAATGCAGCTGCTAAGGACTATGGACTAAGGACTAGGGACTTGAGCGACCTTAAGGTCGCGATCGTTTGTGATTGGCTCATCGGCACTGGTGGAGCCGAAAGAGTAGTTGTCGAATTACATAGGCTGTACCCTGACGCCCCAATCTATACCTCGCAGTATGACGGGCGGCTCAAAAAATGGTTTGGTGATACATGGTTTGAGAATGCTGAGATTCGAACACTCTGGACCCAAAAGTTGCCAAAAGTCTTGCGCAAATTTATGCCGCCGCTGCGGGCCTTGGCTTTCAGTCGGCTGAATTTGTCCGAGTTTGATCTAGTTATTTCTTCCAGCGGCGCCGAAGCCAAATTCGTCAAAGTCAAAGATGGTGCCGTCCATATAACTTATTGTCATGCACCGACACATTACTATTGGGCCCGCTATGAGCAGTACCTAAAACAGCCGGGTTTCGGCTGGTTTAATCCGCTGGCTCGGTTGGGACTAAAACTTTTGGTCGGGCCGATGCGTCGGCTTGATTTAAAAGCCGCTAGCCGGCCAGATTATTTCGTTGCCAACTCAAACTACACACAAGAGCAGATAAAAAAATATTATGGCCGTGACTCGGTTGTTATACACCCGCCCGTCGACATTGAGCGATTTGCCAAGCATAACCTGCCAGCCGACAAGCGCCATGGTTATGTGACAGCCGGCCGGCAGACTCCCTATAAACGAATTGATCTGGCGGTTAAAGCCGCCACCAAAATCAATTTGCCGCTGCTGGTTATTGGTCGCGGTCCTGAGCACAAAAAATTAAAACGTTTGGCCGGCCGAAATGTCACCTTCTTAAGACAAACTACCGATGAAAAAATGGCCGAGCATTTTGGCAGTGCCAAGGGTTTTATTTTTCCGGGCATTGATGACTTTGGGATTGTGGCGGTTGAGGCTTTGGCTGCCGGCACGCCGGTTTTGGCCTACGGCGAAGGCGGGGCATTAGGTTATGTAGATAAAAGTAGTGGTATGGTGTTTAATAGACCGAGCGCGGATAATTTAGCATCCGCGCTTGATAATTTCGATAAGATGAGCTTTGACCATCAAAAAATTGCCGAAAACGCTAAAAGGTTTTCGGCCACACGTTTTCGAGCCGAGATGATGAAATTTTTAAACAATATTAGGCAGTAGGCCAATATGTGCGGCATTGTTGGCTATTTAGGAAATCGAAACGCCCTGGGACCGGTCGTAGATGGATTAAAAGCACTGGAATACCGCGGCTATGATTCGGCTGGCATTGCTTATATCAACGGCGGCGACTGTCGTGTTATCAAGAAAGCCGGGCGGGTTGAAGCTTTGGAAAAACTGGTACGTAAAGAAAAGGCGGTGCCCAAGCTGGCACTAGGCCACACCCGTTGGGCTACCCATGGTGCACCGACAACTCAAAACGCCCATCCCCACTTTAATCATGATAAAACCATCATGGTGGTTCACAACGGCATAATCGAAAATTTCCAGGTAATTAAAGACCGTCTAACCGAATTAGGTTATCAATTTAGCACCGAGACTGATACCGAAGTTATACCGCATTTAATCGAATACCATTACAAACAAAGCGGCTCATTTGAAGCAGCCTTTGAAAAGACCATCCAGGAACTGGAGGGCGCTTTTGCGATTGTGGCCATTAGTTCACTAGCGCCCGGCCAGCTGTTTGCGGCGCGCCTCTCTAGTCCATTGGTGCTCGGCGTAGGCGAAGACGAATTTATCCTGGCTTCTGACCCGAGCGCCATTATGGAACACACCAAAAAAGTGATTTATCTTGAGGATTATGAACTGGCGATCATAAATCACGACAGCTATAAAATTAGGAACTTCGACCGTTCGGCCGATGTTAAAAAAACGGCCGAGGAACTAGATTTCGATCTGGAGCTGGCCCAGCTCGGTAACTTTCCCAATTTTATGCTTAAAGAAATTTTTGAGGCTCCGCAGACCATCAAGCTGGCTACGCTTGGCCGTATTCGGCCCGCCAGTGGCACCGTCAAACTGGGTGGTCTGGTTGATGTCAAAGAAAAACTCAAGCTCATCGAGCGCATTATTATCGTGGCTTGCGGCACCTCATACTATGCTGGTCTAGTCGGCGAATACTTAATTGAGGAGTTAGCTCATATTCCAGTTGAGGTTCAACTAGCCTCGGAGTTCAAATACCGTTTTGAGCCATTTTCGCCAAGCACTGCCGTGATAGCCATTTCTCAATCCGGTGAGACGGCCGATACGATTGCCGCGCTCAAGAAGATTGAGGGTCGGCATATGTTACGCTTGGGCATTGTTAATGCTGTTGGTTCCACCATTGCCCGGATGACTGATGCCGGCGTTTATTGCCACGCCGGTCCGGAGCAAGCCGTAGCCTCAACTAAAGCTTTTATCGCCCAAGTTTGCGTGTTAGCCGAAATTGGGCTGCATTTCGGCAACGGTAAAATGAAAGACCGAAAAAATTTCCTGCGTGAGTTGGATAATTTACCTAAAAAGGCCGAAGCGGTCCTGGCTCAGGCCGACAAAATTCGCAAAATAGCCGAAAAATATACGCACTTTCAAGACTTCCTGTATATTGGCCGCCGTTACGGCTACCCATGCGCCCTGGAAGGCGCGCTAAAACTGAAAGAAATTACTTATATCCATGCCGAAGGCTATGCCGCCGGCGAAATGAAACATGGACCATTGGCCATGATTGATAAGCATTTTGCCACCTTTGCGATTGCGGCGGATTGCCCGCTAATAGAAAAGATCTATTCTAACATTTCAGAGATCAAGGCTCGCGGTGGACCAATCGTGGCTGTCGCCACTGAAGGCAACCGTCAGATTAAAAAAATGGTTGACGACGTTATCTATATCCCTAAAACACTAGAACAACTACAGCCTATCCTCGTGGCTATTGTTATCCAACTATTTGCTTATTATGCGGCCATCAAGTTGGGACGGAATGTTGACCGCCCGCGCAATTTAGCTAAATCCGTCACCGTAGAATAACCACAAACTCACGCCGCCTAACCCTGCTGCCCGGCATAGCCGGCCACACCGGCTAGGCTTTTGGCGCTGTGCGTTATTGCCGGCTCCAGTACTCCTTCACTGTATGTCCATATACAGATCAGTCCGTGCTTCGCCGGCGCCTAGCACAGCATCCAAACGTGAGTTCGTGGGAGTGATTTCTGCGGGAAAATATCCGAAAGTTGAACTAGCAATTGGTTCAAAAGTTTATCCACACAAAGCTAGTTTTCAAGATAGAAAGTTAGTCGCAAAAATTTTTTCAGTGGAAAAGTGTCATTTTTTGTCTTTTTTTACAAAAATGATTAAGAACACATTATTTCTTCATTATCTGTATTTTCTGCAAAATTTTAGTTTTGGAGTTTTGGCGGCAGGGCCTCGATAAGTTGCTTGTAGGATTTGAGGTCATTGACGGCAATCCATGTGCCTTTCGTCAGTCCAACCGACCAGAGTTTTTTCTCTTTGGCCAAGATAGGGAAAAGCACTTGCTCAAAATCATTTTTTTCGCTTAGCGGGAAAAGTTCTTTAAATCGTGGGTAAATCTTTGGTGAAAAAATAGTAATGCCAACGTGAGCCGGTACCGGAATATGCGGATACATTTGGGTGTCAATAACTTGATTATCAACCACCATCATGCCAGTGGAGGCATAAGCTTGGCCGGGCGCCAGCACGGCTGTAGCCAGCATGTTTTTTTTGACACCCTCAATATGAGCACTACCGATAAAACGGGCCAGCGTCGGAAAATCAAGAATTACATCATCCGGATTAACCACGATTAGATTGTGGTCGGCTGGAATCGAACCATTGACCAGAGCATTATGGACTGCCCCGCCCTTGCCAACCGGTTTTTGGGGATCGTGGCTATAGACGATTTTTACGCCCAAACCGGAACCATCGCCAAGCCTCTCTTCAATACTGTGGGCATTGTGATACACTAACGCCACGAATTTTTTGATACCGGCGTCACGGTACAGCCGAATGGCCATTTCAATCATAGTATCGCCATTAGGCAGCTGGTGGGCATTTTTGTTAACTTGCTGACCATTTAGAACAGCAGCATAACGGCTACTCTCACCACCGGCCATCAAGGCCACAGTGGTTTTGGCCGTAAAATTATTCCACTGCTCCTCACTAGCATCTGCCGGTTCACGAAAACCGGCAATTTTCTTGGATAAGCCATTCAGCTCATCTTGTAACATATGGCCAATATAATATCATGGCTAGGAGTTGATTTGTTATGATAGAGACCTGATGCAACTTTTAGAAATCAAGTCCGAAGATAAACTGTGGGCAATTCAAGAAGTTGGCCAGTATTTTATAAAAAGGGGCTACAAGATAATCGATATTGATGTCCTCCGTCCGTGGGGTTTTTACTTTTATTTTGACCGTCAGCAAACCAAAAAATTCGTCGACGAATTTTTCGCCGGAGTTGAACTTAAAGGAATTGATACCAAACTGCCGCTTCAGCCAAAAGTATTGGTGTTTGAACAAGGTAAGAGGTTATCTTGGCAATATCACGGACGACGTGCCGAAATTTGGCGCTGTATTACTCGAAACTGCTGGGTTATGACTAGTGATACCGATATGCAATCATCACCTAGAACGATTAAATTCGGTGAGGTTGTGAACTCAACCGCCGGCATGCGCCACCGAGCTGGTAGTACCGATGGCTGGGGTGCGGTGGCCGAAATTTGGCAGCATACCGATCCTTCAAATCCGTCTAATGAAGAGGACGTCGTTCGACTTCAGGACGACTATGGTCGTAAGTAGTAAAATTAAAGCCGCCGTTTTTGATGTTGATGGCATGCTATTAGATACCCGAGAACTGGTTTTTCGAACCTACGAACATACTTTGACTAGCCATGGTTATCCTGCGCCACCAAAAGACGCTGTCTCGGCTGTCATAGGCATGCAGGTTCATGAGAGTTATTTGATCCTGGTTCCGGAAGCCGATGTCGAGCTAATTGTTGAGACCCATCGCACCTTCCAAAACGAAAACTTGCATTTGGTTATACCTTATGAAGGACTTGAGAAAATGCTAGCTAAACTCCACGCTGCAGGGATAAAGATGGCGGTTTTCACTAGCCGGGGCCCAGGAGCTAGAGAGATTCTAAAAGATGCTGGGGTACTTAGATTCTTTGAAACAGTCATAACTGCGGATGACGTGGTTAAACATAAACCGGACCCCGAAGGTCTTTTTGAAGCGCTTAAAGGTCTAAAAGTTGATGCGGAAAATGCCGCGATGCTTGGCGATGCCCCTTACGATATCCAAGCCGGTAAGGTAGCCGAAGTCGGACTGACAATTGGCATAACTCACGGCTTTGGGACCAGAGAAGATCTTGAAAAAACCAAACCAGATTTTATTGTCGATAGTTTGGCCGAAATTCCCGCAATATTACTTGGTAAAATGGTAGGCAATGACCCCGATTAGAAGTAGTATGTCAAAGACATCTTCTGATTTGTCTAAGACAAATCAGACTTCTAACGGGGTATATCCCGTTAGACCTCACCTAAATGCTACTAATTATTTATCTGTGTCGGAAAACGGGATTAGCCTCAATATAAAATTAACCATGAAGCTGAAGGCTGAGGTCTAATCGGGATGAAAGTTAATCCCCATATTTTTCGCGGCTACGATCTACGCGGCTTGGTAGATGAGGATTTGAGTCCGGAAATAGCACTGCATATCGGCAAGGCTCACGGTACCTTCCTAAAAAGACTTGGCCATAAAAAAGCTCTGGTTGGCCGTGACAGCCGCGCAACTAGCCCAATTTACGCTCAAAAGGCAGCTGAAGGCCTAGCTTCAGTTGGACTGGACGTAGTTGATATTGGTATGCAGATGGTCGGTATGTATTACTGGTCTCAGCATCACTTAAAAATTCCCGGCGGTGTATTTGTGACTGCCTCACATAACCCACCGCAGTTCAATGGCTTCAAACTAGCCAATGATTATTCTGAGACGCTCGTCTCCGAGGGGATGCAGACTATTCGCCAAATGGTTGAAGCAGAAGATTATGATGAGGCTGATAAGCCCGGCAAAATTACCGCCCAAGATATCAAATCAGCCTATTATGACTACGTGTTAAGTCGGATCAAAATCGGCCGCAAACTAAAGGTCATGGTTGATGCCTCTAATACCAGTTCTGGCCAGATTATTCCGGAACTGACCCGTCGGGCTGGTTGCGAAGTAGTTGAATATAACACCAAAATCGAACCCGACTTCCCGTTGGGCGTGGCTGATCCGACCGAAGAATACATCATGGAGCGCATGAAAAAGGAGATGGCCGAGTGCAAAGCAGACGTTGGATTTACTTACGATGCCGACGGTGACCGCATTGGCATTGTCAACGAAAAAGGTGAACCCGTTTGGAACGACATGCTGGTCGCCATTTTTGCCAAGGATGTCCTGGCTGACCATCAAGGCGCTATAATCATGTTTAACACTTTGTGCTCAAAGGCCGTACCACAAACTATTGAGGCGGCTGGTGGCGTGCCGTTCATGTGGCGCACCGGCCATTCGTTCCTAAAAAAGAAAAATCAGGCAGTTAAAGCCGCCTTTATTGGCGAGCTGTCGGGGCATTTCTTTTTCTCGGCTGATTTTTTTAATCACGACGACGGCGCCTATGCCACCATGAGACTGTTACAGGCCATGGGCCGGACCAACCAAACCCTTTCGCAAATGGTTGGCGCTTTGCCGCAATATAAATCCAGTCCAGAAATTAAAGTCTTCTGCCCGGACGACAAAAAAGTTGGCTTAATGGATGTTGTGGCCGCCAAGCTACGCAAGGATTACCCCGAGGCTGAAGTTATAGATGATGAAAGGGCCGGCGACGGCGTACGTCTAGAGTTGGCGGACTCAATGTTTGTTATCCGCTACTCTCAAAACGGGCCTTATATCACCATCAAGCTTGAAGCTAAAACTGATGACAAGTATGAAGTATTGCGCAAGTACATCTCTGATACTTTGCACTCTTATCCGGAAATTGACTGGCATAATCCCATTAGTGCCAACGTCGGCGCCCTAGACCCCAAGTATCGGAAGTAGCTATACTAGATAAGATGAGGTTGCTAGTTACCGGCGGGGCGGGCTTTATTGGCTCCAACTTTGTGCATTATCTGTACAAAGAACGGCCGGATTGGCATATCACGGTCTTAGATAAGCTAACTTATGCCGGTGATGAAAAAAATCTGGCCGGGCTTGATGCCAGCCGTTTTAAATTTATCAAGGGTGATATTTGCGATGAGGCAACTGTCGATAAAGCCATTGCCAGCTGTGAGGCTGTCGTCCACTTCGCCGCCGAAACGCATGTTGATAATTCGCTGCATGGGCCCGATCCGTTCGTCTATACCAACGTGGTTGGTACCTATCAAATTCTGGAGGCGGTCCGCAAATATGACAAACGGTTGCACCATGTTTCGACTGATGAAGTTTATGGCGACCTGCAGCCAGGCAGTCCGGAAAAATTTAGTGAGGAAACTCCCTACAATCCATCAAGCCCCTACTCTGCCACCAAAGCGGCATCCGATCTGTTGGTCCGAGCCTGGATACGGTCTTACAACATCAAGGCCACCATCTCTAACTGCTCCAATAATTACGGCCCATATCAGCACGTCGAAAAATTTATACCCCGCGCCATTACCAACGTTTTAGAGGGACAAAAGCCCAAGCTTTACGGCAAAGGCGCCAATATTCGGGATTGGATTTATACCCAAGATCACAGCTCGGCCGTGCTAATGATTTTAGAAAAAGGCAAAATTGGCGAAACCTATATGATCGGTGCCAATGGCGAAAAAACCAACCAGGAAGTTTTAGAAATGATTTTAGAGCTTATGGGCAAACCTAAGGACTGGTACGAGCATGTGGCCGACCGGCCCGGCCATGACCTGCGTTACGCCATCGATGCCACCAAGATCCGGTCCGAACTTGGCTGGACGCCGACTTATACCGATTTTAAAAGGGGTTTATCCGAAACGATTGAATGGTATAAAAATAACCGCGAGTGGTGGCAGCCGCAAAAAGCCGCAACTGAGGAGAAGTACAAAAAGTTGGGACGTTAACATGCAGGATTTTTCTATTAAACCAACCAAAATTGAGGGCCTGTTTGAAGTTCAGACCAAAGTCATACCAGATGAGCGTGGTTCGGTCATGGAATCCTATCGCGAAAGCGACTATCAAAAATCCGGTTTGCCATCGCTTGGTGGACGCTTGCAAGTCAACGCCACTTTAAGCCAGAAAGGTACTGTCCGCGGTATCCACGCTGAATATGCTCATAAGTTCATCCAAGTCGCTGACGGCAAAATTTTTGCGGTGATTGTTGATTTACGTAAAGATTCATCTACTGCCGGCCAGCATTTGAGTTTCGAGCTTGAGCGCGGCCAAGGCCTATTTGTATCAAAAGGGCTGGGCAATGCCTTCCAGTCAATCTCCGATGATCCGTCAATTTATATTTACCATTTTGAGGAAGAGTGGACACCGAATATGGTTGGTGTCGCCTGCAACCCACTAGACCCAGACTTAAACATTAGTTGGCCGATTCCAGCCGGTCAGGGAATGATTATTTCTGACAAAGACAGAAACAATCCCCCGCTGAAAGAGGTCCTCGGATGAAAGATGAAGATATATTCATCGTTGGCGCCAAAGGCCAGCTTGGCACAGCCTTGCGAGAAAAATATCCGCAAGCGAAATGGGCTGATATTGACGAAATGGATATCACTGACAAGGATAGTGTGCTGGGTTACGACTGGTCAGGCATCGAATACATTCTCAACGGGGCGGCCTACACTAATGTTGACGGTGCCGAATCGACTGAAGGTCGGGTGGCCGCCTGGGAAGTTAATGCCACGGCCGTTGGCTACCTTGTTCAGGTAGCTCGAGAACATGACATTACGCTAGTTCATATCTCAACCGATTACGTTTTTGATGGTAGCCAAAAACCACACACCGAAGATGAGCCGCTTAGTCCTTTGAGTGTTTATGGCGCCAGCAAGGCGGCCGGTGACGTAGTGCTCGCCCAAGCACCGAAGCATTATCTGCTACGGTCTTCATGGGTTATCGGCCAGGGTAAAAATTTTGTCCGAACCATGCTGGAGCTTGGCAAAAAAGGTGTTGATCCAACGATCGTGGCCGACCAAATTGGTCGGCCGACATTCACAGCCGAACTAGTCCGGGCCATCGATCATCTTCTGGCAGCTTCGGCCAAATACGGGACTTACAATATCAGTAACGCTGGAGACCTTGTCAGCTGGGCGGATTTGACCCGTCAGATTTTTGCCCAAGCCAACCTCGATCGGAAAGTCATTGATACAAATACTGCTAAATATTACGTGGGCCAAGAAGGTATCGCGCCTCGCCCCTTGAATAGCTCGTTTGATTTGTCCAAAATAGAAGCCACCGGCTTTAAACCGAGAAATTGGCGCGAGGATTTGAAAGAATACATCAACAAGGAGCTCAGCAGATGATTTTTACCGTTCACAGTTCACCGTTCACCGTATGTTATCCGTTTTCTGTTTTCCGTGGTCAATGGTTAATGGTAAATGGAAAATGCATGGAAATTGGTAAACGGCAAATGGTAAATGGAGCAAGCGAAGGGAGCGTCTTATGAAGGGGATTGTTTTGGCGGGGGGAAACGCTACCAGACTATATCCAATAACCCTAGCCACGTCCAAACAACTGCTACCGGTTTATGACAAACCGATGGTCTATTATCCATTAAGCACACTTATTTCTGCTGGTATTCGCGAAATTCTGATAATTTCTACCCCCGACGACACGCCTCGGTTCGAGAAACTCTTGGGCGATGGTTCGCAGCTTGGCTGCAGCTTTAGTTATAAAGTCCAGGATAAGCCTGGCGGTTTAGCCGAGGCTTACATTGTCGGTGCTGATTTTATCGGCAGCGACAAGGTTGCCATGATACTTGGAGATAATATTTTTTATGGCAGCACGTTGGATGATAATCTCAAAAAATATACCGATCCGGATGGTGGCATTATTTTTGGTTATCAAGTGGCTGATCCCGAGCGCTACGGCATAGTTGAATTCGATAAAGACATGAATGTAGTATCCATCGAGGAAAAACCGGTCAAACCAAAATCTAATTACGCCATTCCCGGATTGTACTTTTTTGATAACGATGTAGTGGCTATTGCCAAGTCCGTGCAGCCCAGTGCTAGAGGAGAAAAGGAAATTACCGACATCCATAACGCCTACCTTAAGAAGGGTAAGCTCAAAGTAGCTCTGCTTGACCGTGGTGTAGCTTGGCTAGATTCCGGCACTTTTGCCAGCCTTAACCAATCGGCTCAATTTGTCCAAGTGATTGAAGAGCGACAAGGCATCAAGATTGGTTGCATCGAAGAAGCGGCTTGGCGCCAGGGCTTTATCGACGATGTCCAGCTGAAGAAGCTAGCTGAACCGCTGGTTAAATCCGGCTATGGCCAGTACCTGGAGCAATTAATCAAATAGGATGTGTTATGAGTAAAGCCAAGCAAGACAATCAAACTGTCACCCCGGAAGGTAAAGAACTCAAAAAGCTACCTAACGGCGTGCACTTTAAAGAGGCAACCACTCACATTGACGATCGCGGTAGCGTTGTTGAGATGTTCGACGAACGCTGGAGGTGGCCGGCTGAACCCTTAGTCTTCGCTTACTGCTATACGGTTCGGCCGGGTAAGATCAAAGGCTGGGGCATGCACAAAAAGCATGAGGATCGATACTTTATTTTATTTGGCGAACTGGAAATTGTACTTTATGATGCCCGTCCTAAGTCAGCCACGCGCGGGCTTGTTTCAAAGGTTTATTTATCAGAAAAAAATCGGCGCTTAATGAACATTCCTCCAGGCGTTTGGCACGCCTGTCACAACGTCGGCCAAACTGATGTTGTGGTAGTTAATTTTCCCACCATTCCCTATAAACACGCCAAGCCTGATAAATACCGCCTGCCGATAGATACCGACCAAATACCCTATTCGTTCGATACTCCAGCTGGATGGTAAACGCCAACCCACGTTTCTCGGTTTTACTACCGACTCACAATCGGCCCGATGTCATACATTGCGCCATTGAGTCAGTTTTGGCCCAAACCGAGCCTAGTTTTGAACTTCTAATAGTCGGTGACGGTTGTGATAACCGTACCAAACGGATTATCAAACGCTACCAGCGCGACAATCGAATTAAGTGGTTTGATTTCGTCAAAGGTCCCGGCTTCGGCTACAATCACCGCAACAGGGTTTTTAAACAAGCCCGCGGCAAATACATTGCCTTTGCTCCCCACGACGATATTCTATTGCCGGATCATTTGCAGATCTTAGGTGCGCACCTAGATAAAAATCGCTTGGTTGACATAGTTTATAGCCGACCGCTTTGGGTAGACCGCAAGGGGCAGATAATGCCTTCAACCTTCAATCTTAATAGCCGCAAAATGATGCGGCATTTTATGAACGAGGGCAATGCCGTGCCAGCAGCCTGTTTTGTGCACCGCCGTTCCTGCTTTGACCGGTTGGGTTATTGGAATGATAAACTGCCACAAGCGGCCGACTGGGATATGTACAAACGAATTCTGGCTGCGGGCAGCGAGAAGAATTTTATTTTTGAATCTCGTCCCACAACCTTGCACTTTCTAGCCTCATGGAGGTCAAGGCGGACACATGATGAGTGGCCACACGTTTTAGCGACAAGCTTTGCCAAAAAACAAAGCTTTATACCTGACTCTCTTAAAATTCCGGTCACTGAAGACGAGCCCGAACAAATTACCTTTTGGCGATTGATAAAAAGGGATCCCGCAAAGTGGGCTGACAATGTCCGGCAAGCAGTTGGAGCATTGATTGATGGCACACAGTACTACACCACACTTGACATGTTACAACTGCAAAACGAGTTAGATATTCTCAACCAGCAAAAAACCGAATTGGAAAAACAAATAAAAGATCAAATACAAGCTCGGGATAAGCACATTAGTGAACTTAACGTTGAAAATGCCAGACTTCATAAAGAGCTTGGCCGGCTTGACAGGCGACTCCACGAAATTCAGAGCTCCATAACTTTCGCGCTCCATCGAAAATTCTTTTCATGGATTAAACCTAACAGCCGCCTGCACCGTACCCTCCGCGCCATTATGCGCCGGCTGACATAATTAAACAGTCGGCGCCTACTAGCCTTCTTCTGAAATGACCATGCCGTCGGGCAGGCGGAACAGGCCTTCATCCAGACGTTTCTGTTCAAGAAAGTGAGCAATAAAGCCGACCGAGCGGGCAAAGACAAACAGGGCATTGCAAAAACCGCTGTCTAAAGTTAATTGAATTTCTCGGCGATTCATTTTCTCACTATTTTGCAAGATATCAAGCAGCAGGCAGGCGACTGCACCATCGACATTCAATATCAAATTGGCCTTTTTAGCCGAGGTTATTTTGGCCACCTCATTGGCAAAGTTGGTGTAGGGGCCACCCTTATCAAAATTTTTAAGTAGCATCTGAACGCGCGGATCCGGATTATCAATGCGGTATTTACGGTGGCCAATACCGGGTATGTAAACCTTATTTTTGGCAAACCGTTCCACAAAATCGTAAGCCTTTTCTTCGTCGTTGACGGCCGCAAACCAGTTCTGGGCAGCTTGGTCAATTGCCCCGCCAAAGCGCGGACCAATGGTTAGTAGTCCCGCAGCCAGGCCGGCTGGCAATTCACTACCGGCTCTGGCGGTAATCATAGTATTAACCGCGCCGGAAACCTGTGGCCCGTGGTCTACCAACAGTTTAAGCACAACGTCAAAAAATTCTTTAAGTTGCTCCGAACTCTTTTTGCGGCCACTGAACATAGCCAGAGCGATCTCGGATAGCGAACGGTCCTTGGTGAAAGCTAAAATATCCTCGCCCAGGATTCTGACCACACCGTCATCATCTTCTTTGGAAATATTATCGACAAATAATGCACTCATTCTGGGCTCCTTAATCTCCTTAATTATAGTTTGCTCTTGCTTAGTTTTACTAACAAATTTATTTATCAGCTGCTCAAAATCAGCAAAGCCGTCAGCTACGTGTACTCCGGCTTCGTTTAATATTTTTTTCTTGTAGCTGGCCGTTTCCAGCTCTGAACTCGCCATGGCCTTAGCATGGCCAAACTGTTGCGGCGAGTCAAAGTGTTCGCTAATGCTGCCGGCAATATAAGCAATGACCAGCTTTTTGTTCCGAGTCTCGCTATAAATTTTGGCCACCTGCTCTTCGTCATGGCCGCCAAGTTCACCAAAATAAACAATTGTTTTGACTTCGGGATCATCTAATGCCATCTTAAAAATTTCGAATGGTTTGGTAGCCGGCCAAAGATCACCGCCAATGGCAGTAGCATATGCCAGTCTGCCACCAGAGTGGGTCACCTGATTTATAATTTCATTAACAATACCGCCGGAGGTCGAGACCACGACAGTGTCGCCTGGCGCTAAAGTTCCAGAGTCTATAACTTGCATGGGCGTAATGCCGCCGATGGCGCCAAGTTTCCAACCACCGCCCACCAATATACCGACACTGGCCGGACCCAACACGGCGACTTTGGCCTTGGACGAAATGTCACGCAGTTTTAGAGCGTCTTGCTCGGTCACGTTCTCGGCAAACACAAAGGCCGCTTTTAGCTTTGGCAGCTGAGCAATCGACTGTTCAATGCAAGTTAATGCTCGGCGAGCCGATTGCATAACGCCAACCATTTCAATCAATTCACGAACAGTCTCCGGCACTTCGGCTAATTCGCTATAGCCTTTAATCAAGATCTCTTGGTTGCCAAAAAAATAACGGCAAACTTTTTGCTGGACACCGACAACCGCTTTGATTGACGGCTTCTGCCGGCCGACAAGATAATCAAAATCGAGCATTGATTGAATGGTAGCGGTATGATTGCCAAAAACAATAATTGCCGGATTCTTGATGTCCGAGAACTTCATCTCTTGACCTCCTCGGCTACTTCTTTGACTAAGCGGGCTATGGAAACATCAGGACCATGAACTTTGTGCTTTAGGCCTATTTTGATAAGAAAGTCTTCCATCATTGTCAGACCCTTTTGTTGATTTGGCCCGCCGCGACGTACAAAGACACTAACGTCATTTTTCTTTAAATAATCCTTCTCTTTTTCGAAAGCCCGGATAATACCTTTGAAAGTTACAGCAATGTCAGTAAAATTGGCCACGCCGCCGGCAATCACAATGATTTTCTTGGTCGCTCGGCTATCTTTGAGCAATTTAATTGTAGCCAGAGCATATTTATAGAGCTCTTCTTCATTGGGGGCGCCGCTATATTCGCCATAGTTAATTAGCTCATCACTCAAGCCATGAGCGTCGAATTCGTCAGCCACCACCAGGCTGGCGCCGCCGCCGGATAACATTAGCAAAATCTTACCGTCGGGGTTTATGACTCGTAAGGTCAAAGCTGAGACGCTAATTGCCTGGAGAGACTCAACCGCTTTCTCACTGTCAGTTTTTTGGGTGTTTGATGAACGGACATCATTACCTGTCCAGGCACCTTGAACGGCAAGCTCAGCCGTCGAATCAACTTCTACCGCCGCATCTAGCGGAGTTAATTGGCTATCTTCAATTAGCAGTGGGTTGATTTCTAAATAGACCATGTGGTTTTTATTAAACAGCTCAATCAACTGACCAAGCCTCTCGGCGCTAAGCCCAGGTAGCTTTATTAATTTTTGCGATCCGCCGGCAATTATAAGTTTGGTAACGTCCTCGGGGTGCTCCTCAATATCTACTCCACCGGAAGCCGAGTAATGAATCTCGATTCCCTGTTCCGTCCTCATCAGCGCTAGAAAGCGTTCAACCTTGGTATCGTGTTTTACTATTGGTTCCGCTAGAAAGTAACGATAACCTTTCGCGGCCATTGCGGCCACATCATCAAGAATTTCCGTCTTACTCCTGTTTAGTTTAACAAGACCGAGTTTGTTCCGTTTTTTTGTGGCCTGGTCGACTTTGACAACATAACTGCCCTCCGGCAGCTTGCTGACTGCTTTTTGGCTATTATTATCTTCAAAATCAATACTTATGCCTTCATAGTCATAGCCCAGCTGGCGGGCAATCAGTTTTTTGGCCCGAAATTCCGATAATTTGACTCTAGCCATCAGGTTAACATTATAGCCTATCAGAGGTTGTCTCGCTTCGAGTCTCAAACTAATGACCGATGGTATAATTGAGGAATAATTTGGGGATTGATTTATGTTTTTTAGACTGCGTTACTTACTGCTGAGTTCAATTTTATCTCTGGCTGGTTCATTACTGTTATTCGTGTCCCTTGCTCACGCCGCGACCTTCACTGTCACAAATACCAATGACAGCGGAGCAGGCTCACTGCGCCAAGCTATTATAGATGCCAATAGCAGCGGCGGCATCGATACCATTAACTTCAGTATTGCCTTTGACTGCCCCCAAATCGCACCAACCTCTTCTTTTCCGGTTATTACTGACCCCGTGGTTATTGATGCTTCGACCCAAGTGTGCACATTAGGCAGTCCAGATTCTCCAAATGTTGAACTTAGTGGCCACGGTGCCGGCGCCGGAGCTATAGGCTTACGGGTTACGGGCAATGGGTCTGGCAGCACTATCAGAGGTTTGATAATAAATCGATTTAGTAGCGACGGTATTCAGCTTGATTCAAGCAACAACACAATAGTTGGCAATTACGTTGGCGTGAGTGCCGACGGTGCAACCAGCGCCGCCAACGGCGGATCCGGAATCGGCATTTTTTCGGGAATTGGTATCGCTCCTGCATCTAGTAATACCATTGGTGGTTCAACTGCCGCAGACCGCAATGTTGTTTCCGGCAACCTTGGCAACGGGGTAGCTGTCACTGCCCAAGATGGAGGTTCTGCCTCCAATAATACTATTAGCGGTAATTATATTGGTACCAATGCCGCCGGTACTAGCGGCATTGCCAATACTGGCGATGGTATCTTGATTAATCATGCTCAAGGCTCAGCCTCTATGACTGGTAATTTGATAGGCGGCACTACCAGCACTGCCCCGGACGGAGCCTGCACCGGTGCCTGTAATCTTGTCTCAGGTAACACTGCCAATGGCATCGGCCTATGGCACAGTGGGGTTAGCGCTACCAATGTGCGCGGAAACTATGTTGGTACAAGTGTTTCTGGTACAGCCTCGCTAGCTAATGGTGATATCGGCGTTGAAGTAAATGAGTCTCCTAACAACACTGTAGGTGGCACAACCCCCGTCGCTCGTAATATTTTTTCAGGTAATAATGGGGCTGGCGTATTTTTGACCGGGGCCGCTGCTACTGGCAACGTTTTTAGCGGTAACTATATTGGCACAAACTCGGCTGGTACGGCCGCCGTCCCTAATCAGAAAATGGGCTTTGGGATAGGCGCCTCGCCGAATGCGGTCGGTGCTAACAGCAGCATAATTGGCGGCACCACCGGTACTACGCCCGGCGGTGCTTGCACCGGATCGTGTAACCTTATTTCCGGCAATATCCAAAATGGTATCTTTATTTCCGGTAGTGAAAGTTTTGGGCATCAAATACTTGGCAATTACATTGGTACTAATGCGGCAGGCACGGGATCAATCGGTAATCATTCGGATGCTATTGGTATACTCAGTACGCCAAATCTAACAATTGGCAATGGTACCGATAGCGGTCGTAACATCTTAGCAGGCAATGGGCAAAACGGCATCGTAGTAGTCGGCGGGGCTTCTACCGGCAACCGAGTCCAGGGCAATTACATCGGCCAGTCGACAGCTGGTGGCAGCATGGGTAATACCAGTCGAGGTGTGGTAATCTCAAGTGCCACTGACACTGCCATTTTAGGCAACAACATCGCTTTTAATGGCGGCCTGGGCATTGATCTTGATAACAATGGCACAGTTAATTTGAATGATCCTGGCGATGGTGACGGAGCTGCCAACCGTCTGCAAAACTTTCCCAACATTTTCGGCGTTCGAAACATTGGCGGCGTTACCAAAATCGGCGGTCAATTTAACAGTACCCCCAGTACGAGTTTTCGGCTTGAATTCTTTTCTAGCGACGGCTGCAACGCTGGTGCGCCCAATAACTTCGGTGAAGGTCAGACTTTTCTCGGTAGCTTAGATGTGAGTACCGATATATTTGGCAACACCGCATTCGGTTATAGTCATAGCAGCGCGGTGGCCGGTAATAAATATATAACGGCTACGGCCACCAAGAAAATAGGTTCAACTGCTTCTGAAACATCAGAATTCTCGCAGTGCGCACTGGTAAATGCGGCCAAACCGGCACTAACTAATGGTGACACCTGGTTCTTAAAATACGACCTCACCACCGGTCCCGGGGATATAGCCTTCCGCTATGGCTTCCCGTCCTATTTCCTGATGTGTGCCTGGGATCCTAATCAACTCGGTGTTAAATTACCGGTTATCTATAGTGGGGGTGCTTGGTATATGCGGGCTAGTTACACTACTGGCACTGCTGACTTAACAGTCAGTTACGGAGGCTCTGGCCATAAGCCGGTTTGTGGGGACTGGAACAGTGATGGTGTTGACAGCGTGGGGGTGGTTGCTTCTGACATGACGTGGTTGCTAAGAAACTCAAATAGCAGTGGAGCACCGGACGCCGGTAATTTTGGCTATGGTTCTGTTGGTGCTAAACCGATCGTCGGTGACTGGGATGGTGATGGTGATGACACTGTTGGTCAGGTTGAAACTAACAATAACTGGTCTGTGCGGAATACTAATAGCGCCGGCGCAGCTGATGCTAGCTTCAATTACGGTTTCACTCCGGGCTATCCAGTTGTCGGTGACTGGGACGGTGATGGCGATGACACGCCAGGTTCTGTCAATACCGGCGGCACTTGGGCGCTAAGAAATGCAAGTAGCGGCGGTGCGCCAGACGGTAGCTTCCAGTTCGGCTTCCCCGGCGCCGTTCCGGTAATTTGGTAAGACTACTGCCGGTAGAGCTGGAAAGTAACTGGACCGTACTGATGGAAGTGGAAAAATTCAAACGATAATTTATTGCCCATTAGTTTAATATTTTTAAGGCTGCCCCTTGATGTCTGCGACGATGTAGCATCCCATGTTATATCGATTTCGCCGGTGCCTGTTCTATTAGATTGAAAGTCTTTGATTGAGTATTGTTTATATGGATTGTCAGCTTCGCTGCCGTAATACATGGCATTGGCCTCCGAAAAATCCATAACCTCGTTCGAAACAGCACTGTATATCCCATAAGGCATAAGCGTCATGGTAACGTAATACTTTGGCACCCACGGCGTTGTGACACAGCCTGCCCATAGACCAATTACCCCATTTTTTAGATCGTCATAATTATTCGCTGTGACAGCCGAATCAGTAAAAGCAAAGTTGCGACAAGCCTCGGGCAGACCATCAGTTAATGGAATACGTAAGGATTGCTCGATTGTGCCTGCACTACTTGGACAAGAAACAGTGATGGTGTTATATCCATCGTACAGCACTACGTTTTGTAAAGAGATTGCTTTGAGTACGATAGTCTCCTTTTTGTTATCAGGATAATCGTGTACGACCGTCTCTTTAATAGTGCATTTGCTTATATCAATGCCTTGGGAGTAAATCTCAAACGGCTCAGTTACTTGAGATTTGCCACTTGGAATGGATATCCCGAAAACTTCGCCTGGAAAATCATGAAGGTAGCGATTGTCAATCCGAAGATCGTAAATCTGTGGTTTTTGGTCAGCTGGGGGTTTTACGGGATTCGTACTGCGGCCGGAAGATTTCTCTTCAGATTTTCGTGTATCCAGGTCATCGACTTTACCATCATGATTAACGTCCCCAGTCGGGCTAGGTGGCGGGTTAGTTGACAGTTTATAAATTCCAAAACCCGAACCGCCAATAACGGCTACGAGCGCAATAATAGTGATAATTAGCAGTTTCTTATCGGCCCGTATTTTATGATAGGTGGTAGACAAATGCTGCTTACTCAACCTTGGCAATCTAAAAGGAATCTTCATATAACTTTATTATACCTTTGTTATCGGATCGGGCTGCCGGAGGTAGTTGAATCAAATACTGAGTTGTTAGTTGATATCTGCGCCGGTTGGCAGGGCGTTTAGAAGCTGATCAGAGACTTGCTGGTAAACACCATAACCAGAGCTAAAGGTGGCCGGATTGGTGATCCAATGCTTAGTGATTACGCCGCTGTCAGACTTTACATCGTAGATATTTGGACCAGAGCCTTTCACGGCTCGGTCGACAATGCCCCGGTTAGGTAGTAAGTTCAAAAAGCCGTTACTGACAGTTGGAATCGAAGCACCACTTGTCCACCAGCTGTGCGATTCAGGATTAGGGAAGTTTCTTTTACCGCCACCGTCAATAACAAAATAGCCAGTATATTGTGAGTCGCTGCTGGAGCGCACCACAACGCTTCCCCAGGCCGAACCAGTTAGACCGGTGGGGTCAATGTTCATCATCAGCCCATTGCTGGTTACAAAGTTAGCAGCATGCTCCGGAGTTAAATAGTAAAGCGTATGGCTATCAACAACGAACTGACGGGTGTCAGTGCTGGAGCGAACAAAGCGCGTTAGAGTACTAACTGGTAGAAATTCTTGGACAACCGCCAAACTCATAGTTTGGGCAACAGCGGGATCTAAACTCCAAAGGAAGGCAATATTGGGATCGACTGTCAGATAAGCATTACCCTTAATCACAATGTAGTAGTTGCCGCCGTTTTTAAAACCAGTACCCAGATCATCACCTTTAGGCCAACGAGTAATGGTGGCAGCATTTAAGACGACTGGGTTAGACAGTTGCCACTCAGTTTTAACGCTTGGTGAAATGTGATGCAACTTACCGGCTTCAGTTATGTACTCGTCGCTGCCATTGCTGACATAAACACCAATAGCAGTGCCTGGTGAACCAAACCAGCTGATAATATGATCTGAAACAGAAGTTATAGTTTCACCATTGTTCCAAAGACCCAGTTGATTTGGCGTGCTGATGTTTCTAAGAATAGCGTTGTCCATCAGGAAAATTGGCGACGCATTAAAGCCCTTAAGGAAGTTCGAAGCGCTCTCGCCAACTGGCGATAAGTTTATAAGCGCCTGGCTAGCAGCGTAAACACTGCCGCTTTTACGATAGGCGCTATCCAGCCCGCTAGGTACGCTGATTTTACGGCCGTCCATTAAATATAGCTGGCCGCCGACATCGGCTTGATAAGTGTTGAGGGCTGGGCCGGCGGCTAAAAGATTCAAGTTACCTTGGGTGACAATATTAACCAGCGGGCTGACGCCGATACCCCAGGCTCGCAGCACTTCAATGGAGCTCACGGCATGTGATGAGCCATTATCAACCATGTAAACCGTATTTGCACCGGTAACTCTTATAAACTGGCTAGCCGGTGCGCTGGTTACTAGACGATTAATGGTAGCAACACTAATGTTCGGCACCGCTACGCCCGGATAAAGTTGTGCCACATTGGCCGATTCTGCCAATTTTTGACCAGCCACAACTTGATATTCCTGCTGGCCAGCACCGGCACTAACTTTAGTGCTAGTAACATCTGATTCATTGCCCATCATGCCAAAGTAATCATCTGAAACTGTTGTATAGCCAGCTCCGTCGCCTTCCCAGGCTGCAAAAATATTGGTGTTGCTGTAGCGCCGCTTACTGCCACTATCTACCAGGTAGATATCGGCAGGACTTGTATTATTGTTAATGGAGTAAGCCAGATTTCCCGAGTTGGTTGGAACCTGGGCTAAGCCTTCGCTGATATTGCTGATTGCCCCGACTGAAAAATTCCAAGCGGCCATCATCAGCGGCGAAGTTATCTTATAGGACTTGCCGCTATCTACAAAATAAATATCCTGACTGCCATGAGGGCGCATCAACCGGCCAAGCTGAGGGCCTTCGGTTATGGAACCCAAGTAACTGCCGGTCATTGTATTAAGTGTCACATTTTGTAGGCCCCAGGCCAGTTTTACCGCTTCCGATGGGATATGCTGGCGGATGCCGCTATGTATTACCCATTGGCGCAGATCACCGTTATCGGCCATAACCAAAGTGAAGCTATCGCCATGAGTCGGGCCAAACCATGAGCTGAACAGAGTTACGAAGTTATAGTTACCATAGTAATGGCCACCATCTCCAGCTGTCTCATAAGCACTATCTGGCCGGTGTGGTGTATAGCTATAGAGAGAGCCAGTGGCACATGTTTGTATGAGCGTAGCCTTTCCGTCTACAGTCGTTGTGTTGCCTAACCGCCAGCGGGGGTCTATAACCCATCCAGGATACGAAGATGAGTTGCCACAGTTACGGTCTACGCCAACCCTCATTACCTTGGTGCCTAAAGTTACTTGGTTGGTAAAACCATAGTACTGGGCATCACAAGTCGGCTGTGATTCCGGACAGCCGTAGCCCATGGCCGTCTGATATTGGGCAGCAATTGGCCAGTCGTCAGTCACTAAACTTTGTTCCTTTTGCAGTGTCACTAAGATGACTTGGGGATTAATACCAAAAGCCGAGGCTTGCTCAAAGATAATTTGGGCGGCTGACTTACCATTCTCGGTAAAATCTTTTAGGCAGGTGTAGCCGGTTCGGCAAGTCGGAACTTTGGCATTCAAAAAAGCCTGGATAGAAGCTATCGACATAGAGCCGCTATTAGTAAAGATGCTATCGTCTATTATCCGACTGTTATAAGAGGCATCAATGGGGGTCTTATGTGTACCATGAGCCTGAGCCTGTTGGCTGCTAAAGATTGGCAAAGCTACTAAAGCTAAAAAAAATAAGCCGGCCAGAAGCAACAGTTTCTTCATTCTAATTTCACCTCTAGGTCCGAGGCTTCAACCTTTAGGCCATTTTGCATTGTATAAAGTTCCAGATAGCCAGTTTCGCCAGTTTTTGGGTTCTTCTCTAGTTCAATCGTAAAACTAAAAGGCTGGTTAGTGCCACTTGGAGTGACATTTACCGAGTAGTCTGCCAGCACGCCGCTTTGAGACCCTTTTAGTAAAATATAAAGTTTACCGTCAGGGCTAGCGACCGTGCCTGAAACCGTTGACCCGCTTTTGAGTGTCTCACCTTTTTTGGGACTTGAAATAGTTATTTTCGGGCTGGTTACCAGAGGTCCAGGCAGCTGTGAAGCTGTATTTGGTTCAGCCGCCGAAGAGGTCTGCCCTGACTTGGTTTTATCAGACTGAGGCTGGTTTGTGTTTTGGCTATCCCGTGAGACTAAAACTATAACGACGCCAGCCGTCAGGAGGCCTGCAATAATAACCAGGGTTAATAATTTGCTGTATTTCATAGGCTAATAGTTAGTTGTTTGGTTTATTTTTGTTAGCGTCATATTATTATACCGCTGTAAAATATTGACGTAAAGGCTGTGTATGTCGGCAGTAATACATGAATTGAAGTGTTGTATATCCTATAACCCAGCGACTAAGCGCTTTAGGTGAATCAGGACGCCTATCCACGCTTGTCGTGAATAACCCTGTTATTCCTGGCTGTCGCTTACGAGGTAGTAGAAGTTTCGGTTGAAGAATTTGTCCTTTTGAAGTTTTTCGCCCCACTTCTTTTCCATGAATTTGATAGCTTGGCGAAACTCAGATTGGTCCCTTCTTTGTTCATCAGGTTGCCCGATGGAAACTGATTCATAGTGAATCAAAGTGGAAAGCGGCGTATATATGTTAAGCCAGCCTTCCTCCATCAACTTTAGGCATAAATCCGCGTCGTTAAATGTAACTCTTAGTTTTTCGTCAAAACCCTTCACTGTCCAAAACTTGGTCTTATCTATCAGCATACATGCTCCAGTCACAGCCGATGTGTTCCTGGTCGAATTTATATAAAACATGGATGAAATATCATCGGGGTTTTCTTCCCAGCCACGAAGCAAATGTCCCGCCACACCACCTTTGCCAATAACAACTCCGCAGTGTTGCACCTTGCGGTCGGGGTATAGGAGTTTGCAGCCAACAGCACCAATCCCCGGACGGCTTGCTTGTTCCAGCATGTTTTCCAGCCAATCTGGCGCTATGATTTCCGTATCGTTGTTCAAGAATAAGTAATAGTCGCCACTGGCCTCCTTGGCACCCAAGTTGCAAGCACCCGAGAAACTAAATTTACCTTTCCAGTAAACAACCCGTGTTTTTGGACGAGAAACCGAAATGTCTTTATATAGCTGCAGGACTTTTTCGTCGTTCGTGCCCGTATCTACTATTACAATTTCATAGCTTCTATATGTTGTTTTCTGTAATAAAGTACTGAGGCATCTATGGATATACTCGTACTGATTCTTGGTAGGGATAATAATGGAAACAAGGGGGGAATCTTTAATCGTATACTGAACTCGCCAGAAAGGATATTGTGATTGCTTGGTAACATTACCCTGGAGGTTCTGTCTTAGTAACTCCTGCTCCAAAACTTGATCAGTGCCTGCTAACTCTCCACCCTTAGTTTGTTTTATCTTGCTGTTATAATTGCTATATAGAATTTTATCAATATGTAATATTTTTTCGTTACTAGCATCAAGTCGGAGCAGCAAGTCCCATTCAGCTACATGCAAATTAAAATCTTTGAAGCGAATTTTTTGAGCCACTTGACAACGTAAGATGTTAAACCGTCCTATATAATTGATAGATCGTAGACTATCTAGACTATATTCTGGTTTAAAAAAGGGTTTACGGACAACTGTTTTGCCTTTGATAGTAATATATTCTTCATCGCTGTATATACAGTCTGCTCCAGGATACTGATTAATATATGCCGCAAACTCATAAAGGGCATTGGGCCACAACTGGTCACCAGCACCTACTATGCCAACAAAGTCAGCACGGCTTTGGTCAATATTCTTATTGAGCTCATCCGTCACGTGAGTTGACTTAACCTCAATGAAAGATATTGCCTTATTGTCATTATATTTACGTTCTAAGGCTGTGAGAGGCTTATTACTAAGAATTACTGCCTGCCAATACTTGTAGGACTGTCCGAGCAATGACTGAATTGATGATTCAACTTCGTACGTAAGCCCGCGACTATTAATTATGATAGCTAGCATCTTTGGTTTGCGTGACAGTCTTGCAGATTGGTGACTCTGTGTGCGTAAGGTAGTGGGTAAAGGACTATTTTGGTAAATCCATTGCAAATAATGACTAACTTGAAATAAATCAGTCCTTAGTTGAGCTATTTCACCTAACCTCTCCCTATCGATCCTGTGAAGTCGTTTAACTTCAGATAGTCTCTGGTGTTCTGCTTTTGCCAATTGATCCTTAATTTCTTTCTGCAACTCAGAGACTTCAGTCTCCAGTCTAATCTTGTCTTTGTATAACCTCTTCACACCCGGTAAGTTCTTTATCGTGTTTTTAACTAACCTTTTCATCATGGCCCCATTCACCCTTTATGAAAAATTCGCCGCTTTGGGTAAGTGATCTATCAGTCATCATAATCTTTGGCACGTTTTCACCATAACTAGTATCTAATATATCAATTAACCTTGGCGGCTTGGCATAGGTATAAACGCCTGTATTGACGAAGTATTCGCCTTTTGGCAGTTGCTCTGATGACAGCTTGCAACTAATTCGGTGCTTACCAACCGTTGGTTTAAACTGGCCTAAATCACCAATGGTGTTTATCCCAGCCAGATAAATACCATCAGGTTTCACCAAAAACAAATTAAACTGGACAGCCTCAGTTTTGGCATTAACCTTAAAATCAATATCAACCAAAATATCATCATCTAGACGAAAATCAGTGGTGGCCGTTTGGTTTGCTCGAGTCTCAATTTTTATCAATTTGATTTCTGGGTTCCTAGGGCGCGCTGTCTTTCCTGGTTTAGCTTCACCTGATGGCCGCTCTACAGCTACCGCCGCGTTGGCAACTTCATAGCGTAGAGCAACTTCCCGGGGTTTACCTATCATCAACACTTTCGAGTCCTGAATCATCATGGCCCGATCACAATACTCCTGCACCGCAGCCATGTCATGAGTCACAAAAATGACGGTTTTACCAGACTGCTTTATGTCTTTAAAAACCTTGTAGCATTTACGCTGAAAAGCGGCGTCACCAACAGCCAGTACTTCGTCTATCAGTAAAATGTCGTTATGAGCCTCCTTGGCAATCGCGAAAGCCAGGCGCACCTGCATACCGGATGAATAGTTTTTCAACCTTTGATCCATAAATTTTTCCAGCTCGGCAAAGTTAACAATTTCTTGGTAGCGTGCTTCAACTTGGCGGCGCGTTAAACCTAAGATGACCCCATTAAGATAAACGTTTTCGCGCCCCGTCAGCTCCGGATTAAAACCAATCCCCAGTTCAATAAAGGGCGTTAGCGTACCGTTAACTCGCACTTGGCCGTGAGTCGGCTGATAGATGCCAGCAATAATTTTTAAGAGTGTACTTTTACCACTGCCGTTTCGACCAACAATACCAAAAAATTCACCCTTTTTAACCTCCAAGTTAATATCACGTAAGGCATGCAGCTTTTCGTAAGACGGTCTCTTAAAATGCAGTACCCATTCTTTGAGCGAATTTTTGCGCTCGTGCGGCAGGCGAAAATCTTTATGAAGATGGCTGATTGATAAAGCAAGCTTGTCACTCATAATTTAGAGCTCCTCGGCAAAGCGCTTTGAGCTGCGGCGGAAGTACCACCAAGCCAGGACAATTATCAATAAAATGATAGCGATCGGTATAATTCTACCGATCTGGCTATTAAAAACGTTCTCGGTTGTCCGCGTCTGGGGCGTTATAGCCAACCAGCGAATATCTTGGAAAATTTGCGTCAAAGGATTAATGCTTATAAATTCAGCGATTCTTTGTGGCGGGAAAGTTAAGGGATAAAGTATCGGCACGGCGTAAAAGAAGACCTGCAGCACCACGTCCCAAATGTGACTGATATCTCGAAATTTTACAAATAGGGCTGAAAGCAGGAAAGACACTGCCAGGGCAAAAATCATTAGCTCAGCGATAAGCAGCGGTACTACCAGTAATGTCCAGCGCAATGGAACGTCCCCGGCCACCATAAAAATGCCCACGACCACCATATTAAGGCTAAAATTAACCAGTGCCGAAACATTGGTGCTAATCACAATTATGTATTTGGGGATGGCAACTTTACGAATCAAATCGCCACGGCCAGTGATAGCGTTCATGCCCGATAGCGTAGCTTCAGTAAAAAAGGTCCAAAGCACTAAACCCAGCAGTAGATAAGCCGGGTAGTAAGGCACGCCATCACCAATCCTAATAACTTTTGTAAATACCACATACAGCACGCCAAAAAGCATCAGTGGCCGAAGCAGCGACCATAAATAGCCTAGAATTGAACCTTGGTAGCGGAGTTTAAAGTCACTGGCGACCAGCTCGCGTATAAGACTTAGATTGTTAGATTTGGCCATCTTAAGCTACTTCCCGATAAAATTTTTCGGCTATCCGCATTATCGCATCAAGACGAAATTTGCGAGCGGTTTTTAAGCCTTCATTACCCAAACGCTGGCGCAGATTTTTACTGCCTTGCAACTTTTTAATCGCGGCGGCCAAAGCTTCTTTGTCATCATGGTCCACCATCAAGCAATTCTTACCAGCCAGACTAAAATCGCGGTTGCCATGCGCATCTGTGCAAATTACTGGACAACCGGCAGCCATGGCTTCCAAAATTGGCAGAGCAAAACCTTCATGACGGCTGGTTTGGACAAACATGGTGGCCTGGTTATAAAGTTTGTTGACCGCTTGATTGGTCGGTTTTTTAAAGTAGGTGATCTTCTTATCAAGTTTAGCCATTTGAGGCTCAGCACCGTATAGCCACATATCCGGGCGCTGCTCGCCAAGTAATTTCCAGCCTTTTAGCGTCATGCCAAAATTTTTCTGGAAAAAACCTCGGCCCACCGCCAGCAGCACATTATCGAGCCTAGCAACATCTTTAAGCGGCTTGTAGGTTTTGTCGTCGTAGCCGCATGGCAACAGCGTCGCCGGCAGACCAATCGCTTGCAGTTCTTCTTTGTTGTAGCTAGAAATAGTTAGGTTGCGGAATTCTTTGCGGTAACAAGACACCACCATTGATTGAGCCAGAACGTCATTGGGATAAAACCAAGTTTCGAATTCGGAAATCATATAAACTGGTATGCCTTTTCTGACCGAGGCCAGCCAAACTGGGAAGGCCGTTTCCCACCAGGTGGCCACCTTGATGGCTTCCTCATTCGATAGAGCCTGCGTTAAGCGCTCATAATTTTTAAAGGTTCGGATTTTTATAGCTTCCGATAAGTCCCAGGCCGGTTGATCGCGGTCTAGCCCCCAAATTTCGATGGCAAAGTTACGGAGCGCCAGCCGATTGGCCTGCTCGAAGATATTTTTAATACCACCGGACAGGCCAAATGTCTGAAGCACAAAAATGATCCGGCGCTGACCGGCCCCGTTGCTGACGTTACGCTCATCAAACCAAGGTTTCCATTTGCGCCAGAAATATTCAAGCGATTGCTTTTCCTTGTCCGAAATGGTTTTGTGCTTGGCCCGGACAACTCCTTCGTGATGGGTCAGTACGGCCGAGGGAAAGTAAAGCGTGCGATAACCCGCCTCCCAGCCGCGCAAGCACCAGTCAACTTCCTCAAAAGCAAATTGGTAGTGCTCATCCAACAAGCCAATGTAGTTAATGAACTCCCGCTTGACGTACATGCAGGCGCCAGTGACAGCCAGACAGTAATGCGGAATATTGGCCGGCCCATAGTTGGCTGGTTGAAAGCGGTAGTAGTGGTCAAACCACTCCGGCGCGTCAGTGTTGCGGTGACTGCCGGCACTTTGAATCCGGCCATCAGGATAAAGCAGTTTGGGCCCAACCACGCCGCTGTCAACACCAAATTCATAAGCGCCGTATTGCAGAGCCTCCAGCCAGCCTGGGTGAGCGGTGGTGTCGCTATTGAGCACGATAACATCGTGTTTTTTATCAGCCGCCCTCAGGCCAGTGTTCACCGCTTTGGCAAAACCGCCATTTTTGGGGCGGAAAATAACTTTCACCTGCTCGTCCTCCAATGTCTTTAGTTTTTGACGATTGGCCGGCTGAGCGTAATCGTCAACTATCAAAATATGTACCAGTTTTGGATCAGTGGTTGACTTCAGAGCGGCCAGGCAAGGCCCGAGCAGCTCAAAGTCGTTATAGCTTGGGATAACGATTGTTACTGGCTTGGCATGTTTGGCATACCACGGCAGGATAGCATTTGACGGCACACCGCTTACTAGGCCGTTGGGAAAGGCCAGAGTGCCAGCCAAGCCGGCGCTGCGGCGATCGAAACTAACAAGTTCCGCTTTGAGCTTGCGCATAAAACCCCGCGGCCCAAATTTGAAAAAATAGGTCATAGCTGCCTTCGCTAGTTTTAGTGGCCCCTTACCGTGGTAGTGCCAATTACCGTGCAGCACACGTAGCAGAATTTTTTTAAGAACTCGAAGCAAGGTTTTGAGCTTGGCCATGGTTGTTGTCCCTATAAATATACCACAGCCTAAGGAGTAAATTGGCTAGCCTGAGCCGAGCCTATGTACAATAAAGCTAATGAGCAGCGTACTTATCAGTGGTATTAACGGTTTTGTCGGCCATCATTTGGCTAAAGCTCTGAGTGACCAAGGTTTCAGAATAATTGGCACCGGCATGCAACCAAAACCCACAGCGGCTATCGCCGATTTGATTGATCAATATATTAACTGCAATATGACTGATGCTGCCGCGGTCAGTCGACTGCCGTTTGAGGCAGTCGATGTTATTTTCAGTCTGGCCGGGCTAGCCAAAGTTGGTGATTCTTTCGCCGAGCGCCAAAAATATATGGCTGTTAATGTCAACGTCTTGGCCGTAGTCTGTGAAAGGCTGCTAAAACAGAAACTGCCGACCAAAGTTATTGCCGTTAGCACTGGCGCGGTTTATGATCCCAACCAACCACTGCCGTTTACCGAAGACTCAAAACTTATTAAGGATGGCTCGCCCTACGCCGTGAGTAAAGTTATGATGGAAGCTAGTGCCCGGCGCTATATTGAGCAAGGTCTTAATTGTCTGATTGTCCGACCGTTTAATCATATTGGCCCTGGCCAGGAGGCCGGTTTTTTGCTGCCCGATCTTTACGCTAAGATCATGGCCGCTAGCCGCGGTGATGGTGTAGTCAGCGTCGGTGACCTATCGACGGCTCGCGATTATACTGATGTGCGCGATGTCGTCCGGGCCTACAGCGGGCTGATCGAGGCCGAGACTTCGGCCGGTAGTATTTATAACATTTGCAGCGGCCAACCGATCGGGGGGCAAGTCATCCTCGATAAACTGCTGCAAAAAACCGGCCTGAGTGGCAAACTCCAGATCAAGTACGACCAAGGCCTGGCCCGTCAGAACGATCCAAAATTAATCTACGGCAGTGCCGCTAAACTGCAGCAGGCCACTGGCTGGCAGCCGCAAATTACACTTGATAAAACCCTGGACGATTTTATTGGGGCTTGAGGCTGCTATTTAAAGATCGCCAGGTCGGCATCGACCATCAAGTTGATCAACTCCTCGAAGGATGTTTTAGGTTGCCAGCCTAAGTCTTTTTTGGCCAAGCTATAATCACCCTTGAGCTCTTTGATCTCGGTGGGGCGGAAAAATTTTTTATCAACCACCGTGTAATCTCGCCAATTTAGGCCAACATGTTTAAAGGCTATCCTTAGGGCATCCTCAACCGAGTGTGAGCTGTTGGTGCCAATTACGTAGTCTTTAGGAGTCTTGTTTTGCAGCATCAACCACATAGCCTCAACGTACTCTTTGGCATAGCCCCAGTCACGCTTGTTGCTAATGTCACCCAAATGCAATTTGCCGTCCTTGCCAATGAGGGGCTCGCCAGCCTCGTTAATCGGCGGTCTTTTAACCTTATTTTTAATACAAGCTACGCCGGTGCTAATTTTGCGAGTCACAAAATGCAGCGAACGGCGCGGGCTTTCGTGGTTAAACAAAATACCGCCGCAGGCAAACATGCCGTAGCTCTCGCGATAACTTCTGGTCATCATGTGGGCAAAGGTTTTGGCAATGCCGTAAGGATTATTGGCATCGAATGGCGTTTGCTCGTTGGCCGATTCGGCTTCAATATTGCCAAAAATTTCTCGGCTAGTAGCCTGATAAACCTTGGCCTTGGGCGCAAACCAACGCACAGCCTCAAGCAGTCGAACTGGTCCCAGGGCCGTAATCTCGCCAGTATAAATTGGGTGAGTCCAACTATCGGCCGGTATCGACATGGCAGCAATGTTATAAACTTCGTCGGGTTTGGCTTGGCGAATAACATTAGCCAAGCTTTCTTGATCGATTAAATCAGCGGCGAGCAACCTGATTTTGCCATACAGATGGGCCAGATTGGGGTGAGAGTAGTTAGTGCTATGACGAATCGTGCCAGTGACCTCGTAACCCTTATCCAACAACAGATCAGCCAAATAAGAGCCGTCTTGTGACGAAACACCAATAATTACTGCCTTTTTTGCCATATAATTCCTTAAATTATTTAATACTATTCTAACACTAGGCTAAGCTGAACAGTGAGTATAAGCCTTAGTCAATATATAATGGCTTGCATATGCGAATCGCTATTGACGCACGGGAATCAGGTAGTAGTACTGGCCGTTATATAGATAGATTGGTCGAGAATTTGCATCGTCTCAAGCCCGAATTTGAAATTGTGATTCTGGCCAAACCGCAGCGCCTGGATTATTTTAAAAAAACGGCGCCGGATTTTAAGATCACCGAATGTTCATATAAAGAATTTAGTCTAGGCGAACAAATAGGCTACCTGCGACAGTTAAATAGATTAAAGCCGGATCTTGTCCATTTTGGTATGACCCAACAGCCGGCCTTCTATAAAGGTAGGGCGATTACGACCATTCACGACCTGACCGCCGCCAGATTTGATAATCCGGCCAAAAATAGGCTGATTTTTAAATTCAAGCAAGCTCTCTATCGCTGGCTAATTAATAAAGTTGCTAAAAAATCGCAAAAGCTTATAACCTTAAGCGAATTCGTAAAAAACGATGTCGCACAATATGTGGGGATTGATCCGGAAAAAATCAGCGTTATTTACGAGGCTGCCGACAAGATAGAAGTCTCAGCCGAACCGATAGCCGAACTGACGGAACAAAAATTCATTATGTACGTCGGCCGGCCAAATCCGCACAAAAACTTGAATCGGCTAATCGATGCTTTTGCCAAAATTGTTACAGGTCATCCGGACTTAAAACTAGTTTTAGCCGGCCAACCAGACAAAAACTATGAATTGCTCCAAAAATACGTTGAATCAAAAAACCAAGCTGGTCAAGCGGAGCTCGCCGAAGGCGAGCGAAGCCCCGCACGTGACGAGAATCGGCTTGGTGCGCGAATATTATTTTTAGGTTTCGTCAGCGATGGACAGCTCCGCTGGCTTTACGAAAATACAGCAGCCTATGTTTTCCCTTCCCTATCGGAGGGTTTTGGCCTACCCGGCTTGGAAGCTATGGTCCACGGCGCACCGGTTGCTTCTAGCAATGCCACCTGCCTGCCGGAAATTTATGGCGATGGGGCCCATTACTTTGATCCCCTTAATACTGACGATATGGTTGCAAAAATTAACGAAGTTTTGGACAACTTCCAACTAAGCACCAATTTGATTGCCCGAGGTAAAAAACAAGCCGCCCAGTACTCTTGGGCAAAAACCGCCGCTCAAACCCTTGAAGTTTACAGAGAGGAGTACTCCGTTCAAAATAGGTCTCTTATAGTGTGATTACTGCTTCTTAATGAACCTAGCGAGTCCTGTCGAAACAAATTTTGAAAGCTTATTAATTAGTTTTTGGCCTTTACCCGGTTCTCTAACTGGCTCGATAGTTCCTGGGAAAATTTGATCCAGACGTACTGCCATGCCAGTACCATGAGCTATCCTTGTTTCGCCACTGGGTAAGGTTGCTGAACCTTGTCTCAAATCAACCACCACTTCCTCAACTGGCTGCGCAAAATACTGTGGTGTTGCTTGCCTCGCAACTTTCTCCACTATACCGGTAACAACGACTGCTCCAGGCTCTTCTTCGATATCACGACTCGGCCATCTTATTTGATTGGCTCTATTAGCACGTGGGTTAGAGCTTGGGTTCACAAGCACATCTATTGCCCTGAATCTGACAACTCGTTCCGTTGATGCACCTAAGGCGATTGCCATGTCACCTATTTGCTCATGAGTTGGCGGTCTAAAGTCTTGTTCTTGTCTAGCTAACATCATCAATTTATTTAAACACTTTTAATTCTATAGGTCAAATAACTATCCCGTTTTTTCTTGTGCTCCTCCAGTAGTTGGTTTGAGGACGATGTGGCGGTCGCGGCCCTCGCCGATTGATTCGGTGCTCAGACCAAAGTCGGTAGCCGCTTGGTGAATAACTCGTCTATCGGCCGCATTCATTGGCTCCAGTTCTTTTACTTCCCCGCTATCTTTAACTTGCTTGAACCAGTCGGTGGCTTTGGCGACCAAACGCTCGGCTCGGTGTTTCTTGTAATCAGCCACGTCTACATTGACCCGGCTGTGGGCAAAGCCTTTGTTTTTTAAAGCCGTACCAACCAGAAACTGGAAAGAGCGCATTGTTTCACCACGAGAGCCGATCAAGAAGCCATTGAGGTGAGTCGAGGGGATGTTGAGCTCGATAACCTCTTCATCATGCGTCGTGGCATAAACGTCGGTATTAAGACCGAAAAACGACAGTAGGTCTTCCAAGTATTTTTTGGCATATAAAATTGCCTCCTCCAGCGAATCACGGTCCATTATCTTCGCCTCCGGCGGGCCTTATGTTTTTTAGATTTTTTGCGGCGGTGGCGCTTCTCCTCCGTATCCGCCTCCGCTTCAGTAGCCGCCTCAGCCACTGCCTCGGCCTCGGTCACATCTACTTTCAAAATTTTGGACTGCTGGAATAAGGCCACCGTACTGCTAGTTAACATATAGAGAGCAATGCCCGACGCCAGATTGATACCGACAATGACGATAATGAACGGAATGATAAACAAAGTGGTTCGGCCAGTAGCTTCCATAACTTCTTGCTGGTCGGCTTGTTTACCCTTCCCGGCCTGACTTAGGATGCTACGCAAACTACGCGAATCTTTGGACCTGGGCATTAACTGTTTGCTCTGGACGTACTGTACAGCGGCAGATACCAGGACCAGAATAAGGGCCGGTAAGTACATGCCGCCCGGCCCGTTGGCCACTCGCGTCAGATCCACCAAACCGAACAAACTACTATCAAAACGATGGATATCGGAAGCGAGCGTCTGGAGCCAACTAAAATCTTGTAACCAGGAATAGGAGAAGTTGATTATGGCGTTGGGATCCTTGATAAGTTTTTGCAAACCGATAAAAAGACCAATCAGAATTGGTGCCTGAACTAATAAGATGCCAAATGAAGCGAAGGGATTTATCTGTCTTTCCTTGTATAGTTCCATCACCATCTGAGATTCGCGGCGACGATCGCCGGTGGCGGCTTTTTTGATCTTTTTGAGTTCCGGCTGCAAGGCCCGAATGGCCTTGGTGTGATGCAGTTGTTTTTTGACAAGCGGCCACAGTAGCAGGCGGATGATAATCGTGAATAGGATCAGCGCCAGGCCAAAATTATGGCCGGGAATGATGGCGTAAATAAAAACCAGCAAATTAAAAATCGGCTGAACAATAAATGTATCAAACATGCCTAAAAACTCTCTAGCCTTCTACTATAACATGGGTAGCTGGCTAAAGAACCCGCGCCGATTTCAGTTGAGATTTGACCTGTTTTTCAAGATCCGCCGGCGGTAGATCAGAAGTTGATTCTTTAAAAACTGTTACCACGATGTCATAGGGCGCGACTATTTGGGCCTCTAGCTTGCCAATCACTGCGTATATTCGCCGTCGGATCCGGTTACGCTTAACGGCTGATTTAGAAATTTTGCGGCTGACAACGACTGCTGCCCGATAGCTTTGACATCTGGCGTTGGGAGCGTAGCGGATAGAAAAATAGGATCCTCTCACCACCCGACCGTTTTTATAAACGTATTTCAGGCTGGTTCGGCCAACAAATCTGTGTTCCCGACTGATCATATAGATATAGTAACTAGGAAATAGTAACTAGGAAATAGCACAGACCTCGCTATTTACTAATTCCTAATTGCTAACTACTGCCAGTTAGTATGTTAGACGGGTGCGGCCTTTTTGGCGGCGGCGGGCTAAGACTTTACGGCCGGCTTTAGTGGCGGCTCGTTTCAAAAAACCGTGTTCGCGGCTGCGTTGACGTACTTTTGGTTGGTAAGTTCGTTTAGGCATAAGGACACTCTAGCATATGTCTCCTAACTATGTGGAATCTACAATAAAAACCCACAAATAGTGCCAGGTTTTCCACGGTTGGCTGACTTTTTTCCACACATTAACAGATGATAAAATTGGTTGTGTACAACTATGCCTCTGTTGAGCTTATTGTTGCTCTACTTTTTTTGCTGTTATTTTTACCTGTGGAAAAACCGGCACTGCTAGTTTATATTAGTAGCTGACTAAAGGGCCAAAATGGAGGAAAAACACTAGTCTAATGCAGGAAAGCGAGCTATGGCAGGCAGTTCTTGGCGAAATTGAGCTTAGCGGTTTATCCCGGGGGAGTTTTGTAACCTGGTTTAAAAACACCCAGATGATCCGCTTCAAAGATGGAGTGGTGGTGGTTGGTGTACCAAATGTCTTTATAAAGAACCAGCTCGAGAAAAAATTTCACGAACTAATCGTTAACACCCTGGCCAATAACGGCGTTAGACCGCAGCGAGTTGAATACAAAATTCATACCGGCATCAGTCCCAAAGCCTCTAAAGAAGAAGTTGAGGAAGTTTTTAAAAATCTTGGGGCCGTCGAGGCAGTTAAAACGGCTAGCGTTAAGCAGGCAGCAATTGCCAATGTGACTCATTCTTATCGTCAAGGCCTGAACGAACGCTACAGCTTTGAGAATTTTGTGGTTGGTGCTGGCAACGAGCTGGCTTATGCCGCCTGCCAAGCGATTGCCGCTAAACCCGGTACTAAATACAATCCGCTGTTTATTTATGGTGGTGTTGGTATTGGCAAAACCCACCTAATCCAAGCCGTTGGTAATGCAATCACGGCCGCTAGGCCCAAATTTAAAGTTATTTACGCTTCAACCGAGCAATTTGTCCAGGAGTTTGTTGACGCTCTGCGCTTCAAAAAAAATACTTCCGACTTTGCGGGTTTTTACCGGGGATCCGATGTTCTGATTGTTGACGATGTCCAGTTTTTGGCTGGCAAAGAAAAGATCCAAGAAGAGTTCTTCCACACTTTTAACGCTCTGTATCAGGCCAACAAACAAATAATTATGAGTGCCGATAAACCGCCAAAGGATATTCCGACCCTGGAGGAGCGACTGCGTAGTCGCTTTGCTCAAGGTATGACGATTGATATGCAGGCGCCGGATTTTGAAACCCGCTGTGCCATTTTGCAGAGTAAAGCCGCCAGCCAAGATGCCCGCCTCGATCAGGCCGTTGTCGAGCTTCTGGCCAGCCGGATTCACAGTAATATTCGCGAGTTGGAAGGAGCTCTTAATCAACTGCTAGCCTACTGCGAGATGCGAGGCATTGAACCGGATTTGCAGGTGGCCGCTTCTATTTTTGAAGGTAGTAAAGGTCGGCCAAAACACATCAGCCCACGCCAGATTATTGAGCGCACCGCCAAGCACTTCCATATTTCCATGGAAGAAATTCTGGGTCCCAAGCGGGATAAAGATATTGTGGTACCGCGCCAAATTGCCATGTATATGCTACGGAGCGAGCTACATTTGAGTTTCCCTAAAATTGCCCATGAACTTGGCCGCAAAGATCACACCACCGCCATCCACTCGATTGGGAAAATCGAAAAAGAGATCAATTATGATGGGCCAATCAAGCAATTTGTTAACGAAATCAAGGAGCGGCTATATGCCTAGTAGTTGTGGTTTAGCCGCGGATAACTTGAGTAAAGGTTGGTTAAAAACCATGGTCCTTTTCCCCATTATGCACAAATTATTTTTTGGGTTCAAAAACGTCTGTGGATTAAATAGCAGTTTTGGCACAGTTTTTCCAAAGCTAGTTTTGAGGTTTTCCGAAACTTTTCAACACTACTCTAATCTGTTTTTCGCTACTTATACACGTTTTAATAAGCTTACTACTAATAGAGCAAATAACTTATTAAAGGATTATTAGTTGTTATGAAGTTACAAGTTACCCAACAAAATTTAGCTAAAGCCTTAAATATGGTTGCCCGAGTAGCTTCTGGCCGCGCTACTTTGCCAATACTATCCAATGTCTTAATTAAAACCAATAAAAATCGCTTGAACCTATCCGCTACCAATCTTGATATCGCCATTACCCAAACAGTTGGTTCTAAGGTCGAGAAAGAAGGCGCTTTAACTGTTCCCGCTCGCCTAATGCAAGACTTTGTCAACAACTTACCCGACGCTGTCATAAAACTGGAAACCAAGGACGATAAACTGTATATCTGGGCCGATAGATACCAATCAGTTATAAACGGCGTCGCGGCTGATGACTTCCCGGTTATGCCAGATATTAAAAACGGCATAACTTGGAAGACCAAAACCGGTGAACTCAAAAAAGGGCTGCAAAAGATAGTTTTTGCCGCCAGCGCCGATGATTCGCGGCCAGTCTTAACAGGTGTCTTGTTCCACGTGGTTGATAACAAAACCATAATTGCGTCCACAGATAGTTATCGCTTAGCCGAATATAAATATCCAACCGCCAAGACAGATGTAAATTTTCTGCTACCGCATACTGCCGCTAATGATCTTCTGCGGATAATGACCGACGAGGCGCAAGCTTTGACCATCACTCATGACGATCAGCAAGTGTCTTTTGCCACTGGCGACACCATATTGGTGGCCCGTCTGATTGAAGGCAGCTACCCCGATTATCAAAAGCTAATTCCCAAAAAATTTGAAACAGCAGTCAGACTCAGTCGAGCTGAATTTATGAACATTACCAAAGTTTCGTCACTATTTGCCCGCGAAAGCGCCGGCTCTGTTACCATCTCGGCCGAAGCCGATAAGGTTAGTATTAATGCGATTGCTTCGCAAGTTGGTGAAAACACCGCCTCGGCTGATGCTCAAGTTAAGGGCGGCGGCGAAGTGACGCTGAATTCGCGCTATCTAATCGAGGCTCTGAACGTTTTTGAGGGTGAGCAAATTGAATTTTGCTTTAACGGTAAGTTGGAGCCTTGCATCCTGCGCAGTCACGACGACCCCCACTATTTGCATCTAATAATGCCCCTCCGCAGCTAAAAGCCTAAAGCCGAAAGCTGTAAGCTATAGATAATGTTAAATTCTATTCGCTTGCAAAACTTCCGATCTTATCGAGATGATAGTTTTGAATTTGAGGATGGCGTCAATATTATTGTAGGCCCCAACGCCAGCGGTAAGACCAACCTTTTAGAGGCGGTGTTTATAATTTTGTGCGGCAGTTCATTTAGGTCTCGTGAGAATGAGCTTGTCCGTTTTGGGGCGGATTGGGCTCGTTTGGATACAGTGGTTGATAGCCAACAACGGGTTCTAAAAATAACTAAAGAGGATGATCGCTTCAAGAAGATTTACGAAATAAACAATCAGGTTATCCGACGTTTAACTTTGGATAAAACCCTACCGGTCGTTCTATTTGAGCCTAACCATTTACAGCTGATGATTCGTGGTCCGGAGCAACGCCGGGACTACCTTGACGATTTATTAGAACGAACCCTGCCCGGCTTTAAAACCACGGCTGCCAAATACCGCCGAGCAGTGGCGCAACGCAACGCCCTGCTTAAGCACGGCCAGGCCAAAGCCCAACAACAATTATTCGTTTGGAATATCAGATTAAGTGAGTTGGGGGCGGAAATTGTCCAGGCTCGTTATGCTCTTTTGGAAACGTTTAATAAAAAACTTGGCCGAGTTTACAGCCAAATTGCCGGTAAGAGGACGAGCATTAAGCTTGATTACGTAACGCCCTTGCGAATTGATAATTATTCCTCTAGCCTGCTGTCGCATCTGGAAAAAAACACCAACCGTGATTTTAATCTGGGTTTCACCAGCTACGGCCCGCACCGCGAAGACGTGCTTATAGCTATTAACAAAAAACCAGCCGCCTCTCATGCTTCGCGCGGCGAAATGCGTTCAATTGTGTTGGCCTTAAAAATCGCCGAACTGGATTTACTGGAATCAGCCCGGGATCTAAAGCCGCTGCTTTTACTGGACGACGTTTTTTCCGAACTGGACGGTGCCCGCCGCCGGCACTTGGTTGAACACCTCACCGGCCATCAGACCTTAATTACCACCACCGACGCCGACTCCGTCATCGCCCACTTTGACTCCCACCACCTCATCCCCCTATAGGCGTAAATTAGTTAGTGAAGAAAACTTGATATTTATTGAGATCAAAACCATCCACCTTTAAACGCTCCAAGACTTTCTGTTTGGCGGCATCGAACTCAGTTTGTTCATATGACACACGCCGTGTTTCTTTATCTGTCGCTAATGAAGTTAATGCCAGCTGCACCCAAATTTGACTATCGGAGTAATCCATTTTAAGAATGGACAACCCACTTTTACTGGTATATGGTAGTTTATCCTCTAGTCGAGGTTTTATTGCAGCACTATCGCTGATTAGGTAACTGTGAAGTACATTTGATTCGTCATTTTCTATAAATGCATTGAAGCTGACTTGATCGCCTATGGTAAAGACTTGCGAAGGCTTGAGATGAGTCGACTGAAAAACCTTAATTGCTTGATTTGTTTCTACATTATATTTATAGACACCATTGTTTCTGATAAACCAGGCAGTGCCGCCGTTTCTAACTACGACCTGATTAGTACCAGTAAAGTGAGCCTTAAGATCTACCTTGTTATTGTCAAGCCTGTACACATACAGCCCGCCGTTTTTTAACAGCGCCAAATTGGAGTCATCAATAAGTTGAATATCGTTGTTACTGACCTCTTTTGGCGACTCAATTATTTTAAATTCTGGTTTAGAATGACCAAGGTCGGCAATATATAAGAAGCCTCTTTCAATCGCTGATTGCGCTTTTATAGCTTCCGGATTATCACCTAGCGATTCGGTTTTACCAACATAAACCAAAAATTTGTTATTAAATAAACTGTAGTCTTTGGCCAGAAGATCAATTGATGCCTTTAAATTTTTGTTATCAGGTAGCTCAATTTTTTTGGGATTTTTATCTTGAATATTTTGGTAGCTATAAATCGCGCCGTTTTGATCGATAGCCAGAAAACGTTGATTTGAGGACGCATTGGCTACATCAGTAACTATTAGCGATGAACTAATGTCCAGCCCTTCTCGGGTATAAATTGGAGAGGTACTATCATTTGCTAAATCAATAATATTTAGGCTTGGGGCTGCATCCTCAGGCTGAAGCTTTGCTAATAGGCCGTTTGGCGAGGAACTGGTTATAGGCAGTTGGAATATGCTTGACAATATCGGCGTGGGATTAACGAATTGCCCGGGCCTATCGTGTCTTAGAATGAAGCTCTCCTTAGCGCAAGCGTAGCTATACAAGATGTTGTTAACAACTATGTCACAGCCCAAACTTTCGCTGCCGATTTTGCTGACGGCTCGTTGTGGCTCCAAATCGAGTTTTAGTTCAGACGATTTGAAGCGGACTGTTTTTGCCTGACCGATAGTTTCGCTATCATCTTGGATCGCCGAGACGCTAAAACTACCGATTGGCAAGCGAAAATTGGCAGCTTTTTTCTTATTTAGCTCTTTAGTTGCAACAGTTTTGCCATTTAAGTCGTTTAGTCTGAGGGTTATTTTTTGATCTGATACGGCCTTGCTAACCTCGACTTTTAAAGTACTCGTCAGTAAGAAGTTATTAATTAGGATGATCGAACCTAGTATTAGGACCAGGGCCAGAATAAGGTTTTTGTATCTTAGAAGGATGCTTAATTTCATAACGTTAATCCGGTAGGCTTTCGAACAATGAATTAATTAATGGCACAATTCCAGCGTCGCGGCTCTCAGGGCTGCCGCCATTGACTCCCTTAGGTGAGCCGCGGTCAATATGAAGGTGTGGATCACTTTTTTCGGCACACTTACGTTCACCAACCACAGCAATCTGTTGGCCGGCCGAAACTGGCTCGTTTTCTTTAACTGAAACTTTTTGAATATGACCATACCAATAACGATAGCCATCCTTGCTTTCCAGCTGCAAGTGTTGACAGCCGACAATACCTTGATAGCTCGGCGAAAGTTTAGCGATTGTGCCATCAGATATTGCATAAACAGGCGTACCAACTACGCTATCCCCACCGGGTTGACGGGAAATATCAAAGGCGTGACTCGACGGTGGGACAAAATCGTGGTGACACTTGGTTGGGTCGGCACATGGTAGCGGCGACATACTAGGTACGCCACCGTTTTGGCTCTTACGTTGCGGGGCTACTGGGAAAGAATAGCCGTCTGTGCTGACAATACCGCTGCCAGCCGGGCAGGAGCTTATACTTGCGGTAGATTGATTAGCCTTGCCGCTTGTTTTGGCATCTACAAATTGCTGGGAATCTGCATTAAAGCCCTTGCTAAAGTCTGTTGCCAGTATCCAATAAGCCATAATTACGTAATCAGAGTTTTGATTTCTTGAAAAGTCTTTAAGCTTTACGCCGTCTGGCGCACCACTACCGTTATATTTGGCAGCAAAGGCCAGCAGATTTGAATTATTGCGATGCAGAACTACGGTATTAAAATCAGCTTCAGCGTTGCCGGTGTACCCTTCCGTAGCGATCGGCTTGCCGGCCGAACCTATGTTATGTTTGAAAGCTGCATGAACTGCATCCTTTGGATTTTCTGGATCTTTGCTACCATCGCCGTCACCATCAGTACCAAGACTTACCCAGGTACTATCAATAAATTGCCAGGGGCCTTTAGCGCCAGCAGACGATACACCCCAGCCACTTGTTTTATACTCCGGCCAACCACGGTTTTCTACCCACAAAACTGCTGCAACTATCCGCGGGTCGACATCCGGATACTTCGGTGCCGTCTCAAGAATTAAGTTTCGCCAAACGGCTGGTACGTTGGTTGATAGACTGCCGCTGGAATTCGCTGAACTTAAAACCGAGCAACTGGTTGTATCGCTGGTTTCAGTATCAAAATAGTAGATACCGGAATCAAAAATAGTTTTTTGTTGAGCTGATAGAGCAACAACCTTTGCTGGAAACAGTGTTATTACTGTCAAGAAAAAGGCGGCGGTAAGCAAATACTTAATCACTATGAACACCTGTTATTAAGGCCGGCCGGGTTGGTATCCCAGTGCCAGTTTTCACCGCTATATTGCAAAATACCGTAAGCCGGAGCGTTATTTTTCATCCATTCCCAGACCGGATCGCCAACCGCAGTCGCTCGGCCCGAGCAACTATTCGCCGTGCCTGTATTGTGAGGGATGTTCAAATCCATAGCTGTACCGCTTTCGTGTGGTGAATAACCTTGACTGGCTACTAAACCAGAATTACCAGAGATACACCTGCCATTCTCGCCAACAGTATATTTCGTTTTAGTTCGACATAGTTCACCCTGATGTTCGTAGGTACGTAGGCTACTGTTAGTAGATAATGAAACCCCATCCTTTTTGGCTTTTTCGCCAACAGCCGCCCAAGCAGCCGAAACTTGCGAATTAACGATGGCGTATTTACCCGGGCCAAGCGGAATACCATAACCACCGCTACATTCTTCATTATCGCAAGGGATAGTAAGAACTTTACACAATCTTACTTTTCGAGGGGTGCCGTTTACATAAGCTGTATATTCAGTCAGCACCTCGATCGACCCAGGCGCACAGGCTATTGAAGCAGAATCGCCGTTTTGATCACCAATGGCAGTTGCACTTGAGCCTTTAAAGTAGGCCTTTAATTCGCCAATCACACTTAAAGTTGTATCGACATCTTTAGCCACATGAGCTGCCGAGCCATACCCCCGGCACCAGTCATCGCCGGCAGCCTTTAATTTATTCCGCCCTTCTTCAGTTAGGCAGGGTTCAATTGCTGGTCGTACAGTAACGAAACCGGTGACCGGATCACGCAGCAGCCAGGAAGCTCTGGTACGGCCGGTAGAGTTTATGACACTACTGTATTCATTTGAACCAGCCAAATAGCCGGCGTTTTGGGCAACTTGACCTAGAATTTGCTCAATCGTTTGGCCGGGGTGCAGCGATAGCGCTTTATCTTCTAAGGATTTAATTTCGGTTGCACCGGGATCTTTCGGTACCTGCACACCGGCAATACCAACCTGCCATAGTGTGTTAGCGGGACAATTGTTAGAGTGGCTGGTATCGCCACAGTTGGAATAACTTAAGGGATTGTCGACGTCCAAGTCGGCTTCTTTAAGCGACCACCAGGTTACCGTAGCCGCCATGGCAGCCTTTTCGTCGGCATTACCCGGCAGATTCGGCACGACGTTCTGAGCTATCCATTGAATCCAGCGTTGTGGATTAGGAGCAAGCTGTTGACCGCCAAGACTATCAATAGTTGTAGCAACAGAACTGGTTGTTGTGGAAGAAGTCGCCAATTCATCAACACCGCTGTTTTTGCAGGAGGTTTCGTCGTCGTTGTAACAAGCCCAGCCCTCGACCACCCCAGTGTCGAATATGAAGAACCTGATTCTTAGCCAGTCCAGCTCTCGGCTGGCGCATTCATCTTTTGGATAGTTCTTGGGGTCGTATGGATTAGCCGCTACATCAGCCGGTATAACATTCCAAAGCTCTTTATTATCAGCTTCGGCTTCTGGTAATTTTTTGATTTCGACACCAAAGCACCTTTTGGCTCTGCTAATATATGTTCCTCCGCTGGCGCTATCATTATTTAGAATCTGGGCAGCACCTTCGGCGTTTCCGTAAGGATCTGCGAACCTCGCATCTTCTAGGTCTTCTTTGCTAAAACCGTATTTTGGAAAACCATAATCATAATCGGTATCTTCTGCGGCCATGGCTTTAGCCGAGAAAAGATCCCCGATCTTGAGTACGGACCTAGCGCTATTAATAAATGAGCTACCTAAGCTTGCCAATTTTTGTGAGAAATCGGCCGGAGTTCGATCGATCAATTTGGAGATAGCAGCGTCCGGGTCATATAGATTAAAAAGCCGATAGGCTAGACTCTGTGATTGAAATTCGGCCAGGCGTTTCTGGTGCAGATCCTCTTTAAGGGCAAGTTCTTCCTCCTTACTAAGTGCGGATCCGCCTGTCATCAAAGCCATGCTATTGCCGGCCAGTCTTACGCCGTAATTGGCGTAGTTACCAAATTCCGCACCAACAGCCGCCACATTCACACTTTGACCAGCTATAAAATCGGACACTTTATCGATTACAAAGGGTAAGGCAAGGGCGCTAGCGGCTATACCGAAAGCTGTGTTGACCGTGTTGCCGCTAAGGACGCCAATTACTGCGCTGATAGCTCCAACAACTACTAATCCGACTGTACTACATAATTCTTTGAATGAATCATCAGCCCAGCTTAGAAAACCGGGCGAAGGGCCAGAGATGTTTTCCTTTATACCCTCATCAATATCCAGACCGGTCTGCTTTTGTCCTGACTCGGCTTGGATACTGGCAGCCTCAAAAGCGGAAGTTGCCCTTACATCTGCCGCGCCACCAACGCCGGCCCACTTTCCTTTTGTGCTTTTGCCGTTAAATTTTTTGGCCGCGAAGCTTAATGTTTCTTGGTCTATATCTACGCCGCTCATCAACTGCTGACCGATAGTTAAGGCATCCATGCCAATACGGGTCAGGGGATCGATAATATTCTCTTTGCGGATTAGACCAACATTATTGTTGACATCCCTAATAATGCAGACAACCCCAGTCGCACCGGCTATGCCGGCCGCTCCTTTAGTGTAGCCGCTGCTTTTGATTTTGCCCAAAATTTCACGGGTCTTGCTTGGTTCGAGCTTAGTTTCTTCTGGAATGGGCCTGTATTTTTTATTGCCGTCCTCATCCGTTTCTCCCTCATCAATCTGTGCATTTTTGCCGTCAACGCTCGGATCGCGAATCCCAGTTCTAAAACGCTCTTCACGAGCTATCCGCCATTTTTCGTATGCCTCGGCCACAGTTTTATTTAATTTCTTATCCAAAAGTTTTAAGGGGTGCCACGTCACCAGACCATATTTTTGCAGTGGCCTTGCCCTGATGGCTGAGCTGATTGTGCCATAACCTAATTCGCTGATCATTGCTCGCAAGGCACGTGTTTGTTTGAAATAGCCCTTTTCGGCATCGACAAAAACTTCATTACCTCTAAAGCTGATACTTTCCTTAGCAATACCTTTTTCTATTAATTTGGCTTCAACTTCAGCGTTATTAAGATTTCTGTAAGGGGAATTTGGATTTTTACGGTCAATTGTAAAACCACTGAAGGTTTTAAAACCGCCAAACTCTGGCTTTAAACCGATTCTTTCAAAATCGGCAAATATTTTGTTCTTATATTTACTGCCCAGCCAACTTACACGGGTTTCACCAAAATCACCGCCAGATCGAACAAAGCGATAAAATCTGCCTACCCGGCCATCGCCGGCGTCTTCTTGACTGGTCATATGAAATCCCCGTAGCAGCTGAGCAAAATGAATGAATTGTAATGGTCCCTGTAGAACCGAGAAGCCGAAAAAGAGGCCGATGATTGTGCCCACAACTCCGCCGCCGGCTATTACCTTTCGGCGACGGGTACTAAGTAGGTTTCGGAAGCGGGATTTACTTTCAGGTTCGGCACTTGGATTGTAGCCTCGGCCGAGTTTGTCCTTTTCTTGATCTGTTGGAGTATCTCCGGCTTTTTCTTGGCCGAGCCCGCCCTTTTCCTTGTCGGCTAGCTCATCGAACGTTTACTGCGACTGCCTGATTCGTGCGATCAGATCCTTGCCGATCTGTGCCTCAAACTTCCTGTAAACATTAGTAAGCTTGATGGCGATGTCAGTCTGCTTTTTCATAGAGATAATATATCGCCA
>Ga0076291_102_pt1 | contig 63459 bp, 67 predicted proteins | sample RifGroA2_FD_67978 | JGI IMG/M metagenome (GOLD analysis project Ga0076291, IMG submission 67978) | Candidatus Saccharibacteria bacterium GW2011_GWA2_46_10 | reverse complement strand
CGGGCTGGGAAAGCAGTAAGTTATCGATATTCACACCAATGCGTTTGGCATAAGGCGGATCAAGAGCATGTTCGGCGTCAACGTAGGCGGCCGTGCCGCCGGCTTTTTGGACCTCGGCCACAGCATGCAAACAAACAGTGGTCTTGCCAGAGGCTTCTGGACCAAAGATCTCAATAATCCGGCCTTTGGGCAGACCGCCGCCCAAAGCAATGTCCAAACTTAAGGCGCCGGTTGGGATAGTTTCTACATTAACTTTATGGGCGTCCCCCAGGCGCATAATCGAGCCAGAACCAAACTGTTTTTCGATTTGATCAAGCGCCAATTTTAGGGCCTGTGTTTTACCGCTGGTGGCGGTCATTTTTTTATCGTCTGGTTTATCAGTTTTTGCCATTTGTAAAAGCCTCCTAAAAATTCAACCTATTGGAAATACAGTATAGCAAGCGTACAGGCATGATAAAAATGCTGGCGTTTAGTATGCTATATTCGTAGATAATGGTGCAATGGATTTCCCACTCTAGACATCGATTTTTTCTAAGTTTTCTTGGCTTGATTGCTGGTTTCTTTTTTGCTGGGTTATGGCTAAGTGGTCAAGGTCCCGATGCCGGTATGGCGACCATTTTCTTCGGCCCAATATTCGCAATACCAATTATTCTTTTAATTTTGTTGGCAGAGGAAAGATCTTTTAAAAGAAGTGTTAGTCAAGAGACTGTCTCACGGCGCTTTTGGATTATTTTATTTTCGGCACTTGCAACTCTATTATTTATCTTCTGGTTAATCTGGCTCTTCTAGGTTATTCCGCTTATACTTAAGGGTATGCGCATCAACGACGCTATGGTGGTTGAATTACTAAAAGCCAACCACAAAGTGAGCGACGAACAATTAAAAGGCTTGCTAGACCAGCAAAAAACAGATAAACGCCCCTTGCAAGATTTGGTACTGGCGGATAATTTAATTTCTGAGAAAGATTTTGTCCAAGCTTATGCCGACCGGGTTGATGTACCGTTTGTGGAGGTCATCCCCAAAAATATTCGCAAGGAAGTCCTCCGCCTCATTCCGGAGCACATTGCCCGCCAGTACAACGCCGTGCTGTTTGACGTAACCGAAGACGGCACCAAACTGCTGGGCATGGAAGACCCTGACGACGTCCAGGCTATTAACTTCCTGCAGAAACAACTGGGCACCAATTTAAAAATCTACATTGCCACTCGCTCTAACATTTTGGCAGCCCTAGATCAATACCGCACCAATCTATCAAGCGAACTAACTGAAGTTATTGCCAGCCAGAGTTCGGCCGCACCCGAGGGGGCCGAAGCCGAAGAAGAGGTTAGTGAAGAAGATGTGGCCGAAGATAGTCCGGTGGCCCAGACCGTTAATTTGATTATCGAAGATGCCATTAAACAAAATGCTAGCGACATTCACATCGAACCACGCGAGGATTATGTGACAGTTCGCTACCGTATCGACGGTCAGCTGCGTGAAACTAATCGCTTGCCCAAGAAAGTAGTGCGATCGCTAGTTAGCCGAATCAAGATTTTGTCTAATCTCAAAATTGATGAGCGCCGAGCGCCCCAGGACGGACGTTTTAAAATTACCGTTGGCAGCGGCCAGTATGCCCTGCGTGTCAGCACCCTGCCGATAGTCGAGGGCGAAAAGGTGGCGATGCGTATTCTAAACGAATCATCCAAGCCGGCTACTTTGGAAGAGCTCGGTTTCTGGGGCAGCACTCTCGAGCGCTTAGAGCATGCCCTGACCCGCCCACACGGCATGATTTTGTTTACCGGCCCAACCGGCTCCGGCAAATCCACCAGCTTGTTTAGCATTCTGTCGCGCCTCAACCAACCGTCGGTTAATATCTCGACGGTTGAAGATCCGGTGGAGTATAAAATTCCGGGCACAAACCAAGTCCAGGTCAATCCGGTAGCCGGCATGACTTTTGCCAATGGCCTGCGGGCGCTGCTGCGCCAAGACCCCAACATCATCATGGTCGGTGAGATTCGCGATGGCGAAACGGCCAACTTGGCCGTCCAGGCCGCGCTGACCGGCCACTTGGTATTTAGTACCCTGCACACCAATAATGCCGCTACTTGCCTGCCGCGCTTGCTGGATATGGGCATTGAGCCGTTTTTGATTGCCAGCACCGTCCGGGCAGTGGTTGGCCAGCGTTTGGTTCGCAAACTGGTGCCCGACAGCATCGAAAGCTATAAGCCGGATGAGGCGACCCTAAAGCGGATTCACACTGCCTTTGGTATAGAGGACGAGGCTGGTATGCAGCACATTCATGAGCTGGAACTGCAAGCCATGAAGAGTCGCATCGGTCTGGGTGAATCAACCGATCAGGCCGGCCAAACTGATCAGCCATCAACCACCGCCAAAAGCATTGAGCGTCTATGGCGGCTCAAGAGTTCGCCCGGCACCAGCGCCTTCCGTGGCCGAATGGGCATTTACGAAGTGCTAACCATGGGCTCGGAAATTCAAAAAATGGTGGTGGCTGGTGCCACTTCCGAGATCATCCAGGATCAGGCTATTAAAGAAGGTATGGTCACCATGCAGACCGATGGCTTTATTAAATCGCTGCGCGGCCAGACCACACTGGAGGAAGTCATGAGGGTAACCATCGAGCGCTGATGGCTGAATTTTCCTACGTTGCAACAACGTCCGACGGCCGGCAATCTAATGGCACGATTAATGCTGCCAGCCGTCAGGCGGCGATTGCCACGCTGCGAGCTCAAGGCCTAAAACTGCTTAACATTAAAGAAGCCGGTGCTGCCAAAAAGCGCTTTAGCTTGGGCAAGAAGGTTAAACTTAAAGATCTAGTTATTTTCACCCGCGAGCTATCGACTATGATTAGCGCCGGCGTGCCACTACCCCGAGGACTGGCAACCTTATCCGAGCAAACTGATAACAAATATTTTAAGGAAGTAATAATTTCGGTTACCCGTGATGTGGAAAGCGGTATGCCTCTTGCCGATGGCATGGCCAAGTTCCCTCACGTTTTTAGTGATGTCTATGTCAATATGATCAGAGCTGGTGAAGCCGGCGGGATTTTGGACGACATTCTAAAACGTCTAGCCTTGCAGGTCGAAAAGGATGCTGCTATCCGCCACAAGATCCGCTCGGCTATGGCCTATCCGGTAGTGATACTGACCATCACCGTGGTTGCCTTCTTTGGCATCATGGTTTTCATCATGCCCAAAATTGGCAAAATCATTACAAGTCTTGGCGGGCCGAATGCCGAACTGCCAATTTACACTCGGGCGATGCTTAGTGCCAGCAACTTTATGCAAAAATATTTTATTTTCATTCTGGCATTTATATTCTTGGCGTTTTGGCTATTTAGGCGATATATCCGAACGGACAAAGGCAAATTCTGGTGGCACCATACGCTGCTTAGAACGCCGGTCATTGGCAAGGTGCTTTTAAAAATTGCTGTGGCCAGATTCTCCAGAACTTTTTCCTCTTTGATGGGTTCGGGCGTAACCGTGCTTGAGGCGTTGAATGTAACCGGTAAAGCCGTTGGCAACAAAGTTATCCAGGCCGAACTCGAAAAAATTGCTAATGCAGTCAAGAACGGGCAAAGCTTAGGCAAGCAAATGACGGCCGCGGCTTACTTTCCGCCGATAGTTGGCCAAATGATAACGGTTGGCGAAGAGACCGGCAAAATCGACGAAATACTTGTTAAAGTTGCCGACTTTTACGAGGAGGAGGTTGACGCCGTAATAGATGGGTTGGCCAGTATCATTGAACCGATTATGATAGTTGTACTTGGCGGAATGGTGGGAATGATTGCTGCGTCCGTCATGGGTCCAATTGCTGGTCTGTCCAAAAACATCGGCGGCTAGTGAACTTCTTCGGTGTGGATATATTGTTGACAAGGTAACGCTTATGGTTATAATCAAGTTCAGGAACGATCTAGTTCTAGCACATAATTAATTAACAAATAAAGCAAGAAGGGTGGGACTATGATCTCATTTAAAAAAGCTCGATCAAGCGGTTTTACAATAGTTGAACTGTTGATTGTAATCGTGGTTATAGGTATCTTGGCCGCACTAGTGGTTGTTACTTATAACGGCATTCAACAAAAAGCGCGTGACACAGAGCGCAAGACAGACATTAACGCCATTCATGGCCAACTGGAGGCATACAATGCTCAAAACGGCAAGTATCCAACCAAGGCCAACGTTAATGACTCTGACTGGCGCAGCACCAATATGAAGGGTCTTGATGGTGCAGCTCTCCAGGATCCAAATGGTGACGCCCAAACACTAGAGGATGCCACAGATGCTGATGACTACGGCTATGCGCCAACTCCAGCTGACTGTGACAACTCTACTGCTGACTGTACTGGCTATGCTTTAGCGGCAACGCTTGAAGCCGGTGGCACCTACACCAAGAACGATCTAAACTAGAACTTTAGTATCAGTTCAAAAAAACCCCGGGACAGTCCGGGGTTTTTCATTTGCTGGCAGCCGCCTATAATAAGCTTAAGCCCAGCACTAGACTTTCGAGTCTATCCGCTGTGGCGGATACTATTGCAAAAACTCGAAGCTAGGTGCTAGGTAAGCATGAAAGAAATATCGGTGGGTAAATTTTCCAAAGAGAAGCAATCGGGACAAAGACAACAAGGCTTCACAATAGTCGAGCTAGTGATAGCGATAATTGCCGGCTCGGTTTTAGTCGGTGGCATCCAAGTCGCCAGCTCAAATTATGTACACCTCAATCAGAAGGGTCGTAACCTTGCCTTAACCAATTCGTATGTTGAGGCCAAAATTGAATCACTTCGAAACGTTGGCTATTTAAGCTTGGCAAATGGCACGACAGATCTTTCTGGCGAACTGCCGGGCGGCTTGCCGTCGCCCAAGAGCGGCTCGATGACAGTAACTGATCAAGGCTCAGGCCTTAAGAAGGTCGTTATGTCTGTCACCTATAACGATAAGGGTGTTGATAGAACCTATTCGTACAGCACGCTGGTAGGAGAGCTTGGTGTTGGCAATTAAAGCGGCTTCGCCTTATAAAGGGTTTACTACTGTTGAGTTAATAGTAGTGGTAAGCGTTACCTCAATTATGTTTTTGGCTTTTTTGGGTATCTTTACCAATTATTTCGTCATTATTACCAAAAACAACGCCCAGATGGACATGACCGTCAACTCCCAGAACTTACTGCGCTCAACTGTTGATACACTGCGGGTGGGTGGCGGAGTGCGCCAATCCAACACTATTGCCGACGCCAATGCCCCGCCGGGTGGCTGGAATACTTCTAACGACGATTTTGTAATCGTCATTGCCTCGCCAGCATTGGATAGTAATCGTAACTACATTATTAATGAGGATACCGGCAGCCCGTATATGAACGAGCTGGTTTACTTTAAAGACGGGGATCGTTTGACGCAAAGAGCTCTGGCCCATCCAGACGCCGCCGGCAATTCTCTGCAAACTTCCTGTCCGCAAGCCCAGGCTTCACCGACCTGCCCGGCCGATAAGACACTGGCCGAGTACGTCAAGACAATGGTCTTCACTTTATACGACCAAGATAACAATTCAACCAACGATCCTTTGGCAGCCCAATCGGTCAAGATTGATTTAGGCATGGAGCGAACATCGTTTGGTTCGACTTTCTCTTTGGATAATAGCATTAGGGTAACGTTAAGGAACAGGTTTTAGAATGAAATTGAATAAAATCCTAAAACCTGACGGCCAAGTTTTAATCTCGCTACTGGTAGTCTTACCATCACTAATTTTAATCGTCGCGGCTTATTTGAGCCTATCGGCTAACAGTTTTAGCTTGTCGCGCCAAGATCAGCTGCATAGCCATGCCCAGTTGGCAGCCGATGCCGGTGCTGATTATGCCGTCGAGCAAATCAAAGCCGACGCCAACTGGAACAGTACTAGTGGTGAAACCGAACTACACAACGACGGCTCAATAAAAGTTACTTACTCTGCAACCTCGGTCGATAACAGTCCGTCTAGTAAAACCGTAACCATCATCGGCCGCAGTTACTGGCCAGCCGATTCTGTCAACCCTTCATCTTCCGTCACGATCAAAGTTGATTTGCGGCCGTCGGAGTCTGGTAACTATAGTGTGGTTAGCGGTCAAGGCGGTCTGATTATGAGCAACAGCTCCAAAATTACTGGTGGAGATGTGCTGATAAACGGCGAAATAACTCTGTCCAATAGCTCCCAAATAGGCCTTAGTAATGAATCGGCTAATATCGATGTAGCCAATCAAATTTGTCCGATTCCAGCTGATGCTACCTATCCACGGCTTTGTAACGCCGGCGAGAACGACAACCCGATTTCTATTTCTAACAGCGCTAAAATTTACGGTACGGTTAAGGCCAACCATCAGTCCAATGGCTCCGGAATGAGCAACCCGGGCCTAACAGCTAGCTCGGGCGTAACTCCGCAAGCCCTGCCGGCTTATGATAGAGACGCCCATAAAGCAGCTGTGGCTACCACCATTACTGGTTCGGCTGCTTCCTGCTCTGGCAGCCAATCCAAAACCTGGGCAGCCAACACCAAGGTCACTGGCAACGTAACAATGAGTAATGGCTGTCAGGTCACAATTGAAGGCAATATTTGGATTACCGGTAATCTCAGTGTTTCCAATTCTTCAAAAATAAAAGTAGCCGATTCGCTCGGCGGCACTCAGCCAGTAATTATGGTAGATGGTTCTACTGGCGTCAGTCTTTCCAATGGCTCCAAGATTGTATCCAACGCCAGTAGCACAGGCGCTAAGCTTATAACTTACTGGAGTTCTGCCAGTTGTTCACCAGACTGTACCGATGTGATTGGTACTGACTTAAATACCTCTCGGGACATCAGGACCATCCATCTAAGTAATTCCTCTGAAGGCGCCCAGTCAGTCTTTTATGCCCGTTGGACAAAGCTACATCTATCAAACGGTGGCCAAGTCGGCGCGGTAGTTGGCCAAACTATCTACATGACTAATTCCTCGACTGTCACTTTTGGTACTTCAACTGGTGGTGGTGGCAGCACTACATGGGTTCCGAGCGGCTACCGAAGAAGTTTCTAACTTAAGGAACTAGAAATTAGGAATAAGAAATTAGCAATTAGCTAGTTCCTATTTCCTAGTTACTAATAACTGGAATTGATATACTTTTGGTAAGGATAAGCGTAAATAACAAAGTGGGCACCAATTCTCAAACAAGTTTTTATCACGACGAGCCATTTTTTGGTCTTGATATCGGCCATTCCAGTATGAAGGTTATGCAGCTCGATAAAAACCATGGCCACTCGCCGAGAGTTTTAGGTTACGGCGTCAGTAATTACTACCATAACGAAGCTATCAACAACGGCGTGATAGTCGACTTTGCTGCACTGGGTAAAGCCATGCGCGAACTTTTTAAAGAGCGACTGGTGGGCACCATCAATACTCGCCGGGTAGCCTGCACCATTCCCACAGCCCACACCTTTTCTCGGCCAATGATTCTGCCGCCAATGGACAAAAAAAAGATACAAGAAGCTGTCAAACTAGAAGCTGAACAATATATCCCTGTACCGATTGATAACCTCTACCTGGACTACGATATATCGCGCCAAGACAAAGACGGCATTGACCTTCTAATGGTGGCTACCCCCAAAAACGTGGTTGACAGCTGCGTCAATTTTTTAGAATCGGTCGGACTGGAGCCAGTGACTATGGAGCCGACTATGAACGCCTCGGCCCGGCTGTTCTCGATTGCTGATGTCCGCCGCGAGGAAGCTTCTATTTTAATTGACTTCGGCTCGGTGGCTATTGATGTGGCCATTTTTGATCAGGCCATGTTCGTTAACAGCACCATCCAAGGCGGCTCCGACACCCTGACCAATATGATCGCACAGCAGCTTGGTATTAGCCCGGCCGAGGCCTACGTGCTCAAGAGTCAGCACGGCATTGCTGCCGACTCGTCAATGCCCAGCGTTGGCTTGGCGGCCAGACCAATCCTGGAATCGCTGCTTAAGGAACTACACCGCATTATTCGCTACTATGATGAACGCTCGGCTACCAGACATCGTAAAATCAGTCAAATTATTACCACTGGCGGTGGGGCGACTACTCACGGATTAGACAAATATTTGACCGCCGAGTTAAAATTGCCAACCCGGCGCCTAGACCCCTGGCGTCATATTAACTTCGGTGACCTGCAGCCGCCGAGTGATCTGGCCCGCTCCATGTATATAACAGTGGCTGGTGTGGCAATCTTAAGGCCAGAGGAAATTTTCTGATGATAAATCTAATCCCGCCAGCTTACGGTCAGGCTATCCGTATTGGGCGTACCAACACCAGGCTGATGCGCTGGTTACTGAGTGTTACCGCCGCCGCCGCCGGATTGATAGTTATTGTCGGCGTTGGTTGGCTGTATCTCAACCATCAGAATTCCAAATTAACCAAAGATATTAGCAGCGTCCAGCAACAATTAGATGCCCAAAATCTAGGCGAGGTTCAAAAACAAGCCCAAACCATCAACTCTAATGTCAAAGTCATCAACCAAGTGCTTAACCGCGAGATTCGCTTCTCAAACCTTATCCAAGAAATCGGCTCGGTCTTGCCCAATGGCAGCGTCCTCAACAGCCTGACACTTAGCAAGGTAGACGGTGCGGTCGATCTTTCGACCGGCACTCGCGACTACACGGCAGCCAGCCAAATAGCGGTTAACTTAAGCGACCCCAAAAATAATATTTTCGAGAAGGTAGATATTGTTAATATCACTTGCGACGCCAGCCCAACTTCGACCTACGCCTGTAATGCCAACTATAAAGCCCTATTTTCCAAAACTACTAAGAACCGCTTTCTGAACGCCGCCACAGGAGGCCAATAAGTGAATTACCCATTTATCAATTCACATTTACCAATTAAGTATCATTTATCATTTGCCAAATGGTTAATGGTCAATAATTCGGCTAATGGTAAATGGATAATGGTTAATGAAGCCGGAGGCGCCTCGTGAGTAGTTCTCGAATGCGCCTAGTCTTAATGGCCGGCCTTGGTTTGGCGGTGGTCATTTTTCTATTCATCGGCTTTGGCGGCAAAAACATCGTCGCTACCCAGAGCCAAAAAATGGTTGAGCTGAAACTTAAAAGCCACACCGCAAATGCTCAACTGGCCAATCTGGCTTCGGCTAAAAAACAAGTCGAGCAGTATGCTTATTTTAACGATGTGGCCAAGACAGTGCTGCCGAGCGACAAAAATCAAGCGCAGGCGGTATTGGATATTTCTCAGATGGCCAACGAATCAGGCATTGCCATACAGAGCATAACTTTTCCAACCAGCACGTTGGGGGCGCCCGAAACTAAAAAAACCGACAAAGATGTGGCCACCGCCTCACCTTCAACCGTCATCACCCAGGCCAAGCCGGTAGAGGGTATTTCCGGACTTTACAGCCTATCGCTGACCATTAAACCTCAGACTGACCCAGGCACGCCAGCCAGCAAACAAGTCACCTACGGCAAGTTTTTAGATTTTCTATCAAGGATCGAAAACAACCGGCGGACAGCCCAGATAGCCTCTGTTACTGTCAACCCTACTGCCGGCGCGGGCGGCCAGTTCAGCTTCCAAATATCAGTTAACATATTTATAAAGCCATGACCCCGATTATAAGTAGTATGACAAAGACATCTTCTGATTTGTTCACAAATCAGACTTCTAACGGGGTCTATCTCGTTAGACCTCACCTAGTATCTTTTGTATATTTGGGTGCGTTGGAAATCATTGATGATTTTGATAATAAACTAACTTTAAAATTGAAGGCTGAGGTCTAATCGGGATGAAAAAGAATATTAAAATCAACCTCGGTAGTCTTAAGTCCCAGCTGGACAAACTAAAGCCGTTCTTCAGCAAACATGGCTCGTTTATGGCAATTCTGTTTGTCCTTTTAATTTATCTATTTATCGTCTGGCGGATTAGCGCGCTGGCCGCCGCCGAGCCGGAAATTGAGGCCATTGATGCAGCGCTAACTTCCTCGGCCGTACCCAAGATTGATAGTAAAGCCATCGAGCAGATTCAACAGTTAGAGCAAAATAGCCCACAGGTTCAAGCCCTATTTAATCAAGCCCGCAACAACCCCTTCCAAGAGTAATTCCTCAGATAGTGTTTAAAAGGCTTGTGCTTGGTGCTACAATGCAACCACAGGCTAAAAAGAAAGATTGAAATGACAAAAGCTATTAATTATGAAGGTATCGCTGCCGACGAAGGCGTTGTAGCCGCCCATCCCGAACTATTTAGGTGCCGTAGATTACCGAGAGGTATAATCGGCCGCTTGATCGAAAACTTTCGCGACCACCCTGTCCGCGACAGTGCGGCCGGCGGCGTAGCCCTGGCCGGGGTCGGCTTCGTTGCTGCTGGGCTCACCTTTCGCTACCGACATTAAGCATTTTTATGCTCTCACTTTTACCGCTTTACGAAACTCAATTATCTTTGCTTTAACCAAGGCCAACAACGTTATGACGTCATGACGTCGTCGCGAATCGTGGAATCCAAGAGTTTAAGGAAAGAAATTGCTAGCTTAGACTTCGAATTTTTCGAGGTGGTCGTTGATGGTCTTTAGAAAGTCTTTGGCTTGGGCTTTGGTCATGGCCACTCGGGCGACAATGTTTTGCTGGTTCGGGCCCGGCAGCGCTTGGGCAAAGCTGAAAGTCACCGCGTGGTCGTTGTTACTAATCAAATACGAGTCTACATAAAGTACCGGCGTCCGGTTTGGGTTCAGATTAAAGTTTATGTTCGCCTGCTTCTTGGTGTTGTCCGCCATATCCCCTCCTTATCACCTTCATTATACCTTGCCCTGTTTTTTGCTTGCCCCGTTAAATCCCCATCAGGGTGGATTTATATGGGGGGTTCGAAGAGAGAAATTTCTAGGCTAATGGGTGATCTTATCTAGAACTTTGGCTTTCCATTTCTTACACACCATACAGTAATACCGTGTCGGGTGTTATAACACTACCATTTCTTACACTAGGGCCCACGCCTAAGGAAACCAGGTTTTATCCCTGCCCTGCCTGCGTAGCATTTGATCTAGAGGCAGCGGTTTAGTAGGTTCTTGACTGGCTAACGTTGTCAAAAACCTTTTCATGTCTTTTAATAGTTTGAACTCGGCTGGTCGTAAGCTCAAATCGTCGGCCGTTTGATATATCCAGAGCAGTTATTTCTACTTTCTCACCTACGGCGATAAATCCGGCTCTACCGGCAGAAACAACCGATGCATCGACGGCCACTAGTGTACCTTCCGCACCTGCTTGCTTTCTTGTTAGGTGAAAACGAGCTGAACCGGCAGCCACAGCATGAGGAATAATCTTATACCGCGCGCCGCCTTCGGTAAAAAAACGAAAATTCGCACTTGCATCAAGAGATACTTCTCTGAGTCTTTGACTGTCCGGTGGTAGAGGAGCACCTTCTGCAGCAAACATAGATATTATTTATATATTAATTTTAAGAAATTGCAAGCACGAGCGTCATTAGCGAGCGAAGAATACAGGGCTAAAGGGATTTATAGCATTTTTGGATATTTATAAGCCTTCGAAACTCCAATTTGGCTAAATTATAACTTGTTGGGGTAAATTGAACTAACCCCGGTTTGGGCTCTAGCGGCGTAACGCTCCGCCTGGGCTGTAAGTTCAGGATGACACTCCTCTAGGTGTTGACCAACCCTTTGCACAAGTCGGTCGACTGGTAACGCACCGTTAAGGTTTACCCCTAGCTCATATTTAGGCCATTCTATATCGCCGCTGGCTCTAAGCACGTTTTCCCGAGCCTCCGGAAAAGTTTTATGCTCATCGTTACCGGTGGCGTACCTTAATTCCAGCCGCTGCAAAATATTATCAATCCGCATCTGAGCCACCAAAAGGACAGGAATAGCACCAGCGGCGGCCGCCAGTTCCCTAATCTGTTCACGCTGCGCAAGCCTGTTTAGCAATGCCTTATAAACCACGCTGAAGCCGTCCTCCAATGAGCCGTATGTCAGATCAAGCATCTCTTTTTTCGCCTGTTTTCTTGGCCGAGAGCCTTGGCGACCATGGATCACTTTTTCTCGAACTTCGGCATAATCATAAACGTTAGCATCAAACTCCTCGGCTAAAGCCTTGCAAAAACCTTGCGGCTCGGCATAGGGCAAGCCAACGCGCATAAAAAGATACGGCTCAGTCATTTAGAGAATCCTTAACACATATTTAAGCAGAATTTGCCTAATTTGCAAGCATGAGCAAGAGTTGAATAAACTCTATCCACCTAACTTAATTTTCGATAGCAAAAACTCGGTAACTTTTCTTCTCTCTGATTCATTAAGTGCGTTTGTTGGACGATTTGCCCGTTCATCTATCGCAACTGTAGTTTCTGTAGTAGTTGATCCTAATCCGCCCTTGATTAATCCTAGCCGCTCTGAAGCTGTAGGTAGTCCAACGTCTTGCCAATCGCCAATTTCCCAGTCATCGGGGGTCAGAGTATCAGCTTCTGAATCAACAAAAGGGTTTTCTCCAAAAGGTATCCCTGGCGTCATATTCGCCAATTATACAAAGTCAATGTCTAATAGCAAGCCCGGTAGTAGACTTTCGAGTCGGCCCCGATGCAATCGGGGCCCAGCGCCAAAGGCGAATTCTCGAAAGCTCACTACCGGGCAAGCATGAGCAATTCCTTGGTTGACATATTTTGCTAATGGTTTAACCTATTACGGTAACTTTGTGAAGATAAAAAGGGAGAAAACAAATGATTCAGCGACTACTAAGTCTGTTTAAACATAACGCAGAAGAAACGCCCGAGTTCCTGACCGATGCCAAGCCGGATAAGAAAATCTGGAACGAACTGCTAAAAGAAATCGATTAGTCTGCCAGCCTTGTATAAATCGTGGTGTGGCCTTCTTGGGAATAGCTTTTGAGTCCACTAGCGCTAGCCGCCCGCTCAACGGCTAAAGAACAGCCGGGGTGCCACTGATCATGAGTCTCAATCATCAAAACATCGACTAGATCAAGCAAAGGCTTAGCTGCCTGTGAGCGGAAAAAACCGATTTCAGCCCCCTCGATGTCCGCCTTGAAAATGCCAACCCTATTACCCCTACCAACTAAATCAATTATGCCAGATGGTGTAATTGCCGGGGCAAATACGTTTGGATGACCGACTCTAAAAAAATCATTTGAGTATAAATAACAATTGTGAGCACCAAAGGTTAGGGCTTCCTCGTTGACCAGCCCGATACTACCAGCTTCGGCAGCCAAAGCCGCCTTAACTGTATGTACTCGGCTACCATATGGTCTAGCATTTTTTTCCAAATAGTCATAGTTTCGTCCGTTGGGTTCGATAGCAAAAATTGTTGAATCTGGGTAACGGCTTGCAAGATAAGTCGTGGAGGTGCCCTCGCTTGCTCCAGCGTCAACAACTGCCAGACCATTTAGTTCTCTGCCGTTGCCACCGGAGTATTCCCAAACCCTTTGAAATAAAACTTCGTTGAACGTGCCGACGTCTTTATCCGTACAATCAATCGGAAAGTTTAGATCTGGATGTTCAAGTCTCAAAGGGACTTCAGCCATTCCCATTGCTTTTTTGCCAAAAACAACCTTGGCCGTTTTGCCTAAACCTATTGTCCCAAGCAACATATCCAGAAAATGCAAACGGTTATGCTGACGCCTAGCAAAGTTTCCGAGCATAGAAGCCCGCTCGACTGGCATGCCTGCAACTGGTAAAACTTCGGAGCCGCTCATTTATATTTTTATACTACATTACTCTGACTTTTGCAAACATAAGCAGCGTGACTCTCAAAGAGAATCAGGTTAGACGGTTGTTTAGCATTAGCAGATTGATTGTGGCGCGCCTTAATTGGCGAATTTGTAGACCAAAAGTCAGTTGTCGGTAGTCGGTGTTAATTTTAAAAAGTTACCGGTTTTGGTTAACTACTGCGTTCCACTTTCGCCATAAATCTTCGGCTGGCTGGCCGCGGACCGACAAATCCGGCGCCAGCGGATTTTCCCAATGGCTGTAGCCAAATTGAGCATAGCCAATAACCCACGACCGCTCGGCAATAGACCGCCAGAACGCATTGACTACCCGTGCCTGGTCGTGCGACCCAAATTGATACTGGCTATTTGCCAGTTCTTTCTCCTCCGAACCGTACCACGGAACAGAAGCGATATTATAGAAGCTATTGCCCCTCCAAGTTTGCTTGACCTTAAAGTAAGTGGTGCGCACAAACACCGGTTTTTGATACTTATCGTATAGTTTTTTTGCGCCGTCTAGCATGGTGTCAGCACCGGCTTTAAGCTCATCGTCGGTCGGCTCATCCTTGGTCGAAATCGGCGTGTCAATGGCGATATAAAAGTAATCCAGCACCTCACCCCAAGTAATGGTGTTCTCATCCGGAATGATGAACCCGGGCGTTGAGCCAGAATTCCAGACCATCTGTCCTACCTCGCCGGAAAAGTGTTGCTTGATGGTCTGAAAAACCTGCCGCCAGCGACTAGCGTGCTGGGCTTCCCAGCTACCGACAGCGTAATGCAAAGAGTCAACATCGCTGGATTCGGCCAGTTTGGCAAAGTGCACTAAAAAGTCAGTTGTTTCGGCAAAATACTGGTTCCACCAGTCCGCTGAGCGATTTTCGGTGTTAAGTTGGGTGCAGCAAAGCTGCGGGCCGAGCGTGACTTTTAGGCCGGCTTGCTTATAGGCTTTAATTTCCTCGATCAGTTTTGCATCACTGGGGTAGTTGGGGTTATCGTCAAACAGATTCTTAACTTTCGGCAGACCATTTTCTTCGGTCCACTGCCACGGCGGATCGATCTCTACTCCTGAATAGCCCATTTTTTTCAGATGTTGAGCGGTGCTGGTAAAAGCGCTGGCCGCTCGGCGCCAGCTGCGTGGTTTTAACCAGAGGCTCATTTCCCGGTGGGAACCAGCGCCAGCGCATAATAGTATCGGTCTGGGTTTGACCGGCGGCAAATTGTACCTTTCGCCCCCTTTGTGTCCAGAAGTAATCGTCAGTATCAAGCTCGAGATATTCGGCTGTTCGAAAGTCATTGCCATTACGAACGTAGCGATACCTCACCGTTCCATCCGGACCGGTAGGTAGCAATTGCTGCTCGTTAAGATCAACAGAGTAAGCAAAATCTGACTGACGTTGCATCTTGTATTGCTCCTTTGTTGCTGTCTGCGGATGAATGTAAATGCTGTCCTCTGGCGGCGTGTTAACCGGGATCCTGACGACAAAGCGCATATGGCCAGCCGGAATTTTCTGGGTATCCGTCTGGTCTGACTTTTGATCTGATAGTGGCCCCCACCAGGCCAGCAGCAGGACTATCGAGGTTACTGACACCAGACCGAGTGACACCTTATGCCAGCGCGGCATTGCCAGCAACTTATCACGCCAAGATCCAAGCCGGGCCAGAATGTTTCTAGACCAAATTGTAAGGCGCGGACGCATGGTATCAATTAGCTGGCAGCTTTATAAACCATCAGCCAGCTGCCGTCGTCAAGCTGAATGGGCGATGGGTCGCAGATGATTTTACCAGCCGGCGCGGCCAGATTAACGCCTTCGTCCATCCAGTTGATACCGTCAGAAGTAGTTGAACTGCTAATACCATCGGCACAATAAAACTGCCGGTATTTACCGTCAGACAGAGCAATTGTTTTGGAAACCGAGCCTTTTTGGCGAGTCACGCCTTTGTAGGTAAAGCTCGAACCATTGGTGGAGGTAGCATAAATTTGCGTTTGCCCTTGGGCAGCATACATGAACCAAGTCGTCCCAATCTTGATCACATCCGGATCAGTGATTTGGGCGTATTCAAAGCGAACTCCCTGCTCTTCGGTGAAGTTGAGGCCATCGCTAGATGTAGCACTATAGACCTTATTAACAGAAGTTGGCGGTTGTCCGGAAGTTGGCGGACCGGGAAAAACCAGATAATAAAGCCTCAGTTTACCATCATCAGTCAGCAGAACTTGTGGATCGGCACCAACGCTATAGGCAGTTCTGGAAGTTTTAACTTGCAGCGAACCGGCCTTCCAAGTTTTGCCGTTATCGTCAGATGCCGCCACCAGCAGGCCAGAAACTGAGCGTTGGCCGCCGTCAACGGCATAGATGACCAGCTGACCGGCAGGCAGTTTGATGGCATCCGGCACCGATGCTTTGTTTATAATTTGTTGCTGAGAATTTGAGAAATGAACTCCGTCAGTCGAACTAGCCAAGTAGACATCATGGTAAAAAGGACCCTTTCTATCGTTGAACGGGTCGCTGGTGGCCGCTGGTTTATCAAAAGCCAGTTTGGAAGTGTCAATTTTGTCTATTTTGCCGGTCTCTGTTTTTGTCTGATTTGAACTTGACGTAGAGCCAGTTTGTGTCTTTTTGTCGCTACCGATTACTCGCCAACCGACCAGACCGCCAATAGTCACAACCAGCACTAAAAGAAATAAAACAAGATGCCCAATGCCGTTTTGGTTTTTACTAACCACAAGCTTATTATAGCTAGTTTAATCGTGGAGCGGTACTCGAAAGTTCTGAAGATATGCCCGGCGAGCCTCGACGATGATGTCGGCGTATTTGTTCGGATTCGGGCAGTATTTGAAGATAAAGTTCTCGAGCGTGCCGGCCGTCTGAACCGTCAACGTACCATAGTTAAAAATCGTCGATAAAATACCAAGTTGCGCGGCCGTGACATCCTCGACGTTCTCAAAATTAAGCCGCGAAATTCGCCGTAAAAACAGGCTTCGCTGAGAAATTTCCACCAAGCTGCGATCAGTTATCAATATCCGGTTGAGGCGGTAGACGTAGGTGGCCACAAACAAGAAGAAAATTAGCGCTGCCAGTCCAAAAATAATGCCGGCTACCAGCCATCTATTCCCCTGCCTGGTCAGATCCTGGAAAGTTTCCGGGGCGACAGTTACAAATAAGGCAATAATAGCAATAACTCCGGCCAAGGCTTCAAGATAAACAAAAAAAATGCCGATAGGGTGGCGATGGACAACGGCTAGTAGTTTTTCGCCCGGCTCCATCAGATCTTCGGATTGACTGAATGTTAGGTGATCGGTTGGCCGTGGTGGCGATGGCGGTGCCATCGGTGGATTTGGCAAATTGGGCGGCGAAAATCGTGGCGGTTGCTCTGGCTCATTCGGCGGCGCATCTGGAGGTGACTCTGGTGGCATTACAATAACTCCGATTGCTTTTTAGATGAAGGCTTTTTACCCAGATGTTGCCAAGCTTTAGGCGTGACCTTGCGACCACGCGGCGTTCGTTCCAGCAGGCCGATTTGCATCAGATATGGTTCATAAAAATCTTCAATCGTGCTGCGTTCTTCGGCAATCAGCGCCGACATGGTATTGACCCCCACCGGCCCGCCTTTGTAATGCTCAATCATGGCTTCCATAAATTGCCGGTCGGCCGGATCCAGACCGAGTTCGTCAATTTCCAAAAGTTCCAGAGCTTGGAAGGCCGTTTGTTTATCGATTATGCCGTCGCCGTTAATATCGGCATAATCGCGCACTCGGCGAAGTAAACGGTTGGCAATCCGCGGCGTCAACCGCGCCCTTTGAGCCAAAATGCCGGCTGCCGGATCATCGATCTTAACCTTTAAAATACTGGCTGAGCGTTTAATAATCTGTTTGATCTCGTCGGGCGTATAAAATTCCAAGCGGTGGATCATGCCAAAGCGGTCGCGCAGCGGCGCCGCCAGCAAGCCCGTCCGGGTGGTCGCGCCAATAATGGTAAATTTGGGCAGATCGAGACGTAAACTTCTGGCGCTCGGTCCTTTGCCCAGCATGATATCAAGCTTAAAGTCTTCCATGGCGGCATAGAGCACTTCTTCGATGACCCGGCTCAAATGATGAATCTCATCGATGAACAAAATATCGCCGTCTTGCAAATTGGTCAGTAGGCTGGCCAAATCACCGGCTCGTTCAATGGCCGGACCGGAAGTCACCTTAATCTGAGCGCCCATCTCGTTGGCGACCACCGTCGCCAGAGTCGTCTTGCCCAGCCCTGGCGGGCCATAGAGCAAGATATGATCAATCGGCTCGCCCCGTTTTTTGGCGGCCGAAATGGCCAGTTTTAAGTTTCTCTTAATTCTTTCTTGGCCAACGTAATTGGCAAAATCCCTCGGTCGCAGTGTTTGCTCAAATTCTTGCTCAGCCTCATCGGCCGGATCAGGCCCTGAAGTATTTATAATTCTATCTATTGCCACATTTCCATTTTACACTGTCAAGGAGCACTTTGTTGCCATTGTTTATGTAGCCACACATTTCGCACTTGGATGCAGTACAAGGAAGAGCCGAGGACTGGACTGAGGCGTACGGGATGGTACGTTGAAGGTGTACCGCAGACTCTGACGCCGTAATGCGCCAAAAGCCGTCGGTGCAGCCGGCTTCGCCGGTTGGCAGGACGGCGGTGCGAGATGTGTGTTATAATTGGACATGGTAAAGGCAATAGTTGCTCTAACCTTTAACGACGTCTTACTAAGTCCCGGTTATGCCGGGTTTTTTAGATCCGAAATTTCGCTTAAAACCAAGTTGACCCGCGATATTCAGCTTGATATTCCGCTAGTTTCTTCGCCAATGGACACTGTTACTGAGAGTGAACTGGCCATCGCTTTAGCCAAGCTCGGCGGCTTTGGCTTCATCCATCGAAATTTGACTATTGCCGACCAAGCCAAAGAAGTTAAAAAGGTTAAAAGCCAAGGACTGCGAGTTGGCGCAGCCGTTGGTTCTAGTATTGGTTATGAACCGCGAATTAAAAGTCTGGTTAGCGCCGGCGTGGATGTAGTCTTAATTGATTCGGCTCATGGTTTCTCCAAACAAGTTTTAGAGGCGCTCAAAACCATCAAGCAAAAATACCCTAAATTGCCAGTCATTGCCGGCAATGTCGCCACAGCCGAAGGAGCTGAAGCCTTAATCAAGGCTGGAGCCGACGGCCTAAGGGTTGGTATGGGCCCCGGCGCCATTTGCTCAACCCGCATAATTTCCGGTATGGGCGTACCCCAGATTACGGCCATTTTTGAGGCTACCGAAGCCGCTAAAACTCGCGGAATTCCGGTAATTGCCGACGGCGGTATCGTCAACTCTGGCGATATTACTAAAGCCTTAGCAGCCGGCGCCAGCACGGTGATGCTAGGGCGTCTGTTTGCAGCTTGCCTGGAGTCGCCAAGCCAAATTGTTCATCTTAAACCGCAGGAAGTTCCGGCCCGCTTTAGGAGCATTATTAAAGGGCAGAAGGCTTACGGTTTTAAACGGTACCGTGGCATGGGTTCGATCGGAGCCATGAAGCGAGGCATCGCCATCAGCTCGGAAGACGAATTCCACGGCAAAAAATACAGCGGCGAAGTTTTAATTGCCGAGGGCGTAGAAGGCTTGGTGCCATCGTCCGGACCGCTGGAAGATACGGTTGCCCAGTTGATCGGCGGCCTGCAATCAGGCCTGTATTACGTCGGCGCCAAAACTATCCCAGAACTAGCTCGCCAGGCCAAATTTATCCAAATAACTCAAGCGTCATTGATCGAGAGTCACCCGCACGATCTCTTTATTACCGATACCGGCGGGAATCTGTATTAAAGCCATGGGCGAGCACGAAACACTCGTCATCCTAGATTACGGCTCGCAATACACTCAATTGATTGGCCGGCGGGTGCGAGAACTGGGCGTCTTCAGCGTCATATTGCCTTTCAACAAGCCGCTGGCAGATATCAAAAAACTTAAGCCCAAAGGGTTAGTGTTATCAGGCGGCCCGAACTCGGTTTATGAAAAGGGTGCGCCGAGCCTCGATAAAAAACTGCTTGAACTGGGAGTGCCGGTACTCGGCATCTGTTATGGCCTGCAGTTGTTCGCTCTGAACCTTGGTGGTCAAGTGGCACCGTCCAAACAACGCGAATACGGTCTAGCTAAGCTAAAGCTGAGCGGTAAAAGCACTTTACTACCAGCCAAAGTTGATGGCAGCCGAATCTGGATGAGCCACGGCGACCATGTGGCCATACCGCCCACGGGATTTAGTGTGACGGCCAAAAGTGGCGATATAATTTGCGCTGCCGAGAACGCTAAGCGCCAACTTTTTGGCATCCAGTTCCATCCCGAGGTTAGCCATACCGAGCACGGCCGCGACATTCTCGAATCCTTCTTAAAAACCTGCGGCTTTAGGTTTGACTGGAGCTCAAAATCGTTCATTGAGGAAACGACGGCTAATATTAAACAACTGGTTGGCGACGCTAATGTCGTCTGTGCCCTGTCTGGCGGTGTTGATTCATCGGTGGCCGCCACCTTGGTAAATCAGGCTATCGGCGACCGCCAAACCTGCATTTTCGTTGAAACGGGCTTGCTGAGGCGGGGCGAATTTGAAGAAGTACTGGCGATTTATAAGAATGTTGGCTTGAACGTCAAAGCAGTTGATGCCTCGAAGCAATTTCTGACGGCCCTCAAGGGTGTTGAGGATCCGGAAGCCAAACGTAAAATCATCGGCCGGGAGTTTATCAAGGTTTTTGAAACCGAGGCGGCCAAGATAAAAGGTGTTAAATTCCTAGTCCAAGGCACACTTTATCCTGACGTAATTGAATCGGTTTCCGTCCACGGTCCATCGGTAACCATCAAATCGCACCATAACGTCGGTGGCTTGCCGGAAAAAATGCATCTAAAATTACTGGAACCGCTACGCGACTTGTTTAAAGACGAGGTACGAATTATTGGTAAAGAGCTTGGCCTGCCGGATGTAATAACTGGTCGTCAACCCTTCCCCGGTCCCGGCTTGGCCGTGCGGATAATTGGCGAAGTCACGCCGCAAGCACTGGAACTTTTGCGCCAAGCCGATGCTATCGTTCGTGAAGAGGTTATCAGTGGTGGAGCTCACAAGCATCTTTGGCAGTACTTTGCCGTGCTTTTACCAATAAAATCGGTCGGCGTGATGGGTGATGGTCGTACCTATGAGCAAGTCATTGCCATCAGGGCCGTGGAATCAAGCGATGGCATGACGGCCGATTGGGCCAAATTACCACATGAACTTCTCGAAAAAATTTCATCTCGGATAGTCAGCGAAGTCCGCGGCATCAACCGCGTCGTCTACGACATCACCTCCAAACCCCCCGGCACCATCGAATGGGAATAGCCGCTTACCCTTCTTTCTTCAGACGTTCAGCTTACTTGATGCAGTCACTAGTCAAAGCGTACAACAGCCTGCGGGACTCCCTTCGGTCGGTCTCGCTCTTTATTTCCTTAAAGGAGTCACTCGACAAAGTCCTCGGCTTAGTAGTTGTCCTTTTGAAGTGGCTGCTCAGGTAGGCTTCTCATTTCTTCAGAAAGAAGGGTTCGCTTTTTAAAAACTAGGAGTTTGATTGTTACAAGACTTAGCATATATTAATTTTGCGATTGTGGCTCTGGAAGCCCATCTATTACTTCAACTAAATTCCGAGCACCATGCCCCTTGCCAACATCAGCGTCTACTTCTATTCCATAGTAGGACATCTCATGTGCAGATAAGCCAATCGTTCTTACAGGCAAGTCTAACTCTTTAATGCGTCCCATAATTAACTGCGAGTCATGAGCGCCTGTTCTTGAGCCTTTAGTTAAGCTTCCTCCAAGAATAACTAAGTTAGCATCTATTTCTCCTCTGTGCATACGCTCCAATACATCCATAGCCTCTTGGCTTGAACTAGCTTGCGCCACTAGTTTGTGTGCAGAATTACCGAGCCTGAATTGAACGACCCGCTGCCAGTCAAGATCATCTTCGAAATGAACTACTTTACCTTCGTGCACAGAAAACTCCATTAATTAATTTGACAATACTACTATTTAATTGTCTGTGCAAGCAGGAGCGTTTTAGAGGCGCTCTTCTTTTTGGGCGAGGAAGCCGGCGTATTCGGTGTAAGTATTTTTGCCAACAAGATATGGGTAGCCGCCTAGCTTTTTGTTAAAAACATAATTTTCTAACTTGATGCCGGCGGCTTCGTTATTGCCTATGCAGCGGGTTTTGGAATAGACTTTTAGTTTGACCTTGGGGGCAGGTTCATCTGTTAGCAAATCAGCGATCTTCCTGGCCACTCCTAGCGCCAGTTGGTCGGAGCGCAAACCACGACCAAACTCCAGAATAATCGATTTATCGGGGTTCTGGCCGACCAAATTTTGACGGCTGATAGTCGGCACATTCTCAAAAACATAGTCCATACCGAGCCGTTTGACGATATCAAGGCATTGCCTGTTAATCTGGCAAATGATAGCGCTTTTACCGACGGCACATTCGGCCGTGTGGATGTCAATAATTAAATCTGGCTGGTGTGCCTTGATATCTCGCAAAATGTGCTTGGCAATTCGGGCTTCTTTTGATGGTGGCGCATCCGGGCCAAAACTACGGTTGAGATTAGCCTCTAAAAACTCTTTGCGTTTGGCTAGGGCTTCCGGGTGTCCAACTTGCCTTATTATCCGCTCATCACCAACCTGTCTTAGATGAGCTAGAACTTTCAAACCAAACGGCTCATCACCATGCAAACAGGCAATCACATAAATTTTTTTGATTCTCACACCACTATTCTACAAAAAAAAGGGAAAGGTAGTAGCCGGTTTGGGTCTTTGCCGAGACCCGAGTAGATATTGTTCTTAAGTTCGGACATGGCTACCTAGTCAGAGCAGATCGGGTCCGGGCATCAGCCAGAAACAGATGAAGTTAGGTTGAGCGAAAACCGAATCAAGCCGAAACCCAGTCCTAAGCCTCCGATAAAAAAAGCGAAGGGCCGCTTGCGTCGTTTCGGCGCGGTTTGAGACAACCTAATTTCAATTTGCTTTTTCTGGCGCGTCCGGTGGTTTTGGTTACTTTTGCCATCAAAAGTAATAAGAATAGCTTTAGTTCTTTGGAAAAGAACTAGTAGAGAGCTGCCTCTTTGGGCATAACCGAGCCCTCAAGGACTTTGATGACCTCTTCAGCTTCCAGCGTCTCTTTGGCTAGCAGCTCGTTTTTCAACTCTTCAAGTTTCTTCATATTGCTCTTCAAAACTATTCGGGCTCGCTGGCCGGCTTCCTTAATAAAGCCCTCTACCTCATCATCAATCAGCTTGGCCGTGTCATCGGAATATTCGCGCTGGTGGACCAGCCGTTCGATCATCATGCCTTCATCGACATGAAAAACTTGGTCGCGCAGCGCTTTACCCATGCCCTGATTAACCACCATGTCGCGGGCCAATTCAGCGGCTTTTTGCAGATCGTTTCCAGCCCCTGTTGTCACCCTGTCCGGTCCGTAAACCAGCTCCTCGGCTATCCGACCACCCAGCATTCGAGCCAGCACATCCTTAAATTCGATAATGCTGTGATAACTCTTGTCTTCGGGTGGAATAAACCAAGTCACGCCGCCGGTGGGGCCGCGCTGGATAATTGTTACTTTATGGACCATGTCGCTGTCTGGCAGCACATGGCCAACCACGGCGTGGCCAGCCTCGTGATAAGCGGTCAGTTGCTTTTCTTTCTCACTCAAAATCTTGCTTTTGCGCTCCGGGCCGATGGCCACCTTCTCAAAAGCCGCCACTACATCACCGTTTTCAATAACTTTGCGGTTTTGGCGAGCGGCGACAATGGCTGCCTCGTTGGCGATATTAGCCAGATCGGCACCAGATGAGCCGGCGGATTTGGCAGCCAAAGCTTCCAGATCGACATCTTTACCAACTGGTTTATCTTTAAAATGTGTCTCTAAAATGGCCCGCCGGTCCTTGCGGTCTGGCAGATCGATGGTGACTTTGCGGTCAAAGCGGCCGGGGCGTAGTAGCGCCGGATCGAGCACGTCGGACCGGTTAGTGGCCGCCAGTACAATAATGTTCACACCCTGTTCAAAGCCATCCATTTCCACCAGAATCTGATTCAAAGTCTGCTCGCGCTCATCATGACCGCCGCCCATGCCAGAGCCGCGGCGACGGCCAACAGCGTCGATCTCATCTATAAAAATGATGCACGGCGAGTTCTTTTTAGCCTTATTAAACAGATCGCGCACCCGGCTGGCGCCAACTCCTACGAACATTTCAACGAATTCCGAACCACTGATGCTAAAGAAAGGCACATTGGCTTCGCCAGCTACCGCCCGGGCCAGCAAAGTCTTACCAGTTCCCGGCGCGCCAACCAACAGCACACCTTTGGGAATTTTGGCCCCTACCCCCTCAAACTTCTTGGGGTATTTCAAAAATTCGACTACTTCCTCAAGATCCTGTTTAGCTTCAAGGGTGCCAGCCACATCCTTAAACGTCACCTTACCCTTCTCTGTACCATAAAGCCGGGCCCGGCTTTTGCCAAAACTCAAGGCCTGCTGACCTTGGCCTTGGGCACTTCTAAACATAAAAATCAAGATCAAGGCGATAAAAATCACCGGTATGACATTGACCGCCAGGGTTGACCAAAAGCTGTTACCACCACCGCCTGGTTTATTTGACAGTTCTACTTTATTTTGCTGCAAGCCCTGCTCAAAAATGCTCGATCCAGCCTCCTTAAAAGCTTTTTCTGTCGGCTTGGTTTGGTTTTGGCGGGTTATCTGCAGTTCTTCGCCTTTAATGGTTATGGATTTGATCTTACCAGTATTGGCATCAGATATAGCTTGCGAAAAAGGTACTTCCTTTAGTTGAGTCGGTTGTCGAAAAGCGGCAAAAAAGATCATACCAAACAGAATCAACAGGGCAATAAAACCGATGTTCCTAAAACGGCTCCGTCTGTCAGGTCCACCGCCCGGGCCGACCTTAAACTGCTTTCCATCCATCCCGTTAGAACCTCACCCTTGATATACAATAATCATCTATCGTTGGCAGCCCCAAGTAGCTCCCACGTAAAACAAACTTGAAAGTTTCAGGCTGAGGTCTAACGGGATCCATACTCAAGCTATTATAACAGGCTAATTTAACTGTTAAGCAAAGCCGGCGTAATCCTTTTCCAGCTTGATTTTGCTAGTACCTTTTACAGATGCCGTTGTGCCCGGCTTACCGGTCTTAATAAAAACCGCTACCCGGCTTACGCTATGACTATCAATTTGAGCAATGCCATGTTGTCTTAGCCAATAAACAACTAACTCCTGAGTTACCTCTGTTGGCAAAAGAGCAAATTTGGATCGTTCAATTCGGCCGTCTTTAACTATTAATTGAGAAAGCGTCGCAATTTGGCTATCCACGACAATATTAATTTTTGCGACATTATCGATATTTTTCAGTATTTTCCCTCTTTGGTGAACCGTCATCTTCGGAATAATTCTAAGCCTCAAGTAGTTACGCAGGATTTTTGTATCGAGGTTGCTGGGATCTTCGCGCCACTTAAGTTTATGCTCGTGAGCGTAGTTCAAGACTTCTTTCTTAGCAATTTTTAAGAGAGGTCGAATGATCCGAATATTGGAAGCGATAGCGCTCAAACCCTTACGTTTAGTGCCACGGATAATGTTCAGAAGCGCCGTTTCAATCAGATCGTCCTGATGATGGGCAGTAATAATAGCTTTGGCCTTATGTTGTTGACGTACAGCTTCCAGGAACTGATAACGAGCCTTGCGGGCTGCGTCTTCACTAGCACTGGGGCCTAAATGGCCGTGGCCGACTTCAAAAGACAGGCCGTATTTTTTGGCTGTAACTCTAACCAATTTTTCATCCTCATCTGAATCATTCCTAATGCCATGGTCAAAGTGAGCCACCACAAGCTGTAAGTCCCTAGCTGAAAGCTCAATGCCGCTGCTTTTGGCTTTTAGCTCTTGGCTCTTAGCTTGCTTGACCAAAAGGTCAAGCAGAACCATCGAGTCCACTCCGCCAGAAACTGCTAAAATATACTTCCCTTGAGGAATATTCACTTTCATCGCTTATAATCTTATCAGGTATAGCTTTTTACAATTTTACAAAAACACGCATTGCTGCAGGTTTTTGTAAAATTGAGAGGAGCAACATAGCGCTAAGCCGAAGCTTTTGGCTGACTTAGACAAAACGAGGGAGGCAGGCGCGTAAGTTGCGACGAGGCAGCGTAGCTCAGATGGTTAGAGCGCGGGACTCATAAGCCCGAGGTCACAGGTTCGATCCCTGTCGCTGCTACCAAATTCTGAATTTTCTAATCTTCAGCTTCTAGTATTTCGTCGACCGCTAACACCTGCGGGTCTTCCGTCGTTGCCACCTCATAGATAATGTCCATTAGTTGCTCCTTTGGCCGCAAAAATTTCGTCAGAAACTTCGGTGGCCTATTTTTTGTTTTACGAACCTGCGCCAATCATAAGCATTTATGACCGTCAACGCAAGAACTTTTATGTTGTAATTAAGGCAGCTTTATGCTTAACTGGCTGCGTTAGGATCTTATCTGTTCTTGTAGAGAGAACGTTCGAGGTACGGCCCAAACCGAACCGATCGAGTTCGACCAACCAAGACTGTAAGGGGTCGTACCTACAAATTTTAAGTAAAGGAATCGAAAATCAATGTACAAACTATTTATCGGTGGATTACCATTTTCCACCACCGATGACGAGCTAAAAGAAGCCTTTGCCGCCCACGGCACAGTTGCTTCAGCCGTTGTCATCCGCGACCGCGATAGCGGCCGGTCCAAAGGCTTTGGTTTCGTCGAGTACGAAAGCGACGAAGAAGGCAAAGCCGCCGAGGCTGCCATGAATGGCAAGGACTTAGGTGGACGCAGTATTAGCGTTGCCCAAGCCCGCCCTCGCGAAGAACGCTAAATTTAAGCCGACTTCAAAAGAAAAAGCGCCCAAACTTTGGGCGCTTTTTCATGGTAGCGGGGACAGGATTTGCCCATCGTAGCAAGCAAAAAGCAAAACTACAGATTGACATTTCCTGCTTAACAGATTAGAATAATTAGTCGGTCAAATTAATCGCCCCTCGACTTTGCTCGGGGTGGCTCGCGCCTATCGGCGCTCGCCGCGGGGTGGAGCAGTAGTAGCTCGCGTGGCTCATAACCACGAGGTCGGTGGTGCAAATCCACCCCCCGCTACCATGAAAATCGACTCACATTTGTGGGTCGTTTTTCGTGCATACGAAGGTGGATTTGCACCGGTAGGCATGAACAGCCGGTGGCTGTTCATGTTTTCCTTGCTTGGCCACTTGAGAAGGTTTATCTTCGAAAGTACATTACGATGGGCAAATCCTGCCCCACAGCTTAAAAGCCCCTAGTATGCTAGAGATTATGTGGTGAGTTTATAATAGTCCTATAACGATGGCTGAAACCAATACTCATATAATTTCCATAGTTTTATTAAAGAAATTTGGCGATAAGCATAAACAAATAGTTGTTTCAGATAAGGATAAAGGAATTACATACCTTGAGCGGGTAAAAGATATTGCATTCGCTGAGCATACTAAACTTATAGAAGAAGCGGAGCGTAAATGGCATCAGACTGAAACGCATGTAATATCTGCTTACAAGAAGTTGAGAGAGGGTAAATTACTCGAAAGTCCATTTCATACAGACGTTATTAAAAATTTAATAGCAGTTCATTACGTAAGATGTTTCCCGTTTTATGCTATAAAACACCGATTCGAAGAAGAGATGTTCCATAAGATAAACCTCAATGTTATAAAAAAACTTGGGAGACCACTAACCATTGAAGAAAAAGAATGGGGAGCAGGAGAATGGCTACAGAAAGTCGAGGAGACTACTCCCAAAATTTTTATTTCTACTTTCGAAAAGGTATTTGATCTGGTATCTAGGACAGGGCTAGAAGTAGGGGTGGCGCCAGATGGAGCTGAATTTCTAATTGGCGACACTCCGGTAGTAACAATCGGTGAAAAGGGAAAGATGGGTATTATGCAAGGGGTTACAATTGATATTGCTTCGGGTGTAGGGATGCCATTAAGTCCTCAACATATGGTTGCTCTCAAAAAAGATGCCAAAGAAACTCGATATACGACATTAAACGTCAGACAAGTAAATGCGGCTAATGAAAAACAAGTGAGGCAAGCGCTTAGATTTTATTGCTATAAACCGGCGGGTATTAATGATAAAACAAATGTAAGTTCAAATGTTGAGCGATAGAGTGAACCAACAGATTGTCAAAGTCGGTTTATCTTATGTATCGTCCAGGCTGTGTCTTCAGTATCTACACAACCAAAATCCTCTGAACACGTAAAATGTAAACTACCGCCATTCGAAAAATACAGCGTACCTTCTGCGGCCCTCCATTCAGCACTAAGCTTTGCCCTAAGCGTATAGCATTTATCGGTATTATTGTTACAGGCTTGAACCATAAATGTGCCACCACGGTTACTCCAAAGATAGATAAGTACTATTAGGGATATAATCACCATAATGGTGGCTGTTAATACCTTTTTATCGTGCTGAAGTTCAGCAAGTTTTCCCCTTAAAGACTTCGTTTCAGTTGGTTCATCCATTGATTATGAGTATAGTGCAAAGTTCGAGTCAAACTAGGCAGAGTAAGTAAACAGCTTACCGTCTCTAGTTAGAGATAACCATCTGCTTAATTCCTCACGGAGTACGTTGCAATTCAAATGAACTTGGGCTACCAAGTTATCAATAGCCTAGTTTGCCTGGACGTTTTTTTGTTAGTCATTAAGGAGTCGACGCCCCAGGAGGAAGTCGCGCCAGTCGTGCAGGTTTCTGACAATTTTGGAACGATCATCCGGTGGTGCTTGGGCAATAGTTTTGGCGGCTAATTTTTGGTCAATATGTTTAAGCGCCACTTCTTTGGATATCAACAGAATTTTCTCGCCGGGTGCCGCCAGACCCAAGCTTTGGCGAGCAGCCAGTTCCAAATACTGGTCGGTCTCAAAATATTTATTCTTGAGCTGTATATTTTCAGTTAGTAGCTTAAGCACTTTATTCTGTTGTTCCAAAACAGCAACTTTTTCTTGAAGCTGATAATTAGTCTGAATGGTTTTAACTGTGCTCCAGCTGATTGCTAAAACAATAACCGTAAAAATATAAAGTCCGATGTTACGAGGGTCGGTAATTTGCTTTCGAGCTCGAGCGTTCCAGAAGTTTTTTAGTGTTTGCAGCATAGCCTAATTATAGCTAAGCGGCTTAAATATTTTCGGTGTAAGTGTTGTCCGGCGTGCGGCAAACTCGGGGATATGATTCCTGGATAGGGTAGCCAGCCGCAGCACAATCTTCGAAATTCTTAATGTCTGCCTTCTTGGTACTGTCGCTGTTTGTTGAGTAGTTCTGTTGCTTCTCGTAACCAACGTCATAGCCGATATAATAGCCCGCCCCCAATCCTATCAAGAGACAAATTATGCCTACTGTAATTGTTTTTTGCTTCATATAACTATTTTAGCGATTATGGTGGGGATGCCTGGATTCGAACCAGGGACCAATCGGTTATGAGCCGACTGCTCTAACCACTGAGCTACATCCCCTCAATTGACGTGACAAAAACAGTATAACAGATGTAGCTGGCTTCTTATTTTGGTTCAGAAGGGTTATTATTTTGATATGAAAAGCGTTTTGGTTGTATCGCATCCGTTAATCGAACACTCTATGACCGTATTGCGTGATAAGCAAACCCGCGCCGATGAGTTCCGCCGTCACGCCGATATTGTGGCTAAGCTGCTTTTAATCGAGGCGGCTAAAGATCTTACTACCGGAAAATTGACGATCGACACGCCTCTAGCACCGTTTGACGGTCAATCGTTAAAATCGCGTGTGATTGTGGTGCCGATCCTGCGGGCCGGTATCTCGATGCTTAGCGCCGCCTACGAGCTTCTGCCGTCCATTGCCGTCGGCTTCGTTGGTTTGGTCCGCGACGAAAAAACAGCCATCGCCGATAAATATTACGAGAAAATTCCTAAAATTAACTCTGATGATAACATATTTGTGGTTGACCCGATGCTGGCCACCGGCGGCTCGATGGATGAAGCCTTAAATATTGTCAAAGCTGGCGGTGCCAAAAAAATCACAGTTGTAACGATCGTCTGCGCGCCAGAGGGACTGGAGCGAGTCGCTAAAAACCATCCTGATGTACCAATCATTACAGCGGCTGTCGATGAGAAGCTGGATTCCAAAGCCTACATCGTGCCGGGTCTTGGTGACTTTGGCGACCGCTATTTTGGCACCGAATAACATAACGCTAGAGCATTAGGGTATGATGGCTTTATATTGGATTACCTGATTGTTCTAATTGTCGGGCTGGCTACCAGTTTTGCGGCCAACATCACCGGCGGCGGCGGCGCATTGATTATGCTGCCGGTCTTAATTGGGCTGGGTTTAAGTCCAATCGATGCCATCGGCACTATAATTCTCGGTGCCGTTGGCTTTGTTATTGGTTCGGCGGTTAGTAGACACGCCCGCGGCATAGTCCGGCGCGACCATATCGTGCCTATGATATTTATAGTGGCCGCCGCTAGTCTTATCGGACCATTCATATCTGTGAATTTATCGCAAAACACTGTCAAAGCCATTAGCGGCTCAATGATCATCCTTACAGCCGTTGTTAGTTTGTTGACTTGGAGCAGAGCTTCGCACTCGCGCAGCGTCAGTCTGTCATCGCGTTATTTTGGCTACAGTCTTTATTTTGTGACTTCAACCTTGCTAGCCGGCTTTTCTTCCGGAATTGGACTACTAAGTAATTATATTTTGGTTGGGCTTGTCGGTATGAGTGCTATCGAGACTATCGCCACCCGCCGGATCGCTGGCTTAATTGGCGTGCCAATCCAGCTTGGCATCTATGCCACGACTGGCCACGTTCATCTCGTCTTTGGTCTACTGTTGAGCCTAAGCAGTTTTTTTGGTGCCTACTTTGGAATTAATTACGCCATTAAAAAGGGTAGCGACTTTGTCAAAAAAGCCATGGCCGCCACCGCCATCGTTTTGGTTATCCTAACCTTCATGTAATTAAGAGCTGGGACTTTTGTCTTCCACGGCTTGGATAGCCTTATCTCTTTTGGAAGGCCTATCAGCTCGTCGATAACCTTCTGGTGGTTTAGATGGTTCTATGCCCTCAATGACTCGCATGGCTGCTTGCGTGGCTTCAGTTGAGTCAAAACTAACAGTTCCTGGTGGATTGACAATACCAGCCAGTCCAAGGGTATCACTACCAAGTCTCTCAACTCGTCGGCTATGTATATTTGTTTTTGGATCGTCTTTTTGTTCTGTCATATCCGATAAGTTTAACAATTATTCCGCAGTTCGGCTAGCAGGGAAGTACCTGATTTTAGTTATTAATTTTCAACTAGTTAAACAAAAAGTTAACTTAGATTTAAATTAAATACTTAACAAGTCAAGTATTGTCCTGAGTGGGTTCAATTAACTTAGAACGACTGTTGTAAATCCTACAAAAAATAGTTAAAAGTAGCGGGGAGTAATCTGCTGTTTTCTCTGTTTATTTCTGTGTTGGGTTCCCGTGACCGTAGCGATTTTGCAGTATTTCAAGCTGCTGAGTTCTCAACGCTCTTTCGTCTAGTGTCTCCGGTTCTGCGCGAATCAGCCTTTCGGCTGCTTGCCTTGCTCTTTGTTCTACTGCTCCAATATCACCATCAGCGATATTCAATTCCCCGCTTGTAGGTGGAGTTTCTGGGTGTGGATCGAACGCTCCTTGGACTCTTGGTGCTTCAAATCTTGGTGTTTTCATAATTTTATTATACTAGGCCGCTATTCTTTCTTGAGCTTGTTTTGGCTTCCTTGTCTTTTTCTGTCTCAAGGGATGCTCTTTTGGTAAGAATTTCTTCTGGACTTCACGGTATTTATTTCGAGCGTCACTAATTCTAATGGGTGGGCCGTACTCTGCTTCAAAATCACGATCATTTTTTTCAATCTTAGTCCGGACCTCGCCCGTTGTTAATAACCTCAACCCTTTAATTTTGCTATAGCCGGAGAGTGCTACAAGGCCAAATGTAATTTCATCGTCCAGTCGCTCCACTTTAGATGCTGCATTGTTAATAATTCTAGGGGTGCCGTCTAAATATCTTTCCCATATTGCTTTTTTATACTTCCTATCTCGAGAGGCATAGTCAAACGCTTCTAGTTTATTTCGGGTAGCCATGTTATTCATTATTTTTATTAACCTCTCGGCACGTTCAACTACACTAGTGTGAGGGCCAATATTATCACCAACCAAATCTGCCATTAGTGCGGTTGGGCTACGCTCTGCTTCCTGCCAAGTTTGACTTATCTGACCAGCTTTAGCTTTACCTTCTCGCTCAACTAGGAAAAGGTGACGTTCACCATGGAGTGGTTTTGATCGCCTAGGAGTCATATTGGGCTTATTTTAGCATAAAAGCTTATGTTTGGCAATCTACATTGCAGTTCTCCTGGCTCAAGATTATTGAGCATAAACGTAAAAACTTTATGCTATAGCATAAAACTTTTATAGATTTTAAGGAGTTAGGTAGTTAGAGAAGTTTAGTGCTCTGGCCGTTCAGCGGCTGGTCTTTGCGAGCTACAAATTCCTGCCACGATTTCGGCTCGGGCTCACGACCGTAGATTTGAACCAGGCTTAAAAGCAAATCTTTGGCAATCGATATGTTCGTCACCAGCGCTAAGTGATTATCAACGCACAAGCGGCGGATCTTGTAGGCATCGATGTCGTCATAAGTATGTGATGGGATATTAATGGCCAGCTGGAATTTTTTGCCGATTATCGAAGAAGCCACACCTGGTTCCTTGCGCTCAACAATCTTATAAAGTCGCCGAGTAGCAATGCCGTGTTTAGCAAGATATTTATGAGTGCCTTCGGTCGTGTAAAAGTGCCAGCCGCGGGCGGCTAGCTCCTTGACCTCACCAATTAACTTGGGTTTGTGTTCATCAGGAATACTCAAAAAAATGCTTTTGCCCCTGACCGATTGATCGGCTGCCAGCCACGACGCCCAAAAGGCTTCCAGTAAATCATCACCCAGACAAGCCACTTCGCCGGTTGAGGCCATTTCCACGCCGGCCACCGGATCGGCGCCTTTCAGCCGATTGTAAGAAAACTGCGGACTTTTGACACCCACGTAATCTAGGTCGATTGTCTGGTAAGCTTGCGGCTTTTCGACTCCCAGCATCGCCTCGGTGGCAATTTGAATTAAGTTATGGTTGGCAACTTTGGACACAAACGGGAAGGAGCGCGAAGCCCGGACGTTACACTCGATAACCTTAATGGCATTATCCTTAGCCACAAACTGAATGTTAAATGGACCGGTAATCTTGAGTTCGGCGGCGATCTTTTGGGTAATTTGCCTGGCTCGGCGGATGGTTTCGAGATAAAGCTTTTGGGCCGGAAAGACTACTGTGGCGTCGCCGGAATGGACGCCGGCGTTTTCGATATGCTCGGAAATAGCGTAGATGAGAATTTGGCCGCCGGCGGCTACACCATCAATTTCGAATTCTTTGGCGTTCTCGATGAATTTAGAAATAACCACCGGGTGATCTGGCGACAGCTGGGCCGCCCGCTGCAAGTAGCCCTCCAGTTCCTTGTGAGAGCGGACAACGTTCATCGCCCCGCCGGACAAAACGTAAGACGGACGGACCAAAACCGGATAGCCAACGCCTCTAGAGAAAGTTTTGGCTTTAGCTAGAGTTGATACTTCGGCCCACTGCGGCTGATCGATTTTGAGCCGGCTAAGCATTTGCGAGAACTTTTGGCGGTTCTCGGCTCTATCAACTGACTCTGGCGACGTGCCCAGAATTTTATAGCCGCACTCGTGCAGCGGTAGGGCTAAGTTATTGGCGATTTGGCCGCCAACCGAAATTATGATTCCGGAAATGTTCTCAAAGTCGGCAATGTCGCGGACCCGTTCTAGTGTTAGCTGTTCAAAATAGAGCCGGTCCGAGCGATCATAGTCGGTCGAAACGGTTTCCGGATTGGAATTAATAATGATGGTCGGTAGATTGTAAACTTGCAACGTCTTGACGGTATTGACAGCGCACCAGTCAAACTCAACTGACGAACCAATCGAGTAGGGACCGGAACCGAGGGTGATGATGGCTTTGCGGGCCATCGGCTTAATATCGTGCTCGCTGCCATGATAGGTCAGATACAAATAATTGGTTTCGGCATCGAACTCGCCGGCCAAAGTATCGATTTGTTTAACGACCGGTAATATGCCCCATTTTTTACGCAAATCTCTGATCGACTCCTCGTCGGTTTTTTGAAAAGCGGCTATGGTTTTATCGGAGAAGCCGAGTTGTTTGGCTTGGCGCAGCCGCACTTGATCGAGCTTTGGATTCTTAAGTTTACGCTCATGCTTGGCGATGCGTTCCAATTGGTAGATGAACCACTTATCGATATTTGTCTTGTTGCTAATTTGGTCTGGCACAATACCGGTCTTTAGGCATTCGTAAATGGAAAATAGGCGAGTGTCAGTTGGCTTAGTAATTTCGACTTTGGGATTTTTGAAATTGAATTTGTGAAAACTTAGACCGTCTGCGCCAATATTCAGCATGCGCACGGCTTTTTGCAAAGCCTCCGGGAAGGAGCGTCCCAGCGCCATAACCTCGCCAACGCTCTTCATTTCCGAGCCGATGTCACGGTCGCTGCTTTTAAGTTTTGATAAATCCCAGCGTGGAATTTTGACCGCCAGATAATCGAGCGCCGGCTCATAAAAAGCTGGCGTCGAGCCGGTTACGGAATTGGTCAGTTCGTCCAAGCGATAACCGAGGGCCAGTTTCATGGCCACATGCGCCAGCGGATAACCTGTAGCTTTGGAAGCCAGCGCGCTGGAGCGGCTCAAGCGGGCGTTGACCTCGATTACTCGGTAATCACCGTTTTTGGGATTAAGCGCAAATTGGATGTTACATTCGCCGATGATGCCCAGCTGCTTGATAGTTTTGAGTGAAATCTCACGCAGACCGTGATATTCATTATTCGTTAGAGTCTGTGAGGGCGCCACCACAATGCTTTCCCCCGTATGGATACCCATCGGGTCAAAGTTCTCCATGTTGCAGACTGTCACACAGTTACCGGCGTGATCGCGCACAACTTCGTATTCAATTTCTTTCCAACCGTTTAAGTATTCTTCGATGAGGACTTGAGGTACCGCCTTTAAAGCCTCGGCTGCTTTTTGTTTGAGCTCGGCGGCCGAGCTGATTTTGCCCGAGCCTAAACCGCCTAGGCTGTAGCCGGAGCGTAGCATTAGAGGATAGCCAATTTTTTGAGCGGCCCGCAGAGCCTGCACCACAGTGTAAACGGCTTGGCTAGTTGGAGTTTTGACGCCAACTTTGGCTAGCTCGACTTTGAAAAGGTCGCGGTCTTCGGTTATCTTGATTGATTTTATTGGGGTGCCCAGAACTTTGACTCGGTATTTTTTAAGCACGCCGGACTCTGTCAATTCCAAGCCGAGATTTAGGGCGGTTTGGCCACCGAAGCTAAGAGCGATAGCGTCTGGTTTTTCGCGCTCAATTATTTTTGAGACCACGTCGGCACGCAGCGGCTGGAAATAAACCCGGTCGGCCATATCGCCGTCGGTCTGGACAGTGGCAATATTGGGATTAACCAAAACCGTTTTGACACCTTCTTCTTTAAGAGCTTTGATGGCCTGTGAACCGGAGTAATCAAATTCGCCGGCCTGGCCGATTTTGAGACCGCCCGAACCGAGTATCAAAACTTTTTTGAATCTTGATAGACTCATGGGTTCCGGTCTCCAAGTTTTTGATCTTCAAAAAACCAATATGCAAAATTACGACATATGTACTTTTTTTGTATATCTGGGTTGAGGCAATACATCATAGCATCTCCCAGAATTTTTGAAATAACCAGGCGCTATCGGTTGGACCAGGCGTGGCTTCGGGATGAAATTGGACGCCGATATATGGCTCGGTTTTATGTTCAATGCCCTCGACTGAATTATCATTAAGGTTTCTATATGTCACTCGCCAGTCATTGGGCAGTGTCTTTTCATCGACGGCGTAGCCGTGATTTTGGCTGGTGATATAACATTTATCGGTCTCGAAATTTTTGACCGGCTGGTTATGGCCGCGGTGGCCAAACTTGAGTTTGTAGGTTTTAGCACCAACCGCCAAAGCCATAAGTTGATTGCCGAGGCAGATGCCGAAAATCGGTTTGTTCTTCTCTAATGAACGCTTGGTAATGGCTATGGTCGGCCGGTAATCGATTGGGTCGCCCGGCCCGTTGGAAATCACCACACCGTCATATTGATCATTCGTATAATCATAGTCCGATGGCACGCGGATGACCGTTACCGGGAACCGAAACAGTGAGCGGAGAATATTTTCTTTGGCACCGCAGTCAACTAAAATAACGGTCTTTTTAGCTCCGGCCTTATAAACTTCTGGTTTGGGAACAGTTATATTTTCTGGCTTATAAATAAAGTGTTTGAGCTGCTTGAGGTTACCGTTGATGACGCCGTTCATGATCCCCTGCACCCGCAAATGTTTGGTTAAGGCTCTGGTATCAACGCCAGAAATAACCGGCACCTTTTGTTCATCCAACCAACTGATTAATGACTGCTGGCTATCGGTGTGAGACCAATCTTGTGATAGCTCACTGACTACCACGCCGGCCACGTGGACTTTTGCCGACTCCCAATTTTTCTGTCTTTGAGCACCATAATTGCCAATCAGCGGATAAGTAAAAACCAGTATTTGGCCGGAGTATGATGGATCGGTCAGCGATTCCACGTAGCCGGTCATGCCGGTATTAAAGACGACCTCGCCAGGTCGTCCTTTTTTTATCTTGCCGGCTACAAAGCCGGCAAAACTTTTGCCGTCAGCCAGGATAAGGTTGCTCATGCCCATATTAAAAAAATACCGCTCCTTGCGGGGCGGTAAACCTCCTTGGTCATAGGCCAATACTTGCGCATGATTTGTAACACGTTGTGACTAAGTTAACAGACAAGCCATTAGAAGGCAAGCCCGGTAGTAGACTTTCGAGCCGGCTCGCAAAGCGAGCCCAGCGCCAAAGGCGAATTCTCGAAAGCTCACTACCGGGCAAGTACACAGATACCGTCATGCCGACGGCTTCTTTGTCTGCGCCTGATTCGACAATTTCATTTGAAGCGAATATATTTCGATGAAGCCTGAAGCGGCATTGACATTAAAGTCATAGCCCTCCTCGTTGGTAAACGAGCTGTGATCTAAGCCAAACGGCGAATTCAATGTCACAACCGTAGCCACGCCTTTGTAAAGCTTTACTCTAACCTGCCCTGTAACTTTTTGATTAACGAAATCGTTAAAGGCATTGATTGCTTTCATGACCGGGTCATACCATAGCGCGCCATAACAAAGATACCCCCACTTAATGTCCATTTGAGCTTTCAACTCGTTTAGTTGTCTGGTGCAGACATATCTTTCTAGGGCTTGATGGGCTTTGACGATGACATGAGCGGCCGGTAGCTCATAGACCCCACCGTTTTTAACGCCGACAAGTCTGTCTTCAAACATATGGACTACGCCGACACCGTGCTTACCAGCAATCATGTTAAGTTTTAAAATTAGCTGGGACAGCCCCATCTTTTTGCCATTAAGCTTTGTTGGGATACCGGAGACAAAATCCAGTTTCACGAACTCCTCTTTGTCTGGCGCATTTTTTGCAAGATTATAGGTCGTCAGGAATTTCTCGACTGGCGAGATAACGCTCGGATCTTCAATCTCCCCGCCTTCCCAAGTCATACCCCACATATTGTCATCAACGCTGTAGGGAAAATCCAAACTAGCCGGCACCGCGATCCCGTTTTTTTTGGCGTACTTAATTTCTTCATTTCTATCCATGGCCCATTCTCGGACTGGCGCCACGATTTTCATTTTTGGATTCAGACTTAATATGTAACCTTCGATCCTGACTTGGTCGTTGCCTTTACCGGTGCAGCCGTGCGCTACAGCGTCAGCCTTTTCCTTCGTGGCAACCTCAACTGCTTTTTTGGCAAGTATTGCTCTGCCGATCGGTGTCGAAAGATGGTAATCCCCCTGGTAGCTAGCGTTAGCTTTAATCCCTTTTGCTAAATATTCGTTGGCAAACTCATCCTTAACATCCAATGTAATGGCTTTTAGGGCACCGAGTTTTAATGCCTTTTGCTTAACTGCTTCTAGATCGTCATGCTGCTGGCCCAAATCAAGCGTCAGAGCAATCACTTCGGCTTTGTAATGATCTTTTATCCACTTTAGCATTACACTCGTATCGAGTCCGCCTGAATAAAGCAGTAGAATTTTTTTAACTTCGCCGACTTTAGCTTCATATGAAGCAACTTTAAAGTAGTTGTTTTTACTTTTCATGTTCATCTCCCAGAAGCTTGCTAATAGTTTCGGCATAGGTGTCCCTTTGAAGCTGCCACCATTCATGGCTCTTCTTAATAGCCGCTGAAATTTCAGTTAAACCAAGATTACCGGTGGCGCCGGCGTGAGTTGCCTCTTTCAATACCTGTTGTTTGGCATAAATCCCAATATTGTTATTCGATCGACTAAGCGTCAGGTAAGCATCCCTAAATGGCAGACCTTTTTCAACTAGCTTAAAAACCGAGTGAGCGGTATAGATTTCCGGCGTGCAGGCCTGTTCCAATACCTCAATATTCGGCTTGATTGACTTGACTACTAGTTGGCATAGTTTGAGAGATTCATGTGTTGTCTCAATAACCTCCATGAATGGTTTCTTGGTTTCGCCAAAGTCTGCGTTATAGCCGGAAGGCAAACCTGCAACCATCGATGCTACGGCTTGTTGTTGGCTCAAAACCTGCTGGGTTCTGGCTCGCAATACTTCCATTATGTCGAGATTCTTTTTTTGAGGCATAATGCTTGAGCCCGTGCAGAGATTTTCGTCAATCGTAAAAAAATTAAACTCACTGGTCGTAAACAGCAACAGGTCTTGAGCAAAGCGAGATAGCGTCATCATAATTTGGGTTAGAGCGGACATAATCGCAAGATGCGACTTACCTCTAGAGGTTTGGGAGTATAGCGAATTGTTCTGGACTTTGGCAAAGCCCAAAAGTTTAGCCGTTAGTTCCCTATCCAGTGGCAGTGGCACACCGTAGGCCGCCGCCGAGCCAAGCGGTGACTGATCGTTATAAATAAAAGTGGATTTACAAAGCTCGAGATCGTCTAATAAGCTTTCGGCAAAGCTGGCCGCCCACATGCCAACTGAAGACGGCATGCCTTTTTGCATATGGGTATAGCCGGGCATTGGCACAAACTCGTACTTTTTGGCAAATGCTACAAATCCTTTGACTAAATTAAAGCTCGCTATAGCAATAGAAAACAAATTTTCTTTGCTGTAGAGTTTAAGGTCCACTAAAACTTGATCGTTCCTACTTCGACCGGTGTGTAATTTTTTACCAGACTCGCCCAGCTTCTCTGTTAAATAATTTTCGAGCTTTGTGTGTACGTCTTCATCACCCAAACCCACAGTCAATTTGCCACTTTTTGCCAGTTTGATAATAGCTAGTAAGCCTTTCTTAAGTTCAGCAAATTCTTCATCACTCAAAATACCAATCTTAGCCAGCATTTGAGCATGGGCAATCGAGCCAAGAGCGTCAAATTTAACTAGCAAATTATCGAGCACGACGTTGTCACCAAAGCAATAAGCCTCGGCTTCATCAACGAGTAAGTAATTTTTATGCCATAATTTTTGCACTAAAAAGCCCCTTTCATTTAGCTAGTCGCTAAAAATCAAGAGGCGATTTTCATGCTCGCGGTACCACTCTTGTTCATTTTGATACTAAAAATCCGCCTCGCGGCGGAACAACTGAAACTAGTATCAAAACCTTATTTCAGAGCTCCGTTGCCGACACTCTTTGTCGTATTTATACGGTGGACTTCCGTCGTAGTTATGATTGGCCGGGGCCTTTCTTTCTTCTACGCAGCTCGTCTATTGCGATAGACTAATAACGCTTTTCCGAACTAAAATTATACATAAGTAATATAGTTTGTCAAGCCCGCAGCAGAAACTAGGTTTTGAGGGCTTGTTTGATGCGTTCGGAGGGCGGCAATTTATTATCTACCTTTTTAAGCGCCTCGGCCGCATCCTGAACCGAAAAACCAAGCGCTACCAGTCCCTGCAGGGCTTCGTCGCCGGGATCAGCCGCGGTCGTCAAAAAATCGGTGGCTTGCTCGGCAGCTTGTAGACCGACTTTGTCTTTCAAGTCCACGACTACGCGTTCGGCGGCTTTTCGGCCTACGCCCTTGGCTTGTGAAATAAATTTGGTGTCGCCACCGGCAATTGCCTGCCGAACGTGACTTAATGAAGCTACGCTTAAGATTGCCAAGGCCATCCTCGGGCCAATGCCTTTGACTGACAGCAGTTGCTCAAATAGTCTTTTTGATTCCTCGGTTCTGAAACCAAACAACTCATAAGCGTTATCGCGGATAGCCTCATGAACATAAAGTTTGGTTTTGGCACCGATCTTCAAGGCCCCGAAATCTTCGAAGCTGACCAGCAAGCCGTAGCCCACACCGCCAACATCCAAAATTACGCTTTGTCCGATTTTTTCTGCAACTAAACCTTCCAGCGTAGCAATCATGCCTATAAGTTTCGCACCGCAGCGACCTGCTGTCCAGCGGAGCTGGCCACTCCGCCACGGCTCTTGGCGCATCACGGCGTCAGACAGCTCCAGTGCTCCTTCAGCGTATGTTCATATACGCCTTTAATCCGCGCTTCGCTGCTTCCTTGTGCCGCATCCAAGTGCGTAAACTTCTAGGCCGGGCGGGATGAGAAAGCGTGTGTGATAGCGCAGGCTAAGGCGTCGGCGCAGTCGTCGGGTTTGGGCACTACTTTTAAGCCCAGCAGAACACGTACCATCTCCTGCATTTGCTTTTTGTCGGCGCGGCCGTAGCCGGTAAGTGCTTGTTTGATCTGCAGCGGCGTGTATTCAGAAATTTCAAGTCCAGCTTGCTTGCCGGCGACTATAGCTACACCGCGGGCTTGGGCAACTGCCATGGCGGTGGTGACGTTTTGGGCAAAGTACAGTTTTTCAACTGCCATATGGTTTGGTTTGGAGCTGGCGATTATGTCGGATAGTTCGTCAAAAATAATGGCTAGACGCTGGGCGTCATCTTCCTTTTGCGGCGTTCTGATAACGCCGCCGTCAACCAGTGACAGCTTGCCGCCTTTGCCAACCTCAATAACCCCAAAACCTAGTAAGCCGGTGCCGGGATCAATGCCGATTATGCGCATATTGATTCTTGATAAGATAGCCAGCTGCTAACAGAGGCAAGCTCCAAAAAATCCAATCAGCGTAGAACTGCCAAGTTTTTAGAACACCGAACAGGTCTGTCGTCCTTAACTTGTTGGAAATTTCTCCGCAAGTTCCATAAATTTTTGTCTGGATGTGGCTTTGGAATGGAAAACCAACACTTAGATTCCCAGGTCCGACATTATACGGAATCCCGGGACAATTCCAACCAATTGGCTCATAGTCAAGGCCGTAATTTGGAGTTTTAAAGTATATTAGTATAGTCATCAAAAGACTGAGCGTGAAAGTAACTAATATAAATTTTTTTAATATTTTCACCAGTTCCATCATAACAACCTGCAGCCTTAGATATTAATGTCCTCCGGGATGTCGAAGTTGGTGTAGGTGTTGGTGACTTCTTCTATGTCTTCCAGGGTATCCATTAGATTGATAACTTTGCGGGCCGTTTCGGCGTCTTCGATTTTGATAATGTTATTAGGTTCATAACCGAGTTGGGCTTCAACTACTTCGACACCACTATCAATCAGCGCCGAGCGGACTTTGGCCAACTCATTGGCGGCGGTGTAAATTACAGTCTCATTTGTTTCCGGCTCTTCATAAATATCATCGGCGCCGGCTTCGATAGCTTGTAGTTGTAGCTGCTCACCAGTACCTCTAAACCGAATAATTCCCTTGTGTGTAAACTGAAAAGCCACACTGCCCGGCTCGGCCATACTGCCACCGTGCTTGGTAAAGGCCAGACGGACTTCTGGATAAGTGCGGTTTTTATTATCGGTGGCGACTTCGACAATCACGGCGATACCGCCCGGGCCATAGCCCTCGTAGGTAATTTCCTCCAGTTGGACGGCCGATTTGTCTTTGACTCTAGCAATGGAGCGCTCGATGTTGCTCATCGGCATATTGGCAGCCTTGGCTTTTTCGATAGCCATGGACAGCGCCGAATTCGAGGTCGGATCTGTTCCGCTACGAGCGGCAATGGCAATTTGATTACCAAGTTTGGTAAAAAGTGCTCCGCGCTTGGCGTCCGTTACGCCTTTTTTTCGTTTGATAGTTGCCCATTTTGAATGTCCGGACACCTCAACTCCTCGCCGCATTAGCCTGCTGTCCGGCATAGATGGGCACGCCGCCAATGCTCTTGGCGTACTGTCTCGTTACTAGTCTGCGGTACTTACTCAATGTATTACTCCATACATTTCGTTCCGTTCCTCGACCGCGCCTAGCATTACGCTCAAGCGAGAAGTTGAGGAATCGGATCAAAACGGATTTACCTCTGTATTGTATCAATTTTCGGATGGTTGTGCTGGCGGTAGGCAGCAGCCGTGAGTAGCAGTACCAAGGCGTAGAAATAAAGCATAGTTGGCGTAGAAATAGAACGATGCAAGAAGATGCCAGGCACGCTAGCCAGCAGTTGCGCGATGTCCAAAATGTAAGTCAAAAGCAGATTAGCGGGCCAGGCTAGCCAGCCAACAATCGGTGTCAGCCACATGCCGGCAGTCGCGGCGACAGCCGCCAACAGCATGGCAAAAGGTATTAACGGCACCACTAAGGCATTGGCTACCAAGCCGACCAACGACAGTTGGCCAAAGCTCATCATAATTAGTGGCAGCGTCATAACCTCGGCCGAAAGTGTTTCAATCACCACCATAGTTAAGTTTTTTGGACGACGTTTAAATCGTTGAGCAACTAGCGGCGCAATAACCAATACCCCGAAGAAAGCCAAGAACGATAGATACCAGCCCAAATCTCCCCAGACATAAAACGGATTGGCCAGTCCTGTAATGGCTGCCGCCAGAGCGATAAGCAGAACCGGTTTGAAGGAACGGCCATAAAACCAGGCCCATAGTCCAAGTACAGCCACAAGCGAGGCTCTAACTATTGAGGCGCTAAAGCCGGTCATCAGCAAAAAACCGGCGATTAGCAGTAGTGAGGCGGCCAAACGTTGGAATTTTGAGCCCAGCTTCAGACGCGATACCGCCCGGATTATGATGGTCAGGTTATAGCCGGATACCGCCACGATATGGACCAAACCGACCATAATCAATTGATTGGTTAGCTCGCTCGGCAAGCTATTTCTTTGGCCGATTAAAATACCCAGACCGAACGAGGCGCTGGGCTCGGGCAAGGCTGTGTACATGCCGGCTTTAAAATTGCGCGTAAAGCTATTCATCCAGCTGCTGTCGGCACCGATTGTTTCCAGTTGAGCGTAAGCAATCCGGGCTTGATTGGCGCCGCGCATCGGATAAAGTTTGCCGGAGATCTGGATGCGGTCACCGCGGTAAACCATCGGCTCGCCAAAACCGCTGATTTTGAAGCTGCCGGCCAGCGGCTGACCATCTGGTGCGAGTCGCACATCTTTAACAGTGAACTCCAGTTGCGAGGCGGTGGAATAAATAGCATCGCTAGAGGCTGTGGCCTGGACGGTCACCTGCTGGCCGTTTAAAGCTTTTATTTGGTCAAGTTTTTGCGAGAATCCATCACCCCGCCAAAGCCCTAAGCTCAAGCCCAACATAATTACTATCAGCAGTGCCGCCCAACTCTTCTTTTTAAGGACTAATAGCGAAGGTATAAACAAGGCCAGCCAAAAAGCTGGCTCGAAGCTGACCCTTTTGGCCAGACCGATGCCAACCAGCACCGCCAGACAGCCCACCGTCAGAAGCGTGGTCCGCCTAAACCGCCTCATAATGCGATAATCATCGCATAGAGCAGCGCAAAAATTAATTGCTTACGTTTTAAGACTATTGAAACTATTCCGTCACTTCTAGCTGACTGCCCGGCCCGGTGTAGTCCCCGCTGACAAGCCCATCTAGTATAAAGACACGAGAGATAAATTCTTCATTATCAGTGCGGCCGTGTTGGATGACCGCTCGAGCGGATCTTAGTCTGAGAGTATGGGGTCGAGTGGCGTAATCGAACTCTACTTTAGAGCCTTCTTCACCGCTGGTACGCAATTCAGTGATGGCTACATTTCCAAGCTGATTTATAATGACTGCACCTTCAAAAGCCTGTCTGGCATTTGGTGCTTCTTCACCAGCAATAAAAAACCCAGGTTTTCTAGCCACAATTTGATTATTATACTTTTTTTCAGTGTTTTTGTCAAAACCAGGGTTAAATTTACGCCAAAAAAATCCTCCACTGAAAAACCTGACACAAGGTCAGGCATTTCAGTGGAGGGCCCGGCGGGTCTCGAGTTATCTTCGTCTGGCTCGATTTCAGTCTCGCCTTCGCTCTAGCTGAGCTCCAAAGGAAAACATAAACAGCCGCTGACTGTTTATGCCCTACGGGTTCGATCCCCCACAAATTCTCCATTGAAAAACCTGACACAAGGTCAGGCATTTCAATGGAGGGCCCGGCGGGTCTCGAACCCGCGACACGCGGCTTAAAAGGCCGCTGCTCTACCAACTGAGCTACGGGCCCGGATTAAAAACGAGCCCCCGAAGGCTCGTCAATCACACCTTAGATTATCTGATTTTCTTCTGAAAAGTCAATTCTACTTGTGGCGCTTGAATGATGGTCTTGAGAAGTTTTTAGACCAAAGTGAAATGAAACTGGCCAAGGCACCAGCTGAGATTAGCCAGGACTGATTATTTTGTAAAAAATTCCAGACCGGTGAATCGAAAGCGTTGGGCGGCAAAGCCGTGCCCAGAAATGGAGCAGTTATTAGCACCATTAGCGCGGCTCCGCAGGCGGCAGCAATGAGACCTAAAATCATTTGAAGTTGACCACGATGCAGTTTGCGAGCCAGCAACAACGTAAGTAGGGCCGGTGCAAAAACCAGTATCAAATTGGTTGAATCCGAGCTGATTGAACTTATGTTTGTCCTATGCAAAAGATTTCCAATATCATCACTAGCTAGACTTACTAAGACAAAACTCGCGCAAATTGAAAAAAAGAAATATACCCCACTGCTCTTTAGAAAATATACGCTGGCGACTGGAATGAAGATTAGGGCTAACAATGTGCCTTCGGTCATGAGCCAATTTTAACATGAGCGTATCTGGCTCTGGCAGCCATGTCCATAATTTTGACATATGTCGTAATTATGGACATGACATTCTCTGATTATCATTAATCAGTTTTCTAGGTGTAAGCGGTCTGTTCTCTGGCTGTTAGAAACTTAGCTGGTTGCCTTCAGTCGAACCAAAGTGATCGGCTTGGCCGGCAGGTATTTCCAAAACATACTTGGCTGGTTTATCGTTGGTAAATGTTTGCGGATAAGTGGATGGTTTGATGTTTAGTTGCTGATCGACTACCTTTTTGTCGGCCGACAGCCAAACAATGTCAATCGCAAAGCGTGTGTCCTTCATCCAAAAACTGTAATGTCCTGGCCGATCAAAGATAAACAGCATTCCCTCGTTCGGGCCGATGCAATCCAAACCGCTAAGGCCCTTTTGTCTTTCAGTCTGACTATCGGCCTTCTGGACAGGGAGGACTTGATTGTTAACTTTAACTGTTTGATCATGCTCTAGGTTGCCGGCGCAGCCGGGGTTACCAACCAAATGTGCCAGGCTCAAGGAAAGTACTAACAGAACAGAAATAATAAAGTAATGAAATTTAGGCACCGACGCGGTCTTTGTGCTGTCGGCGCTTGGCGTTCAGCTCGACATATTCAATTATTTTCTCGGCCACGTTGCGGTCAGTCACTTGCTCAATGCCAAAGCCGGGACTAGAGTTAACCTCCAACACCAGCGGACCCCGTTTACTGCGAATTAAATCGACTCCACAAATGGTTAGACCCATGGCTTTAGCAGCCTTGAGGGCCGCCTTGTGCTCTTCGACGGTCAGTTTAACTACCGTGCCTTCCCCGCCCTGGTGCAAATTAGAGCGGAATTCCTCTTCTAAGTTAATGCTTTGGCGTTTCATGCTAGCGATTACTTTGCCGCCGACAATGAAGGCCCGGATATCGGCACCGGCGGCTTCTTCGATATACTCCTGCAGCAAAATGTTAGTGCCTTCCTCTTCCATAATGTAAAAACCTTGCAGTACCGAACGAGCGGCTTTACGAGTCTCTGCCAAAACTACGCCACGGCCGTGAGTACCGCGCGCCAGTTTGATAATAATTGGTGGACCGTTGAGCTCTTCAACCAACTTTTCGATCTCATCGGCGTTCAGTCTGCCTCTTGAAAAAATCGTCTTTGGTATACCAATCCCGGCACGGGCTAAAAGTTGCGTCGCTCTGAGTTTGTCGCGGGAGCGGACAAGTGCAATCGAGCTGGTGGCCGTAAAGATACCCTGCATTTCAAACTGCCGGACAATGGCCGAGCCGTAACGCGTATAAGACCAGGCAATTCTCGGGATAATAGCGTCGATGTCCTTTAGCAACTCACCATTGTGAAGTACCACCTGGCTATTCTGTTCAATCCGCGCCTCGCAATGAGTATAATTTATAATTTGCACGTTGTGGCCACGCGCAGTAGCCTCCTCTTGTAGCCGCTTGGTGGAGTAATTCTTGGGGCCTTTAGATAGAATTGCTATCTTCATATTGGAATCCTGCCGAGCTCACCATACTTGTTTCCGCGTGTTACATCAACTATAAAGCCATGGCTGCGTAAAAATTTTCGGCCAATTAAGACATCTTTTTTCATAAGCGATCTGTCGGCCAAGCTGATATTTATTTTGTATTGGACGTTTTGGACCTCAACAGTTGTTGGAATAATATAGCGTAGTTGGCTTTGGCCGTTGCTAGAGCGAATCATCCCCATGGTAAAGGTCTGAACAGTATACCTTGAACCTCGTCCTAACGGCCGAAAACGGACGGCTTTTTCGCCGGTCGGCAATTCGATCTCTTCAATTTCGGTAGCATGAATAGCGCCACTGGTGGCGCCGGTGTCAATTTTGGCAATAACGTCGTACAAGCTAAAGTCTGGAAAGCTAATTTTCTCAAATGAGCCAATAACCTTTAATTTTTTCATCGGACGGTTATTATAGTATCATAACGTAAATTAATCAAGTCCTGTTGTCTCCGTTACTCTAGCTGGACTTGCCCATAAAAATCTTCAATCAGTTGATTGGCTGGAGTTAGTTTATCGCGACTATCCAGCACCAAATCTCTGGTATAAATTATGGCCAGCCTGGAGCCAGCCTTAACCTGCGAGCCAAGCGGCACAAATCTTTGAAACAATAGCTCGCTTCGATCAGGGCTCAATTGATAGGTACTTTTGATGAATTCAAGGTCTTGGGGTGAGTAGATTCCGGAGCGCGGCGAAGATTTCAGCTTGCCGTCATGGGTGGAAAGTGAGTGCAGGATTAGCATGCTACCCTCGACTGGCTTTGGATCGACCGCGAGATCATCTATCTGATAATCAGCACCGCCAAGTTCAAGGATATGGAGAAGTAAAAAAGGAATATCTTGGTCGGGCCGATAAAGCATGGTCAAAAGTGGCGTCACGCCAGTTAAACGTTGATTGATTTCCAGCAGATATAGGCGACCGTTTTTATCTATTAGGAAATCCAGGCCGAATATTCCTCGGTAACCACTGTCTGCCAACTTTTTGCCAACGGTTTTAGCAACGACCGCCATAGATTGGTAAATCGGCTCCATAGCGGGCTCATCAGAAATTTGAGCACCGCTAAATTTTTCAGTGGCTAGATTTTGAGGGTTAACCAGTTCCGGAGCGTTAACAATCTGCTTTTGCATCGGACCAATCAGTGTGCCGTATTTGGTGACGCAACACTGTAAGCTCCTCTCGAGGGCTGAGTTGATATATTGAGAGATGACAATTTTAGGATTTTTTGAACCTTGAGACCGATAGACTCTAATAGCCTCGCCCAAGTCAGCCGGCTGACTAACTAAGAATGTTCCTTTACCGCCGCTCATCGTCTCGTGTTGGAGTATCAGTGGTTCGCTACTGCTTTGAATATCAGCCAAGCTCTCAATTTCGGATAGTTTTTTAACTACGAAGGGCGGAAATGGCAGCAGCTTGCCAAACTCTTGCCGGAACAAGGCCTTGTTCTCATAAAACGGGCAGTCTAGATTGGTGCCTAAAAATTTAAGAGCGGCCTTTTGGACCGGCGGTGGAATCTTTAAACTTAGCGGCTTGTATGTCAAAACGTGGCGATTTTTATATTCATCTACCAGCCGTTGCTGAAAATCAGCGTTATTGAGCAGGCTTTGAGTATTTAGTCTCTGTAGTTCAACACCATCATTTGCCAGACTAACTACTGGAGGAGCATTTTTATCAGCTATGTCCCAGCCATAATAGGCCGCGATTTTATAATCACCAAACCACAGTTGTGGTCCCAGTCTGGAAAAAGGACTGACGCCAATGCCCAGCAATTTCAGTGACTTCTTAAAGCTGACTTTCATCAGCTAATTGTAACCTAACTTGGATGCGCAATAAGAGGTGTTAGCCGCTGCCGGCCACTCGGCGGTAAACAAACCAAAAGAAAACAATAATCAGCAGAATGATCATGATGATCATGGGGATGAAGCCGTTTTGGTTATGTTTATGCATTACTCTAATTTTAAACGCCCCTGTATAAAATTCAACAGACTTGATTTTCACTTAACATTATAGTGTAATATCAAATATGACTGGTGAATACTTTTCGGGCAGTGATCCCATTCCCGGGGGCATTTTTGGGTCTCAAATTTATCTAGCAAAGGTAATTGAACTAACGGCTGCCGAAGCTCTCAGACAAATAAATCGAGATCAGCTGACAAACTTGGTAAATCTATCTGCCTTGTACTACGGGCTTGAGCAAAAGATTAAAGAAGGGAAAGAAGTTGGTGCTTTGGTAATGGATATCACCAAGTTTAAGGAGTTGAACGACTCAAGCGGACATCCCGCGGGAAATCTTGTATTAGCGTCTTTTGCCAGATGGTTAGAAACCAAACTCCGACCGGCGGATGATGTAATCGGACGAATCGGGGGTGATGAATTTGCAGCCGGACTGGATCTGACGGCTAGAAGTGATGAGCGCTTTACTAAAGAAGAAAGATTAGAGGCAGTAATTAGACACTTAAATAAAGATATGCCGGGTTTTTTCGCCGAATTACCGCCAGATTTAAGAGAAGCGGCCAAGGCAGCCAATGTATCGGTGGCTATTGGCGGTAGTATTCACAAAGCTGGTGAAAGCGCCGAAGCAGTGATCTTCGAAGCCGATGCAAATATGTACAAAGCTAAGGAGGAGCAACATCAAACTATAGATGAAGTTCTATTGCAAAGTCTGAAACCCGAAGAACAAGTTGCCCTTGAAGGAGCTAAAGAAAAACTTGTCGAAGTTGGTTTTGATATTAATCTACGAACTATGCTTCGTATAATTCAGAGTAGCCGCTAGCGCCAAAGGCCGTGTTTGCCGCCGGTATTTTTGAGTATTAATTTAAAGTTGTTTACTTAGAGCCAAGCTGAGATTAAAGTTAAATTAAAGGTAAAAGCCAATGCAGAAAAACCAAGACCCAAATAGCCCTACGAAAGACGAAAACACCAGTTTTGAGGTAGAAACTCCCCCGGCTGCTCTGCCAAAGGAAGAAAGTCCAACACAGCCAACGGTACTAGAAAAGTTAAAGAATTTCCTGCGTAAATTCCTGAGAAATAAAAAACTGGTGATCGTAGTCTTGACACTAATGGTTTTGGGCGTAGGATCTGGCGTTTACTGGTTTATGACTCAACAGTCTAAAAAACAAGTAACCACTACTCAACAAGCCCAAAATTATAACGTTCAGTCAAGCGCTATACCAAAAACCCAGCTACAGCCGGCCACTATAATCAACGGTAATACATATTTTGATGTGCCCAAAAAATTAGATAACCTTAATTTTTTTAAGAATACGGCCATTTATAGCGAAGTGAAGGCTTCCGATATTACCTATTATCAAGTCGGTACGACCAAAGATAACAAGAAAATACTCATAGTAGTTGTGCCTGGGGGAATTGACAGTTTTATACTTTTTGCTCTCGGTAATGCCGATGGCACATATGACATACTGGCCCAGATGGATAGCTTCATAGCTGATAACCAGGAGAGCTATAAAAAATCATTAGCCGACAACGTAAAAATAAATCTGACTTTTGGGCTTAACGACGCCCCCTTCCCCATCGAGGTAACCATTAATGGCCAAAAACTCAAGTCAACTTGGGAGAATCCATCTATGGCTAATAGCATATTTATGGAGAAAGGTTTGTCCTCTATACGCGGTTCTTTTTACGGCGAGGTTAAAAACGGCTTACCGCAGAAAGTGGCCGACAAAGACGGCCTATCATATTACCGAGTAGTAGTAAAAGACGAATCTACCTTCCAGGTAATTGAAGTCTACGCTACACTAAATCAGTTATTCTCGATGGGATATAATCCGGCTGGTGAGATTGCCGCCGCTAAAGATAATTTGGCCGCCAGTTGGAGTAGTGGTGAAAAAAACAGCAGTAAGTACTTCAGCGGCGGACAAGGTTGTGGCTCACGAGGCTATGTGACTGGGAAGAATATTAGTAAATCGAATTTAATTGCCGTGGGCAAATCACCAAAGGGCCAGACACTATATCAACTATCGACAAGTAGTGCTCTCGCACAGGAATTATTTAGCAAAGATTACTTAAACGGCGATAACCTCAGCGATGACAGCCTGAAAAATCTTAATATTCAACAAATGACTGATAAGCATGCTTATTTTTTAGCCGAAAATGGCTTCAACGAATACCAGCTTTTCCAGCGTGAGGACATGTTTGTAAGAGGTGGTTGTGCTAAACCAGTCATTTATTTATACCCAGAAAAACCAACTAACATATCTGTTCAAGTTGGGGCGGATGTTACTAAGTCCGAACCGCTGTACCCTAAAGGCGGCTGGCAAAACGTTATAGCTTATCCGGATGGCAGCCTAAAATATGAAGGCACTACTTATAAATCACTATTCTGGGAAGGTTATGGTATTGGAGCCTACCCAGAAATTAATAGTGGCACAATTGTTAGATCATCGGCTGCAGTTAATGTTATACGTACCCAGCTTGCCCAACAAGGCCTTAACCAAAACGAAATATCCGACTTCATGGCCTTTTGGACTCCAAAATTACCAAATGACAAACCATACATCCGCATAACTTGGTTTAATACTGGACAGCTGAATCAATTGGCACCGCTCGCCATCAATCCTAGTCCAAGAACAACAATCCGGGTCTTTATGGACTTCGAAGGCTTAGACCGACCTTACAGTCTACATTCCCAAAAACTCCTCGCTCCTAAAAGAGTTGGCTTCACATTAGTAGAATGGGGTGGATTGTTACGAAATGGCCTAAGTAATTAATGCCAAAGGCCGTGTTTGCCGCCGGTATTTTTGAGCTGCTCAAGCAGCTGTTTTTGCTCGGCCGATAGTTTGGTGGGTGTATCAACCAAAATGGTCACGATATGGGCGCCCCTGCCCTGAGCTTTGTCGAAGGGGCGGCCGGAGCCTTGTAGGTGTGGCACGCCGTGTCCGGATAGTTTGAAGTCGGTGCCGGAATTCGTGCCGGCCGGAACGTTCATCTTAATTTTACCATCAGCCGTTTCGACATCAATCTCCGTCCCCAGCGCCGCATCAACCATGCTGATATGTTCGTTGGATAAAATCAGATCACCCTCGCGCGTGAACTGCTTGTGCGGTTTGACCCGGATATTAATATAAAGATCGCCTTTGGGACCATCGGCAATCGCCTCGCCATGTTCCCGCAGGCGAATTGTGGCGCCATCGTCAATGCCGGCTGGAACTTTGAGTTTAATAGTTTGGCGTTGGCGATGCGTGCCTTTGCCTCCACAAACAGTGCAAGACTTTTCGGGGATTTTACCCTTGCCTTTGCAGCTTGGGCAAGGGGCAGCTTGTTGGATATTACCAAAAATCGTACGCATGACGTTAGTAACTTGGCCTGAGCCTTTGCAGGTTTCGCAGGTCTTGAGCTCATAACCTGGCTCTACAGTTGTGCCCTTGCAGTGCTCGCAGGTATTTTCCATATTGAGGTTGAGCTCGGTCTTGGTTCCGAAAACGGCTTGTTCAAAGCTTATTTCGACATCAGTTTCCATATCGCGGCCGCGATTGCGCCGACGGTCAGCCGAGCCAGTGCTACCGCCAAAGAAACTACCGAGAATGTCGCCCAAACCTAGATCGCCAAAGTCAAAATGAAATTCCTGCCCTTGTTTACCCTGAGCGGAGTCGAAGGGCCCAAAACCGCCAAAGCCAAACGGCGAACCTTCGCTAGCGGCGCTGGTGCCGACGCCGGCATGACCGAACTGATCGTAGCGCTGGCGCTTGGAGCTGTCTTTCAAAACTTCGTAGGCTTCATTAACTTCTTTGAATTTTTCCTCGGCGCCGCCACGGTCCGGATGGTGCTCTACCGCCAGCCGCCGATAAGCCTTTTTTATCTCATCGGCCGAAGCGCTCTTGCCGACGCCCAGAACCTCATAGTAGTCACGCTTTGCCATCTTTAATCAATCGATCTTCTTATGCCTTCGACCCTCTTAATATCGAAGGCGCAGAAGTAAACGATCCTGGGCAAGTTTTTTCCAATAACGCCATGTTCGGCTAGCGCTGTCTTCAAGTCGTCAAATTCACCAGGTTCCAAAATGGCGCTTTCTCGTCGGACGGCAAGACCAACAATACCTCTCACCCTCCCGTCAGAAACAGCTTCTACTACCTGCCTGTGGGTTAATCCGTCTTTCTTAGATTCAATCATGTAGTTCATCCTTAAGCCAGACTTCGGCTTTTTTGGAAATTTTAGAAACTGGCACTTCCTCTAAAACAAAGGCGTCGTAGCTATGGAGTTTGGCGACTTCGCGTTCAACTTCATCAAATAAATCCTCACGGCTTTCCATCATCAGCAAAACCTCTTCAATTTTCTCTATTTTACCTTTCCACCAATAGGCGGAACTGGCTGGCATCTGTCTAACGCAAGCAACCAAATGCTTTTCGAGCAAAGTCTTAGCAGTTTTATCTGCTTCTATCTTATCAGCACAGGTTAGCCATAGATGGCAGAATTTCGTCATTCGAGTTCACGCATTTCCTGTTCCAGTATTTTAGTGCGTAGACCATGAGCTGCTAATCTAGCATCAAAGGGTACGGGTGGCTCATGAAACTGAGCAGCGGTAGAAACTGATCTATCAACTAATTGATCAGGCAAAAGTTGATCTCTCATACCTAACTCCACCAGCACTCTATAAGCTCCATAACCCTGTTTTCGGCCAAAGCTCACACTCGGATCTTCAACGATTGGTGGCTCGCCTGGACTTTCAGCACCCGACATTATTCCTCCTTCTTGTCGTCGACGACTTCGCCCTCAACCGGCTCATCCTTCGAAGACCCTGAGCCTGTCGAACGGGTATCTTTCTTGCCAGATTTCTTCTTATCCTCTTTGCCTTCGTCCGTCTTCTGTCCTCCGTCCTCTGTTTTCTGGGCCGATTCGTACATTTTGGCCCCAATCGGCATGATGCGCTCAGACAAGTCTTTGGCAGTTTTTTCCAGCTCCTCTTTGTCAGTTGCTTCGGCGTGGCTTTTAGCATCATCGATTGCCGCTTGCAGGTTTTTGGCATCTTCCTCGCTAAGTTTGTCTTTATATTCGGTCTTCATTTTCTCGGCTTGGTAAATGGCGTTCTCCAGCTGGTTTCTAATCTCGACCATTTCGCGCTTCTTTTTATCCTCATCGGCGTGAGCCTCGGCCTCTTTGGCCATTTTCTCAACCTCGTCTTTACTAAGACTGCCGCTTTCCTTGATAGTGATGCTCTGCTCTTTGCCGGTACCTTTGTCCTTGGCAGTCACATTTAAAATGCCGTTGGCATCGATGTTAAAGGTGACTTCGATTTGCGGCACGCCGCGCGGCGCCGGCGGAATGCCGTCTAAGATAAATCGGCCCAAGCTTTTGTTGTCAGACGACATCTCGCGCTCCCCTTGCAAAACGTGAATCTCCACGCTGTTTTGGTTATCGGCCGCCGTGGAGAAGACTTCGCTTTTGCTGGTAGGAATGGTGGTATTGCGGGTAATCAATTTGGTTGAGACGCCGCCCAGCGTTTCAATGCCCAGGCTCAAAGGCGTCACATCAAGCAGCAGTACATCTTTAACCTCGCCCTGCAACACACCGGCCTGAATAGCCGCACCAACAGCTACAACTTCATCGGGATTAACACCTTTCATCGGCTCTTTACCAAAGATCTCTTTGACTTTTTTATGGACGGCCGGCATACGGGTCATACCACCGACTAGCACTATGGCATCAATGTCGGCGGCCTTGAGTTTGGCGTCTTTCAAAGCTTGCTCGCAAGGTTTAACGGTCTTTTCGATCAGATCGGCCACCAAACTTTCCAGCTTGGCACGGGTCATTTTATGCTCAAAATGCTTTGGCCCTTCGGCATCGGCTGTTAGGAACGGCAAGTTAATGTCATATTCTGTAGTTGTCGAAAGTTCGATTTTAGCCTTTTCGGCTTCATCGCGCAGCCGCTGCATGGCGGCTTTGTCGTCCGATACGTCAATACCGCTCTCTTTTTTAAATTCTTCGGCCAGGTAGTTAACAATTACCCGATCAAAGTCGGCACCACCCAGATGGGTGTCGCCGTTGGTGCTTTTGACCTCAAAAACACCTTCACCGAGTTCCAAAATGGAGACATCAAAGGTACCACCGCCAAGATCAAAGACGGCAATTTTCTCGTCATTTTTCTTGGCTTTATCCAGACCGTAAGCCAATGAGGCGGCAGTCGGTTCGTTGATGATGCGCTTAACTTCCAGGCCGGCAATTTTACCGGCGTCTTTGGTGGCCTGACGCTGGGCGTCGTTGAAGTAGGCCGGCGTGGTGATGACGGCTTCGGTCACTGGTTCGCCCAAGAATTTCTCGGCATCGGCTTTAAGCTTAGCCAGAATCATAGCCGAAATTTCCTCGGGGCTATATTCTTTGTCGGCCAGTTTGACCTTGACGTGATTGTCAGCCTTAACCATCTCATAGCCCATCAGCTTGAGATCACGCTGGATTTCTTCGTCTTCCCAGCGCCGACCCATTAAACGCTTGACTTCATAAATAGTGTTTTTAGGGTTTGTGACCATCTGGCGGCGGGCCACTTGGCCGACCAAACGTTCACCGGCTTTGTTGACCGCTACCACACTGGGTGTGACGCGCCCGCCCTCTGAACTTGGGATAATCTCGGCTTTGCCAGCTTGCATGGCCGCCATTGCCGAGTTAGTGGTACCTAAATCGATTCCGATAATTTTTGCCATATTATTTCCCCCTTTCTCTTTCAACTCTTAGTCTATTAAGCTCCATCATTTCTGCTACTTCTTCGCCCTCTACTGTGATGGGTGTTCCACCAGCTGCCCTCCGCCCGGTGGGAGTGGTACGGCGTAAACCTCTAGCGGCAATTGTAAACTCTTCAGCTGTTAGTCCGCGCGGATATTCTGGAATGATTCCTTGGTCTACTAATTCTTGATCGGGTGGATCTAGTTCTGACATATTATTTCTCCCTTTTAACTTTAACCGTGGCGTGGCGGATGACTTCATCGCCAAGTTTGTAACCGGCTTGGAGTTCTTCGCTAATAATCTCGTGCTTGCCATCACCGTCTTCCATATGAACTGCCTCGTGTAAATGTGGGTCAAAATGTTGGTCAGCTGTCTTAATGCGTTCTACGCCCAGTCCAGCCAAAAGGTTCTCGAATTTTTTAGCCAGAACTTGAATACCTTTTATGTAATTGTGGCTGGCCAGATCTTTGGGAATATGGTTAAGGGCTCGCTCCAGATCGTCAATAACCGGCAAAAACTCGCGCACCACCATCGCTTTGTAGAAATTAGCCAGTTGCGAACGCTCTTCGTCGGTCCGACGGCGCAGGTTAATTGAATCAGCTCGTTCGCGCTGCAAGGCCTCTGTTAACTCGGCAATTTTCTGCTGCAACTCTTCTGTCTTCCGTCTTCTGTCTTCTGTCTTCTGATGTCTAGACATAAAGTGTATTCTCCAGGGCTTTGCCGGCTCGACCAACCAAGCCCATTACCTCTCGATAACTTTGACGCGTCGGACCGAGTACGCCGATGTAACTGCGGTCAGAAAATGGGCTGCGGAAACGGCTAATGATCAGCGAGCAGCCGGCGGCTCGACCAATCGGGTTTTCGCGACCAATATAAACTGAAAGTGGTTCGTTTGGCGCTGCCTCATAAAGCCAAGGTTCTAGATTATCCAGCAACCTCGCAACTTGCTGGACTTGGCCCGGATGCATAAACTCGGGCTGGCCAAGCAGATTAGATAGCCCACTCATGTAAAGTTGTTCGCCAATTGTTGCTAATCCCAAGTTATGAGTTAGCTCCACCAAAGTATCGACGGTGTTCCGAATAGTCTGTTCTGGCAGGCCGCCGCCGCTTACGCGAGCCGCTAGAGCCCGCTCCACTCTATCCTTTGGTTTCTTGATGGCGCCAGATTTAGGCAGTTGATTAACATAAAAGCGGTAGCCCTTATCGGTTGGAATCCGACCAGCACTGGTATGAGGATGCATAACGTAACCCTGTTTCTCCAGCTCGGCCATTTCGGAGCGAATAGTGGCGCTTGAAACTCCAAAAGCCCTAGCCAACAGATGGCTGCCGACCGGCGCCGCTACTTCGGCGTATTGTTCAACAATCGCCGCCAATATTTTCTCTTGTCTTGGGCTCATAAACTAGCACTCCGTACTACTGAGTGCTAGTTTACCGAAGTTAGCAGTTCCCTGTCAAGAGTGCTAGTTACCTACTGGGCTATTTTTTGTTGCAGATGTTCGTGAATTTGTTTGACGAGTTCGCGACCTTGTTGGTTTTCAGCTTCATTTGGTTGTCCTTTGGCTATAGCGTCAATGGTTGCAACCGTCTCCTCAAGATCGCCGGCTACAACAAACTGATAGTAGTTGTGCTTTAGCGCCGCAACCAGTTCTTTATCGGCACTTTGCAACCGGTTACGGAATTCCTGTTCGCTCATGTGTCCACGGGAACGAATACGGTTTTGCCACTCCTCAAAGCTAGGCGGGACAACAAATATGGCTAAGGTATCAGGCTTGGCACGCATCACATTGTCAGCCCCGACAATTTCTACATCAGTTATTGCGATTTTGTCGCGAGATTTAGCCTTCTCCAGCTCGCGGATACTGATACCCGAAACTTGCTGGTCGTGTATTAGAGCCGCCTCTAAAAACTCACCGGCTTGAAGGTCGGCCAGCATTTCTTCTTCATCTCTAAAAAAATACTGGACGCCGTTGGCTTCTAGCTTGCCGTCACGGATCTGAGGCGGCCGAGTAGTATCAGAAACAATAAAGTAATAATTTCCCTTCTCCAGCAGCTTGTCGATAATTGTGTTGCGACCGGTAGAAGTTGGCGCCACCATAATTACCAGTTTTAGATCTGTTAATGCTTGCTTGGCTCGATCAGAGATTTTATAGCCAGACAAAACTTTTTGGAAATCGTCATAAAGGCTTAAGCCAGCCATACTAACTATTCTATTTCACCCGCCTAAATTTTCAGAGGAAATTTTTGGCGGGTAAAGGTCTGTCAGTTGTAAAAGCCGCTGATAGTTAAAACTGGCCTGATTTTTGGCCTCGGCGTGGTCAGCCGGGGGCTCGCCTTGCACTACTTGCAAAAGTCGATCTGTGGCTTTGTCCACTACATCATTCAAGATAAATAGCATTTGGCTATCTGCCAGGGCTATTTCGTATGACTGCCTAGCTTCTGCCAGCCGGCCGCGCCAGTCCTGCTTGGTCCAACCGCCAACCTCAGCTTGTCTGTTTAGCCAGCTTTGCCAAAGTTTAAATTGAGCCGGCACAATAAAAACTGCTTTGAAGTACTTAAAAGGTAAGCTTCGAAAGGTTGGGATGGCGGCCGCCACTAAGGCCATGACATTAGTCGCCGAGGCTAAATAGTTCGCTGGCCGGGTACAGTACAGACCACCACTCGGACCAATAATCACGTCCACCAGATCACCACGTTTGAGTTCAGCTAAGACCTCTTCGTAACTGCGAAACAAATAATCAATCCCCGGTTTTTCAGTTAGGCGCGGCGCTCTTGTGGTCTCACCCAGCACCATGTGAATATCGACTGAGGCTTTGGCCGCCGCTTGCATGATAGATGTTTTGCCTGAGGAACTTGGAGCAACCGTGGCCACCAGTTTGAGCTGGGAGATGGTTTTCAGGGTTGCGTCGTTAGGCCGATAATTCTCAACTAGCGACCGCAAATAATCATCTTCCATTAAAGCTTCTTGTAAAGAGTACCGGTCAGGATCAGGGTCAGGATGCCAACCGTCAGCAAAATAAAGGGGTTACGTGATAGTAAGTCAACTTTGTCTATCAGCCTTTCAAAACCGTAAAAGGTGGCCACTAAGCCAAAACCGGCCAATAGTGTAAAAAACATCGGAAAACGATGAAAGGCGCTATCTCGCCTGGCGGTCAGTCTATCGACGACCGGCTTTGGTGCCTCAACTACTCTCTTTGGATCAACCGGTATTGTCATAGCTTAATTATACGACTTAATCCCGCTTCAACATTACGGCGAAGGCTTCCTCCTTCGTTAAAACTACGGAGGACGGGTCGGCGGTATCTAATCTCGTCTTAATAAAACAGAAAAAGCTTCAGAAGGTATTTCTACTTTCCCAAATTTCTTCATTCGCTGTTTGCCCTTCTTTTGCTTGGCCAAGACTTTTTTCTTACGCGTTACGTCACCGCCATAAAGCCCGGTGGTGACATCCTTGCGATAAGCCGAAATATCTCCGCGGGCGATGAACTTACCACCAACGGCCGCTTGCAGGCTAACTTTGAACTGCTGTCGGGGAATAACTTTTTTAAGTTTTTCAACAGCCGAGCGTCCAACCCGCTCGGCTTCGGTCCGATGGACGATAACACTTAAGGCATCAACTTTCTCGCCGCCCACGTAAAAATCAACTCGCACTAAATCGCCTAGCCGATAATCGGCCAGTCCGTAGCCGAATGAGCCGTAACCAGAAGTAACACTTTTAAGTTGATCATAAAAATCGGTTATCAGATTGGCTAGTGGTGCCTCAAAGTCGATGACGGCCAATTTGGCGTCAACGTAATCAAGTTTTTTCTGTTCACCCCGAGCACCAATAATCAGTTGTAAGACGACACCGACGTATTCGGTTGGTGTTACAACTTCACCCCTAATCCAAGGTTCATGAATTTCGGCCACGCTGCTAAGTTCTGGCAACTCGGCAGCTGATTTTATGTCTAGTGACTCGCCATTGGTTAACTTCACATGATAATCGGTGGAAGGGTTAGTGACTATCAGATCAAGGTTGTATTCGCGCTGCAACCGCTCGCGGACGATATCCATGTGCAGCAGCCCCAGAAAACCTAGGCGCAGCCCAAAGCCCAACACCGGCGAGTTCTCTGGTGAGAATTGCAATGACGAATCACTTAAAGAAAGCTTATCAACAGCTTCCTTGAGAGTTTGGTAATCTTGGTTACTAGTGGGGAAGAAGCCGGCGTAAACGAATGGATGAATTTCTTTGTATCCAGACAGTGGTTTGTCCGACGGTTGATTAGCCAAAGTGATGGTGTCGCCGACCCGGCCGGCGAGGGTGCTTTTAAGGTTAGTGACAATGTAGCCAATTTCGCCGCTGTTGAGTGATTTGGTAGATTTCATATCCGGTGTCAAACTGCCTACCTCAAGCGCTAGGCCTTCAGCCTTAGAGCCCAGCATTTTAATGGTGTCATCTTTATTGATAGCGCCATCGATTACCCGGGTGTAGAGAATAACCCCGCGGTAATCATCATAGTAACTATCGAATATCAACGCCCGGGTGGTTGAGTCAGTTTCGCCTGACGGCGGCGGCACATCGGCAATCACCCGCTCTAAAACTTTTTCAACGCCCTGTCCCGTTTTGGCGCTAATCAGTAGGATATCTTCCTTCTTGCAGCCCAGTAGTTTGACTACATCTTCGGAAACCCGCTCCACGTCGGCGGCCGGCAGATCGATTTTGTTAAGCACCGGAATAATGGTTAGGTCGGCCGCTAGAGCCAGATAAATATTAGACAGTGTTTGGGCCTGAATGCCTTGGCTGGCGTCAACAACTAAAATCGCTCCCTCCACGGCCGCTAGTGAACGGCTGACCTCATAGGAAAAATCAACATGTCCAGGCGTATCAATCAAGTTTAATTCATAGTCTTTATGTTTCATCCGAACTGGCGCCAGCTTGATGGTAATGCCACGCTCGCGCTCCAAATCCATACGATCTAGCATCTGCTCACGCAGCTGGCGCTTTTCAACAGTGCCAGTTAGCTCCAGTAATCGATCGGCCAGTGTCGACTTGCCATGGTCTATATGCGCAATAATACAAAAGTTCCGGATTGACGCTTGTGCCGCGCCGGCCACAAGCCCAGCAAAGCCGGCCTTGTGGCCGGCGCTTGCAGCACCTGGCTGTGTTGATTGGCTGCGCGACTTGCTCACTGTATTGCTCCATACAGCTCGCTGGAGCTGCTCGCCATCGCCTTGCCATGTACTGGCACACAAACGTCACTCATTTTTCTTAAGACCATGTCTTACAGATTATAACAGAGGTAAAAGAGATAGTTGCCGCATTCAAGAGAGAGCTTCGCGTCTGGATGCAGCATAAGGAGAGAATGAGGAACGCAGCGAGGTGTATTGTAATACATTGAGCGAGCACCGGAATTCTCGACACAGTGATGCGCCAGAAGCAATAACGGCGCGGCGGGCTTCGCCCGACGGCAGGTTATTGCGGCGCGAAGCTCTCACTGGAGGCGGATGGGTTTGAGGGCTAGCTGTTTTAACTTGCGTATAACCGGCTGTACTTCTTCGAGTCCAAACAATGCTGATGTGGCAAAATGCACAAACAGTGTCGGTACGATAATGGCAGACAGTTTAGTGCTCAATGTTATGAAACCCTTGTCGTCAACTTCCAGCGGTATCAGCGTAACCAATATATAGGTAGTCAACATGGTGAAGCCGGTAACCGAAACTGTCCGGACTACCCCGCTCCAAAAATCTTTGGTGAATAAGAAATGATCGCGCCAGACCATGATTATCATCAAAATTAAGACCTCCACGGCAGCAACGATCGATTGAGCCAACGCCAGACCGACTATGGCTTCTTGAGGATTTTGGGCACCGCCGTAGGCTTGGACTAGGGTAAAGGCCAAAAAGATGTTTAAAGAAATAGCAAAAATCGAGACATATAGCGGAGTCCGAGTATCTTTGTGCGAATAAAAGTAGCGTGAGATGATAGCGTAAAGCGTCCGAAAGATTATGGCTCCTACCAAAAAGCCAAAGATGATGGCAATTTCCGGGGCGATGTTTTTAAAGATTAAACGCGCAAAATACGACCGGGCAAAGAAAGCCAGTACCCCGATGGGTAGGATTAACCAAATCATGGCCCTAAGCACCTTCAAAAAATCACGCCGGAAAAGGTCCGGCCGGCCTTGGGCTAACCGCTGATTGAGACGCGGAAAAGCGGCCGTAGAAATAGCCGTGCCGATTAGCATTATCGGCACCAGGTGCAGCATGTAGGCATTTTCATAAAACGTTATGTAGCCACGCCCCAAAGTACTAGCCCGGTTGGTTTCAACGATTGAGTTAATCGAGTCAATGCCTTGATCAAGCGAGCGCGGCGGCAGGTTTTTCAACATCCGCCGAAAGTCCGGACTGCGGAAATTAAAGGTCGGAATGTAACGGAAGCGCATACCGACCAACCCCAGCAGTACAAACAGCAACTGCAGTAACGCTCCAGCTACAGCGCCATAGCCTAGCCCGACAACCCCGAGACTATCCTTAAATACATAGACGCTGGCGATAATGCAGCCGTTATAAAGAATCGGCGCCATGGCGTAGAAGAAGAAACGGCCAAAGGTTTGCTGAACGCTGGTCAGAATGCCAGAAATAGTGAACAGCAGCGGGTTAAGCGCTACGATGCGCATGATCAAAACGGCATCTTGCATCTGCTGGGCGTCAAGGTTGTTGCCGACCACCAGACGAATCAACGGCTCGGTGAACAAGAGCTATGACGCTCATAATGATGCCCATTAGGTTGAGTAGGCCAGAAGTTAGCTGCCAGACCGAACGCCTATCACCAGCCGCCAGCTTGTCGGCTAAAAAGGGCATGAAGGCTACGCCTAGAGCGCCGGCGGCAATAGTGTAGAAGAAAAAATCCGGAATTTTAAAGGCCGCAAAATAGGCATCAGTCTGAATACTTCCCGGCAGATTGAAGTTGGCATTAATAATCTGAGTTCGCAAAAAGCCAAGCAGCTGGCCAACCAAAGTGGCAGACACAAGCAGGACAGCAGCGCTGGTTAAAGAAATGCGTCCGTTGGCGCGGTTGAGCCATCGATTTACCATCTGGCTCTTAGTATAAATGGCCGCTCGTATCATTCCAAAAAAGTGGGCGTTTCGATACGCATAAAATTTTTGAGGTGAAAGCTTGAGTGCAGCGCTAGGAGACAACGAGAAGTGAGCGAGCTGTATTTAACATACTGTGAGCGAGCATCGCAGGCAGTCGACAACGCAATGTGCCAAGATTTAAGCTCAAAAGAAAAAGAGCCCGTTAGGTGGGCTCTTTGTCGGCTTTTGGTTTTGGACTTATTTTCGCTTTAGGGTTAGGAATCCGTTGCGAGGATTCTCATTGACGCTCATGGTGCCCGGCAGATCACTGCCGGTGTCCTTGCGCTCGTCCTTTGAAAAGTAATAGATTGTTTGGGTTTTGCCACCACGAAGTGTGACAGCCTTTGAATTCAAGTAGTATGTAACACCTTTGCTGTTTGTATGCTTATAAGCCATTATAGTTCCCTCTCTCCTTTAGATTAGTAATGTACACCTAACATACTCTGATAAGTTTTCTCTTGTCAACCCCAGTGGAACAGTTTAGCAAAGCTAGTATTGTCAAGACCAAGTCTCCTGAAATCATTTAACAGAGGTAAATGGTAGATTAATTATTCATTCGATAAGAGCCAACTCCAATAGGTATTTACGACAACAACCGCAGAGAATGCCGAGTCCGGAGACATTCTGGGTTGAACAGGCTATAGCATATGCGCTATTATTGATGAGTAAAATTTAAACGAAGGTGGTTAATCATTATGGAATTTATGTCCCGCGGACGAACTAATACTCATGCCCCAGCCGGTGCGCCAGGCCCCAGCCGGCGTGGTGGTTTTATGGGCAGATTAATGCGAATCGAACTATTTACCGTCATCGTCGGTAGTGCTCTGCTACTGGCGGCTGTCGCTCTCTATTTAGGCTTCAGTGGCGGAGTTGGCAGTGAGTCGAAGAAGATCAACGACAAACAGTATCAGGCCGTTTTTTTGAATAACGGTCAGGTCTATTTTGGCAAAATTCAGGGTCTAAATAATAAGTATGTTGACCTGACGAACGTCTTCTACATTGAGAATAATGCCTCCACCGGTACTCAGACTCAGAGCACCAACTATACCCTGCGTAAGCTTGGTACAACCGAACTGCACTCACCAGAAGACGAAATGATCATCAACCGCGATCAAGTTACCTTTTGGGAGAACTTAAAAGATTCAATTTTGGTATGGTCTGGCGCATGCCATTTGCTGATCAAGCCATAACCGCAGAATAATCTGAAAGCGGCATTATCTCGTACCTGCTGCTCTGCAGCTTGGCGTGGATG
>Ga0076291_105_pt1 | contig 65795 bp, 75 predicted proteins | sample RifGroA2_FD_67978 | JGI IMG/M metagenome (GOLD analysis project Ga0076291, IMG submission 67978) | Candidatus Saccharibacteria bacterium GW2011_GWA2_46_10 | reverse complement strand
AGACTATACAATGATGAGTTGACATTGGCAATAGTTAAACCAAATCATCACCGAGCCGCAAAAATACTACTTGGGCCTGGCCGCCCAAAAAGCCAAGTCCATCGCTGCAAACTGGAAGAAGCGAATCGTTTAAAAACTTTTGTAAGTTTTTTCGTCGCGTTTGGCAATAGTAATAAGATTAAATTTTTGGTCGACTTGCCGGATTACAATTCGGTGTCTGCCAACTCGAATTCGGAAAATATCATTAGTGCCCTTGATTTTTTTAATGTCTAACTCCTCTAGGCGGTTATTGGCCAGGTGAAGCAAAGCCTGCTCAACTCGGGCACGAGTTTTAGGGTCAAGTTTTTGAAGCAGTTTTTCGACTTTGTTCATCAACTTTGTCGAGTCGCTTTAAAGCTGCCAGAACTTCTTCAGCAGGTACACCCTCTGGATTAATTTCTCTAAAATCTACCACTGTTTCCCAATTACCCTCGTCACCCCATTCATCAATGACACGCTGGCCTTTTAAGCGCCGGACGAGAGATTCGCGAATATAATCGCTGCGGGTAGCGAATTCTACCTTCGCAGCCTTATCAACCTGCTTAACTAAGTCATCCGGCAAAGTAATATTAATAACCTTAGAATTTTTACTCATACATAAATCATACATTTTATGTATTACTTATGTCAACTATATAAATCATCACCGAGCCGCGAAAGTATTACCTCGGTCTCGCCTCGGAAAAAGCCATAGCTATTGCCGATTCTTGGAAAAAATCTTAAGGATAAACTTCCTATTTAGTTTTTTATAAACTGCTCTAAGTCCGCCGCGACAAGAACTCGCGACTGTGAACAGGTTTTTATCAGTCCATAACTTGGTTGCGTTTTTGGCGGACTTGAAAAACCAATGTACTCTACTCTCTTCTTTAGTTTCTGGACATGTTGTATGGCAGGTATTAAGTCAGTGTCAGATGAGATTAATATCGCGCTATCAAAATTATCTTCATAAGCCCCAACCACTAAATCGACAGCGATTCGCACATCTACACCCTTTTCGTGATAAGCATCGTCACTTTTCATAAGGTAACCATGGATCGTTATAAATTTATTTTTCTTAGACCTCAAATGTGCAAATAGTCTTTGCTGATCACGACGTAATTTCTGGCCTTTCTTGTCATTCGATTTGGCGCGAACGACGCCTATATAGTAATTACGGCCAGAAATCTGTCTTCCGCTAGCTAGCCATTTTACAAATTCACCAAAATTAAATTCAGTAACTCTATGTTTAGGCAGTTCTAGCCTTTTAAGGCTAAAATAAAAATTGCTGCCGTCGATTAAAATCAGAACTCTCTCTTTGCTCATAAAACATATATTATCAGAAAATACAAAAAACCCGCCGTACCGAAGTAGGGCGGGTGGTTTTAACAACTGTTATGATAAACCCTATTTACAAAATTGTCAATATGTTATTCGGCTCTGTGGATATCAGTTTATGTTTATTTTTGGGTGGATCCTTCGACGGTTTGGATTTCTTCGAGGGTGAGATTATAAAGTCGAAAAGCAAATCATCGCCGAGCCGCAAAAATATTACCTGGGGCTGGCTTCGGAAAAAGCTAAGATAATTTCTAGCACTTGGAAACAAAGCTCGAGTAGCTAACTAGCTCTTAAAACTTAAGCAATTTATTTTCGAGTATGACGGCTGTATATTACTGCCATGACAGGAGCCACACCACCTAACGAAGGATTGGGCCAAAGTGATGCGGAGCAAGCTGCATTCAGGCAGCACTCCGAGCGTTTTGGAGCTTTTTTAGCAAATACCAATCAGAAAGTTCGAACACAGGAAGCCATACTTGAATGGCTGAAAGATTTTCCTCCCGGACTTTGGCAGCGGCTACAAGATCCTACGGTCCCCTTTAGTGTCCTGTATGTTGGTGCAGGCAACGGTGGTATTGAATTACCTTTGACTGGCCGGTTCTTGCAAGCCCGCGACAGCTATGCGAACTTTGAGGTTCACTGTGAAGATCCCTCTGCGGAGATGGAAGCCCAATTCCGGGAAGCACTGCAAGCAGTGGAGAGGTCTTTTCCAGATTCCCTTGTCAGCCCAAGACTGGTTGATTACGCTGTCATCCCATTTGAAGATCCTGCCTACATACCGCCTGAGGCCGATTTCGCGCTCGCCTCACATGTTTGGTATTACATCGGTAATCATAATGACCGAAAAAGTATTGAGGACAGCTTGCTTAAATTCGCTCGAGCGATAAAGTCCGACGGGGCGGGGCTGATCACCGTTCAGTCACAGGCCAGCGACCGATTCAAGTTGCGTTCACTCTACTTAGAACTAACGGACCCATCAGAGACAGAGCTTTCGGGTGAGGAGCTGTCGCAAACAGCAACTCTGGTAGATATTCGGCACAACCTGAGCACTATAACTTCCGAAGTCAACCTAAGTAGTTGTTTTGACCAGAACGGGGACTTCAATCCGAATGATGAAGGTAAACTGATACTATCGTTTATTTTGCGCGCGGATTGGGACGGGCTAGACCCGGGTGTTCAGGCGGCTGTATCAGCAAAGATTTTGCGACTTTGCTATGTTAATGCAGGACAGCATCTCAAATTTATTGATAGTGCGATTTGGATTTCCAAAATCGCTGAACCGGAATAAAACAAATCATTGCCGAGCCGCAAAAATATTACCTCGGCCTAGCTGCCGAAAAAGCTAAGGCTATAGCAACTGCCTGGAAAACACATTGATGGCCGGCGTGGGACTGGTGCCTTCTCTGTTGGTCCAACGTAAATCATGTTATAATTAAACCAATGAAAACGATTCGCAACTATACTGCTATTATCGAGAAAGACGTAGCCACTGGACTGTATGTGGCCTATATTCCCGATTTGCCCGGCGCCCATACACAAGGTGAGACCCTCGAAGAATTAAGCAAGAACCTTAAAGAAGTGGTGGCCTTGGTGCTTGAAGATGACAGCAATCAAAAACCCGAATCATATTTTGTAGGCACCCAACTAGTCGCTGTCTAAAATGGCTGGCGATCTGCCCATCCTTAAACCAAAAGAAGTTATAGCTATCTTGAACAAACTCGGATTTATAATGGTTCGTCAGCGTGGCTCTCATCAGCAATTCCGCCATCCGGACGGTCGCGCCACGACCGTACCGGTGCATGGTTCCCGCGACATTTCACCAATTCTACTCAGACAGATTTGCAAAGATATCGGACTTACACCTAAAGAATTTTTAAAAAGCCGCAAATAAGATCCTATGGCTGTAGTGTTTTCAATGACGTTTTGACGTCAAGACGTTGTTGGGGGTTGGGGTAAATCTATTTATTATTTTGCTGTCGAGGAGCAAACCATCACCGAGACGCAAAAATACTACCTGGGCTTAGGCTCTCAAAAAGCTAAAAGCATTGCTAGCAGTTGGAAGAAAAATCCATAGGTCCAGGTTAAAGTCTAAATCTTATCCTAAATAGCCGATTCTTTGCTTTTTTTATTAATTATGGTTAAGTATACAGATGCAGAGAGTTCCGCTTGGTAATCGTGAACCGGTTGAACAAGGTCCACCTATCCTTTTTGATTATGGCCGGTTTGATATACCGGCAAACATTGATCTTGAAATTTATTTTGCTGCCCATATGACTGAAGCCGATTTGCCGGCCAAAAAAGAGCTCAAGCAGATCTTTAGAAATTCCGATATCGTAGTAATAGAAGCAGAGGGTGCAGATCAAACAGAAGAAGTGCTATTGAACCGCTTGAGTCAGGGGGACCCACAGGCGCGTCAAGCTGTTAATGCCTGGATAGATATTGCAAAGAAAAGAGGAATACAAGCTGGCTGGAAAGAAGTGTTTTACGATGCACTTGAAGGATCGGGAATAGCTGTAGCATCACCAGACCTACTTATCGGTCACCCTCTAACTCCGAGGCGGCATGAAACATCACTACAGATCGATTCTATTTCACTTCATAGCGATTTTGATTTTGCCGTAAATTCAGCGGCAGAGTTATGGGCTCGGCGTTTGAAGCTTATGAGTAGGAGAGATCAATATATCCTAGAACATCTAGCGCCATCAATAGACCATACTGTTGCTAAAAGCTCGGAATTAACAGAGAAGAGGGCTAAACAACCTCTCAGAGCAGTGATGTTTTATGGATCGGACCACCTATCTCTTTTTGATGCACTTACACAAAAAGCGGTAATGAGTGAGCCCGTTGGCTTCAGTGTTGTGCCGAACCATGAGAGAGATGGCCGCCCAGTATCGCAAGAAGTCTATGGTAATTATTTAAGAGGCATTGACCCTAATTTGTATGACATTGCACGGCTTACTACCACACTTGCTTTTAGCGCTTTATATCACAAAATGATGGATCAAGTGGGCCTTCAAGGACCCTGGCGGGACACTGAATTAAGAATCAAGGAAGAGCTGGCGGGCTCCGACTACGAAGAACTGAGAGCGAAGCGCGACGAAGCACTAGTCGCTATAGAAGCAATTAAGCGACAATAAATTTTAGTTGGTCTCGACGTATTTTTTGAAGTTGTCTAAAATTGCCTGCCAGCCGGAGCGTTACATTTCCAAAGCTATTTCGTATCTATTGTTGCCTACTGAGTATAGTTGCCAATAAATCACTTACTGGACTTGCAGCCTCTTTCTTAGTTAAATGTCCGTTGGGTTTCATCTCAAACATAGATTGAGCAGCTACTGTTAGTAATATGTTTTTGTATCCAGAGCCAATTTTTGTTTCATCTAGCAGAATAATCCCCTGGACAGTTTTACTGACAATCGATCTGAATAAAGTTTGGTCATATAAATTTGCATATATTCTATAGTTCTTATTTGAAGTTACATACAGTGTGCCGAAGAATACAACAGCTATAATTTTCAATGCCAGAATTTCAGCAAGATTATCCTTTAGAGTCCAATTAAAAACAAAGGTGCTAAGAACAATATCGGCGATTCCAAATAGTACAAACAAAATTAACCATATATTTTTCCAAAGCTTGTAGTGTTTCATCTGGAAATAATAATTTTCCCTTGCTTCAAGAATATTTTGACTCAGATAACGAATAGGTTTTTTGAGTATTTTCAGAATGAGTACAAAGGGTATAAAGATTATATTGAAAGGAAAAGAGACCTTTGACAATAATTCACTTGCAAAGGTGCTCTTAGGATTGTTTTTATCTGTGTCTTTTTCATCAAAAGTAGTTCTTATCAGTCTATCGTAGTAACTTTGCCATTCCTCAAGCCCTTTTGCTTGAGTAATTTTATTGATTTCGCTTTGAGTTAGTTGTTCAATTTCAGCTTTAGCTGAGGAAACATAAGTGTTGAATTTGCTCTTTGCAGAATTAAACACTCTATTTTTGTCGAGTTCTTTTGTTGATGCAAAATATGCAACTGTTACCGAATTTCCAAAGAAGTGGTTACTAAACTCCCTCATCCATGTGTCAATAAATTGTTGGGCATGATTCGGCATTTCACCTTCATTAGAACCAAAAGGAGGTAGAGAGACAAAATTAGTTGTTTGGTCTTGTCCTTTAAGCCATTTAACTGCTTCGTAGTAGTAGGTATGGATATTACCAATTCTCTCAGTGAGCCCGTCTTCTATAATTTTTTCGATTGCCCTGCCTGCATCCCACAATCGTCCAAGAGCTTCAGTAAACTGAGGATTTTCTAACTTATTTTCGACTGAACGAAAATCAATTTTTAAGTAATCTGATTCACCGATGCTATCAACAGAGTCAATGTTAATATAACCATTGTCGTTGGCCATGTGTTTATAGTCATATAAACTCCAGGCCGTTGCAAATGTAGAATTTACATTATTTAATATGCTTACGTTTATTCGCAGGCGATGCCGTCGTTGTCACGGTCTAGATCGTAAATGTCTGAACCTATGACACTGATAGGGCCACTAACGTAAGCTGGGCCATTGCCGGATCCTCCGGCACAGTCGACATCAGACGCAATAGGCACACAGCCCGTGTAGTTTGGATCACAATTTGAGATAACTTTTGTACCCCGAGTGATGATATTTGTGACTGGCTGCCTGGTAATCTCTACCTTAATCTGCCGACGGTCAGTTTCTACACCATTCGTAAATGTCACGTCATAAGTTAAAGTTTTAATACCATCGACACCTTCTGTGGTTACTTTTTCAGTTCCGGAAGCAAGAGTCGGATCGTCGACCGTTTTACTCTCGAATGGAATTGGCTCAGTTTTCGTCTCATTTTTTTTCTCAATCTTTGTCTGCTCACCTTGTACAGTTGGAGCAGGTTGAGATGACGAGTTAGGGCTATTACTTGGAGCACCAACAACAGCAATAGTGCCTACTGAAGCAGCTGTAACCAGTCCAACTTTTCCAATAGTAGATAAAGCCGCAAACCAGCCTACTAACCTACCGAGCATGCCCACCCCCTTTTAGTTAGTTCTGATTATACTCTCCTTATGGAGAAACGCCCGCTATCTGAAAAGTCTCTGGATTAAATTCCTGTCGTGCTTCGTTATCAACTTGGCGAACATCGTCGTAGCTTAGATACTTAACAACTTCGTTCAGTCGAAGCGCTGGGCTTGAGAAAGTTGGTCTTAACAATTCATTTAATACTTTCTGCTTCCGAGCTCTATCGGCAACAATAAATAATGGAAATGTTGAGTTTGGTGTCTCAGCGCGTAAATCAGAGAGTCGTAAGATGCCTGAGTAGACAGAAGTTGAATGTTCGATTTCAAATGCAGATTTGATTGAGTATGGGCCAAACTTCCATACTACATCTATATTTTTGATGGTCGGGGCTACATCTAAACCCTGCTGAAATTCACGAAGGATGTGATCGCGGAAAATGTTACCTTTATATTGTTTATTTTGATCATTCGCTGGCACCCACACATCCAACTTTGCCATTTCACCGAGTCTTATAAGGCGCCATTGCATTTCGTCATGTTCGGTCGTTGCTTGCTCAATTTTCTCTTCAATTATCTCTGTTTTAACTGGCGCTACTGGAATGATTTCTTCATTATTCTCAAGTGATTTTAAGACCCCCAATATATCGCCATAATTCGCGGCAAAAGACTTTACCTTTTCTTGATCAATCTGGGTAAAGCCTCGTGGAGCATAGTTTTCGCTATATCCAAAAAACGGGTTTAGCTTAGCAAGTGGGACGTCAACAGTTTCTTCATTTACAATAAAGTACATTAATTCCGAACTACATCGCCCGGATCCATCCTATCCCAGCGTGGCGTGTTCATTAGCCCCGGCACTGATCCCCAAACTATAAAATCAGCGCCATGATAAATATTTTTTAAATTATTAAGTTGATCAGGCGGAAGATAATTTTCAACTTCAGCAATGCTTCTTTTTCTCTGAATTGTATCTTCAAAGTGACGTTCGGCTGCAGGATTTCCACCAGCTACAACAATAAATATCTTTCTCAAAGCATAAGCTCCTCGGTTGGGTAAATTATATAGCTTCTCGCCGGGAAAGTCTTAGTATTTCTTAAGGACTGGACTCCGAAAACAAAAAAGAGCCTTTTGACGGGCTCAATCTTGCTTGGTGTCGCCCCTTGCGGGGTTTCACCAGTACCGCCTTTCGGCAGTACGGATAACTTTATACCTCACTCGAGATGCTGTCAAAGCTTTTCCACAAGTCAAAAATTACTTCTGTGGATATGGTGTGTAGAAGTTAATTATCCAACTCCTTATAGATAAAAACGCCAGATTTATTTAAAAACTCCGGTCGGCCTAATTATAGCCCGCCGCAGGCAGGAGTAACAAGCAACAAGTAATTAGAAACTAGCAATAACATTGGGTGCGCCCATTGACAGATAGAGTAGTTAGGTGTAGTATATAAGTACAAATGGCCGTAAGGCTCTCCCCGAAAGGGGTAAAAACCACCTCAGGAAAGTAATTGCCTGAGGCTTTTTCTTATATCGGCCAAGTCTTTAGATGAAATTCCACCAATTTTGTACTGCAACCGTTTGCTATCAATTAGACGCAGCTGGCGTTAAAACTTCGTTATAACAAACTAAATTAACGCGGTGGCCGATGTCGGCAATAACTAGCTTAAAGTCCCTAGTCCATATTCCCCAGCCTAAATTCAAACCGCCTCACTCACCACCCGGTGTTACAACTTTGTTGTTGTAACTTATTTATGGTGGCGAACCTGCCCGCCGGAGCCTTATCGGCGAAGGCGGGCGGCGATGGCGAACTGCATAAAATAAGGCTCAAGGGTTTTATCCTCTCGAGTCGTTGTAACACTTTGGATAAACAATTCACGAGCCCTGAGCAATTCTTTAAGACGATGCGGACTGCGGCGGACCCACAACTGTGCGGTAAAATCTATCAGGTCAAGACCACGGTATAGGGCAGACTCTGTGCTTTGTTTGTCATTGCGGCGCTTGGCAGCCAGCGCCCTTCCAACTTCAGAACCAATGTTACCCATTTGCTCAAACAGGCTCATTGTTTCCCAAGCCCGTTTATCAAACACATAGCTAGCCATGTACAACCCCGGCAATCAGATCCAATACTTGCTGTTTGGTCTTTTTGTCATCGATTCCTTTAGAAAGGTTACCCTGACTGGGTCGCAAATTAATCATTGAATCAAATTCAACGAATTCGTCAGTACCATATTTATCCGGGTGTAGGTTGATACCCCATATATCATTTTGTTTAGAGCCTCCCTCCAGCAGATAGGCTTCACCATCGGCGTGCATACCCATATCCAAGACAACAATTTTCTTGGCGACATCAACATCGGCCTTAACCAGATTGCCATACATCTTCTGCGACATCTTGTTAAGTTCATCGATCGTCACTGATTTTACCTGTTTCATCACCTGAATTATAGCGTGATTCAATCCTTAGAGCACGCGGAGGCCGATGCGGTAGTGGCGGTAAAACTACTGGCTGAGTTGGTCGGCGGCTTTTTGGTTGATTTTATCTTGCAGGTTTTGGCTTTGATCGACGGCATCTTTGGCACTATCAAGAGCATCGGCCGGGTTTGATACAGTTGGTGTTTGGCCACTTGAGGATGACTTATCGCCCGAGCCGAATTTGGTAAAGCCCCAGGCAAACAGGGCTAGCCCGATTAAAATTATTAGTAGTAGCTTTACCATATCATTTGCAGTAGTCGCTGGTTTTGCCGCTTTGGCCGTCGGCCGGCGGTAGAGCGCGGACTTTGGCTTCATTTTCCGAACTCAAAAGGTCGAACCAACAGAGGGCATGGGTTTCAGTATCGGCAGTATGTTTGGCCGCCCAAGTTGGATCCTCGGAAGCCTTGTTTTTGCTACGCAAGTCATAAACGCCCCAGTCGACAAAAACGTTTATGCCGCCTATGCCGGAACCATTTTTTGTTATGCCGGTGGCGGTGGCTATAGTCTCGCCAGCCTTGAATTCCACATACGGATTAATTTGCGTATCGTGCGAGTCGCCCTCGCTATTGACCGGCAATTCATCGGCAATCGCTTTCAGTTTAGGGCTCAAAGTCAGCAAATGCCCCAGCCGGTACATATAGCCGCACGGCGCTATAAAATCAAAAACGTATTGCGGATCGCCACCGACTGAATAATGGGCACCTCTGACTATCTCGGCATCAAACGGCGCGCTTATAGTCACGTTGTTGCTGGTCTCATTATCAAACCGAAAACCACCATGCGGCTTATACTCCCCGCCGCGGTACTGGCCGGGATATAAGATTGAGGTTACTTTGTTGATGTCAACTGGTAGATTTATTGGATCGGGGCAGGCCGGCAAATTGCCGGTATGCGTCCAGCCGTTTTCGGTTTGCAGCCATGTCACCTTTTCGCCACTCTTGCTCGCTTGAGAAGAACTGGTTTGATTAGCATCGGCTGCCTTATTTGTTTTTGCGCCAAATACCCGCCAACCAGCCAAACCGACAACCGCCACAACTACAACTGCCAGAATCAGAACAACATGCCCAAGACCTTCCTGCCCCGAGCCGTGTCGAGAGGTTTGATTTTTATTTTTAAACATAAGAAAATTATATACTTTTGAACAACTTTTTGTGTAATAATATAAGCATTATGGTACACAACAAACACCTTTTTACTTGTTCTAGTTTCGTCGACAGCCCGGCTATAGCCTGCCGGGACTAGCTGAAAAATCTCCTACGGACTTTTGAGCTGCCCGGAAGGCAGCTTTTTTAATTCAAAAATTAATAGGAGATTTACCAATGAGAGACAATCTTGGAGAAGATGTAGAAGATACAGGAATAACCTATCCTTCCGGCGAAGCAAGCCAGGACGATGGTTATTGGCAGCGACAAGCCAGGGCGCGTCGATTGGTGATGAGAGGAGATTTTGTCGGCGAAGTCGCAGTTGAACAAACAGACGCCCAAACTCCGCCGAATCCGGTTCAAGGACTCGGCAGCACCGCCCTTGCCGAGACCTAAAGCAGGTTTATGTCTAGCCTAAGACACGGAAGCCGATGTCGGTCTTGAAAATAAATAGAGCCCAAAAAAGATGGGCTCTACATTTACGGCGTCCTAGAAGGAACGTCGGCCACGGTCAAAACCGCCGCCGGCATGCTCTTTAGGACGAGCCTCGTTGACCATAATTGAACGGCCATCCATATCTTTACCATTGAGGGCTTTGATAGCTTCTTTAGCTTCATCCTCAGTTTTCATCTCTACGAATCCAAAACCTTTTGACTGGTTTGAATCCCTATCCACGATAACTTGCGCTGATACGACAGTACCAAACTGTGCAAATAGTTCTTTTAGTTTATTGTCGTCCACGCTATATGGTAGCGAACCGACGTATAGTTTACTTGACATTATTATTCTACTTTCTTACTTCAATTTATATGTTTGAGTCCATCATGAGATGAGCCCAATTCTGCTTAGCTGCTAGCCGGTGTGGCTGGCTGGTTCTCGCCGCCTTCTGGCTGTGTGTCTTCGGCTGGTTTCTCGACGGGTTCGTCTTGATGAGAAATGTTATATACAGACATTACAATGTCCTTTCTTTGATTATTGTTGCATAGCCCAACAACAATCTTTTCGACTCCCTATGATGTTTAGTGTTGCAGTTGCCTAGTTAATGTCTATTATATGATGGCTAAGGTGATATGCCTAATTAATGGGTTAAGAAATTACGCGGTAGCCGATGTCGGTACTTCAGTTGATGTTTTTTCTTGTGCATATATTGGATTTGTGTTTTTATTAGCTCAGAGAGCTTTATGGCGCTTTTCGCAGAAAACAAAGAACCTTGCTTTCCGCTTGCAAACCCGGATGACGGTATTATTTTAGAGCCGGCTATCGGCGAAGTCGTACATTTCAGTCCCGGGCGACGGCCTATAGCCCTCGGCAGAGTCGCCGTGCCATCGATTTCAGCTGGAGAGGGGCTGCCTGCCGCCACGAATGCATTGGTTGAGGCTGAAGGCACAAGGCCCGAATTAGTTCTTATTGTAAATGACCAGCCTGTACCTGATCCCAGTTCGGTGGAAAAATACGCAATACTTTATGAGGATTTTACAAGAATTACTGCCGCCCGTGACGACTCACGTCTTAAGGAGAAGTTGGTAGAGGATTATTCGGGCTTGGTCCGGGCAATCGCCAAACATTATTTTTTGGCCGGAGCCGAGCGCGACGATCTATTACAAGAAGGTATGATCGGCCTCGTGAAAGCGATTAGATGCTACGACCCCGAAGCCGGCACGCCTTTTAAGAAGTTTGCCCAGTTATGCATAAAACGTCAGATGATTACAGCCGTCCACGTAGCCACTCGCGGTAAACATACACCTTTGAATGAAGCGCGGAGTTTTGGGACAGAGATTACGAGAAAAGACGGCGAAGTAGGTTCTTTGACCCTTGAAGACTTGTTGCCAAGCAGCAGCCACACACCGGAAGAAATCGTCATAGCCAAGGATGAGCTAGAAAGTCTGGTGGCGATGCTTGGTACAAAACTCTCACCGCTCGAATCAGATATCTTCAGGATGTTTTTACAAGGTATGTCTTACCGAGACATGGCACACGCGGTAGACGGCGATGAAAAAGTTATTGACAACGCTATTCAGCGAGTCAAACGAAAAATGACTGCTTATTGGGCTTCGAGAGAGATTATCGTGCCACAGGCGGTAGTGGCATAAGACACTAGCTCTTTTTGGAATACCTCTTAAACCAATCGGTAATCACACAAAACGTAATTAGGATTTAAGTAGCACCACTGTGACTTTAATTTCGCTACCTTCTTTTCCGACATAAACTTCGACTAGATCCCCTGCTTTGATTCCATACCTTTGGCATGTCTTCTTAGGAATTGTTACCCCTAAAGAATCGCCAATTTTGATAACTTTCTGAGCCATAGCTTTATTATAATCAAATTATAATGATTATGCAAGGACGCGGTGGCCGATGTCGGTGCGGTAGTGCATGGAAATTTAGCTGAAAGTCCTTAGCTGAAAGTCCTTAGCCCAAAACTCTGAAACCAATGTCCTTACGAAAGTGCATATGCTCAAAATGTATCCCTTTGGGTCCGATTTGGGCATAGGCTTTTGATAAAGCACCTTTTAGGTCTTTGCCGTAGGCCGTCACGCCAAGAACTCGTCCGGCGCTGGTGATAACCTTACCGTTTTCTTTTTTATCGCCGGCATGGAAGATCATAACGTTTGGATCTTTGATCTTGTCCAAACCTTTAACCTCATAGCCAGTTTCAGCTGTGCCGGGATAGCCTTTGGAGGCCAAACAGACGATGGCTGCCGATCCGGTTTTTAGTTTTATAGAATCTTTTGTTAGATTGCCTTGGGCGCATCCCATCAAAATCGGGTACAAGTCTTCATCAACTAGCATCATCAATACCTGGCATTCCGGATCGCCAAAACGACAATTAAACTCAATGGCTTTTGGCTCGCCGACCTCGGTTATAAACAGTCCGCCGTAGAGCAAACCGCGATAAGGTGTGCCATCGGCCCGCATACCGTCAATGGCTGGTTGCATAATTTCGGTTTTGATGCGTTCGGCTAACTGGCTGGTCATAAATGGTAGCGGCCCGTAGGCGCCCATGCCGCCGGTGTTTGGCCCCCTGTCACCATCAAAAACCTGCTTATGATCTTGGACGAAAGGCAGCATAATAATTTTTTGGCCGTCACTTAGGGCAAAGGCGCTAACTTCTTGCCCCCTCAATCGCTCTTGAAACACAATCTGCCGACCGGCTTCCCCCAAAATACTTTTTTGCATGATTTTTATTAGCGCCGTTTCGGCCTCGGCTTGAGCCTTTGGTACAATCACGCCTTTACCGGCAGCCAGTCCATCGGCCTTAATAACATAGTCTTTAGGCGAGCGATTTTTTATGTAATCTTTTGCCTCCGCCAGTGTGCTAACCGGCGTTGAGGCCGGATGAGGGATGTTGTGGCGCAGCATAAAATCGGCCGAAAAAACTTTACTGCCCTCAATCATGGCGGCCTTGGCACTGGGACCGAAGATAGGCAGACCTGCAGCCTCAAACAGATCGACAATACCGTCGACTAGCGGCTGCTCTGGGCTAACCACTGTCAGATCAATTTTGGTTTTTTTAGCGAACTTTAGTAAACCGCTTAGATCATTAACCTCAATTGGCAGGTTCTCGCCTACCGCTCCCGTGCCGCCATTGCCGGGCGCAAAATAGATCTGCTCGACAAGCGGCGACTGAGCCAGCTTCCAACCTAAGGCGTGGGCCCGTCCCTCGCCGCCGACAATCAACACGCTAGCCATGGGACACCCCCAGGGCTAGCTCAATTCTCAATTCACAATTTACAATTTTCATTAAATTTTCATATATCAATTTACAATTATTCCCCGCTTCTTAAAAATTCTTTTCTTTTGTTAATGAAGTTGGCTAGGTCGGTGGGCAGATTTTTACGTTCGCTAGCTTTGACTCGTTCGAACAGAGTCTCCGGGGTATCATTCGGCTCAACCGGTACCTCATGTTCAGCGACTACCGGCCCTTCGTCGTAACCTTCGGAGACCACATGAAGACTGTGGCCGGCTTTGAGTTTATTGTTTAAAACATATTCCTGAACATGAACACCCATGTAGCCAATTGTATTGGGCAACAACCCGGGATGTGTATTAACCATCATGGCTTGATAAGGGCTTGTATAGTCACTGCGCCAGCCGAATTCACGAACCAATTTTGGACCAATTTTTTTCATATAGCCAGCCAGCAAAATAAGGTCGAAGTTGCCGGCCAAAATTTTATTAAGTATAGCTTCTTCCTCGGCCTTAGTTTGTTCACCTTTTTTAGCACCACTGCCAGGATGAGTCTGGCTGTTAATAAGGGTTGCCTCGATGATCAGTTCGTAGTCCTTATTCAGCTTAATTAACCGCTTGAAGATGCCGGCGCCTGGATTATTGCAGATGACCAGATTAACCATCGGCGCATCCGGATCGTTGGCCCAAGCCTTGATAACTGCTTCGGCAGTTGTTCCCTCGCCGGAACTTAAGATCGCAACCTTTGCCAGCGCCATGACTAACTTGTAACTTTAACTATCTCATTAGCCCGTTTCCCGATTGGGATCGGGTATACGCCGCTAAAGCACGAAGTCGAAAAAACATTTTCGGGCAGTTCGGTAGCAGCAATCATACCCTCATAGGACAGATAATTCAGTGTGTCAGCGCCCATAAACTGCCTAATCTCATCAACGTTCATCCTAGTAGCAATCAGATCACTTTGTTTAGGTGTATCAATCCCGTAAAAATCGGGGTAACGCACCGGTGGCGAACTTATCATCAAATGTACCTCGGTGGCACCAGCTTCCCGAATCATCCTGACTACTTGGCGCATGGTCGTGCCGCGGACAATCGAATCGTCAACCAAAACTACTCGTTTGCCACTTAGGCTTTCGATGACAGGATTAAGTTTCATGCTAACATCTTTTTCGCGCATCTCGGCCAGCGGCCGGATGAAAGTCCGGTGGATGTAGCGGTTTTTAATTAAGGCAGCATCGAACGGGATGCCGCTGGCCTGCGAGTAGCCGATGGCCGCCGGTATGGCCGAGTCCGGCACGGGGACGACTACATCGGCCTTAACTAGTGATTCCTTAGCCATTTGCCGGCCAAAATTCTGCCGGACCAAATTAACTCGCTTACCAAGCAAGATGCTGTCCGGACGAGCAAAGTAAACAAATTCGAAAATATCTAACTTTTGCTGGCCTTTTACAATCTGGTGCGAGGTCATGCCTTTTTTACTAATCACAACCAGTTCGCCGGGCTTAACATAACGGATAAATTTGGCACCTATCGTATCAAAAGCGCAGGTTTCAGAAGCCACCACGTAGCCGTGGCCGAGCTTACCGATGCTTAAAGGCCGAATGCCGCGGCTATCGCGAAAAGCAATCAGGCGGTTTTTATCCATCACCACCGCCGAAAAAGCCCCTTCAAACAGCGGGTAAGCTTTGATAATAGCTTCTAGCAGATCTAGGCCATCTTCCATATATTGGCCGATGGCCGCCGCCATCATGCCCGAATCATTAAGCTTAGCCGTTGAAACACCTTTGTCTTGTAAAAACTTTTTCAGTTTATCCCAAATTGGCAAGTTGCCATTATGAGCAAAAGCAAAGCCGTTTTCATAATCAACAAATGGTTGGTTATAGCGAATATCCCCACCCCCAGAAGTTGAATAACGGTTATGGCCAATGGCGATGTCGCCAACCAGCTGCTCCAAGTCTTCCTCGCGGTAAACGGTGGCCACTAAACCGGGTGCGGTATGGCGATGCAGTTGCGCCCCATCCGAACTAACAATACCTGAACTCTCCTGACCACGGTGTTGAAGCGCCCACAAGCCATAAAAAGTTAAACGGGCTGCTTCCAGCCCTTTGCCATATATGCCAAAGACGCCGCACTTCTCGCGGGGTTTGGCCGATGCCACACCTAGCCGAGGCGTCTGATAAGACGTAAGCCGCATTACACCTTATTATATCAATTGCCGGGCAAGAACATAAACAGTCGAGTATCGTTAACTTCGCGGCCGTTGGCGGTCGGTCTTTGGCCCGGTTTTTGATTGACTAGTTTGAAGCCGAGTTTTTTGTAGACATGAACGGCGGCCGCATTGCTGGCCCAAGTTTCTAGCCAGAACTTTTTAGCATCATAGAGTTTAGTTGTAGCGTCTATAACCACCTGTGAAAACGGGGCCGATAAACCCTGCCCCAAACCGTCTTTGCCAATCCGTAGGGCAAAAGTAGTTTCGCCTTGTGGCACTTCGGTAGTTCTTTTCGGTCCACTCCAGCCATAGCCAATGGCTGTCCAATTTTCTTTTTCGTCTGGTTTAGCCAAAACAAACACGGCATGGCCACTACTCAGCCAATCCCGGGTACTGGCTAGATTGGCGAATCTTTTCTTAGTGCAATCATTTGGACAGTATTCTTTAATGTGCGGCTCGCGGGCCAGTTTGGCAATTGACTGGGCCAGCGATTCGTCGATGCCAACCAACACTGTCAAACCTCGTTTGGACAAAAACTCCAGCGTCTTGTCTGTGGCTACTGAAAGGCCTTTTTGCACCGGCTGTGGTTTGCTAAAGTCTGTTGGAAATTTAGCCATAATTTAAAAACTCTCAATTATTTTATTTAGCTTAGCAGTAATTTTTTTCGTCAACTTGATGTTTGTTATCTAATTTAACATTTAAAGTTGCCTGGGGTACAAGTGTAATTTCCTGACACCACTCACTTAAGCTCTTACCAGAACTCTGGATTGCTTTAAGTGTCTGGATTGCGGCCAGCATGCCATCGCCGGTAGCGAGTAAATTAGAAATAATGATGTGCCCTGATTGTTCGCCGCCAAGGCTTAAGCTCAGGCGATCAAGTTCTTCCAAAATATAGCGATCGCCTACTTTTGTACGATGTAATCTTATTCCCTTCTGGCTTAACGCTGTTTCAAAGCCATGGTTGCTCATTACGGTGGCCACCACGTCTTTATAGCCGCCGGCAACAGCCAATATATAGAGCATATAATCGCCTTTAACTTCTTCTCCATTTTTGTCGATTAACAGCACTCTATCTGCGTCACCGTCCAAAGCTATGCCTATGTCCAGAGACTTTGTGGTAACTTCTTTTATTAAAGCTTCAGGATGCAAGGCGCCACATTCTTGGTTTATGTTATACCCGTCGGGCTTATTAAACATGGGGGTGACTTTTGCGCCTAATTTTGTAAAAACACTTTCAGCTATATCTGTGGCCGCACCATTTGCTGTATCGATAGCAATTTTCAGTCCTGAAAAGCTAGCGCCTTTGGCGCTATTAACCAGAAAGTCTTCGTACTCTTTTTTCAATGCGGGCGATTCTTCCACATCGCCTTTGCCTCTTGATGCTACTCCTTTGATAATTGAGGCATTCAATTCGTTCTCTTGCTGATTAGTGAGCTTCTTTCCCCCACGCGCAAAAACTTTTATACCATTATAATTAGCCGGATTGTGGCTGGCAGTTACCATAATACCGGCGGCTGCATCACTATTAGCTGTTAGATAGGCAACTCCGGGCGTTGGTATACCACCGACAAGTTTCACATTCGTACCCATAGCCCTTATTCCTTCGCTTAAAGCGCCTACAATTTCGGGAGATGATTCGCGGGTATCATTAGCCAGCAAGATATACTCACCCGGTTCGGAAAAATGCAGGCCGACTGCTTTGCCAATTGTTACCACAGTAGGTTTATCCAGAGGATATTTATCGGCTTCTGCTCTTATGCCGTCCGTTCCAAACAACTCTCTGCCCATACCATCAAGAATAACATTTTACTTGAGCCATATACTGTCGACTAACGCCGCCTAAGTTGCTGCGCCAATAAAACCGAGCCAATTGCTATGCCAACAGGGGTGACAACTTTTAAAACACTGTAACGCTCCTGCGCTGCCCCAACTTTATCCAAATCCTCGAGGTCACCGAACTTGTACTTAGAGCCTGGAACTAGTGCCCGGCTGCGTTGCAAGGCAGTAGTAATGTTCATTACCGTCATTGAGCCGGCTAAGGTTCGGGAGACAAGTCGGTTACCATTAAGTCCCATAGCTACACCGCCAACTATGCCTCTAATTGGACGGGATCCCATAGCATTCTCAGCTACAGTTACTGCACCGGCTTCGGCCCGGGCGCGAAAAAGTGCCGGCAGGGTTGAGCTCATACCGGACAAAGTATGCAAGACTGCGGCTACTCGGTCTCCTCTGCGCTGGGCCATCGCCGCCAAACTATACCAAGTCATAAGCTCCTGAGCTTTATCAGAAACAGTATCGATTATGGCGCCCTTAGAGGTCGTTTCTGTGCTGCTTTGGGCGGCTCGGCGCCGTGCCAGAGCCCCATCGATCACATCTGTCAAACTGGCGGCAGCATACGCCGGCCAGAGAAATATTCCGGATCGAGGATATCTCGCGACCACCGCGTCCACTCCGAGTACTGCTGCCGTACCCGCCAAAGTTACATGATCAGGTTGAATCCAAGGCCACCTTCTGTCAATTACATCTAAAGCACCTTCAACGGGAGCTTTAAAGAGTTTTCTTAGAGGACTATTCTGTGGAGCTGGCAATTCCCTCATAATGATTCCCTGCTCTTTCTTGATAAATTTCTGATTGAATTGACTCCTGTTATTACCGAAAGTCCGGTCGCAACGACGGCTAGTCCTTCCAAGACTCCTCTTCGGCGCGCCAGCGGCGATGAGGCTGCCGCAATCAACCCCAGTTCGACGGTTGTTTTCCATTGATTAAGTCTTGGAGAAGATGTGACGGCCCCATGTTGCTGCGCTCTCAGGCGCGCAACTTCAACCACCCCATCTCTTAGCACTTTCAGCTGCCAATGCAGTGGCGATATCTCACCATTATCAGACAGTGCCTTTTCGACTAATGTGGCGTAGATCTTGTCGGCCCATCTATCGAGCCATTTACTCCAAGGTCTGTCGCCTGCCTTACGACCTAAGAGGCCGTCAAGTTTGTCGGTCGCTCCGAGAGCTCCCACAATTAGACAATGTTTCCGAGTACGTTGTTCAGGCGGTGTTGTTCTTAGCCAACTGGCAACTAGCGGCGCTCCAACTATCCTGCTCAAGGATAAAGCATCTGCAGCTACACCATATAGGTGCCTATTTTCAAAACTCATATTCTGGCCAGCAGTATATACGCTTAATAATTAGAATGTAAAGTCAACTAACTTGGCTGGGGAGAGGGGTTCCCCAAGACAGTAAGTTCAATCTTGATAGTAAATCTGTTATATACTTATTCGTACCTGTAATGGTGATGGAGGTTGTAGCTAGTTATAGCGCAGCTAATGCGTGGATCTAAGATTATTATCGTGTCGAACCGCCTGCCGGTTTACGTTTCTAAAGAAAACGGTAAATTGATCTTTGGGCGTAGCTCCGGCGGGTTGGCGACTGCCATGTCCTCAATTGATGCTAAGGCATCCAATCGAGTTTGGATTGGCTGGCCCGGTATCAGTGCCGACAAATTAACGGCCGCTGAAAAAGCCGCTGTTGGCCGCAAACTCAAGACCTACGGATGCCGTCCGATTTTTTTGACAGATAAGCAGATCAAAAAATTCTACGGCGGCTATTGTAATGCCATCTTATGGCCCTTGTTCCACTATTTCCAATCGCTTATTAAATACCGAGAGGCTGACTGGCTGGCCTACCAGGCAGTTAATAAATTATTCCAAAAAGCCGTAGCCAGTGAGGCTGACAAAAATAGCCTTATTTGGGTCCACGATTATCATTTGATGTTGCTGCCGGCCATGCTCCGCCACAGCCTGCCCCAAGCCTCCATTGGTTACTTTTTGCATATCCCATTCCCTTCATACGAGATATTTCGGTTGCTGCCGAACCGCAAAGAAATTTTAAAAGGGCTAATGGGGGCCGATCTCATTGGCTTTCATATATACGATTATGCCCGGCATTTTTTAAACAGTGTCTCTAGAATACTTGGTGTCGAAAATAAGTATGGGCTGGCCGAATTTAAGGATCGTATAGTTAAGGTCGACACCTTCCCAATTGGTATTGACTACGACAAATTCCAGGCGGCAATCACACGTCCCAATACCAAAAAAGAAATTGACTCAATCAACCGCAACTACGACGGCCAAAAAATCATTTTGTCGATTGACAGGCTCGACTATACCAAGGGCATTTTGCAGCGGCTGGCCGCTTTCGAGTTACTACTCAAAGAGCATCCGGGCCTAATCAAAAAGGTCGTTTTAATAATGGTAACCATTCCTTCACGAACTAACGTCCAGACCTATAAGGATTTGAAGCAAGAGATAGACCAAACTGTCGGCCGTATTAACGGCAAATACGCCTCGTCCGATTGGACGCCCATTGCCTATCAATTTAAAAATCTAGCTTTTGAAAATACTGCGGCCTTATATGCCGCGGCTGACGTGGCGCTGGTAACGCCGCTACGCGACGGCATGAACCTAGTGGCCAAAGAGTATCTGGCCAGCCAATCAGACGCTGACGGCGTTTTAATCTTAAGCGAAATGGCCGGCGCCATAGACGAACTGCAGGAATCGCTCCATGTTAACCCCAACGACGTTCGGTCGATAAAGTCGGCTCTTTTAAAAGCGCTTAACATGCCTAAGGCAGAACGCCTTCAAAGGATGGAAACCATGCAGCAGCGTTTAGAAGCTTACAATGTCCACGACTGGTCAAGTGATTTCATAGATCAGCTCAAACAAGTAAAGCTTATCCAAGCCGAGCAAACTGCCAAACTGCTAGATAGTAAGTCGAGGCGGCTGATTGTCGATGCCTTCAAAGAGTCAAACCGGCGTTTGATAATTCTCGACTATGACGGCACCATCCAGAGATTCTTCAGAAGCCCGGATCCAGAGCTGGCTAAACCATCGAAGAATCTGCGAAGCCTGATTGAAAAACTGGGCAAACAAGCAGATACAAAGCTATGCATTGTCAGCGGACGGACGCCTGAAGCGCTGGAATCATGGTTCGCTGATTTACCGATCAAACTGATTGCCGAGCACGGCGCTTGGGTAAGGGATGATAATAAATGGTCGAGAGCCAGAAATTCATTTTCCAAACATAACCAAAAAATACTAACGCTACTGAGGCAGTATGCCCGGCGGACGGTTGGCTCAAATATAGAAGAAAAGGCCTATTCGCTGGTTTGGCATTACCGGAATGTCCCTGCCGAACTGGCCTATGTCCGAAACAGGAGCCTGAAAAAGGAGTTGGATGAACTACTGCGTAAGACCAATCTGGTAGCCCACCTCGGCAACAAAATAATCGAAATTAAGCCGCGCAATATCAATAAAGGGCTGGCTGTCCGCAAGTTATTAAAAAGCGCCAAATCCGATTTTATTTTGTGTATCGGTGATGATTATACCGACGAAGATATGTATAAAGTCCTGCCGGCCGGCGCCTTTACTATCAAAGTTGGACTCGGCAAAACCGATGCCCACTTTCGGCTACCCGACATCGACGCAGCCCTCAGCCTGCTGAAAAAAATCGCCCAAGCCTAAAACAAAGTCTTATTTGCGATGGCTGGGATGGCCCTGCTTCATTCGCTATAGCGAATTTCGAAGGGTGAATAGGACTCGAACCTACGATCGGGAGAAACCCGTGTTGTCAAAATTTTAAAATAAGGCTACAGTAAAATTAAGAATGCGGAGTAAGGATACGGCAGAAAATGCCAGGCAGGTTAAGCCTAAGGAGTCCGAACAAATACCTACGGCCCAGCCATCAAAACCTAAAAAGCGCCATATTTGGCGATGGGTAGCCGGCACTGTAGCAGTACTTATCCTTATCCCGGTGTTATACCTTGGTTACTTGGGTTTTGTGCCGGGGCTATCTAGTGTGTTCGGCTCCAATAAACCCAAGGACCTAGGCGTTAGATACACCGCAGCAGATTACACTAGCTATCAGCAAAAAACTGGCAGTCAGTATTTAGATTTTGCCAATGCGCCTCCAAACCCTAACAAACTTGGTAAAAAAATTGTTTTTGGCGATCCTAAACAGATGGATTTAAATCTAACACAATCAGAAGTTACAGCCGCCATTAATAGTGTCGGTTGGGCTTGGATGCCTATTAAAAACGCGCAGGTCCGTTTTGGCGATGGCACGGTTGAAGTTAGCGGTAATGTGAATGGAGCAGTAATACCAGACTTTGTTAACTTTATCGGCGGAGTTGGCTATTCGCAATCAGATGTCGAAAAAGCCTCAGTTTGGGCTAAAAGACTTGGCAATCCGCCGATTTATCTTAAAGGTAATGCAACCGTGACTGATAACGTATTGGATTTACGGGTTACCGAAGCCCAGGTCGGCAGATTTAAAGTATCCATAGCCAGTGCCGAAAAAGTCTTAAGTACAGGTACCATAAATATCAAAAATAACGCCGTTGGCTACTTCGTCCAAAGTGCCTCTTTCCAAAACAGTCAACTGCATTTTGTTGGTACAGCACCTACCACTACTTACGTTAAACACTAAAGGTTGTTGTTGGATCTGGCTCGACTTTACGCCGAAGCTCGAATCTATTTTATCTCAAATGTTTGATTGCTGCCGAGCCCAGACAGCGGGGCTTCGCTGCATGCTCGCTGGCCTCAGTATGTAACTATAGCAGAAATGATCGGGCTATTTTTTGATGAAAAAACTCCTTATCGTGACGGCGGCTGATACTAGGGTCATCAAAATTAGAAATAGCTGATAGTTTCTATTAACTTTAAAGTTTCCGTATTCATCAGTGCTTCCTACTAAGCTATACAAAGCAGCAGTAGCTGCCAGTGAGAGGGTCACGATCAGTAGTATTAAAGAAAGACCCCTGCTTTTTTTATCCATAAGTTCAATTATACTAAATCTAACAAAAGTCCGTTTTTGGCTGGGGAAGAGGGATTCGAACCCCAGCACTATAAATTAACTCAACTTGGCTTCGGGACTAGGACTCGAACCTAGATTGACGGGACCAGAACCCGTTGTCCTACCATTAGACGATCCCGAATTATGTAGCTATTTTCCCATACACAATCTGCCGAGCCAAGACGGAGTTTGCTTGGCTGATTGAGAGGAGAAGCTGACCATAAAGCGAAGTCTAAAATTATGAGCTCTGGTTATTAATTTTATGACGAGCTAAAAGGTCGTGCTTTGACGAGGCCACTCCCCAATAGTTCTATCCCTATTATAAGGGTTATAATAGTGACGTGAAGACCATCCGGCGCGAATATTTACGCAGCGTTATTTTTGGCATCGAAGACAGTTTGGTTTCAACCACCGGTTTGATTGCTGGCATTGGCATTGGCGCCGATAGCCGTCGGGTGGTTTTGCTTGCCGGCATCGTGGCCATTATCGTCGAGGCCACGTCCATGGGCGCTGGTGAGTACCTTAGTGACAGTGCCGTAGCCGAGCTTGATAAAATGAAACGCCCGCCGGAAAATCCGGCTATCAGCGGCTTACTAATGTGCTTTTCATATCTTTTTGCCGGAATGATCCCATTGGCTCCAGTTCTAGTTTTTGTCTATCCCACATCACTAATCCTGAGTGTTATCTTTGCCCTTACCGGCCTTTTCCTACTAGGTTATATTAAAGGTCGTCTGCTCCATAGCCGGCCCTTTAAAGGTGGCCTAAAAATCCTGGTTGTAGGTGGTTTGGCAACGGTTCTTGGCCTGGGGGTTGGCTTTATTTTTAGGCTTTAGATTATGAAAAGAACAGCCAAATTTTTGCGAAGGATAGCCATAGCTACACTTGGCTTTTTAGTACTAATAGTCGGTTTAATCCTAATTCCTTTGCCTGGCCCAGGCCTTTTAGTAACAATTGTCGGCCTGTTTATTCTGTCTCTTGAGTTCGCCTGGGCCGAGAAGCACTTCCAGCGCGTTAAGACGGCCCAGAAGAAAGTTATTGAAAAAGCCAAAGCCAATAAAAAACCACCTACCAAAAATACTTAACAAGTCAAGTATTTACGGGGAGTTATTTCGCCTCGATCTTATCAATGCTACCAACCCCGCAGAAGCCAGTGCTGTTGCGGTACCAGTTAGCAGAACTTCTGTCTGGTGCAACGACCTGTCGTTAGGTGATTCAGGAGTTGGCGCTCCAAAGAGAAAAGCTCCCTCACCTGCGATGAACCCGGCGAAGGCGGCAGTTGCTTCTGGTAGCCTGGATTTGGCAAACAGCTTTTCCAATATCTGGCTCATGATTATATGCGTTCCTTAACAACATCCCAATTAACAACGTTCCACCACGCCTCTATATATTCGGGTCGACGGTTCAAATATTTTACATAATACGCATGTTCCCAGACATCCAGTCCCAAGACTGGGGTTTTACCTTCCATCAGTGGGCTGTCTTGATTGGCTGTGGAATAGACTTCCAGCTTACCGCCGTTCTTGACCAACCAAGCCCAACCCGAGCCAAAACGGCCAATCGCGGCTTCGGTCATTTTGGCTTTAAACTCATCTAAACTGCCAAAGGTCGACTTGAGCACATCGGCTAATTCGCCGTGATGGTCTTTGGTGCCGCCGGGCTTCATACTCTCCCAAAACAGCGTGTGATTATGATGACCGCCGCCGTTATTCTGGACGGCTGTGCGGATATCCTCAGGAATATCCTTGATACCAGAAAGCAGCTCTTCAATGGTTTTACTTTGTGAATCAGAGTATTTTTCTAGCGCCGCATTCAACTTCTCGACATATGCGCCGTGGTGTTTATCATGGTGGATTTCCATGGTTTTGGCATCAATATGTGGTTCCAGAGCGTCAAAAGCGTAACCCAAATCTGGTAATTTAAACATAATATATTCTCCTTAGCTACGACCATATAATAGCACCGGCGAGAAGATAATCTGTGAAATTTCTTGGATTTAGCGTTTAGACAACCGCAGTGAGTAAACTACCCAGAAAAGCAACACGGAAGCTTCCAGCACTGTCCACCAGCCGGGCTGTTGGGTCAAATATTTGCCAAAGAAACCGTTGTTCGCAAGCTGTCCGGCAGTCGTTCCGGCTACAACTTGAAGACTCTCCACGAACCAAAAGCCAGCTGCAAAAACCGCAAACACTCCACTAAAAAATCTGATAAGTCCATGCAGCCTGACCTTCAAAAAGCCCAACGCCGCCCAAACCTCCGCCACCACCAGAATAAAAGCCCAAGTCTCTGGACTGTTAGCAATACCCAGTCCACCCAATGCACTCTTAAAATCGTTGAAGCTGGCTACTTGTAGGATTGCCATCGCTAGAAAAACTACCGCTAATAGGCTCGTCAGCCACGAGTCATACTGGCTCAACTTTGGCGGATTAGCAAAAGTTTCCGACCAATCCTTTAGTTGTTGTTCTGCGGTTCTCATTTTCACCTCCATTTATCTAACTCAATTTATAGACCTAAACAGCCAAATAGACAAGGTATCCTTCTCAAAACAAGCTGAAGTCCTACTTTGTTTTCTTTTGCTTCGACTGGCGCCAGGCTTCGATTTTGGCATGATCCCCGGAAAGTAAAATCTTTGGTACTTTGAGGCCTTGGAAGACTTCTGGCCGAGTGTAGTGCGGATATTCAATCACTCCGGGTTGGCTAAAACTCTCAAGCTCGACGCTGGTCTCGCCACCTAATACGCCCGGTATGAGTCGTGTGAGGGCATCGATCACGACCATTGCCGGCAACTCGCCACCAGTCAGCACAAAATCGCCGATTGAAATCTGCTCATCTACAAATTTGGTTAGGCGTTCATCATAGCCTTCATACCTTCCGCACACTAGAATAAGATTTTCTAATTTGGCTAATTGGCGAGCTCTGGCTTGAGAAAATTTCTCTCCCCTCGGCGTCATCAAAACGACTAGTGACTGACGACTAGTGACTGACGACTTTGCGTGCTGAATCGCTGCAACCAACGGTTCAACGCGCAAGACCATGCCATCACCACCGCCATAAGGTACATCATCTACCTGCTTTCTCGGGCCAAGGCCAAAATCACGAAGATTGATTAGCTTGTACTGAACCAATTTGCTCTTTTGGGCCTTCCATAACATGCTGGTATTCAGCACCCCCTCAAACATCTCCGGAAACAGTGTGATTATTTGAATTTTCATAGTTTGATGTTATTATATACCAACTTTTTATGAAGTTCAATTTTGAAACGGGACGAGCGACTGTCCGCGGCCAAGAGATAAATGCGCCGGCGGAAATGTTCGATGCGTCAAGACGACAGTCTGAACCGACTAAAAATGAGATGGCTTGGAAATCAAAAAAATACGATGAAAATGACGAGCGCGAAATCAACATGTTAGGTCTAGTGCCGGTAATTGTAAGGACGGTTAGACGAGAGCTGAAAGTCTCCGAGACCACTCTGGGTTTTGCCAAAAAATCTCTAAAACAGCTAAACCGTGAGAAAAGGCTTTGCTTGCGAAGCCTGACTCCGCCGGAATCTGGTGACGAAGTTACACGTCGAGGTCGTCTAGGTCGGCGAGTTCTTTTCGGGTTCTGGAAATGACATCCTCGTGTGACGATTCGGTTGGCGTTTCGGGGATTTCCTCTTCTTCCGCCATGTCTATATCATCAGCCGCAGCCACTTTGGCTGGTTCGTCAGCTGGGGTGTCGGTTGGTTCAGCCTGAGCGGTAGTGTCATCTGCAGCTTGAGCACCTGTATCATCGGCGGTCGCAGCAATAGGTGCCGGAGCCGGCTCGCCTTCCATAGCTTCTGTCGAGGATGGATCTTTATCTTCTGTTCTTGGTCTGTCCTCAGTAGCCTTGGCGTAGGAGGATTCTCTTCTCTCCGGCGGTGGGCCAGTATCAATAATTTTGAGGTTGTAACGGGCGTCGTTTTTTGTACCAAGCGCCCTAAGCAATGTACGAATGCTTTGGGCGGTCGAGCCTCGCTTGCCGATTACCCGACCCAAATCCTCCGGATCAACGGAAAGTTCTAAAAGTACGCCTTTTTCGTCTATCCGCCGCTCGATCTTTACCTCGTCTGGTTTGCCGACTAGGGATTTTACAATGTATTCAACGAACTGCTGGTCAATACTGCTCATCAGAAAAGTCTCCTAATTTTTAATGCTTATAAATCAATTATACCAGCCCGGGGAACGGTGCTAAAATCTAACCCTCAGCTTTGGGCTGTTTTGGCTTTTCGGTTTCAGCCGGTTGTTCTACTTCAGCGTTCGATTCAACAGTTTTGTCTTCTTGAGCATGGCTAGCTTCAGTAGCCGCTTCTTGCGTTTTTTCTTCATCGGCAGCTTTAGTCACTGGTTTGTCTGCTTCTAATGGGGCCTCCCCTACCGAGGCTTCCTCCTTCACATGGGTTTCGGCGGACAAGTCGGCAGTTTGTTCAGCCGATTTTGGAGCCACCTTTTCCTCCTTGACCGGTGCTGGTTCACCAGCCGGTGCTTCGACAGGCTCAGCATCTGCTGAACGGTTGCGACGAAGTTTTTCCGGATGACGGATAGCTCGTTTTTTGGCTGATGGCTTGGCCACCCACGATGGCAGTTTGACTCCCTCTTTTTTCAATAGCTTAGCAACTTTTGGCGAGGGCTGAGCACCATTTTTCAAATAGGCATTAATCTTCTCAACATCGATTTCAGCCTTCTTGGTATGGGGATTATAACTGCCAAGGTAGGCCGCAATCCGGCCGGATTTTGGGCTAAAACGTCTGTCTTGAGCAATTAGCCTAAATTGGGCATGGCCGGTGCGACCGGTACGCTTTAACCTTAAACTCAACATATCCCAGCCATTTTACAGATAAGAATCGTCTGCGTCAATCCAAGTAGTGTTTGAGAGCGTTAACAGCCGCAGTAACTTGGGCAGCTTGTTTGCTTGGACCACTGCCCTGGCCTTTTGGTTCATCGTTAATAAATACCCCGACCACAAACGTCTTGTCATGGTCTGGCCCGGCTTCTTCGATGACCCGATATATCGGGGTGGCGCCGTCGCGGCTCTGGGCAAGTTCTTGCAAGCGCGATTTAGGATCCAGCCACAAGCCATTTTCTAAAACTTGCTTGAGTGTCGGGATCAAATTGCTGACAATAAAGGCCTTGGCCGCCTCATAGCCCTGATCAAGGTACAAGGCCCCAATAACTGCCTCATAGCAGTTGGCTAGGATTTGTTGGCGGGCGCGCTCGCTGCCGCGCTTCTCACCTCTAGATAACCGAATCAATGATTCGAAGCCTTCAGCGGCTGCCACCGCACTGATGCTTTCGGTCCGGACCAAAGCGCTGCGCCAATTAGTCAGGATACCTTCTGGCTCCCTAAAGTGGGTATAAAGATGTTCGGTAACTATAAGTTCCAAAACGGCATCGCCTAGAAACTCGAGACGCTCATTATGCTCTTTGACCGACTTTTTATGCTCGTTTAGATAAGAACGGTGCGTGAAAGCTGTTATCAATAACTCCAAGCCGTTAAAACCGCCGAATTTATCGTTAGCAAAATCCTGATATGGCTTAAGGTTCACAGAGCGCTCCTTTCAGTCGCAGAAACTAGAAAATAGGAATTAGAAACTAGGTTTAATACTAATTTCTGATTGCTAATTACTAATTGCTTAATGCGCAGCATTATACTCCTGCCTTTCTGATTTTTTTGAGGCCTAGCAGAATTAGTTTACCAATGTCTTCATATTCAATTTTATCTAAGGCTTCAGTTGCCGACAGCCAAGCTAAAGAAGTCATCCACTTCTCCGGTTGAACTTCGCTGCCGCCGGAAGTGGCCTCTACTAGAAAAATTTCAGTAGTCATCAGGACTAAGCTGTTATCGCGGCGATAGCGGAAATTGATTTTGCCTAGCCAATCGAGCACTCGCATATCTTTGAGACCAGTTTCTTCGGCAATTTCGCGCTCGGCGGCCGCCCTGGCGGTTTCGCCTTCTTCAATATGCCCTTTGGGTATGGTCCAGCGGCCTTTGGAGTCGGCAATCAGCAGAATTTCGATAACATTTTTCTTGGCGGGGTTGCGCCTAAAAATAATGCCGCCGGCCGTCGGCTCACGGACAACCTCACTAATGGCCGGTCGACGTCGGTGAACAAACTTTCTGATCCTGGCGATAGGCTTTGGTCGCTTCACTTCTTGACCGCCTTTTTGGCTTTAGGCTTTGAGCTTTTAGCTTTTAGCCTCTTGGCTGAGGCCTCTTTGTTGCGCAAAATCGTGCCGAGCACACCGTTGACAAACTTGCTGGAATTATCGCCACCAAAAGCTTTGGCCAGCTCGACCGCCTCATTGATAGCCACTTTTGGCGGCACATCATCAGTAAATAAAAGTTCATAGCTGCCAATTCGGAGGATCACCCGATCCATGCGAGCAATTTGCTCAATCGGCCACTCTGGGGCGATTGGCGCAATTAAGCCATCAATTTTCTTCTGTTTGCCGGTGACGCCTTTTACTAGCTTAATAATAAACTGCTTATCCTCAATCATTTCCTGATAGCGCTTGATATTGCGTTTCAAGGTTCGCTCCAAATTGAAACTTTTATCGCCGCATTCTTTGCGGAAATCTTGCTCATACAGTGTCTGTAAGGCGATTATGCGTCCAAGGTGTCGATTTGCGCTCATGTTATGTTATTAAAGACTTGAGGCTCAAGACTTGAGGCTTGAGGCTTTTGATGTGGTTTTCTTGCCGATAATTACTCTGACTGGGCTTTTAGCATTAACTCGGCGGGCCAACTTTGTCACAAGGTGGCTGCGTCGCATACCGGTGCGCCGTGAGCTGGTCCGCTTCTTGGGTTTGCCCATTTAATCTCCTGATTTTGATTTAAATATTAATCTCATTATACCAGCCGCTACTTAATCTGTGACAAGACTGATCAAGCGTTCTGGCACATAAAAGGTTTTTTTGATCTTTTTACCAGCCAGCGATTTTTGAACGCGTTCATCTTTTTTAGCTGCCTCAATGGCTTTCTCTTCAGTTACTGTGGCCGGCAACAATAACTCGGCGCGGATCTTGCCATTGATTTGGACGGCAATGGTTATTAGTTCTTCCTTAACTAGCTCCTCATCCCAGGCCGGCCATTTACTGACATGGACTGAACCAGATTGGCCTAAATCTGCCCAAAGTTCCTCGGCAATGTGCGGCGCGAACGGTGCCAGCAGCTGGCTTAGGGCAATAAAGCCTTCCTCCCATGCTGATCGTGCCAGCTCAAAATTACGGTCTGATTTAAGTTTATAAAGTTCGTTAACACACTCCATTAAAGCGGCGATGGCGGTATTAAAGCCAAGCTCCGTCATATCCTGGCTAACTTTTTTTACAGCCTTATGCACTGTTCGCTTGATCTGTGTCTCTAGCTCCGCGTTATGGCCTTTTGAATTTTCTTTGGCTTTCAGGAATTCTTGAGCTAGCGTCCAAACTCTTTGCAAAAAGCGGAATGTGCCACCCAAGCCCTCAACACTCCAGTTAGCTGACTGGTTCCATGGTCCGATAAACAGCTCTAGCAAGCGGATTGAGTCAGCCCCGTAGCCTTGCTCAATCAAGTTGTCCGGCTCAATCGTGTTGTTCCAACTCTTGCTCATTTTTTTACCATCGGGGGCTAAAATCATGCCATGATTGCGCAGTGTGGTAAAAGGTTCGTCAAAATCAATCAGCTTTTCGTCAAACATGACTTTAGTCCAAAAGCGAGCATATAAAAGGTGCATAACGGCGTGCTCAGCGCCGCCAATATAATCATCAACCGGCAGCCAGAAATCAATCTTGGGTTTATCGAAAGCTTTATTGTCATTATGCGGATCGGCGAAGCGTAGGAAATACCAGCTGGAGCAGGCAAAACCGTCCATGGTGTCGGTTTCGCGCTGGGCTTTGCCTCCACATTTCGGGCACTTAACATTTACGAACTCGGGCACATTGGCCAAGGGACTATGGCCGTCACCACTCGGTTCATAGCTTTTAACTTCCGGCAACACGACCGGTAAATCTTTATCGGGAACAGGAACAGCGCTATCTTTTGGGCAGTGAATTATTGGAATCGGCGCCGCCCAATAGCGCTGGCGGCTAATCAACCAATCTCGGATATGATAGCTCTTGGTACGCTTGCCCATTCCCTTCTTTTCCATCAAATCCTTCATTTTCTCAATGGCATCTTGGATATCTAGACCGTCAAGCGGACCGGAATTAATCATTCTACCAGCACGTTCTTGTACCTGCTCGGCCTTGGTAATAGGTGATTTATCACCATCGGGACCGACTACTACCCGCTTGACTGGCAGATTAAATTGCTTGGCGAATTCAAAGTCACGCATATCGTGGCCTGGTACACCAACTACAGCTCCGGTTCCGAAACCAGCCAAAACGAAATCCGAAACCCAGACGGGCAGATTCTTGCCTGTCAAAGGGTTTTTTACATACAACCCAGTAAAAACTCCGGTTTTAATACGACCTTCTTCTTGGCGCTCTAATTCACTTTTACCCATGGATTTTGCCACATAGTGTTCAACTTCTTTGGAGTGAGATGGTCCGTCTTTCGGCACAATCTCTTGCTTGATTATTTTCTGCACCAAATCATGCTCAGGCGCCAAGACGACAAAAGTTGCGGCAAAGTTCGTATCAGGACGCCCGGTAAAAACAGTGATTTTGTTGTTAGTTTTGGTATTTGTCACATGGTAGGTGATGTTAATGCCCTCTTTACGACCAATCCAGTTGCGCTGCATGGCCTTAATGGCTTCGGACCAATCAACATCATCTAGGTCATTAGCCAGTCGGTCGGCATAAGCCGTGATTCTGAAGAACCATTGTTTCAAGGATTTTTTTTCGACCAAGTTACCACAACGCCAACAACGGCCATTTTCAACCTGCTCATTAGCCAGAACTGTTTTATCGTGCGGGCACCACCACTGCAAGCTTTCTTTTTGGTAGGCTAAACCTTTGTTGAATAGCAATATAAAGAACCACTGAGTCCATTTGTAATAAGCCGGGTCGGTGCTGTTGATTTCCCGCGACCAATCATAAGAAAAGCCCATTTGCATCAGCTGGTGTTTGAAGTTAGCAACGTTTTGCGCTACTGCTTCTTGCGGGCTAATACCGGATTTAATAGCGTAGTTTTCAGCTGGCAAGCCAAAAGCGTCCCAGCCCATAGGATGCAGTACGTTCATGCCGCTCATTCTGGCGTAGCGGGCAACGGCGTCGCCGATGGTGTAGTTACGGACATGGCCAACGTGCATGGCTGCGCCGGATGGATAAGGAAAATATTCCAGCACGTAGCGCTTGGGTTTGGATTTATCCTCGATGGCCTGGTAAATCTTGGTATCTTCCCAAACTTTCTGCCACTTAGGTTCAATTACCTTCGGATTGTACCGCTTCATTTGTCTCTATTCTAACAGATACACTACTTCAGGACGCTGGCTATCTTTGATAGTGTGCGGCTAAATTTCGCGTCGTCTGGTTCCAGCAATGTCATCCTGAAGCCGGGTATATAACTATTAAAGCCGGTGCTGAGCGGCACCACGCAAACACCGGTATTTGCCATTAGTTGATAACAAAAACGTTTATCAAAATCATGCTCAGGAATTTTAGTCAGCTCTTTGTCAAGCAATTTTTGGGCTTTAGCGTTGGCAGCTTTTAACTTAAACTTAGATTTTACAAATTTATCCGTTAAGGTCACCGCCAGATAAAAGGCGCCCTTTGGTTTTATTACTTTGAAAGCTGGGCTATTATTCAAAACTTTGCAGGCTTCTTCTGCCCTTCGTACATATTTTTGTCGACGGTTAGATAGGTGTTTGGCATAGCGCTGATCGCCTAAAATTTTTGGCAGAACAATTTGCGGCAAGGTGGTTGAGCAAACTTCTGTCATTTTGGCTTCTTCTATGGATTTAGCGTAGCGGTCAAAACTTTCGTCGACATGCAGGTTATAAAACTCCAGCCAGCCGCAGCGGCTGCCCGGCCAGGGTACTTCTTTAGATAAACCGCGCATTATTATTGTCGGCACATCGTCGGTTAGCATGGCAAGGGGGGTAAAGCCTTCTTGGTCATACGCAAGGTTGGCATAAATTTCGTCAGCTATAAGAAAAAGTTCGTATTGCTTAGCAATGTCAACGAATTGCTGCAAAATTCTTCTTGGATAAACAGCGCCAGTTGGGTTATCAGGGCTAATAAGAAGCAAACCGGCAATAGTCGGATTGTGTTTTACTTTACTGCGGATATCTTCTATATCCGGCATCCATTCATTGTTGATGTCTAGTTTATAGGTTAAATGCATTGAGCGACCGTGAGCCCCTTCGATAGAAGAGTGTGTCGGATAGGCCGGGCTTGGGCCCAAAACACGCGCCACCGGATTAAGCCAGGTGTAGGTTTTATTAATTGCGTCACCAAGACCGTTGAAGAACAAGATATTATCTGGTTTAAGAGTATTGCCGGTTTCCTTAGTTCTTTGGCGCGCTAAAAATTCCCTAGCTTCATTTAGCCCCTTGGTCGGCGAATAAGCGTATGAGCGGCTACCATTGTTTACCGCGTTTTTAACAATATCTCTTATCCATTTTGGGACCTCTTCGCCTTTGGCCACCGGATCGCCAATATTTTCCCAAGTAATATCAATGCCAGTCGCAGCTAGCTTTTGAGCGAAATCGACAATCCCTCTAATCTCGTAGCTAAGTTCCCCCGCTCCCGGATGGACAATGTTTACTCGCATACCTAAAACTGCTTTAAATAACTGGTGCTGAAGCTGGTAGTCAGTTTTTGTTTGGCTTGCCACTTCTGCTCAGCCAAAGTGACTAGTTTAGTTACCAGATCGACGTTTGATACGCCGGCTTTGCGCCAGTTGTGAGCATAAAGGCCGCCGGGCAGTGGATTGACTTCGTTGAAATAAACTTCGCCGGCTTTGTTATCAATCAGCAGATCAACTCGAGCAATGCCGCTGCAGCCCAAAGCTCGGTAAACATCCAGCGCGGTTTTTTCGGCCTTATCATAAAGCTCCTTTGGTAATTTGGCTGGAATTTCGCTATAGCCTTGGGCGCCTTTTTTGCCTTTGCTCCCGCCTTTCTTACCGCCGCCTATATATTTGGTATCGAAATCAAAGAAATCCTTGGGCTTGGTCAGTGGGTGCTCGAGTAAGGCAGGTCTCAGTTCATCATTACCCATAATTGGCAGAGTTACTTCGATGAGGTTCGGCACGGCTTCCTCGATAATAACCTTGTCATCATAGTGGACGGCTACCTCCAGAGCATTCATCAGCTCGGATTCTTTTTCGACCCTTGAGATACCAATGCTCGAACCTAGATGCGCTGGCTTCACAAACAGTGGGTACTTCAAATCTTTGATCCGGTTCAACGGCTCGTTCGGCTTAGACAGCTGGTCGGAACGGAACCAGATGTATGACGGGCTTTTGATGCCGGACGCCTGGGCAATCTGTTTGGCCAATACCTTGTCCATGGCCACGGCGCTGGCGCGGAAGTCACAGCCCACATATGGCACGTTAGCCATTTCCAACAGGCCCATCAGTTCACCGTCTTCACCATGAGTGCCATGCATGGCCGGAAAGACGATGTCGATTTTTTTATACATTTTGCGCCCGGCAAATTGGCTGGATTTAACCAAAGTCAGACCATTGTCGAATAACAGGTGGACTTTAGCCGCCCGGCGCATAAATTCATCAATTTCACCACTCTGATAAAGTTGAATGTCTTTGAGCTTGTCATCCCAATACCACGATCCGTCCTTGGCAATGTAAACGGCTTCAACTTTGTACTGTTTAGCTAATTCGAGAGGTTTAATAACAGAGGCAATGGCGGTAATTATAGAGACGTCATGTTCAGTGGACCGCCCGCCGAAAATAATTGCAACTGTTCGCATATATATCTTAATATAGTCTGATACTACAATTAGTCAATACAATTATCCACAATTAATTGTAATTATCGGGCCAGTCATTTTGTAGAACTACCAAGTCTCCGGTGGCCACAAATTGATCAAGGTTGGTATAAAAATTAAGTGGGTCTTCTTCGATTTTTAGCTCACCTTTGAATTTTCCTTGCTTGATGCCAGCAACTATATCATCTGTAACCGAATGCTTCATCAGTACTACCAGATCGGCATCGGAGCCGGCAATTGCCTCGCCTAAGCGCCGATGGATTTTTGCACTCTCAGCACCTTGGTCAACCAAGCCCGGCGTAACGTAGATTCTGCGTTTAGCTGGCAGGCTTTTGAGAAGTTTTAAGTTTCAATCTGCTCCTTAGTGAGACCAAGTTTATCCGCCAGGGCAGCTGCCAAGGCCAGCGGCCCAATCTGGTGTTCGCCAATTAGCTGGCTCTTGATTTTTAGGTTTTTACCGTCTTTGGTCATCTCAAAACTAAGACCGTTAATTGATGATTTGACAGCTTTTATAGCCCATCCGGCGGCCTGACGTCCGTCATATAATTGATGTCCGGGCTTGATAAAAGATTTAAGCGCCTCACTCTCGCCATTAACATAGACGTTTTTATCGTCTAGGTACTGCGCCAACGAAAAAATATCTTCGCCGGCGCGCTGCAGTGTTTTGTATTTATCCAGATGGGCTGGGGCTAGTCCAGTAATGATACCGATGTCCGGCTTGACAGTCTGGGCAAATCCGGCTACATCGCCGGGCGCACCTTCACCAAACTCAACAATCAGAATATCCTCATCGCCCTCCAGTTGCTTGGCAAATTGGGCGTGGCTGATGGCTACATTTTTGTTAGCCGGCGTGGCGGCGACTTTTGTGCCTTCGGCTAAAACGACCAGCAGAATCTCTTTCATTGTCGTTTTGCCGTAACTGCCGGCCACGGCGATTTTTATGGCGCGGTGTTTTTGGAAGCTTTTTTTTGAGCGCCCCACATCAACCCGGTTGAGTGGTTGCACCCAGAACCATCGGGCTAATACTAAAGGTAGGACCACCAAATGGGACCACACTAAGGGGGTACTTAGAAACAAATCAACCGCAAATATTCCAGCGGGCTCTTTATTTTTGATCGCCAAGGAAGCCCAGGCTATGGCTACAGCGAATTGCACCAACATGCCCAGCTTAATTGCCAAAAGCAGCATCGATGAACGGCGAGTTTTGATAAGCGATCTTCTATAGCTGACCTTTTCAAAATCCTTTACTCTCCACAGCCACCGTAGGTAAGCTTTGACATCATATTCAGTTGCTTGCAACATATAAATAATCGTTTCTGCAAAACGCAGCCGATACATATAAACCAGTGATTTAAGCATTTAGAAAGTCCTTTGAAAGGGCTGCCACTTTTTCAGCTTTCTCCTGATGGATCATGTGACCGGCGCCCTCGATTACCTCTAGTCTCGATTGGTTTATGGCATCTTTAAATAGTTGCCCATATTTGAGCGGCGTAGTGTCATCAGCGCTGCCATAAATTATCAGCGTTGGAGTGTCGATGTGTGTAGCTGTTTCTTGCATATCCTGATTAACAAGTCGTCTGAAACTGGCATCGAGCTCCGGCATCATCATATAATCCGAGCCGATAGCCTCGTAAGCTCGCCTTTTAATTCGGTTTCGGGTTCGCTTTGGCAAAATTTTCAAGGGCAACCGGGCAATGGTGGCGCCGCTTCGTAATATCACGCGTCGCATTTTGTAAATATCGCGAATACCACTGGAGGCAATCAATATTAACTTCTTCGATTTAATAAGTTTGCGGCCAAGCATTGAAATAGCGATGGCGCCGCCATTGGAATGCCCAATCAGGGCGTAAACATCTTTCTGGCCGATTTTATTGAGCCAAGTGACTACAAAATTGGCGTAGTCATCAACGCCCCAAGGCCGGGGTGGTTCCTGGGTGGCGCCAAAGCCCGGTAAATCGACAGTTAAAACAGTGTAATTTTTGGCAAGCCTGCGACCAAAATCTGCAAAAGTCGCTGAACTATCTCCCCAGCCATGTAATAAAATAATTACTCGGCGGCCACTACCAACTTTGAGGTAGTTAGTCATTAGACCGTTGACTACAACGTTCATACCAAGCCTCCTTCGGAGGCAATTATCAATTTACAATTATCAATTTTCAATGTTTTAGCCATTAACCATTGATCACGGAAAACGGAAAACGGAAAACGCATGGTGAACGGCGAATGGCGAAAGGTAAACGGAGGCATGGGCCTGATCTGCTTCATGCCTATATTTTACGCTAATCGATTGACTGTTTTTTGGGTTTTTTACTCAGATGTCAGTTTAACAAAGCATCAGGCTGTACATCATTGAATATGCTTTCATCAAATATATTTTCATCGGGTGAGCTAGCACCAAAAACGTCATTTATCAGATCCTGGACGGGTTTAGCCCCCTCCGGTTTGCTGACAGAGCCAACGCCCCATTTAAAGTTAGCTACCAATTTAGCAGTACCGTAATTATCCTTATAGTCAAATTCGATTTTTTTCAGTTTGTTGTCTTTATCTATGTAGATAGAAAATGGAGAGCTCGATTTGGTAGATTCGTCTATTTCGTCACGTATGGCCTGGGGAGAGCTCTTGCCGGTTGTGTCGCATTTGTTGATAGTTTGCAAAAAGCTAGTGCTGGCCACACCGTCAACAAAGCCTCTTAGTTTCTTGCCGTCGGCCGTGGTCACTTCGAATTTGGTTGCCGGCTGACCATCAACAGTAACTTCCTTGGTATTTTTTATGACAAGCGGCGGATTTTGCTTAAAGGCCTGTTTGACGATTTGCTTATCTTTTTCACCTAATTTTAGATTGACGCTATTGAGGCAGTTGATGTCCGATTCGGTCGGTGTCTGTTCAAATTCGTACCACTGATTATTGATGCCTTCTACTGCCTTAAAAATTTCGGTCCAAAGCGGCGTGTTAGCAGACGGATATAGTTCTTTCAGAACGCTAGCGGAGACCCCGGTAATTTTAAAGAACAAGCTGGGACCAATAAGACGAACCTCGGCAGCGTAGTTGGATCCGGCGATCTTCGATTCGGCCCTTATGGCCAAGTTATCATTGTCAGCAACCAGGCTATAGGAAGCGTCGAATTCGTTGCTGGAGCCATCCTGGATATATTGACCATTAACAGTTCCTTCAATAGTGGCCTTTTCTTCGCTAGCGGCATTAGCCAGAGCCGAGATTAACCTATTTTCTGGTTTGTTCGGTAAATAATTACTAAAGTAGGCCGCGGCCGCCCCGCCAATTAGGAAAACTGCTACCCCAGCAATGATGGCTAGTTTCTTGGGATTTCTAAAAAAGGCTTTCAACCGACTGGTTTGGCCAGATGGATTGGAGATCGGCACCGGTTGAACTTGTTGCGGCTGTTCAGGTGCCATCGGGCTGACGATTTTTTGCTCCATTCAAACTCCAATTTATGTCTAAAATATACACCTAAGTGAATTAGAAATATATCGGATTTCTAACGAAATTCTATGAAAAATGGTGGAGCATAAGGGATTCGAACCCTTGACCTCTTCCATGCCATGGAAGCGCGCTAGCCAGCTGCGCCAATGCCCCTCGTCGTAACTTATGCGTCTGCCTCGTTTTGCCTGTAGTCAAAAGCTTCGGCTTAGTGCTACGTTCCTCCTCTCAATTTTACAAAGCTCTGCTAAAGTACGATTTTGCAAAATTGTGTTTAGAACAGGGATAATTATACAAAAATATCCCTGTTATGGCTAGTTGAGTTGGAGACGGCGGAGGAGTTGGGCGTTGAGGGCGACGATGATTGTAGATAACGACATAAAAACGGCGGCCAGAGCTGGTGCTAACAAAATGCCGGCTTTATACAATACGCCGGCGGCTAGCGGAATGGCTACCACATTGTAGCCAGTCGCCCAAGCCAGATTTTGTTTCATTTTGCCGTAAGTGGCTTTGGACAACTTGATAACTTTGACGACGTCGCGTGGATCGTTTTTGACCAAAATGATATCGGCTGATTTGATTGCCACGTCTGTCCCGCCACCAATCGCCAGGCCAATGTCGGCTTGAGTGAGGGCCGGCGCATCGTTGATACCGTCCCCCACCATGGCCACTTTTTGGCCGCCAGCCTGAAGCTGCTTAACCTTGGCGGACTTGTCTTGGGGTTTAACTTCTGCAAAGTATTGATCAAGATTGAGTTGTTTGGCCACGTAATCTGCCACATCTTGTGAATCGCCGGTTATCATGGCCGTCTTATAACCCATCTTTCTCAAGGCCGCAATCGCGGCTTTGGACTCATCACGAATAATATCAGCCAGGGCAATGGCCCCGATAACTTGTTTGCCATCTTTAATTAGATAGACTTCTGTTTTGCCCTCTTGGGCAGCTTTTTTACTGTGCTGTTGAATCTCGGCAGGCAAAGCCAGCTTATGTTCGCTGATATAGCGATAACTTGCTGCTACAAAGTTATCTTTACCGTGCAGTTTACCTTTGACACCAAGTCCAGGCAGAGCCGCAAATTCTTCGACTTTATCCAAGTGTACATGTTTATCTCGAGCCTCTTTCACAATACCCTTACCAACGATATGCTCACTGTTCTGTTCAAGGCTAGCTGTGAGATGCAAGATATCTTCTTCGGTGTAACCTTTGGCCGGCCAAATATCAGTCACGCCGTGTTCGCCGCGAGTCAAAGTACCGGTTTTATCAAACAGCACCCAATCCAATTGACGGGCTGATTCCAGGGCTAAACGCTTACGTACCAGCAGACCATTACTGGCCGATAGCGAAGTCGAGATCGACACCACCAACGGAATGGCTAAACCCAGAGCGTGCGGACAGGCAATAATTAACACCGTCACGCTTCGCTCCAAGGCGAAGCCGGAATCTTTGGTTAGCAGCCAAATCAAAAAAGTAGCCAAGCCCACGGCAATAGCCACTATGGTTAGCACGTAAGCCGCTTTGTCAGCCAGAACTTGAACATTGGATTTGGAAGCCGCTGCTTCGGCTACCAAACGCATGATGCCGGCCAAGGCCGTGTCTTCGCCTAGCTTAGTAACTTTGAGCGTCAGCGAGCCATCTTGATTGATAGTGCCGGCTATGACCTCACTATTAACTGATTTACTGACCGGTTTGGACTCACCAGTAATGGCTGCTTCATTAACCGATGAAGTACCTTCCGTCACCACGCCATCAACCGGCATAGCCGCCCCCGGCCGCACCAAAACTAAATCACCTACTTTTAATTCACTGACTAAGATCGCCTGGGGCTGGCCATTTACCAATTTTTCGGCCTTATCCGGCAGTAGTTTGGCAATGGCATCTAAAGCACTTTGGGCCTTTTTAATGGAAGCCATTTCCAGCCAATGCCCTAGTAGCATGATTGTGATTAAAGTAGCCAGCTCCCAAAAGAAAGCTTCGCCCGAAAGTCCGAACTGTACTGTGCTTAAGACAAACGGAATATAGCGTGAGCCGCTAAAGACCGGCGGACTAAAATTCAACCATTGTTGGATAGTCTCCGAATAGGCCAAAACCGGAATCGTCAAAACCAGGCTTAACCAAAATCGGTCACGAAACATGGCAACGGAGTGGCCGGCATGCTTATCATGCTCCGCATGTTCGTCTTTTTTAGCCTCAGCAGATGGGCGCTCAACATCGGGTTTTTTTGCCTGTGGGACCAACGACATGCCGCATTTGGGGCACGAACCAGGTCCATCTTGAATGACTTCTGGATGCATCGGGCAAGTGTAAATTGGCTGATTATGGTTCATTGTCTTCATGATAGGGTTCGTGATCCATATGCTTTATTTCTTATACATCTTATACATCCCGTAACCGTGTAGCAGCACACCAAAAATAATGACAGTCCAAGCTATTTTATTACTAAAATAATCCGCTACTAAAATACCTAATCCGAAAGCAATCGCCGTAGCTCCAAACAATGAAGCCTGCCAAACGCGATACTTTGCTTTTATTAAATCGCTATTCTTCGCCATACGATTTCCTTAGATTTTTACGACTGCTAGAGTTAAAAGAATCGCCAAGATTAACCAACACAACCAATAGCCTAATTCTTTGAATGACCTCATTATTTCTTTTGGATTTTTTTAAATAGCCAAATACCTAGCAAAACTAGGTCGACTAAAATGACAACCCACAAAATGGTGCCGACTAGGCCGTAACCACCCATCATGTCGTGTCCCCAGTTTGATTCGCCCATCATGATCGCTAGCCCCCTTTACTACTTGCTTGACTTGCTGAAAAGCTCCAGGCTCCAGCCTAGAACATAGCCTATAACCCAAAGCGAAATAACCAGCGTCAGACCGCCCGATAGATAGTTATTCCAGCTTAGGTTAAACTCGCCGAAACTATCAATGTTCATACCGTGCAGCCACCATTTGGAAACTTTGAAGGAAAAATCCGGCCAAATTGCTACCAACGCCGAGCACAAAGTCCAGAGTACCGCCGTTGATAGGGCAAAAGCGCCTGCTAGTTTATTTTTTGTAAGTTTCATGGCTTATGTTCTCCTTATCTAATGCTTATGATTATTGCCCATCTTGACCATCATTACTATCATCATGATAGGGCATAGTAATAGCAGCAACAGCAGTGCATCAATTTCAAACAGCTTAGCTAACACCAGTGCCGCCAAAGCTGCAATCAAACTTATAACTATTAGTCTCTTGCTATGCCCGTGATCCACTGACCACTTCCTTTCGCTTCATATATTGGCTAGGACTTTTAACGAATTTTTCATGACAGCCACTGGCACAGAAATAATAGGTTTGTCCAGCGTAATCTTTAGTATCAAAGGCTTCCGAAGCGCTTAGTCTCATGCCGCAGACAATATCTTGAACAATCGGAAACAGTATTTTTGCGGGAAATTCATCATTAAAACCATATTGGCTTTGCAAGAACTGATAAACCATCTCGACAGCTTTTGTAATCTTGTTGTCGGCTAGTGAGTAGTAGGCCTTTTGCCCCTGACGACTAACTTTGACAAGCTTGTATTGGCGCAGCAGCGTCAGATGCTGCGATAAGTTTGGCTGACGCATGCCGAGCATAGTCACCATCTCATTAACACTCAAATTACGGTTTTTCAAGAGACGCAAAATCTCTAGCCGTTTGCGATTGGCCAAAACTTTAAAAGTTTCTTCTTCTAGGCCGATGATCTGCTGATACACTCCACCATAATAGCACAATTATATTTATATGCGAATACTTGAATATATTTATGCATTAATGTAGCATGAAGTTAATGTTTTATATCTTTCTCGCTATCAGCTTGATCTTCATCGCCAGTCTCGTCCTCAAAAATGTAATAAAAAAGCCGCTGTGCGCTCTGTGTGTAGCTATTGCCTCGGTTTGGCTGATTCTGTTGTATTTATATAAAAGTGGAAATTTCAGCAATCAGATTTTGTTAGCGCTACTAATTGGCCAAAGTATTACCGGTATCTATTATTTGGCTTATCGTAAGTTACCAAAAACTTTACGCATATTCAGTCTACCCTTCTTCCTAACATTGACGGCTCTTGCCTATGCCCTAATCGCTGGCGATGTTGAACTTACGGTCTTTGGGTTACTGGCTGTTTTATGGTTGATGGCCTGGGGGATTTTTGCCTATCGCCACGATCCGGGTAAGACAACCATCGGCAAGGTTTTAGCTAAGTGCTGTGAGGATCTCTAGGCTATGGAGTTAGTCGCTGTCTATTCGCTCGGTATCCTGACTATCTTTCTGCCTCTGGGCTTGGGCATCGCCGCGCTCGGCAGCTTCTTTGCAGATAACCATAGCCTGTTCTTTACGATCGGCGGCGTCTTTATGTTATTGATGGGCTTGGCGATGCTGTTAGGTAAGTCCTTCATGCTACCGGTGCACGTTCATCCTCGCTTACAAAAATATGATTTCGGTTCGATTTACGTGCTGGGCGTATTCTCCGGTATCGCCACCACCTGCTGCGCACCGGTCTTGGCCGGCGTTTTGGCGCTATCAGTTCTACCGGGATCAATCTGGTTAGGCAGTCTGTATGCCCTGACATTTGTTATTGGCATGGTGATACCGCTGTTTATCATGGCCGTCTTAATTGACAAAACTGAGGTTATTAAAAAATTTGAATCACTCAAGCGGCGCGTCAACTACTCATTATTTGGTCGTAAAATCTCAATAAGTTTGTCACATCTAGTATCCGGCATCGTCTTTAGCGCTTTTGGCCTATTTATCTTAATTTACGAACGCCTTAATCCTGATGTTTTTGGAACCGGCTATCAACTCCAAATCAACCTGTTAGCCGCCCGCCTCACTCGCTTTATTGACCGACTGACCAGTTCAATACCGGATGTCGCTTGGGCAATTTTGTTTATTGCTCTGTTCTTGTTAATCGGCTGGAAAGCTTACCAGCAGGCAACTAAGGAGGAGGTCAAATGAACAAGAAGCTAATTATTATCATAATCCTAATTGCCGGACTGATGTTCGCCGGGGCCAGCTTGACAAAAGATAGCGGAAAAAAAGAAACTAAAACGCCTGAGCCGCTTGCCGCAATGGTCGGCCAGCCGGCGCCAGATTTTAATTTGATGTCTTATGACGGTAAGTTTTTCAACCTTAATCAGCAGCGAGGCAAAAAGTTAATACTTTTCTTCAACGAGGGTATTATGTGTTACCCGGCCTGTTGGAACCAAATGGCAGCCCTGCCTGATCTTAATTCCGACAAGGTTGTGACTGCGTCGATTGTGACTGACACAGCCAATGAATGGTCGCAAGCCGTTGCCAAAATGCCAGAACTCGGCAAAGGCCTGATACTACTTGATACCAACAAACAGGTTTCCAAAAACTATGGCATGCTCTCGCTACCATCATCAATGCATCGTGGCAGTCAGCCAGGACATACCTATCTAATAGTTGATGAAAGTGGCGTTGTTCGTTATACACTTGACGACCCGAAGATGGGTATTCAAAATGAGGTTCTAATAAGTGAGTTAGCCAAGATACAATAAGGTAATGCTGAGAAAATTAAATAGAAAATTTCTGGTAGCCGGCGGGCTTGGTCTAGTTGTTGGCATTTTAATAATTCTTGGAATAAGGTTTGCTACTTATCAGCCAGACAAAGGTATTCACTATCACGCTAATTTTGCGGTTTTTCTGAATGGTCAAAGAGAAGAATTTAAGGATATTTTTTACTATATTGGCGGCGAGAGCTGTACTGGCGAAACAGAGCACCAAATGACACCATACGCCCGCGCGCATATGCATGATAGGGTCAATGATGTCGTTCACATTGAAGACGAAGCGGTCACATGGGGACAATTCTTCCAGAACATGGCTTGGGTAGTCGATCCAAAAATTATTCGTACGCCAGACCGAGTCTGGCTGGCCGATTCTGCTAACAAGGTAAGTTTTATGCTCAATGGCGAGAAGGTAGATAATATCGTCGGCCGAGTAATTGGTAATAAAGACAGGCTGTTAGTTGATTTTGGATCGACTAACAAAGAAGTGCTGCAAAAAGAATTTGAAACTGTTGCCTCAACCGCCGAGCAGTACAACGGCTCCCAAGACCCCGGCAGTTGTGGCGGCGAGGCCGAAAAGAACACCTGGAAAGACCGCCTCAAGCATATGCTTTAATTTGGTTTACCACGAGTAAGGCGAATTTATTCGCTGCATCGAGTGGTGGAGCTGGGGAGACTCGAACTCCCTACCTTAGCAATGCGAATGCTACGCTCTACCAGGTGAGCTACAGCCCCATGCTTTAATTATAAGGTTATTCCCGTCTCAAACGTGCTGTAATTCCCTGCCAGATATCTCGAACTTTGTTACCACGAAGTTGATTGTATATGACAATGCCCATAACTACGCCAGAGCCTAGCGTAAATACCCTATCATCCAATAAAACTTCACCTGCAGCAGCCCAAGCAGCTCCCATAGCAATACCCCCAAGGCCACTTTGCAGTCTACTTCGCTTATAGCCATCATTTTCCACTACTCTGTCGCCTGTCGTGGGGTTGGTCCAGAAATCTCTGAGTCTAAACCTGTCATGAGTTCTTTTCTCTGGCATGAATATATTTTACAACAAATACGATAATAAAGCAAAAAGCCCCGTTTGGGACGGAGCTTGGGGCTTCGCGCAGCCCACCCGTGGGCCCGGGCGAAATTTGTTTCCTATAAATATTTATTTTTATCTTCGCATCCCTCATCTTTTTGCGAACAAAAGGCGAGAGACGGGCCCGGTGCGCGAAGCCTGCCTCAATTACACGCTTATGCTTTTTTAATGTCAATCCCTGTCGATAAGACTGCCACAACAAAAGTGTCCATAATCCTGACATATGTCAAAATTATGGATATTGAGTTTTGCGCAGTAGTAATCTCTCGTGGATGATGTTTAGAAGCTAAGTAGGAATTTTTTGAGCTGTGGATAGACCGTAGCCGTGCGCAGTGAATAACGCAGCATTTCTTCCTCGACCATTTCTGAATTAGTCTTGGTTTGTCCGGCCGGAATAAAAATTCGGTTCCAGCCAAAACCGTCATCAGTACGAGGTCTGTCTGCTACACTGCCCTCCAGCCTACCTTCAAAAAACTTTATCTTTTGACCATCAAAGTAGGCATAACAAACTTCAGCAACTGCTCGTCTGTCCCCATAAAGATCAACCAGTCGACATAAACCCTCAACGTCCAGCTCATCTAAAAACCATCTAATAAGCGGTCCTGGCAAGCCCCCCATCGGCTTTAGGATAAAAGAAATGTCTTCCACCAAAACTGGGCTCTTTATTATTTGGTAAGCTTGGCGGACTTTATGTTCGGTAATTTGACGAAGGTCAAGCGATTGGATTTCGTCTAAATCCAGTTTTTTATGTGGCAGCTTGACGCCTAAGTATTTTGCCAGAAACTCGGCCTTTTTGTCGTTGCCAGTAATAAATGTGACACTAATCATTTACTTAACAAGTCAAGTAATTTCTGCTCATCGATTTGTTTGGTGCCAAGTTTTTCAGCCCTGTCGAGTTTATTGGCACCGACATTATCGCCAACTACTAAATAATCAGTTTCATTACCGACTGAAGTCTGGAAGGTGCCGCCCCTAGCCCGAATGCGTTCAGCTGCTTCTTCCCGACTGATTGATTCCAAACTGCCGGTAATAACAAAGCTCTTACCGGTTAATGGCCCTGCCGATCTACGAATTTCTTGGGGTTTGACGCCCAATTTTTTGAATTTATCAAGCAGCCTTTTGTGGCTAGGGCGAGCAAACCATTCCACAATCGACTCAGCCACTACTTCGCCGACGCCTTCAATTTGGCTAAGTTCATCGATGGTGGCTGATCGTAGCTTTTCCAGCGAATGAAAATGATTGGCTAAATCGATAGCTGTTTGCTCCCCAACTTGGCGGATGCCCAGGGCATAAATAAATCTTGGCAGTGGTGGATTTTTCTTGTCTTGGATGGCCGCCACCAATTTGGCAGCCGAGATGTCAGCAAACCGCTCCAGTTTCAGCAAATCGTCATTCTTAATCTTGTAAATATCAGCCGGGTCTTTGATTAAACCAGCCTCAATTAAAGCCATGGCATTCTTTTCGCCTAAGCCATCAATGTCTAGAGCGCCTTTGGAAGCAAAATGGCCAATTAGTTTCCATGATCTTGACGGGCAGGCATTGTTTGGGCAGCGCCAAATAGCTTCTGTTGCCTTAGCTTTGACTAATCTGGTGCCGCAATCCGGGCAACGAGTTGGCATGACGAATTTTTTTTCGCTGCCATCGCGCAACTTAACCAACGGTCGAATAACTTCAGGAATGACATCGCCGGCTTTATGTACAATCACGCTGTCACCAATCCGAATGTCTTTACGATGAACCTCGCCTTCGTTATGCAAAGTAGCCATTTGCACAGTACTGCCAGCCACCACTACCGGTTCGAGCATGGCCACGGGTGTGGCGGCGCCGGTGCGACCAATGCTGACAAAAATGTCTTTGACTTTGGTTGTTGCCTGCTCGGCCGGATACTTAAAAGCCACCGAACCGCGCGGCGCCTTGCCGACCACGCCCAGCCGCTCATGCAGTCGGCGGTCATTCACCTTAACAACTAAACCATCTGTATTAAACGGCAATTTTTGTCGCTCGTGCTCCCACTTTTTATAGAAATTTATTATTTCATCGGCCGATTTGGCAACAGTAGCCATAGGATTGGCGATTATGCCAAGTGCGCACAATGTTTCATAAGCAAAGTTATTGGTTGGCACCTCGGCTTTGCTGTCTCTAATTAAGTCGTAGGCATGAAAATGCAGCGGCCGAGCGGCGACTAGCTTAGGGTTAAGCTGGCGAATAGTGCCGGCGGCGGTATTACGCGGATTAGCAAAAGCTGGCCTGCCAGCCTTGGCCTGACGCGCATTAAGTTTCCTAAAATCTTCTTTGTACATGACAATCTCGCCGCGGATTTCGGTTCGACCTCTGAGGAATTTTGCGTTGTCCTTAGTTTGTCTTAACCGCAATGGCACCGATTCAATGGTCCGCACATTGGCGGAAACATCTTCACCAACAAAGCCATCACCACGGGTAATGGCCTGTTTATAGACGCCGTCCTGGTAATCTAAGGCAGCCGCTAAGCCATCCATTTTGATATCCATGAAGTACTCCAGTTTGGTACCAGCCGGAAGAAGCTTTTTGATGCGATCGATCCAGGCTGCCAGTTCGTCTGCGTCGAACACATCATTCAAACTAAGCATTCGTGAGCTATGTTGGACTTGTTTAAACCCCGGCAGTGGTTCGCCAGCCACTCGCTGAGTCGGCGAATCGGCTGTTATAAGATCCGGATATTTTTCTTCGATCCGAGTCAGTTCGTGCTTGAGACTATCGGCGGCAGCTTCAGACATTATTGATTTATTAAGCACGTGGTAGTGGTAGCGATAATCGTTTATCAGCTCGCGTAACTTGGCCGCTCGGGCAGCCGCCTTTTTTAAATCACTCATTCCAGTAATCCTCTATACAGACTATAGAGATAGGTATGAATAAACAGGATAGTTAACATGCTTAAGACAAAGAAGACCGGTACTACCAGCACATCAGCGTAAAGCATGAGGGGAATAACGATTATGGCCATTGCCAGCAAAGTAAATAAGGGTAAAAAGACCACCCGCCGAATAACAGCCCAGCGGCGAAATTTAACCAAATTCTTAGCTGAACGCAAGGCTTTTCTTGGTTCCATCTCCGGTAGTGTCACAATGTAAAGCGCAAAGACAGAGCTACTTAACATGTAAATTGACCATATGGCCAACCCGAATATACTGATAACTATGATGGCCATGGCGGTTGTGCTGGTCGTAAATATAGCCAAGACAATGGTGGCAACTATCAACGAACCAAGCGTAATGGGCAGCAGCTGCAGAATAATTACAAACATAATTAACAAAAAAGGAACCAGTGGCGTCATCGACTGATAGAACGCTTGTTTTATCTTGATAGTCTGATTGGCCAGAAGATGCCTGAGTGCCCAAATTATGACTAAGCTGATAACGATAAACAACGCGCCTTGAAAAACCGAAGCGGCCTCGGAAACGCTACCTATGCTGACGTTACTAACTAACGAGCCAAAACCATCAAATGCCTCACTCAAATGCCACTTGCCATCTTGCTGGAAATTTAGCTTTATCTCTGCAAAGACATTGCTAATGTTAGAAAAGCCACTGGCAAAAATGATATTTAAAATAAGATAGACCAAGACAATGCCGCCCAGCGGCCGCCAGTATTTCTTAAATATCGAAAAGACTTGGCCGATTAATTGGAAGCTGTTGGGTGCCGGTGTATAGGCCCGGGTAGTTTGCTTATCGTATTTTCGTTTTTGCAGACGGGTAGCCTTACGTCGACGTGGGAAATAGCCAAGCGACCTGCCAACGGCCGCCATAGCTTTTGCAGGCTGCTTTCTCCCTTTTCTCGCCATAGTTATATTATACCCAGTAGTGAGCTTTCCAGACGAGCGGCAAAGCGGTTTTATGATCCGGCTAGACCGGATCTACTGGAAAGTCTACTACTGGGTTATAGCCGAAACAGAGGTAAATAAGTTAAAGACGACTATCCTTAGCGACTTTAAGATATACTCCCCATAGTTCGTCATGGCTCAACCTGCATAAACCTTGTCCTATCGCATAGTGCTCAGCCTGCACCGGGCCAAGCCCGTCTGGATCACATCGCATTTCAGTAATTTCATCTATAAGATCAAATCTTCTCAGCCAATCGCCAGATAGTAATCTACTTTCTTCGATGACTATAGTTTCATTTCGCGCAGCGCTTTGATGCGGGCTTCGACCGGTGGATGGGTGCTAAATAAGCTGGCTAACGTTTTGCCGCTCAAAGGATTGGCAAAAAACATGTGGGCAGTAGCTGTGTTTTGAATTTTGGTGGCACTGCCAGCAGCGGCAATTTTGGCCAGCGCGCTGGCCAAACCTTCGGGGTAACGTGTGGTCAATGCACCGCTAGCATCTGCCAAATATTCCCGGCGGCGACTGATGGCTAGCTGAATTAAAGTAGCGGCAATTGGCGCCAAAATAACGGCCACAATTGCCAGTACATACATCAGTTGATTGCGATTATCGCGGTTACCACCAAAGATAGTAATACGCCAGAAAAAATCGGCTATCATCGAAACAACGCCAACCAACGCGAAGGCAATGGTATTAACCCGCATGTCTAGGTTCTTAACATGGCCAAGTTCATGGGCCATGACACCTTCCAGCTCCTGATCATCCACTGCGTTAAGCAAGCCGGTTGTCGCGCAGACAGCCGCGTGGCTGGGATTGCGACCAGTCGCAAAGGCATTTAAGGCCGCGTCCTCCATTATATAAACCTTCGGCATTGGCAAACCTTCGGTTATCGCTAGATTTTCAACCGTTCGCCAGAGTCTAGGATCATCCTTTTTTTGGATTTCTTTAGCTCGATTAATCGCCAAGGCCATTTTGGCACCGCCGTAGTAGCTAAACAGGGCATAGCCCAGTGAGAAAAGACCAATGAAGAATAACAGACCGCGCTGGCCGGTAGCCTCACTGATAACATAGGCTACTCCCCAAAGCAGTACCACAAATGCCAGTAGCAGCACTACCGTCCGTCTTTTATTGCGAGAAATTTGTTCGTACATAAAAGCGGCTTCGCCTTATGAGGGACAACCTACGGTTTTCCCTCATCGCGCCGCGCACGGAGTAAATCCGATGCTCGGGCTCTCCTTTTCCCTTTTAAATCGATCATTATTTATTTGCTGAAGTCGACTTTCACTGGCTCGGCCACAGCCGTGGCTTCCTCGCCAGCTACTACAAAGAATTCACGCTCTTTGAAGCGGAACAGGGCCGCAAAGATATTATTCGGGAATACCTGGATGCGGGTGTTTAGGTCGCGGGCGGCACCGTTATAGAAGCGGCGGGCGGCTTGGATTTTATCTTCAGTGTCAGTGATTTCGTCCTGTAGCTTTTGAAAATTTTCGCTGGCCCTAAGTTGCGGATAGGCCTCGGCCACCGCAAACAAGCTTTTGAGCGCTTTTTGGAACATATTCTCGGCTTGAGCAACTTCGCCGACTGACTGGGCATTCAGTGCCTTGGTGCGAGCCTCGGTAACTTTTTGAAAGACTTCCCTCTCATGCTTAGCATAGCCTTTGACTGTATTGACGAGGTTAGGAATTAGATCGTAACGACGTTTAAGCTGTACGGTTATATCGCTCCAAGCCTCATCAACTCGGATCTTAGCTGTCACCAGACTGTTATAGATATATATGATGAGTAGCAGGACTACGCCCGCGATTATCAAACCGACTATCATGATTTTCCTCCAATTAACCCTTTTATCTAACCTAAATTATACACCAGCCAAGTAGGCTTTAAGTGTATGATGAAGATGTTTATGGGTTTTAGGCTAAAAACCTGGTTTTTACTTTTTGGTGTTTGTCTTTTGCTAATTGGTTCTTATCTCTATACCCGACCGATACCGCAGCTCACAGCTTCAACCGTTTCTTTTAGCAGTCCGGCCAAACCAGTCAGTCTGCCCTGGCCGACTTACGGACAAGGCGCCTTGGCCGAGAAAGATTTTGGCCTGCTAGCCACACACGGCGAACAAAAAGCGGTGCCAATGGCCAGTACTGCCAAAATTGTTACAGCTTTGGCCGTCATTAAACAAAAGCCTCTAAAGACCGGTGAACAAGGCCCGATAATAACGATTGATCAAGTCGATGTTGACTCATACAACAGTTATTACAGTCGCGGTGGTGCGGTAGCTAAGGTTGTAGCCGGCGAACAAATTAGCCAGTATCAAGCTCTGCAAGCTATGCTGATTCCCTCGGCCAATAATTTTGCCGGTACGCTGGCGCGCTGGGCCTTTGGCTCAATTGAGAACTATGTTCAATATGCCAACCAAATGCTGGCTGACATGAAACTTAAAAATACCAAAGTAGCTGATGCCAGTGGTTTTTCGCCGAACTCGGTTAGCAGCGCTGACGAACTAGTTAGTTTAGGCAAGGCCTTAATGGAAAGTCCGGTGCTGGCTGAAGTTGTTAGTCAGCAGACAGCTGAAATTGCGGTGGCCGGCAAAGTAAATAATATTAATTGGCTGCTGGGCAGCGATGGGGTAGTTGGCATAAAAACCGGTAGCACTGACGAGGCCGGTGGTTGTTTTGTGTTTGCGGCCAAGCGCCAGATACTTGGCCAAGATATGACTTTTATTGGTGCTGTAATGGCCGCGCCAAACCGTAATCAGGCAATTAGCGATTCGCGTGCAGTTTTGAGATCACTAGAGGCCAATTTTGAACAGCGAATCATCACCAAAAAAGGCCAAGTTGTAGGTGGATTATCAGCAGCGTGGGACGCATCGGCTGATATTGTGGTTGCCGATGACTTCAAGGTTGTGGCTTGGAAGGGCGCGAGTCTAGATGCTAAAAACCAAATTAATGGCATAAAAGCGCCGATGTCTGCCGGTTCAACGGTAGGCCAGATGAAAGTAACTCTTGGCATAAACGACGTCACTACACCACTAATCCTCAAGAACTCGCTGGAATCCCCGCCCTGGCACTGGCGCCTACTCAGATAATGGTGGGCGAAAGAGGACAGCGCTCCGGCTTACCCAGCTTACGCTGGCCGCGCGGTGCTAACCTCCCCGCTCGCCTTGCTCACTTTCGTTTGGAGGTTCAAGTCCTCCAGTCATTAATCAAAATTCATAACTACTCTACTCTACGAGCAGCCATAAATTTTGATGGTGGGCGAAAGAGGACTTGAACCTCCATGTCCTTGCGGACACTAGCTCCTGAAGCTAGCGCGTCTACCAATTCCGCCATTCGCCCGACCTCTGTTATTTTACCACAGTAGAAATTTCCATCATGTTATCATTAACAGTAATAAAAAGAGGTCAGGTTTTTTGAACAAAGTTGCACATTATTTGCAGGAACATTTGTTGGGCGAAGTGACGGCCAATGCCGAGGTTCGTCGATACTTTGCTCACGACGGCAGTATATTGCAGATGCCGCCGGCCATGGTTGTCTATCCACGAAGCGAGGAAGATGTCCGCAAAACGGCCAGTTTTTGTTGGCAACTGGTCAAGCGAGGGCAGGCTATTCCGATTACAGCCCGTGGTTCTGGCAGTAATACTTCGGGCGGGGCCATTGGTCCGGGTATCTTGCTAATCTTTCCGGCCCACATGAATAAAATTCTGAGCTTTGATGCCAAGCGCCGTAACCTGACTGTTGAACCAGGCGTTACATATAGCAATATCGAACAGATGCTTTTTAGTCATGGCCAATTTCTGCCGCCCTATCCTCCATCACAAAATTACTCGACCATTGGTGGAGCCGTTGCCAAAAATTCACTCGGCGAAAAATCTGTCAAATACGGCGTGACCGGCCATTACGTGCGTTCGCTGAGGGTCGTCTTGGCCAATGGTGAAGTTATTGAAACTGGCTCACTAAGTAAACGTGAACTGAGTCAAAAAATGGGTCTAACCAATTTTGAAGGCGAAATCTACCGGGCGCTGGATAAACTGCTGGAAGAAAATCACGAAGCTATTGAAGAATCACGTGGCAGATTCCAAAATGTTAGAAATACGGCCGGCTACAATATTTTCGGCGTTAAGAGCCGTGACCATTTTGACCTAACACCTCTAATTGTCGGCTCACAAGGCTCGCTTGGCATAATTTGCGAAGTCTCATTAGCAAGTGTTGAACACAGCCCGCAGACAACTTTGTGCCTGGCCAGCATTCCAAAACTTGAAAGCCTGCATCAACTTTTGCCGCAGATTAAGCACCTTCGTCCCAGCGTGCTTGACTTTATAAACCGCCCCGCTCTGCAACTTGTCAGTCGGATAAATCCTAATCAACTTAGTGGTGCTTCAGCTGATCTCGATTCAGAAGCTCATCTATTTGTTGAGTTTGACGATATAAAAAAGGGCCGCCAAAAAGATGCGCTTAAGGCCTTAAATAAGTTGATTGCCGAGGCAGAAGGTAGCTTGGTGGCCTACACTGATGCCAATGATAAAGACCAAATATTCAAAATCAGAGACAGCGTGGCGACCATACTCAATTTTGCCAAAGTTCCAGCCAAGGCAGTGCCGGTAGCCGAGGATATCGCTGTACCTCAAGATAAAATCGTCGAATTTATACAGCAAGCTTATGGGCTCTATCAAAAAATTGGTTTGCCGCCGGCAGCTTGGGGCCATATTGGCGACGGCGTCCTGCACTTCCAACCGCTTCTGGATTTATCAAAACTTGGTGATCGGCAAAAACTGTTTAGGATATCTGACAGTTTTTACAGCTTGGCTATCAAACTCGGCGGTTCAATTACGGCTGGCGCTGGTGATGGCCGAGTGCGAGCGCCTTATTTAAAACTACAATATGGCGACAAACTGCATGGCATCATGCAGGCTGTTAAAAATATCTTTGACCCTTACGGCATTTTGAATCCCGGCGTTAAGACGGCAACGCCGGCTCAAATAAAAGCCCTGATGCGCAGTGAATATGGCCCTGCCCGCCACCAAGAATATTTGCCCCGATATTAGCTTAGGTATGGTGGGATCGGAGGGACTTTCGACCCACAAGTAATTCTCCTGACGGAAGATTTTCGCGGCAAGTAACTTTTACCCTACCATACTTGTTTTGCGATTCTTGAAACCAACTTTAGTTTTTTTTCTTGGTCAGCAAAAGACAAGTTATTTCCTTTGGCTACAGAGGCAAATCCGCATTGGGTACTAATTGCCAAACGTTCTTTTGGAACAAACTGTGTTGACTCTTCTATTCTCCTAAGAATTTCTTTCGGATTTTCTAATACCGGTGTTTTTGTAGATATGAGACCCAGTACTACTATCTTATCCTTGGGCACATGAACTAAGGGAGAAAAGTCACCAGTTCTATCACTATCGTATTCTAATAGTAGTCTGTCTACTTTAGATTTTTTGAATACTACTTTAGCTATTTTTTCATATCCACCTCTCGCCATGAAACGATTTTTGTCATTCCCCCGGCATATATGAAGCCCTTTTGTGCCAGAAAAATCTTCGAATATTTCATTTATCATCTCAATGCCATCACTGATTAGCGCATCCGGATCAAAGCCTTTAGCGCTAAACCATTGTCTTTGAATCGGATCAAGAAGCATTCCAAACTCTGGCGCGTCAATTTGGATGTATGTGACTCCAATCCGCTCAAGTTCAGCTATAGCATCTTTTAATATGCCCGTCACTTCCTTTAAGTACTTTAGAGGGGATGAATAAATTTTGTCAGAAATGCCTGGTACGAAATAGTAGCTCATCATTGTTGGACTGGGGAGGGTTATCTTTTTAGGTTTATCGGTGATGGCCCTAAGAAACGAAAATTCATCAACAGAGATGTCATGTTTCTTCGTAATTTTCTTTACTACCCCCACCGTTACCGGGTCCACTATTTTATTTCCCTTCATGTCGAACCAAATAACTGAATTGCCTAGGATATCCCATTCAAAGCCATCCACAGCCTTAACAAAGTTATGGCAAAATACCGGCCGACGCATTTCTCCGTCCGTCAAAATATCTACACCGGCCTTTTCCTGGATAGCAACAGTTTCCTTCACTGCTCTATCTTCGGCTGCAACCAGCTCTGCGGGTGTGATTTTGCCTTTTTTTAACAGTTTTTGAGCGTCTAAGAGAAATTGGGGCCTGAGCATGCTTCCAATGACTTCTGCTCTAATGACTTGCGATTTATTTCTTTTCATATTTGTGCCTTTCTAACAATAACCCTCTGCGAAATCGAGCTGTAGTCCATTAAATGGCCTTTAATATGATCACCGGCAATCCGTATTTGCGTTTCGAGGTCAAAATCTAGCAGGTCCGGCTGCCTAGCATCTGCTACTAGCCAGTGGCTGATACCCGGAATTTTCCTCAATACAGAGGCGAATTCATCCTTTGAAAAAGCCGCTTTAAATGTATCTCTTAGTAGATCGACAACCTGTTCATCTGTATTTTCTAAGCGTTCAGTTATAGCGTCTACGAATTCGGAGGTTGGATCCCTCTGGTAATCGGCTATTACTATATGGCCGCCAGGAGCTGTAACACGCGCAAATTCCTCTATGACTCCACGTAGTCTTTCATCATCTCTAAGCTGGTGAATGGAATTATGGCAAACTACCAAGTCGAATTCATTGCTGAGTAGGCCCGTGCTCTCGGCGTCCGATGTAACAAACCGGACAGATTGATTATCGGCATTACTAGCGAGTGTCTCCGTAGCTTTAGCTTCGGCGTGGTTTATCATCGTTCTGTGCCCATCATGAAATGTGACATGTGATACTCCAAGCCCCAAAAGTTCCCGACCTAGTCTACCGGGTCCGCACATCGCATCTAATATTCTCATATTGCGGATATTTTCAATGCCGAACGCGTTTTGCAGTTCTAAAGCTAAGAGCAAATCATCAGCAGATTTCAGGTAGTCACAGCCCTCAATGTACTTCCTTGTGTCCTCTTCGTCGAATAATTCTGACTGCTCGGGGGCGCGGATAATAAAGTCCTCCGGCCGAAATCCAAATCTGTTAGCTTCAAGTCGAATTGCTTCCATTAACATTTTTTCTCCTTTCCAGGGCTTCTACCGTGAACATTTGCTTCGCGGCATTTAAAAAGCCCTTGCCTAATCACCAAAAAACGATGATCGGACAAGGGCCTTAAAAAGGCGGTACCACCTTGTTTTCCGTTTATAGTTTTCCAATAAAAAACACCCGCGTGTCAGGTGTTCTCGAAATTTAAACGTATAAACGCTCATTCTCGAGTGCTCCGATTATTCGACACACTCATGCGCTATGACGGGCGTACCCGGCTCAGCTTACCTAAAAGGTTGGGCCTGCGGCTCAGAAGTGTAATTCATTTTGAAAAATACGGAAGATCTTGCAGCAACCGTCTTCTCTCTAATGTCACTTTTTCAAAACTACTTCAACTTCGTCAAAGCCTTTAGAACTCTAGGTTGTAAATGAACTGTGCTATTTTATCAAACATATGTCAGATTATCAAATTTTATATTACCTTTATCTACCAACACTGATATACAGTAAAGATAATTTGAAATACCGGTTCTGGCGTGGTGGGCGCTGAGGGACTTTCGACCCACAAGTAATTCTCCTGACGGAAAATTCTTGCGGGCCCGGCTCGCGGTCTTCACCTTTCGTCCGCCTGCGGCGGACTCAAACTCAGACAACGCTGCGCCCGTTCTTCGTCCCACGCAACCAAAGCAGTTTGGTTGCTTCATCGCACCATGTAAAAAACCCAGCACAAGACTGGGTTTTTTACATGGTGGGCGCTGAGGGACTCGAACCCCCGACCCCCTCGGTGTAAACGAGATGCTCTAGCCAACTGAGCTAAGCGCCCGGCTTTAGGTGATTATAACAGATTAGATGTTATAATTTGTACCGTTAGTTTTATAAGTTGGGTGAGTGGTGAAACCAGGTAAACACGCCAGATTGAGGTTCTGGTGCCGCAAGGCTTGGAGGTTCAAATCCTCTCTCACCCACCACGTTGATTTGACCTAATCGCAAGCGTACAATCAAAGCTAACAGGAGGTTGAAATGGTAGGATTTTGGTTTTGGTTTCTGGTCGTTATAGTAGTTATTTTGGTAATAACTGGAGTGCGACTGATAAACCAGTATCAACGGGGTGTAGTTTTGCGCTTGGGCAGGATTCGACCCAGAGTCAAAGAACCGGGCCTGCGTTTGATTATTCCAATCGTCGATCAGATGCGTAAAGTTGACATTCGAATTGTTACGCTACCGGTTGATAGCCAAAAGATCATCACCAAAGACAATGTCTCAATTGACGTTGCGGCAGTTGCTTACTACCAGGTTAGTGATCCCATTAAGTCGGTTGTTGAAATCCAAAATGTTATTAGCGCCACTTATCAAATTGCCCAGACAACTGTGCGCAATGTGGTCGGTCAAAGTGCCCTTGATGAGGTTTTGAGCAATACCTCGGCCATTAATGACAAAATTAAAGAGATTCTGGATGTAGCGACGGCCAAGTGGGGTATCTTTGTCAGCACGGTTGCGCTCAAAGACATCCAACTGCCGGAAACTATGCAGCGGGCAATGGCCAAACAAGCCGAGGCTGAGCGCGAAAAACGGGCCAAAATTATTGCTGCTGAAGGTGAAAAGTTGAGCGCTACCGCGTTAGGTGAAGCAGCTGATATTATCAATGCTCACCCGATAGCCCTGCAGCTACGTAATTTGCAAGTGCTTAGTGAAATTGCCGTTGAGAAAAACAGCACTATAGTTTTTCCAAACCAATTTCTAAGCACGATAGACGACGTCAAAAAATTCTTAGCCAAAGAACAACAATGAGTCAGTAAATAGTAAAAAAGCAAAAAGTTAGAATATTGTAAATTAACAGAGGCAAAACCTCAATCTTACGTTTGAGCCAATGAAATATACTAAGTTATGAAGATGGGCACCCATCCGGGGTGGTTAAGTTCAAGTATCGATAAGTGTACAAAAATATCAATACTCAAATGAATAGCTAAAACATAGGCCAAAGATCCGGTTCGTTGATAAATGTAGCCTTGTGATAAGGCAAAGGCAAAGATCACCACAAAACTCCAGCCTATCCAGCCGACCCCAAACAAGAATGAGGCAAACATAATTGCCTGACCGATATTTGCCTGCCAAAAAGGCAGATGCCGCCTAAGGATTGCCAGCACAACCGTTATAAAAAACAACTCCTCCCAGGCCGCCACGGCATTAAGCCCTATATAAGAAGTGAGAATATTCCAAAATCCCGGTTCGATAATCCAATTAAGATAGGAGTTGGTTCCGCGGAGAATAAAAGGTAAGATGAGGTACGACAAAAAAAGCGTGAACAGAATGTAGGCAATCCTTTTTTTGCGCCAGATTCTGTGAATATTAAATGGGAAAGATACCAGATTATTTCTATATACGTATTTAGCGATTAGATATGGTGTAGCTACACTTAACAAAAGCGGGAATCCCATTTGGGTAACATGTTGCAGGCCAATACTTGTGCCGAAGGGCGTAACGCCAAGCAGGGCAATTGCGGAGTAGACAAGGAGAATATTACGCCGAAACTCTTTCCCACAAAACCCAAGATTAATAAGACCGACTATTAGAATGCCGTAACCTAGTGTTGTCTCCTGTAAGGCCAAAAGCACGATAGCCGATAAACACAGCAAGAAGACATTGGCATACTCGCATATTTTTTTCACTTTGAAATTTGGTGTGGTGGCGCCTCTCGGACTCGAACCGAGGACACAAGGCTCTTCAAGCCTCTGCTCTACCAACTGAGCTAAAGCGCCACGTATACCCCAAAAAATACGCTGCGCCTATTTTTCGGGGACCCCGAATTTGGTGCGGGTGAGGGGATTCTAACCCCTGGCCTCTTCCTTGGCAAGGAAGCGCTCTAAACAACTGAGCCACACCCGCGCGTCGGACATTAGAACAGTAGTAAAAGTATAGCAAAATAAAAAATCCTCGCTCTTGTGAGGATTTTTTATTCTCGAGAATGATTTTACTTATGACTATTTTTGGCCATTTCATTTAGCCACTTGAGTGTTAAGACCAACAGTGCCAGACTGATGGTTAACCCGACCAAAAAAATGCTCAAAGCGATGGGCGAGTTCCAATCCCATACGTCGGTCATTGATCCCTCCTTGCCCACCGCTTTATTAATGTAACTTAAGAATAACTATTATTTTGCTTTTTGGCAATATGGTGGGCGAGGTGGGATTCGAACCCACAACCTCTTTCGAGGCGCGGATTTTAAGTCCGCTCTGTAAACCGTTCCAGCACTCGCCCGAAAATTTTTATGTGCCCTCCTACGCCAAGGCTATGGAGGGCATCCTACTTCGCCAAATCCTACGAAGCTTTTAGCGAAGTAGGGTGGAGGCGCGAACGGGATTCGCACCCGTGTAAAGGGTTTTGCAGACCCTTGCCTAACTCCTCGGCCACCGCGCCGTACCTCTATAATAATTATACTTTCCCTCTACCCTAAACCCTATACCCTCGCCCCTAATCAAGGGTTTGGCGGCTCTGGCGAATCATCCACTGGTCAACATTGGAATAACGGTCGGACGGCGTATTGAGGGCTTTCCGCTCGTAACCAAAAACTGGGCCCCGTGTAATATAAAGAAAATTCGGCTGATAAAGAGCTAGAGCTGGGGCATCGGTTATCCAGGCCGACAGAAACGGCTTATACTTAACTGCTCTGAGGCTTGGATCGCTACGCGACCGACCACCTTCTAGAGCCTGATCGGCCGCGGCTGATTTATATTCACTTAAGTTTAGATGGCCCTGTGAGCTGATACTGGCCTGAGAACTATGCCAGTAGGCAAAAACGTCTGGATCAACGCCAATATTAACTGCGTAAACTAAAATATCGTAATCGTGGTTGGCGACGACTGATCCCTGAAGCTCATCACCCTCATAGTACTGAACATCAACTTTGACACCTATTTGACCCCATTGTAATTGTAGATACTGGGCTGCCAGCGTGTAATGATGAGTATTTTGGGAGCGCAGGTTAAGCTGTAGCAGTTGTCCGGCCCTCATACGATAGCCATCAGCTCCTCGCACCCAGCCTACCCCGTCCAGTAATTGATTGGCTCTGGCTTGATCGAATGGCGACTGGATGATTGCTGGATCATAACCTAACTGGCCGCGCAGCAGTGGGCTATCAACCAGTTTCGTCGAATTGCCGCCGAAAGACACAAACTGTGATCGCTCTACGCCGTTAACCAGCGCCCGGCGAACATTTAGGTCATTAAGCGCTGGCCGCGAAGTATTAAAGAAAGCCATGACTGCTGTTGTCAGTGGCGTGGCATAAACTTGAACAGTTTTATCCTTTGTTATCTCTAGCGGCACGGCCTCTAGGCCGGCTAGACCATTGACTTGCTTTTTCTTAAAGGCGGCGATGGCTTGTTGCTCGTCGTTAAAGGTAGTCAGATTAAAACCATCTAATTTCGGCTGGCCGGTATGATAGTTTCCAAATGAGGCCAGTGAAATACGCTGCTGCAAATCTTTTCCCGGCGTGCCAATGGCTTCAAAAAAGTTCCACTCATAGGGGCCGGTACCGACCGGCTCGATATTGAATGAAGCGCTTCTCAGCTCAGCTGGTGGTACCTGTTTGAGCAAATGCTCCGGCAGAACACCATTAGTCATAGTATATGGGAAGGCACTCAAGGCGCTCGGCAGATCAAAGCTAATGTTCAGGTCGTCTACTTTGCTGACATTAATATCTTTCCAGCTGTTATAAAGTGGCGATTGGGATTGAATGTTCTTGATCGTATTGTAAGTAAAGACAACATCATCAGCGCTGAAGGGCTGGCCATCATGCCATTTAATATTTTGCTTTAATTTAACGGTGTAATGCGTTTGGGCCGGACCTTGGGACCAAGTCTCGGCCAGATCACCAACTAACTGATTGGCGCTGTCATATTTCAGTAGGCTTGAAAAGACTAGACGACTGATAGCTCGATCAGCGGCGCTGGCAGCGTATATTGGATTGGCATTGGTGAACTTGCCAATCAGGCCCTCGGTATAAATTCCGCCAGCCTCCGGTTGAAGCGATTGATAGTGCGATGACAGGGCCCGTGTTTGCAGCACTGTCACTATTAAAAGCAGAATAAAAAGTAGCACCCACAACAAGACAAAGCGTTTAACTGTCAGCAATCTATCGAAACGCCGCAGCAGAAGTTTTTCTATCTGTTGATCGGCCTGCTGACCTAGTTCCACGGCATCGCGTTGGCGTCTGAGCAGACCACGACGCCATCTTCGCCTCTTCAAATCATTAATCACAGCCACCTATTTACTTTATCATTATGCCCAGTTGCTCTGCATTCGCCAGTAGCCACGCGCTTGGACAGAAGATAGGGAAAGGTAGTAGCTCGCGGTTCGCCGAAGGTGAAATCGAATTCATTTCGATAGCGAGCGTTGAAGGAAAACCGCGGGTTGTCCTTCAAAAGGCGAAGCCGCTGTTATTGGGAGACGAGGGTCATTAATATACTAGCCGAGAAAATAAAAACCAAAATTATAGTTAACTGATGTAGCGTTTTATCGGAACCGCGGCGCACAGTATTAACTTCGCCCGATCCGCCTAAGCCGGCACCCAAGCTGGCACCGCGGGTCTGGATTAAGATTAAAAAGATCAGTAGCACGACACTGACAATTGTTATGTAATTCCAAATGTTCATTATTTAGACATCCTCCGTTATCTTAGTCACCAAAAAATTAACCAAACCAACTATTAGACCGGCAATTATGGCGATGCCCAAATTCTTAACATACAGCGAGCTATAGAGCCAGCTGACGATTATGATCATAAAGCCATTGACCACTAGCATGAAAAATCCCAAACTCAGAATAATGGCCGGAAAGGATAGTACTACCAGCAGAGGCTTGAGGGCCATATTGACCAGTGCCAATAATAAGCCGGCACCTACAACGGTTGTCCAACTACTACCAACACTAAAGCGGGCTGGACCTAGTAAGGCAGCCGCCATCCACAGCCCTAGCGATGATACTGCCCATCTGACGCCGAAGCTTAACAAAAAATGTTGCATAATTCTTACCCGGTAGTAGACTTTCGAGTCAGCTCGTCATCAGACGAGCGTTTATTATTCGACATTGATACTTTCATTACTTCAGAAAACCTACCCACATTAACAGCCCTGGGTAACGAGCTAAAGCTTTAAGTGAAAAGCCGAATAATCTCGAAAGCTCACTACCGGGCTTATCTTTTATTGTACCAGGATGGGGCTTAACCAGGTTGTTTTAAGTATCTGGTTAGTTTCAGGGCCGTTTTGACACCGAGCACTGATGCCAGTTCTTCAGTCGATGCCCCCAATACATTTTTGGTTGAGCCAAAATGGCGGATTAGTTTTTTTCTGGTGACTGGCCCAATACCGGGGACATCATCCAGCAGGCTAGCGGTTTGGCGCTGGCCGCGGAGAATGGTGTGGTAGCTGACAGCAAAGCGATGTGACTCGTCTCGGATCCGCTGCAACAGTTTAACCAAGTGTGAGTTTTGCGGTAGTTGAATTACAGCAAATCCGGGTTCCTGGCTTCTCGCTTCTTGCTTCGGAATTATTATTTCCTCAAAGCGTTTGGCCAAACCAATGCCTGGAATTGTTTGCTTGGCATCGGCCAATGCCTTAAGACCGGCCGCCAGTTGGCCCTTACCCCCGTCAATCAATACCAAATTAGGCTGGCCCCATTTTTTAATATTCTCAGACCTAAAACGTCGTTTGACAGCCTCATGCAAATGAGCGAAATCATCATTGCCAAGCCCTCTAATTTTAAATTTCCGATAAGCCGATTTATATGGTAGACCATCAGCAAAAACCACCATGCTGGCCGTTGTATCACTACCTTGAATATGGCTCACATCAAAACCCTCTATACGACGAGGTGGTTCCTTAAGACCAACTAAACCAGCTAGCTCGACCAGGGCTTGATCTTTGGAGGCATCCTGGATTTCGCGGTCCGAAAAAATAATTTGCTGGCTCAGGGCCTGAAGATGCTGAAGTTGGTTACGTAATTTGGCAGCTTGCTCGAACTGCTTGGCCTTGGCCGCTCGCTTCATTTCCTTTTCAATTTGACGCATCAGTGATTGCCGGTTGCCGCGCAGATATTGCATTAGCTTGCGCAGATTTGCACGATAATCGGTCAGTGTGGTTCGGCCCTCCTCCAAACCAGGATCCAAACCCAAGTGATAATACAGACTGGCTCGTTTCTGACTATATGGCCTTGAAATGGCATAAGGGAATGCCTGGCGCAGGTAGCGCAGGGCTTTTTTCAGCGAAAAACTGCTTAGGTAGGGACCAAAATATTCGGCACCGTCATCTAGAGGCCGACGAACCAACTTGACAGTCGGGTAGTCGCTTTTAATATCTATTCGGACATACAGTAGGCTTTTATCATCACGCAACATTATGTTGTAGCGTGGCAGGTAGCGCCGAACCAGTTCGGCTTCCAAAAAAAGAGCGTCAACTTCCGACTCCACTTCAGTCCAATCTAAATCGGCAATCTCTTTTATCAGTGAGGCCGTTTTTGCGTCAGCAATCCTGAGCGAAGTCGAAGGATGAAAATACTGTCGCACGCGATTTCGCAGGTTGGCCGCCTTGCCAATGTAAATCACTTCTCGGTCTTTACTTTTATAAAAATACACCCCAGGATTTGTCGGCAGTTTGGTCAACTTAAGCCGTAACTTGTCTCTCATAATGCAATTATCAGCCTAGCATAAATTTGACAACCTTGAGCTTTATCTGTTAAATTGTTGTTAATAGTAAATAACAGGGAAGAAAGGAACGGCTAAAAATGTTAACAACTGCTTTATTGTGCAACAGGTCGTTCTTTTGCCTGTTGTTTAAAACCTAAAACAAAAAGTTTCAGTTCAGTTTAATATAAATGCAGCGGGGAGGCTGCAATTTTGGAGCAAACACGTAATATAGCCGCGACCAAGCTGGCTGCCGCCCATTATTGGCAGCAGATTAGACGCGAGTGGAAGAATGTCATACCGGCATTCCTGCTGCCGAGCATCGGCTCGGTCTTGGTTTTTTATGTGCCGCCCCTGATTGTAGCGAAAATACTAGTCCGGTTTGCCGAAAATTCTGCACCCGAGCTTGGCCAGTTCATCCCATACGTGATACTGTTTGTAATCCTTTGGGGTCTGGGCGAAATTCTGTGGCGTGCCGGCCTGAACTTTCTCATAAAGGCCGAGGTTAACGGCATGCGGCGTCTGTTCAACCAGGCCATGGATTATCTTCTGGTCAAAGATTTGGCCTTTTTCCATGATAACTTTGCCGGTTCTCTAACCAAACGAGTCGTTAGCTACAGCTGGAAGTACACCGACCTGATGGATACGCTAATTTTCAATGTCTTCACGTCATATCTGCCGATAATTTTCGTCGTCTTCGTGCTTTGGCAATTCTCGCCGTGGCTAGTAGTCGGCTTGCTGGGGCTTATGTTGTTATCCGGCTTGGTGGTAGCACCATTAGTCCGTCGCCGGCAGAAGATGGTAGCCATCCGTGAGACAGCCAGCACGGCTGCCGCCGGCAACATTGCCGACATTTTTTCCAACATCGATACTGTCAAGGCTTTTGCTAATGAACAACACGAGCAAAAGAATCATCGCCACAAAATTGAAGATCTGGCCGTTAAAGCCAAGCGTTCTTGGGACTATCAAAACTTGCGAATCGATGTTACGCTTTCGCCTTTCTTTGTCCTGACTAATGCCGTCGGATTGATTCTGGCTCTGTATGTAGCCAGTCATAGTCGCATCAGTCTGGAAGTCGTCTTTGTGACCTTCAACTACTATGCCGGTGCTACCCGCACCATGTGGGAGTTTAATCATGTTTACCGCAACATTGAGTGGGCGTTGACTGAAGCTGCCCAGTTTACTGAGCTTTTGCTAGAGCAACCAAAGGTCAAAGATCCGGCCAGACCAAAACCGTTTAGGGCTGGCAAAGGTGAAATTAGAATGCAGGCTGTTAATTTCCGCTACCAAGAAGATGGTGGCGAGCATTTGTTTAAAGACTTCAACCTCAAAATTAAGCCGGGCGAGAAGGTGGCTCTGGTTGGTCACTCCGGCGGCGGCAAGACCACCATAACTCGTCTGCTACTGCGGTTTATGGACATTGAAAGTGGTGAGATTTTGATCGATGATCAGAACATCGCCAAAGTCCGGCAGAAGGATCTGCGCGATTCTATCGCCTATGTGCCGCAGGAGCCGGCTATGTTCCACCGTTCTCTAAGCGATAACATCCGCTATGGCCGCTTAGATGCAACCGATAAAGAAATTGAGCGAGTTGCTCAAGATGCTTATGCCACTGAGTTCATAGATCAACTGCCAGACGGCTACGACACACTGGTTGGCGAACGCGGTGTTAAGCTCTCCGGCGGTCAACGCCAGCGCATCGCCATTGCTCGGGCAATGGTTAAGAATGCCCCGATTTTGATCCTCGACGAGGCCACCAGTGCTTTGGATTCGGAGAGCGAAAAGTTCATCCAGGCAGCTTTGTGGAAACTAATGAAAGACCGCACTGTGATTGTTATTGCCCACCGTCTAAGTACCATTCAACGCATGGATCGGATTGTCGTGTTGGAGGAAGGTAGGATTGTGGAAGAAGGTTCACACAAGGAACTTCTAAAACAAGATGGTATTTACGCTACGCTTTGGGCCCACCAATCCGGCGGCTTCCTAGAAGAGTAGCGGTTCGGGCTTTATTCCCTTTCCCGCTTATACTTTGAAAAATGAAGTATTTAGGATATACATTAAGTATAAACTTGGGGAAATTATGAAATATGTTGTAGATAGTTCAGGTGACTTACCTCGTGTCTCAGGTGTTCCAGTTGATGAGGCTGGATGGTTTGAGTCTGACGTCCCGGGTGTCGACAACGTCAAAGAAGTTCACCTGAGCGGTATTGCCATGGGGAGCTTATTTCGTGCCGAACAGGGGGATTTTTCTGGTATTGAACAACTGGTGGTGTATGACCCAACAAGACCCGGCGTACATAGATTTGAGGGCTGCAAGGCACATATAGTTCCGTCCGGTTCGGTAGAAGTTGAGGTAACAGAAGTCAGAGAAATGCTGCCCTTCCGGCCAGAAGTCTAAAAAATCCCGGCGGACTCCCGCCTTCGCTAAAGCTTCAGACGGCTACATACCCGACGCTAACGATAAGGCAGTTGTGTCTCTTATAGTTACTTGATGATAAGTACTCAAGCGATCAATACGGGGCTTAGCTTCCTGGTA